>Ga0116226_10004648_pt1 | contig 12174 bp, 10 predicted proteins | sample S1TSphfallax_FD_89692 | JGI IMG/M metagenome (GOLD analysis project Ga0116226, IMG submission 89692) | Host-associated microbial communities from peat moss isolated from Minnesota, USA - S1T2_Fa - Sphagnum fallax MG | ecosystem: Host-associated > Plants > Peat moss > Unclassified | place: USA... | reverse complement strand
GCTTCGAGGGCGGCGTAGTGATTGTTGTTCGAGATCGAGGGCGCGGGGATGCTGCCCGTGGTCGGGCCCACATAGAGAATGTCGGCCGACAGGGCGGTGGTGAAGTCCTGGTCGTCGCGCACCATGCCGATGTAGGTCGCGGCGAAATCGTTCAGGGGGGCGAAGACGGTCTGGGCGCGGTTGGTCCAGGGGATGACCATGTTCTTGAGGACGACGTTGTAGAAAGTCGGTGCCTGGACGGCGAGCGCGGCGGCGGCCTGGGCATTACCGTTCTGGATGTCGGTGGTCATCTGCGCGAGAACCGAGGCGGGTGCCGGGACGCCGGCGATGCGGTTGTACATCCGCTCGGCCTGCTCGGCGGGACCCGCCACGGCGAATGATGGGAAGAGTGGAAGGATCGGTAGCGTACAGAGAGCGAGTGCCAGAGACTCGCGTGCGCGCTGCTGACCGCCGTTTCGGGACCACGGGTTCTTGCTATGCATCTCGTTCCTCCCACCCAAAAAACGAACCTGCGCTACAGGCCGAAGCGACTCTACCCGACCTAACTGCGGGATCCGATCTGTCTCAACCGACAGACGTCTCCACGCCGCGACAGGTCGCCCATGAATCGAGTTCATGGCATGGTCTCGCCCGAAACTGAGACGTTGCGCACGGCGCAGAGCACCGTCCGCGCCCAACCGTACACGCCGGGACCGGTGGCAACGGGAACACGCGCGTCCCGGACGTCGCTGTGACGGCGTCGGCAGATCCCGAGGCCCGCGGCGACAGACCATGTCGCGGCTTAGATGAGCGGTGGATTACGTTAGATGGGGAGAGCATAGGCGATGCGGGTGGACAAGTTCCCGGGACGAGGTTCGGCGCACGCAGCCCTGCTCATGGCAGGGGTAGCGGTCCTCAGCGCCTGCTCGTCGGGGGCTAAACTCGGCATCGACGGCCAGACCGCCACGGCCGGCACCGAGGCATCGGGCGCGGTCTCCTATCCCCTCGCCTACGTGAAGAAGAGCATCCCGGAGACGACCGACGATCTGCGCGTGTTGCGCAACGTGCTCCTCACGACCAATCCCGCCAACCCCGGGGTGGGGGTCGAGCCGACCGCGGACGTGTATGTGCGGGCGCAGGCCGATCCGAATGCCGCCGAGGTCAACATCACCTCGAGCATCACTCAAGGCCAGCCTTACGACATCAAAGGGCTCGATGTTTCCTACGACGGTACGACCCTCGTGTTCGCGATGCGGGGACCGCTCGCCGCCAAGCAGAAGGACGTGGATCCTCCATATTGGCGTTTGTATGAGTACAACTTTGCCACCGGCGTGGTTCAACCGATCATCGCCTCGGATCTCGTGGCTGCCGAAGGCAACGACATCTCGCCGCACTTCCTGCCCGACGGCCGCATCCTCTTCAGCTCCACCCGCCAGCAGGACGCCAAGGCGGTGCTGCTGGATGAGGGTATGCCGCAGTTCGAGGCCCAGACCGAGGCGCTCACCGATACCCGCAACGAGTCGACGTTCAATCTGCACGTCATGAATCCCGACGGGACCAACCTCCACCAGATCACCTTCAGCCAGGCCCACGACCGCGACCCGACGGTGCTCGTCTCGGGCCGAGTGATGTGGAGCCGTTGGGAATCGCCCACCGGCGGCGTCGGGATCAACACCGATGGGATTCACCTCTTCACGAGTAACCCCGACGGCAGCGATGTACAGCTGCTCTACGGCGCGCACAGCCACCTCGTCGGCACGCCCGCCACCCAGCCGATCGAGTACGTGCAGTCGCATGAAATGCCGAACGGTCAGATCCTGTCGCTGGTCCGTCCCTTCAACGGCACGAATTTCGGCGGCGACCTGTACCTCATCGACACCCACGACTACATCGAGCAGTACACGCAACCGACCACCGGGACGATCAAGGTTCAGAATTCGAATCCCACCGCGAGCCTTGCCGGCCCGGCCATGACGCCGGCGACGACCAACGCGGTGAGCCTCGTGCCGGGGCTTTCCGCGGGCGGGCGCTATAGTTCGGCCTGGCCACTGTGGGACGACACCAATCGTATCCTCGTGAGCTGGACGCAGTGCGTAGCGAGCCTCGCGGGCGTTACCGTCGCCTGCACGCCGGACGTGCTGTCGAATCCCGCCGCGACCGTCGGCGCGCCGCTCTACAGCATCTGGATGTACGACCTCAGCGCGCAGGCATTCCTGCCGATCGTGGCGCCCGAGGCCGGGGTCATGATCACCGAGGCGGTCGTCGCCGTGCCGCGCACCGTTCCCGGGGTGACGCTGCCGAACATCCTCATCGATCGGTCGGAGACGAGCTACGACGCGTCGCTCGCAAATCTCGGCGTGGGGGTCGTGGATATCCGCAGCGTCTACGACGTCGATGGTGTCCAAGCCGTCAATATCGCGAACGTGATGGACCCGAAGCAGACCACCGCCGCGCAACGCCCCGCGCGCTTCGTGCGTATCGAGAAAGCGACCTCCATCCCGCCGCGCACCGCGGGCACCGGTCAGACCGCACTCAAACTCGACCCAACGGCGTTCGGGGTCACGCCGTTCATGGAGGAGATTCTCGGCTACGCGCCCATCGAGCCCGACGGCTCGGTCGTAGTGCAGGTGCCGGCAAACGTGTCGTTCCAGATCACTATTCTCGACGCCAACGCGCAGCGCATTTCGGTGGTGCCCGGCGCGGATGGCCGGCATCACAACTGGCTCCAGGTCACTCCCGGCGAGCGGCTGACCTGTAACAGTTGTCACAACCCCTCTACTGGCAACTCCCACGGACGTGCGGGCGCCTTCGAACCTGCTTACACGGGTTTTGCCGGCGTCTCGGGCGAGCCATTCCCGAATACCCTCGGCAGCGTGACCGGCGCCAGCACGCCGACCGCGCAACTTCCCTCGCCGGGCGAGACGATGGCGGAGACCCGCGCGCGCGTGACCTGCACCGATGGCGCGGCGCCGCCGGGCGCCTCTGTGCCCTGTAGCGAGATTCCGAGCGTCAACGTCAACTACAGCGACTACTGGACCGATCCGGTGGCGGCCGGGCGCGCGCCTGACGCGAGCACCTCGCTCAGCTATGGCGCATCGACCAACCCGGTGTCACTACCGCTCTCTTCGCTGCCACCGACCGCGGTGTCCTGCACCCAGGCGTGGTCCTCGATCTGCCGCATCACCATCAACTACACCGAGTACATCCAACCGATCTGGTCCCGAATGGGCCGCCTCGGACCGAACGGCGCGGGCGACGGCGTGTGCACCGACTGTCACACGCCGGCGAACGCCGCCACCGTGGGCTACCTCGATCTCACCAACGATGCGAATGGTGCGACGCCGACCCAGTTGAATTCTTATGTGCAGTTGCTCGAGGGCAGCCAACATATTATTAATACCACCGAGACACAGACCGACCCGACGACGGGGATGACGACGACGGTGGTCGTGCCGGTGACAGTGACGGTGCCGGCGGTCATGAGAGCCGGCAGCGCGGCTGGTTCGGGGGCATTCTTCGATATCTTCGCGACCGGATCGGGCGATCCGATCCACGCTGGCATTCTGTATCCGTCGGAGCTGCGCCTGATCCGCGAGTGGCTCGACATTGGGGCTCAGTATTTCAACAATCCATTCGATCCGAACGCGCCGCTCGACTAATACCGCGGTCCTCCTCGGCATTGCCCTGATCGGGCTGCTGGCTGCGCGCCTCGCGAGCGCGGCGGAGGACTTGGTGCAGGTGTTCGTTGCGGAGCCGTTCCTCGAGCTGCACACGGGGCCGGGACGCGGCTATCCCGTCACCCAGGTAGTTGGACGCGGTGAGTCGGTCGACATCCTCTACCGCAGGACCGACTGGTTTCGCGTGCGTACCGAGCGTGGCCTACTCGGTTGGGCCTCGCTCGCACAGATGTCGAAGACGCTCCTCGCCGATGGCACGCCGCTCAAGATCGATCTCGGCGACCGCGCCGGTTTCGCGGATCATCGCTTCGAGATGGGCGGGTTCCTCGGGGAATTCGCCGGCGCCAATCTCATCTCGGCGTACGCCGCGGGTCGTCTGAACCCGAACCTCGGTGTCGACTTCGGGATCTCCCAGTTTCTCGGCAACGTCCAGAACGGCTACATGGTCGATATCGGCCTCGAGCACGTGGTATTTCCCGATTGGCGCCTCTCGCCGATCCTGTTGCTCGGCGGGGGGCTTTACCGTGTCGATGCGAGCCTCTCCGCCCAGCTCCTCGATCGCACCGACGAGGACGCGTACGCGGGGCTCGGGTTTCGCTTCTACCTCACTCGACGCTTCTTCTTGCGCGCGGAGTGGAAAGAGCGGGTGATCATCACGAAGCGCAACGAAAACGAGGAGCTGAAGGAATGGAAAGTCGGACTCGCGTTCTTCTTCTGAGTCTGGCGTTGAGCGTCTCGCTCAGCGGCTGCTCGGCGCTGCGCTGGCCGTGGTTCGGGAAACATCCGTCCGCGGACCAGAGTGCGGATGCGGCGGCCAAGGCGGATGAGGATCCGAATGCCATCGAACCGCCCCGGGTGATCGACCCGGACGTGGAACGACGCAAGATCAAGGTCCCGAAGATCAAGGCGAAGAACGTCGAGATCGGCGGCTACTACGGCCTGATGAGCGTGCAGGACTTCGGCACTAATCCGGTCTATGGCCTGCGCGCGGACTATCACATCACCGAGGACTTCTTTGCCGAGGCGACCTACGGCCAGACCCGGCTCGGGCAATCGAGTTTCGAGGAGCTCAATCCCGGCGTCAGTCTCAATCTCGGCTCTGGGAGACGGCTCACATATTACGGGATCTCGCTCGGGTACAACTTTCTGCCGGGCGAGGCCTTCATCGGTCGCAGTCTCGCCATGAACAGCGCCTTCTATTTGCTGGGTGGCTTCGGGGCCACGCGCATCGCCGACGAGCAGCGCCTGACGCTGAACGTCGGTGCGGGCTACCGGGTGGTGCCGATCGACTGGCTCGCGATCAACATCGAGTTCCAGAATCGGCTGTTCGAATCGGACATCTTCGGTTCGAACAAGCTCACCAACAACATGCAGGCGACCATCGGTGCGGCCGTTTTCTTCTAGAAGGAGCACGTACATGGACTCGACACGAACGACCCGGCGCCTGAAGTTCGTCCAGCGTGGCCTCGCCTTGAGCCTGCTGGCCGCCCTGCCGGCCCTCGCGACGACCTCCGCAACCCCCGCTCCGGACTTTCAGCTGAGCGAGCGCGGCGGCACCGCGCCCATCTCGCTCGGCCAGTTCAAGGGCCAGGTGGTGATGCTCAACTTTTGGGCGAGCTGGTGCGGCCCCTGCCGCGAGGAGATGCCGATCCTCGAGAGCATCCAGCGCAAGTACAAGCCGCTCGGTTTCACCATGCTCGGCGTCAACGTGGAACCGGACGCCAAGGCCGCCGAGGCCTTTCTCAAGGAGACCCCGGTGAGCTTCCCGATCGCCTATGACCCGCAGAGTAAAGTGAGCAAGCTCTACGACGTCGAGGGTATGCCGAGCACGGTGATCGTCGATCGCAAGGGCACGATTCGTTTCGTGCACCGCGGCTACAAGCCGGGCGACGAGAACGAGTACCTCAATCAGATCCGGGCGCTGGTGCGCGAATGATGCGCGCCCCCTGCGTCGCTCGCGTCCTGTTCGCCTGTGGGACACTGACCGCGCTCGCGGCCTGCGCGCCGATTCAGCCCTGGGTCAAACCGTACGAGCGCGAGCACCTCGCCGATCCGATCATGTCGCTCGATCCGAACCCCGTCTCGAGCGACTACCTGCAGCACGTGTTTGGGGTCCGCGAAGCGTCGCGGGGCGCGACCGGCGCCGTGGGCGGCGGCTGCGGATGCAATTGAGCGGACTCGTCAAAGACGTCGCGGCTTGGCCCGGCGGTCAGCGCCTCCGAGCGCTGCTCGCGGCCCTGGCGCTGGCGCTGGCGTGGGTGGCGCCGGCGCGGTCCGACGTGCTGCCCGACGATCGGGCCGATGTGCTCTTTCACCGCTATGACGGCGGCGGACTCGTCGTCGAAGGGCCGTCGGTCCTGGTTCAAAAGAAGGTGACCGAGAAGTTTGCGGTCAATGCGGCTTATTACGTCGATCAGATATCGAGTGCCTCGATCGACGTCGTGACCACGGCGAGCCCCTACAAGGAGAAGCGCCAGCAGGAAAGCGCCGGCTTCGAATACCTTCAAGGCCAGACCACCTACAGCGGCGGATTCATCGACAGCAACGAGAACGACTACGCCTCGAAGACCGCGTTCGCCGGGGTCAGCCAGTCCATGTTCGGCGATCTCTCGACCGTGTCGATCGGCTTCAAGCGTACCTGGAATAACGTGTATCGGAGCCTCAAGAACGAGGCGACGGACGAGACCTATCGCGACCCCTCGTTCCACCAGCAGAACGAGAACCACAGCTATACCCTGGGCCTGACCCAGGTCCTGACCCGTAACCTGATCGGTAACTTCGATTTCGAGACCGACGTCGATGAGGGTTACCTGAGCAGTCCCTATCGACAGGTGCGCTATCTCATCTCTGGAGCGCTCGGAACGCCGACCGCGATCATCGGTACCGAGACCCAGAAATACCCCAACACCCGCACCAGCAACGCGGTGTCGGTGGGACTCAAGTATTACCTTCCGTATCATGCCGCGGTCGACGGCTCGCTGCGCTACTTCCACGATACCTGGGCGATCGGAGCGGAAACTTTACAGCTCCACTACGCCCAGCCGGTCTGGCAGCATTGGCTCTTCGAGGGCTTTTACCGCTTCTATCGCCAGAACTCGGCGAACTTCTATCAGGACGTGTTCGCGCGTATCGATGAGTACAACTACTACACGCGCGACAAGGAACTCTCCACGTACCATGCCAATACGCTCGGTGTGGGCCTCTCCTATCAGTTCCTCGTACCGCGGGTACGCCTCATCACCAAGGCGACCGCAAACCTTCGAATCGATCACATGATGGTCCAATACGAGAACTTCCGCGACGAGCGCTATAGCAAGCTGTTCGTCGGCGGCGACAACGGCCACGCGTCCTACGCGGGCGGCGAGCCGCTCTACGTGCTGAACGCCAACGTGCTCCAGGCTTTCTTCTCCATCTGGTTCTGAACTCGCGCCGAGCCGCGCGGTCTACAATGCGCACGAGTTCTGTGCCACCCAAGGGGAAGACCGAGATGAAGAGCGAGCTGCAGCGACGATTCCTGGCGACCTTGCTCGCGTTGAGCGGGATGATCGCGTTCGGGTCTGCCCACGCTCAGGGCCGGGAAGAGGCGCGCCTCATCGTGGCGAGTCAGGTGCTGAACGAGCTGCGCAACCAGCGTGACCAGGTCATTCCGGATCGGCTCCTGGAGCGCGCCTACGGGATTGCCGTGATTCCCGAGACTAAAAAGGCGGCCTTCATCTTCGGCGTGAGCGATGGGCGCGGCGTGCTGGTGGTGCGCGACAAGGATGGCCGCTTCACCAATCCGGTGTTCCTGCGCTTGACGAGCGCGAGCGGCGGCTTCCAGATGGGGGTTCAGGAGACCGATATCGTCCTCGTCTTCACCACCCGCAAGGGCGTAGAGGGCATCACCGGTGGGAAAATCACCCTCGGTGCCGATGCCTCGGCGGCCGCGGGTCCGGTCGGTCGGCAGGCGTCGGCGGGCACGGACACCAACTTCTCCGCGGAGGTGTATTCCTATTCGCGCGCGCGTGGCCTCTTCGCGGGTATCTCGCTCGATGGCGCGGTGCTACACGTCGATAGCAAGGCGAACGAGAGCTTTTACGGACGGCCCGACGTGCTGGCCTCGGATATCTTCTCCGGCGCCGTCACCAGCCAGTCCGAGTCGGTGCAACGGTTCCTGAAGGCCGTCATGGTGAGTACGCGAGAGGACGGCCAGCCCGCCCCGGCTGGCGGGACCGTGGTGGCAGGCTCGACCGACGGCATTGAAGGCAGTGGTTCGCCGCCCCCGGCGGCCGTCTCTTCCGGGCCGAGCTCCACCGCGACGAAGACCTTCCCGATGGGAGACCCCGAGCCGGGCTCGGAACCGCCCAAGTAGGGCTGCCGCGCGGCGCCCAAGCTCCGCAGTCAGTAGGTCATCACGACCAGAATCGTGTCCGTGTAGACGCCCGGGACGGCGCCTTGGTTCGCGACGTTGTCGGGGAGTTCGCCGTACACGGTGAGAGAGACCGCATTGCCGAAGCCGCTCGAGATGCCGCTGATCACACTGGTGCCACTCGAACCGTCGCCCCAGACGCTGCTATAAGCATTCGACACGTACAGGTTGTACTGCAGGCTGTTGGTCCCATTGGCGAGCAAGCGCTGGCTGAAGCTGGTGCCGGCATTGGTCCCGGCGCTGAGCCCCACCGCGTATCGCGCGCCATTCGTGCAGCGAACACTGATCGTGGTGGTGGCCGTCACAGGTCCGGTACCGCCGGTGTAATTCGGGAAGCTCATCGGCAAGGCCGTCACAAGACAGGTATCGGCCAGCGTTGCCGCCACGGACATCCTGCCCGTCCCCTGCCCGGCATCCACCACGGTGGCTGCCGCAAGGGCGATCGACGCGACGGCCGAAGCCGCGAGTTTTGACATTCGCATGACTTGCGAACTATCGCGTCTTTCGCCCCTCAAGGTCGTGATCGGCGTCGCACCGCGCCACAGATCTCTACCGCTCTCAACGGCGTCAACCGCGGGTGGCCGCACGCGTTGAAGCTGGAGTAGGGGCGGCGCGCCAGTCGCGCGTCCGCCTCGACGAGGGAGGTTCGTGATGCAGTTCCTGGTAGCGTTCGGGTTGCTGCTCGCGGCCGATGTCACCGCGCAGAGCGACGCTCGCTTCGATCCGACACCGGTGCATCGTGACACCCAGCACGGCCACGATCATCGCTATCCGGACCGGGGCGCCGTGATCCGCGACCTCCCCGCTGGCGCAACGACCGTCAACTACGCTGGAGTCTCGTACCGATACCACGACGGCGTCTGGTTCGAACCGCGCGGCCCAGCCTTCATCGTCGTCGCCCCGCCGATCGGCCTCATCGTCCCCACGCTCCCGCAGTTTGCAACGCGCGTCATCGCGAATGGGCAGACCTACTTCTACGCCAACGAGACCTACTATCGTTCACGCGCCGAAGGCGGCGGCTACGAGGTCGTGAATGCGCCCGAGGCAACCTCGTCGTCCCCAGCCCGGCCGCTAATGATGACGCACGCAGACGAGGGCGAAGACGCGATTGTCCATCCGCTCGTGCCGGCCGGCGGCTCGTCGACGCCCACGTCGCCGCCCACGTCCCCTTCCACGTCATCGCAGGCAACGGGCATTCACCTGGCGACCGCTGGCGCAGTGCCTCCGCTGCGGGTCGGGACTACGACGCTCTACGTCTATCCGCGAAACGGCCAGAGTGCCGACCAACAGGCGCGCGACCGCGCTGAGTGCCGACGATTCGCGCTCGCAGAGACGGGCGGCGCCGATCGAGCGGCGGCGTATCGACGTTCGGAAACCGCCTGCTTGCAGCGGCTTGGGTATTCGGTGCGATAGGAGCGCCGCGGTCGGGGCTCGGCTAGACTCGGGCCGGTCGCAGTGCTGACCGGACGATGACTCGAAAAGACACAGACGAACCCTTGCAGCGTGCGCTGATTCAGTTCCAGCGCGGGGCGCTGCGCGAGGCGCGGATTCTCTGTGAACGGCTCCTGCTTCGTCATCCGGCTCACCTGGACGCACTTCGCCTCTTAGGGGTCATTCAGGGCCAGTCCGGGGACCCGGCCCGCGCCGCCGTGCTGTTTGAGCGCGCTTCGCGGCTCGATCCCGACGACCCGCATCTTCACTGCATGCGGGGCGTCGCGCTGCAGAGCCTGGGCCGCTACGAGCCGGCACTCGCGAGCTTCGTGCGGGCGCTCGAGCTCAAGCCCGATTATCACGACGCCGAGACGAACCGCGGTGGCGCTCTGCTTCACCTGGAGCGCTGGGACGACGCGATCGCGAGCTTTGATCGCGCGATCGCCTTGGCTCCGGCTGACTCGCGCACCTGGTCGAGCCGCGGTAACGCTTTCGCCGGGGCCCGGCGATGGGAGGCGGCTCTCGTGAGCTACGATCGAGCGCTCGAGTTCGATCCGGAGTTTGCCGACGCCTATTCGAACCGGGGTAATGTGCTGCTGGAATTGAAACGCTGGGACGAAGCGCTCTCGAGTTTCGAGCGTGCGATCGCCCTGCGGCCGGGATTCGCCGCGGCCCTCTACAATCGAGGTAATGCCCTGCGCGAACTCGGACGGAACGAGGCCGCGGTCGCGAGCTTCGACGCCGCCCTCGCCTTGACGCCCGATTACACTGACGCCTGGCATAACCGCGGCAATGCCCTGCAGGACCTACAGCGCTTCAGCGAGGCCGCCGAGAGTTACGAGCGGGTGCTCGCCCTCGACCCGCAGCGCGAGTACATGCTTGGATCTCTCCGGCATGTTCGCATGCAGATCTGCGACTGGCGCGAGCATGAGCCGGATATCGCGCGCATCGCAGAGGGCCTCGCAACCGGTAAGCGGGTCACTCCGCCGTTTCCGACGCTCTCAATGCTCCAATCGGCTGCCCAACAGCGGCTTGCTGCGGAAATCTGGGTGCACCACCGCCATCCTCCGGACCACTCACTCGGGTCCGTTGCCCTGCGCTCGCGAGCTGCGCGGATCCGCATCGCCTACCTCTCGGGAGACTTTCACGAGCACCCGGTCTCCCGCCTCATGGCAGGCGTGTTCGAAACCCATGATCGGTCGCGATTCGAGATCTCGGCGATCTCGTTCGGGCCGGACGTGAATGACCCAATGAGGACGCGCCTGCGCCAGACCTTCGAGGAGTTCGTCGATGTCCGCGCCCAGTCGGATGCCGAAGTCGCCGCGCTGCTGCGGCGAATGCAGATCGACATCGCCGTCGACCTGGCCGGGCACACGCGCGGCAGCCGCCCCGGCATTCTCGCGCTCCGCGCAGCCCCGCTGCAGCTCGGCTACATCGGCTATCTTGGCACTCTCGGTGCCCCATACATCGACTACCTCATCGCCGATCCCGTCGTCGTCCCCGCCGATCACTGGGCGCACTACTCGGAAAAGATGCTTTATCTACCGAGTTATCAGGCGAACGATTCTGCCCGACGCGCTTCGGATCGCGCGTTCACGCGAGAAGAAGTCGGACTCACGGCCGCGCAGTTTGTGTACTGCTGCTTCAACACGAGCTACAAGATTACCCCGGCCACCTTCAGCGCTTGGATGCGGATCCTCGCGAGAGTGCCGAGGAGCGTGCTGCTGCTCCAAGCGGCGAGCGACACGGTCGAACGCAATCTGAAGGCTGAGGCCCGGTTGCGCGACGTCGACCCGGTGCGGTTGGTATTCGCGCCGCGGCTCGACTTCGCCGATTATCTGTCGCGGCTTTCGGTTGCCGATCTGTTTCTCGACACCCTCCCCTATAACGCCGGCGCCACGGCAAGCGACGCGCTGTGGGCGGGACTACCGGTACTCACCTGCCGCGGGGAAACTTTCGCGGGGCGTATGGGCGCGAGTCTCCTGACGGCGATGGGGATGCGCGAACTCATCGCTCCAGACCTCGAAGCCTACGAGGACCTCGCGGTAGCGCTCGCTACCGACCCTGTGCGGCTCGAGCGGATCCGTCGCGAACTCATTGCCGGGCGAGACGCGGCCGCGCTCTTCGACTCAGCGACCTTCACCCGTCACCTCGAAGCGGGCTACGCCGCGATCTGTGAGCGCGCCCTCCAAGGCTTGTCGCCGGTACACATCGAGATCGATAGCGCGAATCAAGTGCGCGTCAAAACTGAAGCGCCGATATGACGAACGAAATTCGTACCGTGTGATGCGGTGGGTGTCACGGGAGCGTCACAAATCTGATATGCGGCACTGCTACGGTCCTCGTGTCGTGACGCGCACGTCATGGCCGCTGCCAAGAAGCAAAACTCTCGAAGGAGTCCATCCCCATGCGACTGACCGATCGCCGCCGCCTCATCCCGTACGCTGTCGCGGCAACCCTGACCCTCGCCGCCGCCTACGCACCCGCCGAGGCCAGCGTAATCACCGATTGGGCCTTCGACGGCCTCCCGATCACGAGCACGGACAACACGCCCGCGCCCACCTCGGATACCACGGGCAGCGCGAGCGCGTCGATCATCGGTATGAACGGCGGCCCGGAAGGCGACATCACTAATGAGAGTGGCGCGCCGGGAAATACCAACGTCTGGCGCGTGCGCGG
>Ga0116226_10004646_pt1 | contig 12179 bp, 8 predicted proteins | sample S1TSphfallax_FD_89692 | JGI IMG/M metagenome (GOLD analysis project Ga0116226, IMG submission 89692) | Host-associated microbial communities from peat moss isolated from Minnesota, USA - S1T2_Fa - Sphagnum fallax MG | ecosystem: Host-associated > Plants > Peat moss > Unclassified | place: USA... | reverse complement strand
CAAGGCCGGGTTGGAAGCGACTTTGCTATCGCGTGCGCGTTTGATGTTTGCTGCCGCCGCGCCGCATCGGTTTGCTGATCGCTTCTTCGCGTCCTTGGCAGGTGTTACTGATGCGCATGGGCATTCGCCATTCTGGGAGGCGTTGGGTCGCAAGTTTTTTCAGATGGATTTCCTGCTAGCGGAGCGTTTGATCGAAGGTGCGCGCAATCGCTCATTGATCGTCGAGTTGATGCCGCATTATCCGGTCTATGTGCCTTTGCTGTCCGGCGAAGCGCAGGCGGCGATGGGGCAGGTGCATGTGGAGGGCGAGCTGCCGTTCCGCATCCTGTCGTCAGAAGGGTTTGCGACTGATGACTTCATTGACATCTTTGACGGTGGCCCGATTCTGCAGGCACATCGCCATGCTTTGCGTGCGTTTGCATCGTCACTCACACGGCAGGTCGCTGAAGACAATACTGCAAACGATGGCGAGCAAGCGAGTTATCTGGTTGCAACGGCTCGTGCTGAAGATTTTCGCGCCACCATCATTACAGCGCCATCGCTGGAATTGCGCGATACGCTGACCTTGTCGCCGGATGCGATGCGTGCGCTCGATGTGACTGCGGGTGAAACCGTACATTGTGTGAAATTGTGATCGAAATGATGAGGGTTACATGCTCGTAGTGCGCGCAGTTCAACAAAAGGACCTGGATGGCTTGATGCATCTGGCAACGCAGGTCGGTGGCGGCATGACGACACTGAAGGCGGATCGCCGCATGCTCGGCAATCGCGTCGATGTCGCTTGCGCATCATTTTCAGAGCAGATCGCGCCGGAAAAGCGTGACTACCTGTTCGTGATGGAAGATACCGACAAGGGCATCCTGGTCGGTGTTTGTGCGATCAAGAGTGCGGTTGGCCTGGATGAACCATTCTACAACTATCGGATTGGCACGCTGGTGCATTCCAGCAGCGAGTTGAATGTCTTCACGCGCATGGACACGCTATACCTCTCGAACGATTTGATGGGGTGTTCGGAGTTGTGTTCGCTGTTCCTGCATCCTGATTATCGCAGCGGGAGTAACGGCAAGCTGTTGTCCAAGAGTCGCTTCTTATTCATCGCGCAGTTCCCGCATCTGTTCAACGAGAAATTGATTGCAGAGATGCGCGGCTATCTACGCGAGGATGGAACATCGCCTTTCTGGGATAGCTTGGGCCGCCATTTCTTCAAGATGGAATTCGAGCGTGCTGACGATCTGACTAGCCTCGGCAAGAAATCCTTTATTGCGGAATTGATGCCGCGTCATCCATTGTATATCGCCTATCTGCCGCAGGAAGCGCAGGACGCAGTTGGTGTTGTCCACGTGGCGACTGGCCCGGCGCGCCGTCTGCTGGAACAAGAGGGCATGTATTACGAGGGCTATGTCGATATTTTTGATGCAGGCCCGGTATTGCAGGCACGCATACGCGAATTGCGGGCAATGCGTGAGAGCACAATGGTGACTTCGATCGCTGCAAATGACAGCGCCAACGGCGAGTCATATATGGTCGCCAATACCTCATTGGATAATTTTCGCGTCATCGCCACTGCTGCACCTGTCGAGGGTGTGCTGGCATTGACGAGTGCGCAGCAGAAGAATTTGTTTAGCCAAACCGGACACGCAGTACGCGCGTTGTCCATGAATCCAAACTGATACTGAATACACAAATCATTATGCATAGCCATTACCTGAACGGCCAATGGGTCACCGGCGAAGGCCCATCCCTGCCAACTTTTGATCCTGCCACTGGCGCACAAAGCTGGGTGGGCGCGGCCGCGACTGCCGCCGAAGTTGATCTCGCCTGCAAGGCAGCGCGTGCGGCATTCGGTGCATGGGCGATGACATCGCTGGATGAGCGCATTGCGATCTGCTCGCGCTTCCGTGATCTGGTCAAAGCCAATGGCGAAGTGTTGGCAAAAATGATTTCCGCTGAAGTCGGCAAACCGTTGTGGGAAGCGCGTACGGAAGTCACGTCGATGGCGAACAAGGTCGATATCTCGGTACAGGCGTATCGCGCACGCACCGGTGAAACATCGGCGACGATTGCCGATGGTGATGCCGTGTTGCGCCATCGTCCGCACGGCGTGTTTGGCGTGTTCGGCCCTTACAATTTTCCAGGGCATTTGCCAAACGGTCATATCGTGCCTGCGCTGATCGCTGGTAACACGCTGGTGTTCAAGCCGAGCGAATTTGCGCCGCGTACGGCAATCAAGACGGTTGAGCTGTGGATCGAAGCGGGCTTGCCAACGGGCGTGTTGAACCTGGTCAATGGCGGCAAGGATACCGGCGTTGCATTGTCCAAGCATGCAGCATTGGACGGCGTGCTGTTCACCGGTAGCTATCAAACCGGCGCGATTTTGCACAAGCAATTCGGCGGCCAACCGGGCAAGATGTTGGCGCTGGAAATGGGCGGCAATAATGCGCTGGCAGTATGGAATGTTGCTGACGTCGATGCGACTGTGCATCACATCGTGTTTTCTGCCTTTGTCAGTGCGGGGCAACGTTGCACCTGCGCGCGCCGCCTGATTATTGCTGACTCGCCGCAGGGTGATGCAGTGTTGAAGCGCTTGATTGAAGTGTCGTCGAAAATTCGCGTTGGTAAATCCGATGCAGAACCTGCGCCGTTCATGGGGCCGGTCGTCTCCGCACCAATCGCAGAACGTTTGCTACAAGCACAGAAGGACTTGATCGCATTGGGTGGCAAGCCACTGTTGGAAATGCGTCAACTGGAACAAGGTACAGGTTTCCTGTCAGCAGGCATTCTCGATATGACCGATGTCGCTGGCGTGCCGGATGAAGAATGGTTCGGCCCGTTGCTGCAAGTGATCCGTGTGCCGAATTTCGATGCGGCGATTGCGGCGGTCAATGCGACTGAATACGGTCTGGCTGCGGGTTTGTTGTCAGACGACGAAGCGTTGTGGAAAAAATTCCTGCTGCAAGCACGTGCAGGCATCGTAAACTGGAATCGTCCAACCACGGGGGCTGCGAGTACCGCGCCGTTCGGTGGCATCGGCAAATCTGGTAATCATCGTCCGAGCGCATACTACGCTGCTGACTACTGCGCCTTCCCGGTTGCGTCAATCGAGAACAATCAATTGAGCATGCCCAAACAATTATCGCCAGGATTGGAGTTCTGATTTATGACGAATCAAGTGCGTGAATTCAATTTCGATGGACTCGTCGGCCCGACCCATAATTACGCAGGTCTGTCGTTCGGCAACGTCGCATCGTCTTCCAACGTAAAAAGCGTATCCAATCCACGTCAGGCGGCGTTGCAGGGCTTGGCGAAAATGCGCGCGCTGGCCCAGCGTGGTTTCGCGCAAGCCGTGTTGCCGCCGCAAAGCCGTCCGAATTTTGCGCTGTTGCGTAGCGTTGGCTTTGGCGGTAGTGATGCCGATGTCATCGCGCAAGCGTTCAAGCAGGCGCCAGCGGTGTTGTCCTGCGCGTACTCCGCCTCGCCGATGTGGACAGCCAATGCGGCGACGATCAGCCCATCTGCCGATACTGCGGATGGCAAGGTGCATATGACGGTCGCGAACCTGAACAACAAGCTGCACCGCTCCTACGAGCATACACAGACAGAACGTGCACTGCGCGCAATCTTCCACGATCAACGACACTTTGCCGTGCACGCCGCATTGCCATCGACACCGGCGTTCGGTGATGAAGGTGCCGCCAATCACGGTCGCCTGTGTGCAACCCATGGCGCTGCTGGCGTCGAAATGTTCGTCTATGGTCGTGTTGAATTCGATGGGCAAGCACCCGCGCCCAAGCGCTATCCAGCCCGTCAAACCAGGGAAGCGAGTGAAGCCGTTGCGCGTCTGCATGGCTTGCACGACGGTTCGGCTGTTTTCCTGCAGCAGAACCCAGATGTGATCGATCAGGGCGTGTTCCATAACGACGTGATCTCGGTCGCCAATGGCAATGTGCTGTTCTACCATGAGCACGCTTTTGTCGATGAACAAGCTGCGTTGTCGGCGTTGCGCGCGGCGATGGAAACGCATGGCGCGCAATTTCAACCGATATGCGTTCCGGGGAATGCAGTGTCTGTAACCGATGCTGTGAAGAGCTACCTGTTCAACAGTCAGTTATTGAGCAAGCCCGATGGTCGCATGGCATTGGTGGTGCCGCAGGAGTGCCAGGAAAATGATGCTGTCGCCAATTATTTGAAGGGCTTGATTGCGTCTGGCGGGCCAATCGATGAGTTGCTGAGTTTCGACCTGCGTCAAAGCATGCGCAACGGCGGTGGCCCGGCTTGCCTGCGTTTGCGCGTAGCCTTGAATGATGCGGAAGCTGCCGCAATGCATCAAGGCGTGATCATGACCGAGCCATTGCATGCGCAATTGACGGCCTGGGTCGAGAAGCATTATCGCGACCGTTTGGAGCCAGCCGATCTGGCCGATCCTGCTTTGGCAATCGAGGTGCAAACGGCGATGGAAGAGTTGGGTCGTGTGTTGCAATTGCCGGGGCTGTTTGCCTGATCCTTCGTACTATGCATTAGTGGTGCGCGCCAGCAACTATTTTGGTGCAAAACAAAACATAAAGTTTCATAAACTGCCAGATTCGCCTTGAATGGTGAAATTGCAGTCGATTTGTCAGCTACTATTAGTGGTCTTGTCAGGTACACATTGTGCTTGAGCCAAATAATATAATTAGACAAGTTGTTGCTGTTTCATCATTCAAATACCAATGGAGGAATTATGAAGGGTATCAAGTCGTTGCTCGTGGTTGTTGCTGGTCTCGTTATTGGAGCAACGGGGGCAACGGTTCAGGCGCGCACACTCGATCAAATCAAGGCGGACGGCAAGATCATCGTCGCCACCGAAGGTGCCTATCCTCCATTCAATTACTACCAAGGCGATAAGCTGTCTGGTTTCGAGATTGATCTGGCGGAAGCGCTGGCGAAGAAAATCGGCGTGAAAGTCGAGTGGAAGGCACTGGCCTTCGATTCGCTGCTGGTTGGCTTGCGTCAGGATCGCTACGATCTCGTGATGGCGTCGTTCGGTATCACGGACGAGCGCTCCAAGGCTGTCACCTTCACCAATCCACAATATTGCAGCGGCGGTGTGATCGTCGCGAAAGATCCTGCTGTCGGCTCTGTCAAATCACTGACAGGCAAGACAGTTGCAGTGCAGGTCGGCACTACCTACTTTGAAAACCTGAAGAAGGTTCCTGGTGTGAAGGATGTCAAAACTTTCCCGGAAAATTCCGATGCGCAATCGGCGCTGATTGCTGGCCGTGTTGATGCCTGGGTGACTGACCGCTTCTCGGTGAAGGCTGCGCTCGATGCAAATCCGAAAGCAGGCATGCATCAAGGTGATTACCTGTTCGTCGAAAAGATCGCCGGTGCGGTAAAGAAAGATAACAAATCCCTGGTCGATGCATTGAACAAGGCTTACGCCGACCTGCTTGCCGATGGTACCTACAAAGCGCTTTCGGTGAAGTACTTCAAGGAAGATATACATTGCCAGCAATAATCGTCTGAATCATTTGTTGGATAGGGAGGACGATTGAAAGCAACACTGGCAATATTGCCGCGATCTTGGTCGCGGGAAAGACGTAGTGCGGTCGCGATTGCGGTCGCAGTTTTCGGACTAGTCGTATTTCTATGGGTATTGGCGCAAGTACTCGCCGTGATGCCCGAACCGATAGGCTCGGCGGCGGAGCAATTCGCATCCGGTGCACAAATCACGGTGGAGTTGACGGTTTTGTCTGGCTTGGTCGGCTTGGTGGTCGGTTTGCTGGCGGCATTTGGCAAGCTATCCAAATTTCCGCCTGCACGATGGCTGGCGAATTTCTATATTTGGGTGATACGCGGTACACCTTTATTGGTGCAGATTTACTTCGTATTCTTCGCGCTGCCCGACATCCTACCCATCGAATTGCCGGATTTTTATTCAGCAGTGGTCGCCTTGGCATTGAATGTCGGTGCCTACAACGCCGAAGCGATACGTGCCGGGATTTTGGCGGTACACAGAGGCCAGGTTGAAGCGGCGCGTTCGCTGGGCTTGAGTCCATTACAGACCTTTCGCGATATCGTATTTCCGCAGAGTTTCCGCGTTGCCTTGCCTTCGCTGGTGAACAATTTCGTGTCACTGTTGAAGGATTCGAGTCTGGCGTCGGCAATCGGCGTGGTCGAGCTGATGAATATCGGCAATCGCGTACGTTCATCAAGCTATCAAGCGGTACCCGTGTTGGTAACGACTGCCGTGATCTATCTGGTATTGACCAGTTTCATGACGCAAGTGTCGGGCGCAATCGAGCGTCAGCTCGACATCGAAAATCATAAGTAATGGGGAAACTGTGAACATGACTGAATTCGCAAGTTTTTCCAATGGTGCAGAATCCAAGCGCAAGCCGCTGATTACTGCCAGGAATATTCAAAAGCATTTTGGTAGCGCCCATGTGATCAAGGGTGTCTCGACTGAGTTTTACCAGGGTGAAGTGGCGGTGATCATCGGTGCCTCCGGCTCCGGCAAATCAACCTTCCTGCGCATGCTGAACCGACTGGAAGCGCACGATGGCGGCAATATCGTCATTGACGGTATCGAGTTGGATGCCAACCTGAAGCATATCGATGCGGTGCGGCGTGAAGTCGGCATGGTGTTCCAGAGTTTCAACCTGTTTTCGCATTTGACCGTGCTGGATAACGTGACGTTGGCACCGCGCCGTGTGCGCAAGACACCGCGCGAACAGGCGAACCGGGAGGCGATGGAATTGCTGGCCAAGGTCGGGATGTCTGCGCATGCACACAAATACCCACATCAGCTGTCCGGCGGGCAACAACAGCGGGTGGCGATTGCACGCTCGCTGGCAATGCAGCCAAAGGTGATGTTGTTTGATGAGCCGACCAGTGCGCTTGACCCGGAAATGATCAAGGAAGTGCTGGACGTCATGAAGGATTTGGCGCGTTCCGGCATGACGATGATCGTCGTCACCCACGAGATGGGTTTTGCCCGGGAAGTCGCTGACAGAGTGATATTTTTTGAGCAAGGCAAGATTTTGGAGGAGGCCCCACCAGAAGAATTCTTTGGAAACGCCCAAAACGAGCGGATACGTGCGTTTTTAGGCCAAATAACAAATTAAATGCGGCAGGATTAGGATTATTGTTGCGAAAGAAAAAATAGCCGGATTGCATCGCCATATTGCGGTGCACATCGTAGACAATACATAGCTTGTGCGGATTGATTGGCTTTACGAGTAGGCAAATTTCGGAGTCAAACTCACTACGTTTACTAAGTGTATCCTTCACAAAACTTCGCAAGAAGTTTCCCGCATTCCCTTGGCTGCTACCCGCAGCCATGTTGCGCCTACCACAATCGCGGTGCATTGGAACTGATCGTTAGCATGATGGAGCACACTTCATCAAATTGGAGATAGGTATGAATCAACAAACACAAGACCTGCGCAAGCAGACCATGGATTTAGTGTTGGCCGGAGCAGGTGCTGCGGCTGCGAATACGCCGGTGAAGACTGTCATCGAGACTTGGCTGGCTTCGCTGGAAGAAGAGGATTTGGCCGGTTTGACGCCTGAGACATTGGCGTCCGGCCTGTGGCAAGGTTTTTCCGAAGTCGCATCTGTCGCGCCGGTAGGGTGCCGTGTTGGTGCCGTGCGCTACACGGGTGGTCGCAATGTGCCTGCAACGGCACTGCTGATCGCCAACCCAGATATGCCTTTCCTGGTTGATTCCATCGTCATGGCGCTACGTCGCCAGCGCGTCGCATCGCGCGCGGTGTTGAATGCAGTGTTGTCCGTGCGCCGTGCCGCCAATGGCACGATTGAGCACGTTGAGCGTGCCACGACTGGCAAAGACCCGCTGGAATCATTTGTGTTGTGCCTGTTGTCCGAAGAATTGGCTGCCACCGAATTGGCTGGTCTGATTGATGTTATCCGCATGGTCGCTGGCGATGCTGCAGCTGTGCGTCAGGATTCTGCAACCATCGTTGCCAAGATGTCGGAAGTTGCCAAGTATGCGCAAACTTCACTGCCGGATGCAGATGGCGCAGAAGTATCTGCCTTCCTGGAGTGGGCAGCGAACGGCGGCTTCGAGGCGTTCGGCTATGCCTACTACAAGGCCGTCACTGGCGAAGGCAAGCTCGTGCGTGATTTGCCAAGTCGCATCGGCGTGCTGCGTGATCCGTCGCATCCGGTCTATGACACCTGCCTGAAAGGCATCCCTGAAGATTACGAAACACTGGGCGACCGTACGCATGCATTGTCTGTAGTCAAGGCTGACACAGCATCGACGCTGCATCGCGACCAGCAATTGGATTTCATCGGTGTGCGTCACGTTGGTGCAGATGGCAACATCATCGGCGAACATTGCTTCGTCGGTCTGTTCTCACGTGCGGCTGCTGCGACACCGGTTGCGCAACTGCCGTTTGCCCGTGGCCGTATCAAGCAAGTTCTGACCCTCGCTGGCGTGCGTCAAGAAGGTTTCCGCGCTGAAAAATTCCTGGAAATTCTTGAGTCCCTGCCGCGTACTGAAGTGCTGGAAGCATCGCCAGAATGGCTGGCCGATGTATGCAGCACTGTCGTGGCGCTGTATAAGCAGCCACGCGCCAAGGTTTTCTCGCGTCGTGACGTCTATGGTCGTCACTTGAACGTGCTGGTGTATATGCCGCGCGAGCGCTATAGCGCTGGTTTGGCTGATATGCTGGCGCAAAACGTACGCAATCTCGCCGGAGCATCGGAAGTCAGCATCCAAACACTGCTGGCTGAAGGACCACTGGCACGCTTGTACATCATCGCCAAGGGCGCGCGTCCACATCTGGATCTGGAAGGCGACCTGTGCCGTCCGTTGCTGGCCGCGGTTGAAGGCTGGCATACTGCGTTTGACGCGCTGGTTGATGCAGCAAGCGATGGTGGCCTGCGCGCCAATCTGCGTAAGCTGTATGTGAGCTTGCCTGCTGAATACGTGACGGCGACATCGCCACAAACTGCGTTCAACGATTTGAGTATCCTCGTCGATAGCAAGCAGCTGGATCGCGTGAAGGTGCATATCGAACTCGGCTGGCGCGGCATGGTCAATGTGCGCTTGTTGTCGGCGAATAATGCGCCGTCGCTGTCGAATATCCTGCCTGCGCTGCACAACGCTGGCGTTGCTGTGGATCGCGAACAAACACATGCAATTAGCGGTTTGGACGATACACCTTATTTTGTGACTTGCCTGACTGTTGATGCACAAAGCGCAGCCAAGTTGTCGCAACCGCATGTTGCGGATGCGGCGCAGGAATTGTTTGAAGCGCTGTTCAACAACGAAGCCGAAGACGGCCGCATGAATGGCCTCGTCATCGAAGCTGGTCTGCGTCAAAAGGAAGTGCAAGTGATCCGTGCTTACGCCAGCTACTGGCGTCAAGGCGGCAGTCGCTTCAGCTTGCGTTACATGGCAGACTGCCTGCGCAAGCAACCGCAACGTGTGCGGGCATTGGTCGAAGCCTTCCTGACTCGCTTCAATCCTGCCCTGACTGAAGAACAGCGTTCCGCCGGTACTCTTGCTCTGCAAGCAGCAAAGCAAAATCTGGCTGAACTGAACCACGCGGATACGGAAGACATTCTGCGTAGCCTGTCTGACCTGATGTTGGCAACCTTGCGTACGTCGTATTACCAGGACGCGCAAACCGGCGACACCATCATCTTCAAGTTCGACAGCAGCCAATTGTCGTTGCTGCCTGAGCCACGCCCATATCGCGAAATCTTCGTGTTCTCGCGCCGCTTTGAAGGTGTACATCTGCGTGGTGGCCCGGTTGCTCGTGGCGGTTTGCGCTGGTCGGATCGTATGGAAGACTATCGCACCGAAGTGCTGGGTCTGGTGAAGGCACAGATGGTGAAAAACGCGGTCATCGTGCCTGCGGGCGCGAAGGGTGGTTTCGTCTGCAAGATGATGCCGAAGGATGCGACACGCGAAGTGATCGCACTGGAAGGCGAATCGGTTTATCGTCTGTTCATCGCTGGTTTGCTGGATGTGACGGACAATCGCGTGCGTGGCGACATCATCGCGCCACAACAAACCGTATGCTACGACGCGGCTGACCCGTATCTGGTGGTCGCTGCCGACAAGGGCACGGCAACCTTTTCCGACATCGCCAATGGCATTGCAGTCAAGCGTGGTTTCTGGCTCGGCGATGCATTTGCATCGGGCGGTTCCAACGGTTACGACCACAAGAAGCTCGGTATCACCGCGAAGGGTGCGTGGGAAGCGGTCAAGCGTCACTTCTATGAAATTGGCCACGACCTGAATACAACGCCGATCACTGTTGTCGGTATCGGCGATATGTCCGGGGACGTGTTCGGTAACGGCGTGTTGTTGTCGCGTCAGTTGAAGCTGATCGCAGCATTCGATCATCGCCATATCTTCCTCGACCCGACACCGGATGTCGCGACTTCGTTTGCGGAACGCGAGCGTATGTTCGCATTGCCACGGTCGTCATGGGAAGACTACAACAAGGCGCTGATCTCCAAGGGCGGCGGCATCTGGCCACGTAGCGCACGTACCATCGATTTGTCCGAAGAAGCGCGTCACGCGCTCGGCACCACGCTGACCAGCGTCACGCCTGAGCAATTGATGCACATCATCCTGCTGGCGCAAGTCGATCTGTTCTACAACGGTGGTATCGGTACTTACATCAAGTCGGCTGCTGAATCGCATGCACAGGTCAAAGACCGTGCGAATGATGCGATTCGCGTCAACGGCAATGAGCTGCGTTGCAAGGTCGTTGCTGAAGGCGGTAACCTCGGCGCGACACAGGCTGGCCGTATCGAATTCGCGCTGGCTGGCGGTCACATCTTTACCGATGCGATTGATAACTCCGCTGGCGTCGATTGCTCCGACCACGAAGTCAACGTCAAGATTTGGCTGGATACCGAAGTCAATGCCGGTGCGTTGTCCGAAGCGGATCGTAATCGCATCCTGAATGACATTACGCAAGATATCGAAGTGCTGGTATTGCGCGACAACATTCGTCAGACCCATCTGCTGGTGCGTGAAGATCAGGCGCAGTCCGATGCGCAAGTCGTCGATGCGTATGCGGCATTGATCGCAAGCCTGGAAGCAGAAGGCGCCGTATCGCGCGAACTGGAACAATTGCCGAACGAAGCTGAACTGGCACGCCGCAAGGCCGATGGACGTGGCTTGACTGCGCCTGAATTGGCGGTAGTGGTGGCAAACGTCAAGAACCGCTACAAGCGTATCCTGTCCGCATTGCCGCTGTTGCAGCATAGCTGGGCCAAGGCCGTCTTGACGCCTTACTTCCCGCATGCATTGGTGGCGACACGTGATTCGTTGCAACATCCGTTGGCGAATGCGATTCTGGCGACTGTGCTGGCGAACGAGTCGGTTAATCGTTGCGGTCCGTTGATGCTGGTGCAACTTGCGCAAAAGCATAACGTCGCGGAAAGTGATGTGATCCTGGCGTGGGCGCAGGCATGGGTGGCCTTGAATCTGTCGCCACTGTTTGCAACGCTGGATGCACATGCATTGGATATCCCGGTTGCGACCTCGAAGTCGCTGGATGGCCGTACCCGTGCATTGCAAAAGGCTGTGATCGATGGCGTGTTGTCGGTGCCAGCGCAGCAATTGAACGCAACTGGTGGTCTGGTCGAATTGACGACCATGTTCAGCCAACCAGAGTCTGCACGTCAATTGATGTCGCTGCCTGCTGCCAATGGTGCGGCGTTCGATCAGGCCAGCAACGCGGTCGATGCCATCGAAGGTATGGCGGACTTCCTGTTTGCTGCCTTGGCGGTGGAACGTCCTGCCGGTTTGAGCTTGCCTGACTTCCTGAAGACAGGCATGGGCTTGCGTCGTCGTGCCGGTATCGATGGCCTGGAACGCACATTGACGCAATTGCCGATCTCTGCTCAACAGGAACCGCTGCGCGGTCATGCATTGCAATCGCTGCGTCGTGCGCAACAACGCTTGTTGACGCAAGTGCTGTCGCAATTGCCGAAGGGCGCTGCGGCATCTGCTGCTGACGGAGTGGTGGATAACGTGATCGGCAAGCTGAAGTTGAACGGTCATGCTGCAGAAACACCAGCGACGCTGGAACATGCAGTGTTGAACGTATGGGCCTTGTCGGAAGCAGCATCGGCTGCAGCTTAAGTCATAGGCTACGATTGATGAGTGATGAAAACCTCGTAAAGGCATTGGCCGAAGCGGATTT
>Ga0116226_10004645_pt1 | contig 12180 bp, 11 predicted proteins | sample S1TSphfallax_FD_89692 | JGI IMG/M metagenome (GOLD analysis project Ga0116226, IMG submission 89692) | Host-associated microbial communities from peat moss isolated from Minnesota, USA - S1T2_Fa - Sphagnum fallax MG | ecosystem: Host-associated > Plants > Peat moss > Unclassified | place: USA... | reverse complement strand
GGTGGTCGCTCAGCAGCTGAAGCCCTGACGGGCTCACTTCCGGGGGCGTGCAAATCAGTGTCACGGAACGGGGCTACCATGGTTGTTTGGGGAGACCAGCCGCCATGGGCCGATGGATCAGACGGGGCAGGTTTTACGGCGCCTACGGTTTCGCCCATGCCGGCAAGAGCCTCTTTCTGTACGCCAGCGAGCTTTACTTCGCCTTTTTCCTGACCGAGGTCTGCGGACTTTCCACCGGCCTCATGGGCCTGCTGTTGGGCGGCGCCATGGCGGTGAGCGCTGTTTGCGACCTTCCGATCGGCGTGTTTCTAAGGCGGCGAATTCGCGGCGCCTCAGCGGCCGCCCTGGCCCAGTTGCTCGCCACCGCGGTTTGCGCCGTCGGCTTCTGCGGCTTCGCGCTGGTGGGCGTCTCCACGCCTGGCGCCGCCCGTCTATGGCTGGCGCTAGGGGCCATCGCCCTGTTTCGCCTCAGCTATTCCATGCTCGACATTCCGCAGAACGCGATCATGGCCTTCATGACGAGCAATGATCGGGAGAGGGCCCAGCTCGCCTCCGTTCGATATGTGTTTTCCAGCGGCGCCGGCTTGGCGGTAGCGATCGCCTTCCTGCCTGTGTTCAAGCTCGGATCCCACCACGCCGCCGCCAACTTCACGGCTTTCGCCATCGCCATCAGCTTGATCGCGCTCATGTCCGCCCTTGGGCTTTGGCTAGAGCTGTCGCCCGGCGACGCCGCGCAGCCCAAGCCGACCTTCGCGGTCGCCGCCCGCGGCGACGTGCCGGGCGCGTCGGCGCCGACCTTTTGGCCGGTGGCGATCCTGATGTTCTTGATCTCGGCGACCAGCTCCATCTACGGCCGCCTTGAGCCCTACTACGCCGCCTACGGTCTTGCCAGCCCGGCTCAGGGCGAGGCCTTCCTGACCTATGTGTCCCTTGGCGTTTTCCTGTCCCAACCCGGTTGGCTGATCATGGCGAACCGGTCGGGGCTCGTCGCGACTCTCCAGCGCGCCGCGCTGGTCATGATGGCCGGGAGTGTCGCCTTGGGTCTGCTGAGCCGCTGGGCGCCTGGGTTGGGCGGTGTCGGCGCACTCATTTACGGCTGCGGAAGCGGCGGTGTGATGCTGGCGCTTTGGGCCTTGGCGACGGCGGTTGCGAACCGAAACGGCCAGCCGGCCACCACCTTCGCCGCGGTGACTTGCGTTTCAAAGCTGGCGCTGGCGCTGGCTGCGTTCGCCGTGGCCGCGCTCCTGAACCTCTCCCCCTACCGATCGCGGACAGGTGCGCTGCACCTTATCCTGCCGATCATGGTCGCCGCCCCTCTTGCCGGCGGCCTGGTGACGCTGGGGATCATGTCCCTTCGACGCATGACAGCGTCACGCCTTCTCGTCGGGAAGTTCGCCACATGATCGATCATCGGGTCTCTAGACGAGAGTGGCTCGGGCGGGCGTTGGCGCTCGCGCCGGCCCTGGCGGTTTCAGCGCCTATCCGCGGTCTGGCTCAACCGGTCGCCTTGGCGGATGGCCGAACACAGAAGCAGATCCCGTTCCGCACGGCGGAGGTCCAAAGCGCCGACGGCCAATCCTTTGTCGTGAGGTGGTCGGCGCCCGCCGCCGCCGGCGACGTGTCCGTCTATGCGCGATCGACGCCGGACCTCGACCTTTCGAACGGGGCAGGGCGGCGGGTAGGGCAGGCGGGACCCGTGGCGGACCTGCGTGTGGACGATTTGCCGACGGCGACCCGATGGTATTTCGAACTCCGCCCCGAGCGTGGCGAGCCCCTGGTGATCGCCGACCGAAGCCTGCACCTGCGCTCGGCGCCCAATTTCCGCGACGTCGGCGGCTATCGCACGCGAGATGGGCGGTGGGTGCGCATGGGCCTGGCCTATCGATCCGACCAACTCGATCGCCTCAGCGACGCCGACCTGGCCAAGATCGCCAGCTTGAAACCCGCCCTGGTCGTGGATTTGCGGACCGACGCGGAGCGTCGCGGCGGCCCCGACCGGCTGCCGCCGGCCACCGCGTCCCTGGTCGCCGATGTGATGGCGAGTTCCCCGCCGGACTTGGCGGCGATCATGCGGGCGACCGGCCCGCAGGACTCGATCGCCTTCTTGACCCAGGCCAATCGGCAGTTTGTGTCGGAGGCCAGCGCCCTTAGCGCCTATGGGGCTCTGATGGGCCGACTGGATCGTCGCAGCGGCGTCATTGTCTACCACTGCACCGCCGGCAAGGACCGGACGGGCTGGGCGTCCGCGGTTCTGCTGACGATTCTCGGCGTGCCGCGCGCGACCGTCTTGACCGACTATTTGGCGAGCAACGCCTATCTGGCGGAGAAGAACAAGGCGATGTTCGCCGCGCTTCCGGCCAGCCGCGCCGCCCTGCTCGAACCGGTGATGACCGTCCGTCCAGCCTATCTGGAGGCGGCGTTCGCGGAGGTCCAAGCCCACTATGGCTCTTTCGATGGTTATGTCAGCGAAGGCCTTGATCTAGATGCCTCGGCGCTGGACCGGCTCAGGGCGCGCTTTCTGGTCGGCGCCCCAATGCCCGACCTTGGGTGATGCTCCTGCTTTGCCCCCGGCCGGCGGCCATGGTGTATAGCGGGCCCCATGCAAATTCACCCCGCCATCGCCCGCCCACAGGTGCTCTCGCTTCGAGGCTCTAAAATCCGCGAGGTCGCCAACGCCGCCATGGGGCGGCCGGACGTCTTGCCGTTCTGGTTCGGCGAGTCCGACCAGCCGACGGCCGAGTCGATCCGCCAAGCTGCGATCGCGGCGCTGCAAGCGGGGCGGACCTTCTATAGCCATAACCTCGGCCAACCGCCGCTGCGCACCGCGACCGCCGCCTATCTGTCCCGGTTGCACAGACAGCCGATCAGCGAGGCGCGGCTCGCGATCACCAACTCCGGCGTGAGCGCGCTCATGATCGCGGCCCAGGCGATCGTCTCGCCCGGCGACCGGGTGGTGGTGGTCGATCCGGTCTGGCCGAACGTCGCTGAAATCCCGCGCATCCTGGGCGCCGAAGTCGTTTGCGTCTCGCTGCGTCCCGGACCCGACGGCTTTCGCCTCGACCTCGACCAACTGATTGAGGCCCTGACGTCCGACACCCGCGCCCTGTTCCTGAACTCGCCCAATAACCCGACGGGCTGGACGATCAGCGCCGATCAGCGCCGGCCGATCCTGGAGCGTTGCCGGGAACGCGGTATCTGGCTGGTGGCCGACGATGTCTATGAGCGCCTTTATTTTGGGAAGGAGGCGTCGGCCCCGTCCTTTCTGCCCATCGCCGAGCCGGAAGACCGGCTGATCAGCGCCAACAGCTTCTCCAAGGCGTGGCGAATGACGGGCTGGCGCCTCGGCTGGCTGGTCGCGCCGCCGACGCTGGTGGAGCGGCTCGGCGTCCTGTTGGAATACAACACCTCCTGCGCGCCTGACTTCGTGCAGGCGGCGGCGGTCTCAGCGATCGAGGCGGGCGATGCTCATATCCAGGCGCTCCGCGACGACCTCACCGTGGCGCGCGACCACCTGATCGCCGGCCTAAGCGCCATCCCGGGCGTCGAGGCGTGCCGACCGGCAGGCGCCATGTACGCCTTCTTCCGCATCGGGGCGGAGGACGACAGTATGGCTCTGGCTAAGCGGCTGGTGGACGAGGCGGGCTTAGGCCTCGCGCCTGGCGCCGCCTTTGGGGATGGCGGGGAGGGCTGGCTCCGCTGGTGTTTCGCCGCCGACGTAGGCCGGCTCGATGAGGGTCTGACGCGGCTTCGCGCTTACCTTAGAGGCTGAGCGGCCGGCGCTGACGCCGCGCGCGGAGGTTTATCGGCAGGTCGTGGGGATCTGCGCCGTCCTGTTCCGACCCTCCGCGCTATTCTGCCGCAGGCGCCCCAACGGCAGCTGTTTTCGCGCCGCCCCTGAAGGGTAGCCCAGGTGATCGATCAGCTCATTTAATGGCGAAGTTGCATTTCCAAGTTGCAATAAGCATAGGGTTCCCTACGTCACAAAGCTTCTGCAGCGCTGGCCCCAGATTAACGATTGTCACGGAAGACTCAAATAAGACGTGAAACATCGTATAATAATCGATTACCATATTATGCAATGTGAGTCGACTTAAAAATTTTGATATATAAAAGTATTCGCAAATATATTATCACATTAAGCCCGCACGTAATTTCCAAATAATTTAAATTTAAGTGTATAAATTACAGCATCTCCGTATGGCGAGATCTATGAATTGAGTTTTGCGATCCATTAAAAGTTATTTCACTCCCGTGGGCAAAATTAGTCGTTGAACGTGACATACAGAAGCAGTGAAGCGGCCGGGAAATGCCAGAAAAAGTTCGATTGGTGTTATCAAAAGATGCAGACATCAGGTCTATAGGTGCGTCAAAATCCGAAATAATGCAGAAGATAGATGACGGGAAAGACCTTTTGCTGGATCTGTCTGCCGTTGAAGAGGCCGACTTAACCCTAATCCAGTTGATCTTGTCAGCGCGGCGCAGCGCCGCTGACCGCAATCTGTCTTTGTTGCTTACTGAATCTGCGCCGGAGCCGGTGCTGCGGATGTTGGAGCGCGGGGGCTTTATCGGCCCAGCGCCAGACACCCGCCGCGACTTCTGGCTTGCGGCTTAGGAGACGGTTCCATGCCTGCGATCCTTACCGTCGATGACTCCGCCAGCATCCGCCAGACTATCAAAATCACTCTGACCAGCGAGGGCTATAGTGTCGCCGAGGCTGTGGATGGGGCTGATGGCCTTCGAAAGGTAGAGGCGGGCGCTTACGACCTGATCGTCACCGACCTCAACATGCCGATCATGGATGGTCTGACCATGATCCGCGAGCTGCGGACAAAGCCCGTCCATGCCGGTGTGCCGATCCTGTTCCTGACCACCGAGTCCGACCCAGCCATGAAGGCGGAGGCCAAGGCGGCCGGCGCCACCGGCTGGCTGACCAAGCCGTTCGATCCCGATCAGCTCGTCAAAATCGTCAACAAGGTGCTGGCTCGATGAGCGTGATCGACCCCGTCGAGATCTTTCGCGTCGAAGCCCAGGAGTTGTTAGAGCAGATAGAGCAAGGCTTACTCGATCTGTCCCACATGCCGGGCGACCAGGAGCTGGTGGCCGCCGTCTTCCGCGCGTTGCACACCCTGAAGGGGTCTGGCGCCATGTATGGGTTCGACGCCCTGGCCGCCTTCACCCACCATTGCGAAACCGCGTTCGATCGGGTGCGAAAGGGTGAGGTGACGGCCACTCCAGATCTGGTCGCCGCTGTTCTTAACGCCATGGATCATATGCGGGCGCTGGCCGAAGAGCGACCATGTGACGTTAGCGTAGGGGAGGCGTTGTTGGCGGAGCTCGGTCGGGTCGTCGCCGCCGCTGCGCGCCTGCCCAGCCCTGTGACCGTCTTTGCCGCCGCACCGTGTGCGACCTGGCGCATCGTCTTCAGTCTCGCGCCAGATGTGCTGATCAACGGCGTGCGCCCCTTGCCGATGCTGGACGAACTGCGGGCGCTCGGGGCGTGCAGCGTCCGCGCCCTAACCGACGCCATTCCGCCGCTTGAGGGTCTGGACCCCACCCAATGCCATCTGGGCTGGGAGGTTATGCTGACCACCGACGCGTCGCAGGCGGCGATCGAAGAGGTGTTCATGTTCGTCATGGACGACATGAGCCTCGATATTCAGGACGTCACAAACGAGCCCGCCGAAGGTTCAGCAGCCGTGAACCCTTCGCCCGCCGAGGTCGAGCCTTCGTCGGACGCGGCGCAAGATACGGGCCCAGACGCGCCGTCCGTGTCCGCAGCCGGTCGCGAGACGGTGGGGGCGGACGTCAAGGCCGTCCGGACCGACGCCAGCGTGCGGGTGCCGGCAGAGCGCCTGGACGAGCTGATGGATCGGGTCGGCGAGCTGGTGATCGCCCAGTCGCGACTGAAAGAGATCGCCGGGGCCAGTCCGGATATGAGCCTGCGCTCCGTGGCCGAAGAGATCGAGCATCTGGCCTCAGGCCTGCGCGACAGCATGATGTCCGTCCGCATGGTGCCGGTAGCGCAGTTGTTCAGCCGGTTCCGCCGTCTGATCCACGATCTGGCGCGGGACACCGGCAAGGAGATCGACCTCGTCACCGAGGGCGAGACCACCGAACTCGACACGACCGTGATCGAGCGCCTGGCCGATCCCCTGATCCACCTGATCCGCAACGCCGCCGATCACGGCCTGGAAACGCCGGACGAGCGGCTGGCCGCCGGCAAGCCCGCCCGGGGCCGCATCGTCCTGTCCGCCCGTCAGGCGGGGGCCGAGGTGGTGATCACCGTCAAGGACGATGGACGCGGCGTCAATCGCGCCCGCGTCCGCGCTAAGGCGGAGGAGGGCGGCCTGTTGGCGCCCGGCGCCGCGATCAGCGACCAGGACCTGTTGCAGATGATCTTCCAGCCAGGTTTTTCAACAGCCGCCACGATCACCAGCCTGTCGGGCCGTGGCGTGGGCATGGACATGGTCAAGCGCACCATCGAAGGTCTGCGCGGCGGCTTGGAGCTGTCCAGCCCGCCAGGCCAAGGCTCGCAAGTCGCTCTGCGTATCCCGCTGACGCTCGCCATCGTCGATGGGCTTCTGGTTCGGGTGGGGACGGGGCGCTATGTCATTCCGCTCTCGGCCGTCGAGGAATGCCTGGAACTGACGCCGGAACAGGACGCCAGGTCGATCGGCCGCAGCGTCCTGACCATCCGCGACCGCCTTGTGCCGTTCCTGCGCCTGCGCGCGCTGTTTCGGACGAAAACGCCGCCAGACAAATATCAAAAAGTCGTCGTGGTCTCCACCGGCGGGGAACGGGTCGGTTTGGTGGTGGATCAGATTCTGGGCGACCACCAGACGGTGATCAAGCCGCTATCGGCCTTCCACACCAGCGTGGGGACGTTTTCGGGCGCCACCATCCTGGGCGACGGCGGCGTCGCCATGATCCTGGACGTCAGCTGCCTGGCGACCGAGGCCGCGCAGGCCTCGCCAGCGCCGCTGCGCACTGCAAGCTAAGGAAACCGCGATGGCCCAATCGGCAAGTCCCTTCGAGGATGGCGCGCTCGAAGTGCTGACCTTCGATCTTGGTGGCGAAGTTTTCGCCATACCCGCGGCCGTCGTGCAGGAGGTGATGGATAAGGCGCCGGAGACGGAGGTTCCCGGTGGGCCGCCCTTCGTCGACGCGGTGATCAACTTTCGGGGCCGGATCATCCCCTTGGCGGATCTGCGCATGGCCTTCAGTCTCACCGCGCGCGACAGCTTCCGCGATAGCCGCATCATCGTCATTACCTATGATCTTGACGGCGTGGCGACCTTGATCGGCCTGCGCGCCGACAAGGTCTATGAGGTGACGACGCTGAAGGAAGCCGCCACCGAGGCGCCGCCGCGCATCGGATTGCGCTGGCGTCAAGACTTCATCCAATGCCTGGCCAAGCGAAACCAGGACATCATCGTCGTTCCAGACCTCAGCGCAATCTTTGCAGCCCGAGGTGCGCCGACTGCGGGCGCCGACTCTTTCAGTTCAGCTTCACATCATTAGACTTACAACTTAGGGAGGGATCTATGCGGTTCACTATCAAACTTAAGCTTGGACTAACTTTTGGCATTATTATAGCCATTCTAATCGGCGCCACATCCTACGGCATGATCAGCCTAGGCGGGCTCAACGCGACCATGAACGCCTTGATCGCCGGTCCCGTCACGCGGATGCGCACGGCGCAGACGGTCCGCACGACGGTGTTGAGAGTGATCCGCAACGAGAAGAACCTCATTCTCGACCGCAATGACCAAGAACGCTCCGCATCCGACACGCTGATCACTCAGCAAATCGCGGCGATGGATGGGTTGCTGGACGAGGGCGAACGCATCTCAAGCCCGTCGGGGAAGGTGAAATATGCCCAACTGCGGACCGTCTGGGATCAGATGAAGCCCGCTGATCGCCGGCTTCGCGACCTGGTCCACGCCGGGAAGACCAAGGAAGCCACCGACATTTCGCTGGGCGAGCTCAAGGAAGCGACGAACAAGGTCATCGACACGGCCGAAGAGATCGTCAGCCTGACTGAAACCCAGATGAAGGACGATCAGGCCGCTGCGGCCGCGACCTATGATTCCACACGCAATATCCTGATCGCCACGGTGCTCGGCGCAATCTTAATCTCCGTCTCAGCGGCGCTGTGGATCATCCTGGCCATCAGCAAAGGCTTCGCCAAGATCACCGCCTTGACCGCGGTCGTCGCCGACGGCGACCTGAACCAGAAGGGACACGTGAAGACCAACGACGAGATCAAGGACCTCGTCGAGTCCGTCAACACCATGGTGGATCGTCTGCGCGAAGTGGTTTCAACGTCGCTGATCGCCGCCGACAATGTCGCGGCAGGCAGCGAGGAGCTGTCGGCGACCGCGATCCAGGTCAGCGAAGGCTCGACCGAGCAAGCCGCCGCCGCCGAACAAGCATCGGCCTCCATGGAGCAGATGGCCGCCAACATCAAGCAGAACGCCGACAACGCCGCCCAGACGGAAAAGATCTCACGGCAGTCGGCCAAAGACGCCGAAGTGAGCGGCGAAGCGGTCAGCCGCGCGGTGACCGCCATGCAGACCATCGCCGAAAAGATCGTGATCGTTCAGGAGATCGCGCGTCAGACCGACCTCTTGGCTCTGAATGCGGCCGTCGAGGCGGCCCGAGCCGGAGAGCACGGTCGGGGCTTTGCGGTGGTGGCGTCGGAAGTGCGCAAGCTGGCCGAACGCAGTCAGGTCGCGGCGACGGAGATCAGCGCCGTCTCCTCCGAAACCGTCAAGGCCGCCCAGTCGGCCGGCGAGATGCTTGCGGCGCTCGTCCCCAGCATCCGTAGGACCGCCGAACTGGTGACGGAGATCAGCGCCGCCTGCCGCGAACAGGATATCGGGGCGAGCCAGATCAATGAGGCGATCCAGCAACTCGACAGGGTGACCCAGCAGAACGCCTCAGCCTCCGAAGAGATGTCGGCGACGTCGGAGGAGCTGTCGGGCCAGGCCGAAGAGCTGCAGGCGACGATCTCCTACTTCCGGATCGACTCTGCGACGGACGGTCCTGGATTTGCGCGCAAGCCGGCGACGGCGATAGCGCCGCCCGCTCGCCCTGCCGCCAAGCGTGCGACAGCTGCGGCGGCGACGCCAAGGCTCAGCCCCAAGCCGCCGGCGAAGACGAAGACCGGCGCGACCGTCTCTGCCCAGCAGGCCCGGGCCAAGGGCTTCGCGCTCGACATGGCCCAGGGTGGTCCGGACGCCGACGACGCCAACTTCAAGGCGTATGGCTGAGATGAACCCCGCAATCGACGCCGGACAGTTCGTCACCCTGGCCCTGGATCGGGAAGTTTTCGCGGCGCCCGTGGCCTATGTGCGCGAAATCTTGGACTACTGCGCGCCCTTCAAGATCCCCGAAGGACCGCCCTATCTCCTAGGCCTGATCGATGTCCGGGGGCGTGCGACCCCGGCCATTGACCTACGGGTCAAGCTGGGTCTACCCGCGACGCCGCCCACCGGCGCTACCCGGATCCTAGTCCTGGACGTCCCCCTCGGCGAGCGCGTGCTCGCCCTGGGGCTGGTGGCCGATCGGGTGATCGAGGTCGCGACCTTCAGCCGGACGGAGATCGAACCGCCGCCCGAGATCGGCGTCAGGTGGCGCTCGGACTATATCGCCGGCGTGGTGCGGCGGGAGCAGGACTTTGTCGTTCTGTTCGACCTGCCTCAGCTCCTGACCGGCGCCGAGGCGATCCTCGCCATCACAAGCCAGTCGCAAGCCGCCTGATCGGTGCGCCGCGCTGACGGCGCACACATCGGTCTTATCCAATGGAGCGGCCATGACGTCGAACCTTGCCTATGCAACGCCCCTCGAAGATCAGTTCACCAATCGCAATTATCGCCGCATATCGGATTTGATCCAGGCCTATAGCGGCATCAAGATGCCGGCTGCCAAGCAGACGATGTTGGCGGGGCGTCTACGCCGGCGCACTGCAGCGCTTAATATCCCTGACGTCAACGCCTATTGCGATTTCATTTTCGACGAAGGCGGCCTGGAGTCTGAGATCATCTATTTGATCAACGCCGTCAGCACCAACAAAACCGATTTCTTTCGGGAGCCGGCGCACTTCGACTTCATGCGCGACCATGCCCTGCCGGACATGGCGGCTGCGGGCCGTCGCCAGATCAAGGTGTGGAGCGCCGCCGCCTCCATGGGCGCGGAAGCCTATAGCCTGGCCATCGTGCTCGAGGAGTTCCGCCGCGCCCACAACGGACCTGACTATTCGATCCTGGCCACCGACATTTCCACCGACATGCTTGAACTCGCCCATGCCGGGCGCTTTCCGACCGCCATGATCGAGCCCATTCCCATCGAGCTTCGGCGAAAATACTTGCTGCGCGCGAAGGACCCCAAGGTCGATCAGGTGCGGATGTCGCCGGCTCTTCGGTCTAAAATCACCGTGGGGCGTTTGAATCTGATGGACGAAACCTATCGGATCGGCCGCGAGCTGGATTTCGTCTTCTGTCGCAACATCTTGATCTACTTTGACAAGGCCACCCAAGCGGCGGTGCTGGGGCGCCTCTGCAATCATATCCGCCCGGGCGGCTATTTGATCCTGGGCCATTCCGAATCCGCTGTCGGCGCGAACTTGCCGATCGCCCAAGTCATCAACACGATATTCCGGCGGGTGTAGCACCATGAGCGAAGTCAAAAAGCGCGTCCGGGTTCTGATCGTCGATGACTCCGCCACGGTGCGCCAGACCTTGGTCGCCGTTCTGGAATCCGACCCCGACATTGAGGTGTTGGGCGTCGCGTCCGACCCCTTCGTCGCCGCCAGCCGCATTCGCGACGAAATCCCCGACGTCATCACGTTGGATGTCGAGATGCCGCGTATGGACGGCATCACGTTTTTGCGCAAGCTGATGGCCCAGCATCCCATCCCCGTCGTCATGTGCTCCTCTCTCGTCGAGTCCGGGTCCGAGACCCTGATGCAGGCGCTGGAGGCGGGCGCGGTAGACATCATCCTGAAGCCCAAGATTGGCGTCGGCGATCACCTGACCGAAGCGCGGGAACGCATCTGCGACGCCGTCAAGGCCGCGGCCCACGCCACGGTCGGACGATCGCGCCCCAGGCGCCCGACGCCGGAGCAACTGAACCCCCATCAGAAGCTGACCGCCGACGCCATGTTGCCGCCGCCTCCAGTCGGCGCCATGGCCCGGACCACCGAGACCATCATCTGTATCGGCGCCTCCACCGGCGGCACGGAGTCGCTGCGGGAGGTGCTGGAGGCCTTGCCGGCCGATGCACCGGGAATCGTCATTGTTCAGCACATGCCCGAAAAGTTCACGGCCTCCTTCGCCAAACGCCTGGACGGCCTGTGCCAGGTCCGGGTCAAGGAAGCGGAAAACGGCGACGCCGTGCTGCGCGGCCATGTGCTGATCGCGCCAGGCAACCTGCACACCATGATCGAGCGCAGCGGCGCCCGCTACTATGTCTCGGTGAAGGAGGGGCCGCTGGTCTCGCGCCATCGCCCGTCCGTCGATGTGCTGTTCCGCTCCGCCGCCCGCTCTGTCGGCTCCAATGCGGTGGGCGTGATCATGACCGGCATGGGCGACGACGGCGCCAGGGGCCTGGCGGAAATGAAGGCCGCCGGCGCCTTCACCCTGGCCCAGGACGAGGCCACCTGCATCGTCTTCGGCATGCCCAAGGAGGCCATCGCACGAGGCTGCGTCGATCGCATCGTCCCCCTGCACCACCTCGCCAGAGAGATCCAGCAGGCGGCTGTGCGGTGAGGGGGGCGGCGGAAGGGGTCAGCGAAACTGATCTGCGACCCCCTCGGATCGATCAGCGAATATGGCCGCCAGCTTGTCATTCAAGACATGCGCGGCGCCCTCTCGCGCGAGCTGATTTCGAACGCTCAAAGCCAAGTCTGTGCACCGGCTTTCAAGTGGGACCCCACCTTTGCGGGCATCAAGTTATTGAATAGAAGAGTGAATTCGGGCAACTGAGGGGTTTCCGATCGGCGCCCATCGGGACCCCAAGTGTTCCGGACAATGCGCAAGAGATTCAAAACGTTATGCGCTATTGAGGTGGGGTCCCATTTCGAGGCCTTTCAACACTATGATGTTTGCGCCCCTGCGCCAATCGTGCGAGCCCCCACTAAGCTGGCGCTGGAGAGGCCGTCCGGGTCGGCCGGACCCC
>Ga0116226_10004644_pt1 | contig 12180 bp, 7 predicted proteins | sample S1TSphfallax_FD_89692 | JGI IMG/M metagenome (GOLD analysis project Ga0116226, IMG submission 89692) | Host-associated microbial communities from peat moss isolated from Minnesota, USA - S1T2_Fa - Sphagnum fallax MG | ecosystem: Host-associated > Plants > Peat moss > Unclassified | place: USA... | reverse complement strand
CTTGGCAATTCCATCACTCTAGAGCTGGAAGAGACTGCCCGTGAGTTGTTACGGGCATGCACCGAGCTGTCGGATCTTGCTGCGATGGACAAAACGTGGGGCGATCACGCCGATGAAGCGCAGAAAAAAGGACTGGAGGGTGCCGCAGACGATGTCCTTGGCCAATTTCGCGAGGAGGGCCTTCGCTTGATCGTCGGGCGAGACATCCGATTTGTCCAGTCGGGACCGACGGACGACATCGAAAGGGGTTTTATGGCGATGAATACCGTGACTTTCTGCGCTGAGCGCGTCGGAGCAGCCACGCACGCCATGTGGCATCCCGTCGGAAAGTCGTGATCCGCGCTTGGTCCAGACAAACCCCTTGACCGGTTAGGGCCTCTCCACGCGGGAGGGGCCTGCTATGTCTGCGCTGTCGAGCAAGCGGATGATAGAACAAGAATATACATTTAGGGGATTGTGCTGGCAGAGAACGGGCTCCAGATAACATGCTGTCTGCTTCGCAGTTCCCTGGTCGAATCGGATTTACTGCTGTGCCTACAAGTCACTATTCATCCAGAGATGGTGTCATTCTATGAAGATCTCCTCCGTAACCCGTCGCGACATCATTGACTCTCTGGTCGCGGAAGGTGTTGATTGGGCGGGTCGTCTTGAAGAGCCAGAATTTCTTTCGCGGTTGTTTGATCTTCAACACTTGCCGTCAAAGGACAGCCGGTACGACAATGCCGCCGGCGATATTTGGCAACATCGTGTCAACAACTTCGATTGGGATCAAGACTGGGTCTTTTATGACGAGCGCTTTAACCTGATAGATGGGGATGACGAAATATTTCTGCGGTTTCTATGCGAAATGCTTCACCCCGTCGTACGCCCCGACGCGACGGACTCAGAACGCCTGTGTCAGTTGTTGAATCAGTTTCTGTCCAACGATGGCTTTCAATTGGCGGAGCGTACTCGAATCTCGGGCAAGCCAGTCTACGTTGGCCGGTTCGTGGGGATCGGTGCGACCCCAGGGGTGAATGCGGCGCGGGAAACGCTGGCGGGAACGGATCCAGGTTACGTCGCACAGCAGATCACACGCATGGACGCCGCGGTGATCACTGATCCTGGCCTTGCTATCGGTACGGCGAAGGAACTGGTTGAGACGTGCTGCAAGACGATTCTGACCGAGCGCGGGATCACGTTTACCAAAAATGCCGATTTGCCTGAGCTTGTAAAATTGACCAGCAAAGAGCTCGAACTTACGCCGAGCGACATTCCGGACCAAGCCAAGGCGAGTGATACGATCAAGCGGCTACTGAGTAACCTGGCGACGATCACACAGGGTGTGGCAGAACTGCGAAACCACTATGGAACTGGTCACGGCAAGGTGGCGACCAGCAAGGGTCTTCAACCGCGCCATGCCAAGCTCGCGGTGGGCGCGGCGTCTACATTAGCGGTTTTTCTCGCGGAGACACACAATGCACGCGAAAAATGACTGTGATGCTTACGCGACTGTCCGCGCTCACGAATACCACCCCCTCCGTGCCACTACGCAGGTAAATGCCCTCGATCGCTCCTCGCGCGCGCCATACGCGGGCATCAGGCTTCAACATAGCAATCTTTGCAGTTTGTGACTCTCAATCTGAAAGGTATGCAAAGCCATGAAGTTGACCTTTGCCCAAAAGCTCTGGCTGCCCTTGATCCTGAGCCTGCTGTGCCTCGCCGGCGTCTCCATTTACAACGCTTACCAGATTCGTGCCACGCGGCTGGGTGAGCGCAAGGCGGACTTGCAGCATGTGTCGGAAAACGCCCTCAGCGTCGTCAAAACCTTTGCCGGCCGGGCGGCCGCCGGCACGTTACCGCTCGCCGAAGCTCAGAAAGAGGCGATGGATAGTATCCGCGACATGCGCTACGGCGAGGGCGGTTATTTCATCATTGTCAATGCGCAGCCGACCGTCTTGATGCATCCCATGCGTCCCGAGCTGGTGGGCAAGGATCTCGGCAATTACAAAGACCCGAACGGGGTCTACGTTTTCAAGGAAATTGTCGCCTCAGTCGAGCGCGATGGCAGGGGCTTCAGCGCGTACGCGTTTCCCAGGCCGGGCGCGACCGAGCCTTCGCCCAAAATCGGCTATAGCATCGCCTATCAGCCCTGGGGCTGGATTATCAATACAGGACTCTATGTTGACGACATCGATGCGACCTTCCGTGCCTCGCTGTATCAGAGCCTGGGCATTCTGGTGATACTGGCCGGGGCCTTGTCGGTGGTGGTGGTACTGCTCAATCGCGGTATCTTCCGCTCGCTGGGTGGCGAGCCATCGTATGCGGCCGAGATTGCCAACCGGATCGCCAACAACGATCTGACTGCCGTGGTGAAGACGGCACCCAATGATCGCGCCAGCTTGCTGTTTTCGATGCAGCGCATGCAAGCACAACTGACGCAGACGATAGGCACCATTCAGGTTGCGGCCGACTCGATTGCGACCGCCACGCAGCAGATCGCCGCCGGTAATCAGGATCTATCGCAGCGCACGGAAGAGCAAGCGGCTTCGCTCGAGGAAACGGCCGCGAGCATGGAACAACTGACCTCGACCGTGACCCAGAATGCCGATAACGCCAGTCAGGCCAACCAGCTTGCCGCCCAGGCGGCGCTTGTGGCGGAGCAGGGCGGCGTGGTGGTGGCGCGCGTGGTGGAAACCATGGATGGGATCAACGCCAGTTCAGACAAGATTGCCGATATTGTCGGCATCATCGAAGGCATCGCGTTTCAGACCAATATTCTGGCGCTGAACGCAGCGGTGGAAGCGGCGCGGGCGGGTGAGCAGGGCCGTGGTTTTGCGGTGGTGGCGTCGGAAGTGCGTTCGCTCGCGCAGCGCGCTTCGGCCGCCTCCAAGGAAATCAAGGAACTGATCCACGACTCCGTCGAGCGGGTGCAGGCGGGCGCGGGCCATGTGCGTGAAGCCGGCGCGAAGATGCAAGAAATCACCCATGAGATCAGCCGCGTGACCGACATCATGGGTGAAATTACCGCAGCCTCGCATGAACAGAGTAAAGGCATCGGTCAGGTCAATCAGGCCGTGACGCAGATGGACGTCGTCACCCAGCAAAACGCGGCACTGGTGGAACAGGCGGCGGCCGCGGCCAGCTCGCTCAAATCGCAAGCCCATGATCTGAAAGCGTCGGTGTCGATGTTCAGGTTGAATGCCGGGCACTAGCGGGATGCCAAGCGCACTGGTGGGGGGCGCATGGCGGCGAGGGCAAACATCGGTTCATCCATGCCATCCATGTGACTGGCCCGGAAGAAAGCCGGATCGCCCCCAGCCTATCGCTAGCTCCGCGTCCTAGCCCTGAGCCCCATCTCCCGATAGTACGCGTAGGTCTGATCCACATCCTCAAACACATCGACTTCCATCGCCGCAAATCGAAACAGCCGCTCGATATACGCGATAAACCCCACCACATACCCCTGACTCTCCGTCTCGTCCTGGAAATCGGCATCAGCCAGTATCCGCCGCAGCACCCCATGACAGCGCCAACGCGGTTGATCCTTCAGATACTGGGCCAGATGCGCGCCACACTCATAGCCGATCACGCAGGCGCGACTATAAGCCGCCGTCCCCGGGAAATGCCAGTGACACGGCACCTTGCCCTGACAGCGCGCACATTGGCGCTCGCTGAATAACTTGGGTGCTTCCTCGGGTCGATGCACAAACGGTAATTCGCCCAGGCTGACCGGTTTGACTTCAGGCGGGTAATGACGTCGGGCCGGCATGGGGGCTTCGGGATGATTTCTTGGCATGGTGGTTGGCCCTCAATGCATACGCGCAGCGCGATAGACCAACACACGCGTTCGAGCACTTCGGATGCGCGTCGAGCGCAGCCCGATTCGACGGCGTGCAATACGTAATCGGTGGCGTGATAGATAAAGGGCAGGGCGTACAGCGATGTGCTCAGCACGAGCAGAAGTAGAGTCCATAGTGCGACCTCGCATGCAGTGGCAATACTGCTCCCCTGGATGGAATGTGGGGGGCAGCAGATGACGAGGTTGACGAACCGGTGTCAGTCACTCCGGCATACCCTGAGGTATCCCCGCCACTGCCGCCCATTGAGGACATACAACGGCGTGGATGGCCGCGGATAGGCGGTCATCCACGACTGACATGTCGAGTCGTCAAACTCGATCTCTGTTGTGTCAGAGACCGAATCAGCATACCGCTGGCGGACCCGATGCTGGCCAGTCGACGAGTGCAAGCGGACTAAAGGAAAAGCGGGATGTGCACGGCGCCAAATCGACGGGGAATGACCCGTGCTGCGAGTTGGCCCCGTCGTGTTCAAGCCACCTGGCCAGCGGCCACCGCCAACCCTGGTCGCAATCCACCCTCCGCCTTGCGTGCCTCGCCGGCATAGCGGCTGGCGGCCTTCGGCGCGCGGTCTGAGGTGGATGGCGCCTGCGCCGCGTGCGCCTGCGCATGGTCGTCGACGCGGAAAAAAGCCACGGCCTGATTCAGTTCCTGCCCCTGGCTTTCCAGCGACTGCGAGGCCGCGGCGGATTCTTCCACCAAGGCGGTGTTCTGCTGAGTCATATGATCCATTTGCGTCACAGCCTGGTTGATCTGCTCCAGACCTCGACTTTGTTCGCCGGCCGCGCCTGCGATCTCGGCGATGATGTCGGTGACTTGTTTCACGGCTTGGGCCACCTCGGCGATGGTCTTGCCGGCATCGACGGCCACGACTGAGCCGCCTTCGACCTTTCTGACCGATTCGGTGATCAATTCCTTGATCTCCTTGGCGGCCGTCGCCGAACGCTGCGCCAGGCTACGCACTTCACTGGCCACGACGGCAAAGCCGCGACCTTGGTCGCCTGCGCGCGCGGCTTCCACGGCGGCATTCAATGCCAGAATGTTGGTCTGGAACGCGATGCCTTCAATGATGGACGTGATGTCGGCAATCTTGGCCGAGCTCTGGCTGATGGCTTCCATCGTGCCGACCATGCGGCCGACGGCTTGATTGCCTCGATGCGCGATCTCGGAGGCGGCGCGGGCCAGCTCGCTGGCTTGCTGTGCGTTGTCGGCGTTGTGCTTCACCGTTGAGGTCAGCTGTTCCATGCTTGCCGCAGTCTGTTCCAGCGCAACGGCTTGTTGTTCCGTGCGTTGGCTTAAATCCATATTGCCGCTGGCGATTTCGCTGGCCGAGCCCAGGATGCCTGAACTGTTGCTGCGAACCCGGCTGACCACGACTCTTAGTTTTTCGTTCATCTGCTGCAGCGCCAGCAGCAAGTCGCGTGTTTCATCGTTGCCACGCACTTCGATCTGACTGCGCAGATCGCCTTGTGCGACCGAAGTGGCCAGCACCACGGCCTGCCGAATGGGGCGGGTGATGGAACGCGTGACCCCATAACCGGCGGCACCGGCCGCGACGATTGCCGCCAGCGCGGCAACGATCATCCAATCGCGTTGCAGCGCATAAGTCTCGGCGATTTCGGCGATCTTGGCTTCCTGACGGGTATGGGTGTAGCTGGCATAAGCGTCCGTGGAGGCGATAAGCGCGGCCAGCAAGGGGCGGCAGTTCTGGTCGATTTTCTGCACCGCTTCATCGCGCCGGCCCGCCAATGCGTTGGGCACGATATCGCGCGCCACCGGGCCGTATAGCGCTTCCACCCGATTGATCTCGGCCACCAATTCGCGCGCGTGTTCGGGGATGTTCCGGCCCGTCGTCATCATCTGATTCAGTTGCTGGAGTTGGGTGCGCACATCCTCGTCGGCGCGCAACACATCCGCCTTTTCCCGTTGCACGTCGGCGGCATCCGTGACCAACACCAGATTCCGCGCGGCGATGGCGCGGCGGTCCACGGCCATGCGCAATGCCGCGGCCACTTCGGCGCGCGCATTGAGGCCATGGATAAATTGTTCAAACTCATCGGTGGTTGAGCTGAGTGCGTTCAGCGAGACGCAGGCGACCACGAGCACCATCAATGCCAAAATGCCAAATCCGGCGTATAGCTTGGTTCCAATCGCGATATACGTGAATCGTTTCATAGCTCACTCCTGTTCGACAGATTCGGCGCTCGGTTGAAGTCGGTGACGGCTGCGTGCCGAAATCACCGCACTGGGCATGCTTATGCGCGTGCTATTCCGGATAGACTTGCCCATGCCCTGGTACGGATCTCGATCCGGATTGGATTGGGATCAGGCCGCTCGACTTGGATAGGCCACGGGGCTAACTGGATAATATTTATCCAATGATTAAATGCAGGTATCGAATTATAAAAAGTAGTAGAAAATTGAAAATTTACAATGGCATTTGTATTGATCAATTGCTTGATTTTATGGTGTTTATCAATTACGAAAGAATTGTAATTATCAAGCTGACATAGTAAATAGAAATAATCCTGCGCGGGCGCATGATTTTTTTGAAAATATATTTTATTTTTATCCCGCATATTAATCGGCCTGCTTTCGGCTCGCACCCTGCCGGAATGGCTGGATTAACTGGCATCGAGTGTGTCGAAGAGCGCGCCAGCGAAATGCGTGTCTCGTGTTCAGAGGCCATGACGCAATAGAGCGTAGACAGACCGCAGCAACAGATTTCGTCGCGGGGATTTCGCCGCGTTCGGAAAGCCCGCATAATCCGGGCTATTCATCGAACGTCATGCAAAAAATCAAAACAAAAACATATCAGCGGGTGGCTGCGGCCACCGCAATTTGGCTGCCGGCGGCAGGGTGGGCGCAGAGCACGACGAATGCACCGGGTCATAGCCCGCAATGGGTGGCGTCGGGGGTTGCGGCATCGGCAGCATCCGCTGCATCGGCCGCATCGGCGGTCAGTGCGAAGGCACAAGGCTCGACCGTGCTCAAGGATGTCGTGGTGACCGCGCGGCGGCGCAAGGAGTTGGCGCAGAAAGTGCCGGCGCCTGTTGCCACGGTGTCGGGTTCCGACCTGGACGCGCAGCGCAACTATCGCATTCAGGATCTGCAGAACACCCTGCCCAGCCTCAACGTGGCCTACATCCAGCCGAGGGAATCGAGCATTTCGATACGCGGCATCGGCAATAATCCCGCCAATGACGGTTTGGAGCCCAGTGTCGGGGTCTATCTGGATGACGTCTATCTCGGCCGTCCGGGGATGGCAGCCTTCGATCTGTTTGATATCCAGCAGATTGAATTGTTGCGCGGTCCCCAGGGCACGCTGTTCGGCAAGAACACGACGGCCGGCGTGTTGAATATCGCCACCCAGCCGCCCACCGATACGTTGACGGCAGCGCTGGAACAATCCGCCGGATCGCGCGGCTATACGCAGACCAAGGCCAATGTATCCGGTCCGGTATCGGATACGGTGTCGGCCAGTCTGTCGCTGGCGCATACCCACGATGATGGCGATATCACCAATCTGTACGATGGTGCGACGGTCAATGGCGGCTGGCGTGATGGTGCGCGCGGCCAGTTGCTGATTAAACCCGAGCATGACCTCAGCGTGCGCGTGATCGCCGATTATGAAGCCGAGGAGGGCACGCAGGGTACCCAGGTGCTATACGGTATTGCGCCGACGGCAGACAATTATTTGACCGAGGCGAGCCGGATCGGCGTCACACCGGTGATCAATCCATCGGCCTATCAGGTCGATTTGAATTCGCCGCAAGGCGTCAGCCTGCATCAAGGTGGACTGTCGGTCGAGGTCAACCGGACCTCGCCTACCGGCTTTACCTTTACCTCGATCACGGCGGGCCGCTTCTGGAATTTTCTGCCGGCCAATGACGGCGACTACACGGCGGGGTCGGCCATTATCGATTCCGGGGTGGCGATTAACGATCATCAGCTGTCGCAGGAGTTCCGCCTGGCCTCGCCGACCGGTAACCGGTTCGATTATGTGGTGGGGGCTTACTTCTTCCACCAGCAACTCAACAACACCACCTTCGACTATCTCGGGCCTCAGGCCGATGCTTACGCGGGCACGCCCGAGGGGACGCTGGATAACCTCACCTCGCTCGCGCCCGGCACAATCTCGACCAACAGCGCGGCTTTGTTTGGTCAGGGCACCTGGCATCTCACCTCGCGCGCCGACCTGACCTTCGGCATACGCGGTACCGATGAAGAGAAGTCCGCGGCCATCACGCGCGATGCGCCGACCGGTGGCGCGGTGCTGTCCAACCCTGTGCTCGAAGCCATCCGCAACAGCGTATTGGGTCCGTACAGCACGGGCGATTTGGGCGTGCACAGCCTGTCGCCATCCCTGTTGCTGAACTTCGGCTATAAGCTCAGCCCGGAGGTCCTGGCCTACGCGTCCCTGTCGCATGGGGAGAAGTCGGGTGGCGTCAACATGGCGGTGGCGGCGACTCCCACATTGGGACCGGACGCCTTGCTGGTCGGCGCCGAGCGCGCGAATGACGCCGAGCTTGGCGTCAAAAGTGAATGGTTGGACCATCGCTTGATTTTCAATGGCAATCTGTTCTGGACGCAGATCAACGGCTATCAGGCCAGCAGCTATGTCGACGGCCCCACCGGGCTGCCGGTGTCCATCGTCTCGAACGCGGCCAACGTGCGTAGCCGCGGCGCGGAAATCGATCTGCGCGCCAAGCCGCTGCGTCATTTGACGGTCGGCCTGAATGGCTCGTTTGTCGACGCCACCTACAGTGCCTACAACGATGCCCCCTGCGTGGGGGGCGCCGTCAGCACGGATTGCAGTCTGACCGGCCGGCCAGTGTCGGGTGCGCCACGCTGGATCGTCAACGCCAATGCCCGTTACGACCTGCCGCTCGGATTCGACGACGTCGACGAATACTTCGCCGCCCAGTACTCGGTCCGGTCCAATCAGTACGGCACGCTCGACGATGCGTCATACGGCAAGCTGCCGGGCTATGGCATCGTGAATCTGGCGACCGGATGGCGCTTACCCAATGGCGCTCATCAATGGGACTTCTCGATCTGGGCGCACAACCTGTTGAACAAGCGCTACTACCTGGCCTCTTATACCTCGACGTCCGGCGTGTACAGCGCGTCGGTGGGCGACACGTTGACTGTGGGCGCGACCTTGCGCTACGACTACTGAGCGCTTTGATGTAAGACATCATCCCTTGCGCATGGCCTGCTGCAAATCGCCTGGCTCGGGCGGGAGTCAGCGAATTTTTCCATCGCTGTCCGCATTCCGGGGATAAATGCCTGATCCGTGGGCTTTATCCCCCATTTTTCCTGCGGGTATGTCCTAGGGCGCAATGCGCGCAGATGTTAATACAATCTTCATTTGTATTACAACATGGCGGTAACGGCAGGTATCCGCTCGCTGAACCGGCTCGCCCCAAGGGCTGGGCATCGGCGGGCGGGACACGGATTGCGCCAAGCCGCCGCTTTGCGTCAGAGACATTCAATACCGAGGATCCCGGCCCGAGTCGTGCCGCTGGATACCCGTGGAGACAGTATGTTCAACAACCTCAAGATTCGCACCGGTCTGACGCTGATTGTGGTGATTTTCCTGGCCTTTCTGATCACGGTCATCGGCGTGGGGTATGGGGCGCTAAAGCAGGCGATGAACGGTTTCCAGGAGGCTCAGCAAAGTTCCGCCGCGCTCGCTGCCTTGAACGCAAGTTCCGAGAAGTTGTTGCAGGTGCGGCTGACCTTGGGTAACTACGAAAGCTTCTTTCATATCGGTAAGCCCACCGATGGCATGCTGGCGAGTGCGCATGACATGCTGCGCGAGTCGAATGACGATTTTCAGGCTTACACCAGCGTCCCGTTCGCGAGCGATAGCGAACGCCAGCTTGCACAAACCGTGAGCCAGGCCCGCGCCGCGTTGCTTGCGCAGGCGATCGACCCCGAATACAAAGCGCTCAGCGACGATGACTTCGGCACCTTCCGCACCCTGCAGGGCGACGCGGCGGTGCGCTTGTATCAAGCCTATGCGCAGGCCATCGACGCGCTTGAGCGTTTGCAGGCGCAGACGCAGCGCGATAACGCCAGCGCGATGCAGCAACGCTTCACCATCGCCGTGTTGCTGTTCGCGGGCATTGGTGTTGCCGCCATCGTGATCAGCCTGCTGGCGCGTATGTTGTTGACCTCCGCGCTGATCAAGCCGGTCGACAGCGCAATCGCGCATTTCGCGCGCATCGCGGCGGGCGATCTCACGGGCTCGATCTCCGATCAGTCGCGCAATGAAATGGGGCAGTTGCTGGGCGCCCTGAAACGTATGCGTGGCGAATTGGCGGGGACTGTCTCGCAAGTGCGCGGCAGCGTCGACGTGATTGCGCAAGGCGTGAAGGAAATCGCGGCGGGCAATCTGGATCTGTCGGGCCGCACCGAGCGGCAGGCGGCGTCGCTGGAGCGCACCACATCGACCATGGAGCAGCTCTCGTCGACCGTGAAGCAGAATGCCGACCATGCGCAGGAAGCCAACCAGTTGGCGCATGGCGCGCTGGAAACGGTGACGCGCGGAGGCGCTGTGGTCAAACGCGTGATCGAAACCATGGACGACATCACCGGTTCGTCGCGCAAGATGACCGAGATTATCGGCATGATCGAAGGCATCGCGTTTCAGACCAATATCCTGGCCTTGAACGCCGCAGTCGAGGCCGCGCGTGCCGGCGAGCAAGGGCGCGGTTTCGCCGTAGTGGCATCGGAAGTGCGCAATCTGGCGCAGCGCTCGGCTAGCGCTTCGCGCGAGATCAAGGATCTGCTCAGCACCTCGGCGGCTCAGATCGATCAGGGCGCGTCGCTGGTGGCGCAGGCGGGCGGCACCATGAACGAGGCCATGCAGGCGGTCGAACGTGTGACGCACATCATGGTTGAGTTGGAAGCCGCGGCGCAGGAGCAGCGCGCGGGGATAGAGCAGATCAATCAGGCCATCAACCAGATCGACGACGTCACGCAAAACAATGTGGCCCTGGTCGAAGAAGCCAGCGCCGCAGCGAAGTCGCTGGAGGAGCAGGCGCTAGTGCTGCGCGCGGCCGTTGCTGTGTTTCGGCTGGAAAGTGGAGGGGCGTCGACAGCCCTGAGTCGCCACGCTGCGTCGACCAGCGAGGATCGTGTCCCGGCGGCGGAGCGGTTTATGGCGCCTTCGGCTTACGGTGCATCGGGGCGTTGAGCCTAGGTTTTCACGGACGCAAATGCGTGCGTAGCCGCACAGTAACGAGCTGATGCGTTGCCTACGATGAGTGTGTGCCCTAGGTAACGGGCGATATGCAGATATGCGTTACCCACAGTGGATCAGAAATAAAATTTCCCTGCGTGAAACCGCGCATCATCCAGCCAAGATTCACTGTTAGCGCCAGCTTCACGCCTCGCGAGCATGCATGGTCGCCAAGTCTGCAACGTGCCACCGTCATCGTTGCCAAGAGCGTGCCGACGTCGCTGCTCAGATCTAACGTGACGCGGCACGCACAGGGCTGTGCCGCATTCCGTCAGGAGCAGGGCGTGAAACCAAGCGTCAGCAATATCACAGGTGAAAATGCTAGATCGGGTGGGGACGTCGCGTGCGGCCCAGTCGATCTTGTTGTGGACGAGGCGGGTCTGACACGGATCGAGTGCATTCCATTCGATCATAGTGCGAAGATGCGGGTCTTGCAGATACAGTTGCGGATGGCTTCCGCTCAGGAAGCGGCCGATTTTTTCCTGCTTTATAAGGCCACACTGGGCGCGTATTTTGAGCAGACACTTGGTTGGAATGAGCATTTCAGGCGAGCTGCCTTCCGCATCAGCTATCCCGTCTACAAGTGTCAGGCCATCGTGGTGGACGGCGGCGAGACGCCGGCTGGTGTGCTCGTGCTGGAGCCGCACCCGGATGGGGCGTTGGAAGTCGCACTGTTGCTGGTCGCGCGGCGCTTTCAGGGGGCGGGAATTGGTAGCCGCGTGCTACAGAATGTGTGCCGTAACGCATTGGGCGGCGGGCGCGCGGTACGGCTTAAGACGTTCTTACTCAATCAAGGCGCTACGCGTTTCTACCTTCGCTCAGGATTTGTGGTGGTCGGTGAGGACGCGCACTATCTGTATTTCAGTAAATCGGCGTAGCGCTGTTACGGCCGGGTCAGGCGTCGAACCTTAAACAATCATGCTGACATCGACCGGCGCACCGGTCTTCTGCTTGACCTCGTCGAGCGTGACGCCCGGTGCCAGTTCGACCAGCTTCAGTCCCGCCGGCGTCACATCCAGCACGCACAGATCGGTGATGATCTGATCCACCACGCCCACGCCCGTCAGCGGCAGATTGCATTGCTCGAGG
>Ga0116226_10004642_pt1 | contig 12181 bp, 10 predicted proteins | sample S1TSphfallax_FD_89692 | JGI IMG/M metagenome (GOLD analysis project Ga0116226, IMG submission 89692) | Host-associated microbial communities from peat moss isolated from Minnesota, USA - S1T2_Fa - Sphagnum fallax MG | ecosystem: Host-associated > Plants > Peat moss > Unclassified | place: USA... | reverse complement strand
TTCTTCCATAGAAGGTTTTCTATCCTGGGCGAGAATTTCTATTGTAGATACTACTTGTGCTAGTTCTGCGACTAGGAACCTAATTGACTCGTTAACTTCAGCCTGATTAAAGGCTGTAACTAATGAGCGATAATACCAAAGAGTTCCCGCCTTTTTTCCTTGAAACCGCTCCCAGATATCTTCCCCAACCAGAAGATAATCCTTAAGAATTGACTGCGCGTTATAGAGTTTATCAGCTACAGATACTAACAAGACAGAAGTGTCAGCAGAGGAAATATGTGCTATGTAACGCTCTTTCCTCTGACGCCAAGGTAGTTTCGGGATGATTTCGCTATCAGTACAACCATCCACAATCGCAGTTACTTGTTCACCAAAGCGCTGTCTAATTTCGTCTCTTGTAACTGCGCCACCTTGATCCTCTATAGCATCGTGCAATAGAGCAGCGATCGCCTGGTCTTCATCAGCCCCATATTCTAAAACAAGGCTAGCAACCCCTAATAAATGAGCAACGTAAGGAACGCCAGAACCTTTCCGCACTTGATTAGCGTGTAGATTGGTAGCGTATATCAGTGCTTGAGTAAAACGCTCGGAAAGCATTCTTCTTCTATCCCTATAATCTTAAATCTTAAATTTACCCTACACCCTACACCCCACACCCTACACCCTTCTCTTAAATCATCTCCCATAGTTGTAACTATTAAGCTAGAATTATTAAAGGTTCTTTACAGAATCCGCGACTGAATCCCTCTCCCCATTCTGTAAGAGTAACTTCAACAAACACTCGTTTGTAAATTTAAAAATTATACTCAAGTTAACCCAAAGCCTCTATGACGCTCCCAATTCGTAACGTCGCCATTATCGCCCACGTTGACCATGGTAAAACTACCCTGGTTGATGCACTCCTCAAACAGTCTGGCATTTTCCGAGAAGGTGAAGACGTTCCGGATTGCGTCATGGACTCCAACACCTTAGAAAGGGAAAGAGGAATTACCATTCTTTCCAAAAATACCGCTGTTCGGTATAAAGAAACGCTGATTAATATCGTAGATACTCCTGGACACGCCGACTTCGGTGGTGAAGTAGAACGGGTTCTAGGTATGGTTGATGGCTGTATCCTCATCGTTGACGCTAACGAAGGACCTATGCCTCAAACACGCTTCGTCTTGAAGAAAGCTTTGGAAAAAGGTCTTCGTCCTATCGTCGTTGTGAATAAAATTGACCGGTCGCAAGCTGACCCCCACGTTGCTGTGGATAAAGTCTTGGATCTGTTCTTAGAATTAGGCGCAGATGAAGACCAATGTGACTTTACTTATTTATTCGCCTCTGGTTTATCAGGTTACGCCAAAGAGAGCTTAGAAGCAGAAGCTGTAGATATGCAGCCGCTATTCAATGCTATTCTCCGCCATGTTCCAGCACCAGTAGGGGACCCCACAAAACCCCTACAATTGCAAGTTACTACTCTAGATTATTCTGAATATCTAGGCCGAATTGTGATTGGGAGAATCCACAACGGAACCATTCGCGCAGGTCAACAAGCGGCGCTAGTGACTGAGAATGGTACGATTGTCAAATCGAAAATCACCAAATTATTGGGATTTGAAGGTTTGAAACGGGTAGAGATGGAAGAAGCAACTGCGGGTTATATTGTGGCGGTGGCTGGCTTCGCTGATGCTTATATTGGAGAAACTATCACTGACCCCAACGATCCTCAAGCTTTACCACTAATTAAGGTAGACGAACCAACTTTACAGATGACTTTCTGGGTGAATGATTCCCCCTTCGCTGGTCAAGAAGGTAAGTTGGTGACATCTCGTCAAGTACGCGATCGCCTATTTCGGGAATTGGAAACCAACGTAGCTTTGCGAGTTGAAGAAACGGATTCACCGGAAAAATTCCTTGTCTGTGGTCGGGGAGAGCTACATTTGGGGATTTTAATCGAAACCATGCGTCGGGAAGGTTTTGAATTCCAAGTATCCCAACCACAAGTAATTTATCGTGAGGTCAACGGACGGCCCTGTGAACCTTTTGAGCTTTTGGTATTGGATGTTCCCGGTGACGCTGTTGGTAGCTGTATTGAACGTCTGGGACAACGGAAAGGCGAAATGCAAGATATGCAACCTGGTGGTGGCGATCGCACCCAACTAGAATTTGTGATTCCGGCGCGGGGGTTGATTGGTTTCCGTGGTGAATTCATGCGGATGACTCGCGGTGAAGGAATCATGAACCATAGCTTTCTAGATTACCGTCCTTTCTCCGGCGATATTGAATCTCGCAATAAAGGCGTATTGATTTCCTTTGAAGAAGGAGTTTCTACCTTCTACGCCATGAAGAATGCTGAAGATAGAGGTGCATTCTTTATCAGTCCTGGGACTAAGGTTTACAGAGGTATGATTGTTGGGGAACATAATCGTCCTCAAGACCTGGAGTTAAACGTTTGTAAAACTAAACAGTTAACCAACCACCGCGCAGCAGGTGGTGATGAACTTGTGCAATTACAAACACCTATAGATATGAGTTTGGAGCGCGCCTTAGAATATATCGGTTCTGATGAATTAGTGGAAGTTACACCCCAATCGATTCGTCTACGCAAGATGAGCAAGAAATTAGCAAAACGCTAATTTATCGACTTTCCCCTCTCCTTTCCAAGGAGAGGGATAGGGTGAGGTTATGGGGAGTTAATTCTACATATCTGTTTTCTGAAAATCTCCACACCCGGAGTAATACTCCATCCATATTGGCTTTGTCTTGGATCTGCTCTAAAGGATCAAAGTTTTCCCGCCTACAATCAATGAATATAGTCAAACGTCTGATTAATTGGCTAGAAACACACGCTAGTGTACCTGCTTATGGTGGTTGGGTTTTAGGTGGAATTGCTATTGCTTATTTTGGCGCAGCTGTGAATACGATGACTGGCTGGTTATATGTAATTAGTGGTGTCAGTTTCGCCCTTTTGGCTGTATCCGCTTTTTTAGTCCAGCGATCGCTTTTAGGTTTAGTCGTAACTCGTCGCCCGATTGAACCAGTCACAGTAGGAGATGAGTTAATTATAGAGCTAGAAATCCATAATCAAAAACTCAAACCAGTAACCCTGTTAAAAATTACTGATATTCTTCCCCTTGTCTTAGGAAAATCAGTTAGTCAATCCATTGAGACTATTCAGGGAAAAGATATTTATCGCTGGAAATACTATTATCCTACTGAGCGACGGGGAGTGTATCGCTGGCATACAGTAGAACTATCTAGCTCTGCTCCTTGGGGTTTGTTTTTTTCTCGCCGACGACATAAGTGTGTCGCTAGAGCCACCGTCTATCCCTTGGTCTTACCACTGAATACCTGTCCATTGATAGATGAAATAGGGCAAACAGAAAGTCTACAAATAAATCATCGGGGAAATCCTTGGCAATCAAATAGTACAGGATTAGTGCGATCTCTCCGTCCCTATCGCTTTGGTGATCCAACCCGCTTGGTACATTGGCGGACTAGTGCTCGTTACGGAGAATTGCGCGTTAGGGAATTGGAAATAATCACTGGTGGTCAAGAGTTAATAATTGCTCTTGATAGCTCTACCACATGGGAAGAAACCCATTTTGAACAAGCTGTAACCACAGCAGTATCCTTGTATTTTTATACCCAGCGTCAACAACTATCGGCGAAAATTTGGACCGCAGCCACAGGATTAATTAGCGGAGAGAGGGGAGTTTTAGAAACTTTAGCAGCAGTTAGACATCTGGAAGATGCGACTCCATTACCCAAAAATTCTCCCTTAATTTGGCTAACCGCTGATTCCCTCAGCCTATCTACTTTACCTCTAGGCAGTCGCTGGATTTTATGGCAGAATATAAATCCCAGTCAAGATTTGGAGTTTGTTATGGGCAGGGATTATCCGGGGATAGTAGTCCAAAGCGAGCAACCTCTTCCACCCCAATTACAAAAATCAATCTAATAATTTTCTTTCCCTACACCCTACACCCTAACTTCTTGTACAATGCAGAAAAACCTTTAAATTAACGAACACTTCCACTAATGACTTTATCACAACCTAATACAAAGTCGAGCGATCGCAGTCTAGAAGCAATGCGACATTTTTCTGAACAATATGCTAAACGGACTGGAACGTACTTTTGTGCGGAACCCTCTGTCACTGCTGTTGTGATTGAAGGACTAGCAAAACATAAAGATGACCTGGGCGCTCCTTTATGTCCCTGTCGCCATTATGAAGACAAAGAAGCTGAAGTTAGTGCTGCTTATTGGAATTGCCCTTGTGTACCCATGAGAGAACGCAAAGAGTGTCACTGTATGTTATTCCTCACCCCGGAAAACGAGTTCGCTGGTAAATTACAGGAAATTGAACTGGAAACGATTAAAAATGTCCGAGATACTATGGGATGAACGAGAGCATACCGCCAGAATTTTGGCAAGGTGTGGAACAGTTCAATTCGGGACAGTTTTACGCCTGTCATGATACTTTAGAAGCTCTATGGATAGAAGCAAATGAGCCAGAACGAAGCTTTTATCAAGGTATTTTGCAGATTGCGGTAGCCCTCTATCATTTAGGTAATGACAATTTGCGGGGAGCAGTGATTTTATTGGGTGAGGGAAGTAATCGTCTGCGCCGTTATTCATCCAATTACGCTGGACTAGATATAGCCGATTTTTTGGACCAAAGTGTGACGTTATTGCATGAACTTCAGCAGATAGAACCAAAAGATATAGCTAGTGGTGACTGGAAGAACCAACAAAATTTGCCAATAATCCCCAAAATTGTGCTACTGAATAAGTAGTAAAGACTAAGAAGTAGGTTCGCGACTTGGCAAATAAACAACTACAATAATATCTTAAGCAAAATCTAGTTAAGCAAAATCTAGCGAAACCTTATTTCTGAGTAAGGCGTCGATTGATATATCTCACCAGAAAATGCCGAGTTTGCCCATTCTCTTATGCAGCACTATTATAAATTACCCAGCTTGCTTATGCGCCATTGGGGAAAATTAATCATAACAGTTATACTTTTAGGCGCAAGTTCATTTTCTAGCCAAATTAAAACCGCTACGGCGCAATCAACTGCACCCAATCGCCCACTGACTATTCGTTCCGATACCCAGGAATATGATGCTAAAACGCAAGTAGTGACTGCTCGTGGTAACGTGCAGATGTTATATCCGGCTCGACAAATCCAAGCTACATCCATACAAGCACAATATTTTAGTAAAGAGCGACGGATTGATTTAAGCGGGAATGTCTATGTTTTACAACAAGGTGGTAATAGCATTCGAGCGGAAAAGGTGACTTATTTGATTGATGAAGGCAGATTTGTCGCTTTACCCCAATCTAATCATCAAGTAGAATCGGTATATATGGTGGAAGATACAAATGTAGCTCCAGAAACTGCCAAATCGACCGCTCCGAAAACACCCAAACTAAAACCTGCTAATTAGCATCTAATAAAATTAAGCCTCTCAAGCTTGTGAAAATTGTTTTAGAGAATATTCATAAATCTTACGGTAAACGAATAATTGTCAATCGCGTTAACCTTTCCGTATCTCAAGGAGAAATTGTGGGCTTATTAGGTCCCAATGGAGCAGGTAAGACAACAACATTTTATATTGCGACAGGGCTAGAAAAACCGAATAAAGGGAAGGTGTGGTTGGATAGTTTGGACGTGACAAAAATGCCAATGCATAAAAGAGCCAGATTAGGTATTGGTTATTTAGCTCAAGAACCCAGTATTTTTCGCCAGCTTTCCGTGAAAGAGAATATTCTTTTAGTTTTAGAACAAACAGATGTACCGCCGGAAGAATGGTCTAAAAGGCTATATAGTTTGTTATACGAGTTCCGGTTAGAAAAATTAGCTGACAGCAAAGGGATTCAGCTTTCTGGTGGAGAACGCAGACGCACAGAACTAGCTAGGTCTTTAGCTTCTGGACGAGAAGGACCAAAATTTTTATTCTTGGATGAACCATTCGCAGGAGTTGACCCGATCGCTGTTTCGGAAATTCAACATATAGTCGCCCAATTGCGCGATCGAGGGATGGGAATTTTAATCACTGACCATAATGTGCGAGAAACACTTGCAATTACTGACCGGGCCTACATTATGCGTGAAGGAGAGATATTAGCTTTCGGTACAGCAGAAGAACTGTACAGCAACCAACTTGTGCGTCAATATTATCTAGGTGATAAGTTTTCTCTTTAGATAGCAGAATTTCCCCATTACTGATGATTTTAAAAAAATTTAAAAAATCTTTCCTTTTTGCTCGTTTTAGCTCGCTGATGCCATTTTCTATTATGGACCGATATTTGGCTATGCAGTTACTACCACCATTTTTATTTGGAGTAGGAGCATTTACCTCTGTTGTTTTAACAATTGATAGCTTATTTGACTTATTACGTAAAGTCGTTGAAGCAGGAGTACCAATTACTATTGCCCTAAAAGTCTTTTTACTAAAATTGCCTTATGTGATGGTTTATTCCTTTCCCATGTCTACCTTATTAGCAACTCTCATGACCTATAGTCGTCTCTCTAGCGAGAGTGAACTAATTGCTCTGCGAGGATGTGGTGTTAGTGTATATCGCATGGTGTTAACTGCTGTCGTCATGGGTAGTTTAGTTACCGGAATGACTTTCGTTTTCAATGAACAAATCTCACCAGCTGCTAATTATGAAGCATCTCGGACTTTAGAACGAGCACTTCAATCTAATCAACCTTCATTTCAACAGCAAAATATCTACTATCCAGAATTTAGAGATATTAAGCTGCGAGATGGGACTAAAACACATGTGCTTTCACGTTTATTCTATGCAGACCAATTCGATGGGAAGCGCATGAAAGGTTTAACTGTCATAGACAGGTCCACAGCTGGATTGAACCAAATTATTGTCTCTGAATCTGCTCAATGGAACCCATCACAAAAAATGTGGGACTTTCGGAATGGAACTATTTATTTAGTTGCTCCAGACCGCTCTTACCGGAATATTCTCCACTTTCAACATCAAACTATAGAGTTACCCCGCACACCTTTGACTTTGGCGGAGAATACAAGAGACTATGGCGAGATGAATATTTCCCAAGCGTTGGGACAACTCAAATTAGAACGGTTACTGGGAAATCCGCAAAAAATTCGCAAGTTAGAAGTTAGAATTCAACAGAAAATTGCTTTTCCCTTTGTCTGTATCATTTTTGGTTTAGTTGGCTCAGTTGTGGGCGCTATTCCCCAAAGAACTGGGCGAGGAACAAGTTTTGGGATTACTGTTGTGGTGATTCTACTCTATTACACGTTTAATCAGATTTGCGACTTTTTTGCTCAAGAGAGTGTTCTTTCTCCATTTTTAGGTGCTTGGTTCCCCAACTTATTTGGCTTAGGTATAGGACTATTTCTGCTTATACGCGTTGCCAAAAAGTGAATTTTGGCTAAATTTTGGATTAAGAGTTACTATTAAAGTTAATATAAAATCTGATAGTTGTATTTTTCTGTATCTCTTAATTAATCAACCTGCTAAGTTTTGGTACCTACCTTTTAAATACCTTTGCTGTTTCATGTCACTCCCTAAATACGTCTCCCTTTATTCTAGCTATCTCAAAGTAGGGTTGTCCCGTTACCAGCAACCTATTTTTTGGTCAACTGGAGTTTTTATATTAGTTATGGGGTTAGCAATTGGGAATCATTGGCTAGACATAGATAACTTAAGTAACAACTCCAATGCTAAAACAGATACATCAGAACCTGCTACATCTTCGTTAGCAGATGAAGATACAGCTTTTACAGCAGATATAGATAATTTACCATCTTTGTTGGGAGATATGAATCAAGCTCATTATGGGAAGCAAAATTCTCGCCAACAGGTTGATAATAACAAGATTTGGTTCTCTGCTGAGGATATAGTTAAATCCAGATTATCCCAGGAAAAAGAAGTTAAAGCTAATCCTGAGTTGGAATCCGATAGTGGTGCTCTACCTACAAAAATGGATAACCCCTTTTTAAAAGCAGCAAATGATTCTCTGGAGTACCATAAAGCAGATGGAACAAAGCCATTTTTAGGTCTTGATTCTGCTAATAATACTCCAGATAATCCAGAACAGGAACAAAGTCAAACTTCTAATACTGGACTTGATTCAGCCAATTCTCTGGAAACATCAACTAATCAGTTCAGGAATAAGAATAAATTAAATACTTTAGATAGTAATGTAAATCTAGGAATATCTGGGATACCCGCAGCTAATAATAATAATAATAATTTGGCTGGACAAAGTGTATATCCTGTTATTCCCATGAATACTACTTCCGGTTACGTTGATCCGACGATTGCTAATCAACAACCTCCTGCTGTAGGTTTAGACAAAAATGTCAACATTACTCAACCTCAAACTCAAACTCAACCTCAAACATCACTTAATCAAATATCGCCTAACACAGGAATCAACACCACAGTAACATCACCCACCGCATCTACTACTTTACCTAATAATACTTACACTACCCCTGTGCAAAATCAAACCGCCACAAATTACAGTCCTCCTGCTGGAACTGTATATTATGGCGGTAGTTATCGTGTCCAACAACCCAATTTTGGTTATGGTAGCTATCGTTCCCAGCAGCAGCAATTTAACCAGCAACTACCCCAGCCTAACCAGTAGGTTTATGGTAACTTTTTTCTAAGCTGATTGACAATGCGCTGAAGAAAGCAATTTTTGAGGTTTTTCTCGTTGTGATTCTAAAGGTATAAATATCTTGGAAGTAGCTAGATAAATCCAAGCAATACCTTCAGGGTCTTTAATTCTACTCCATTCGCTAAATTCGGGTTTTGTCCGTTGTCGGGAAAGAGATTGTGAAGTTATACCCAAACGCTTTGCTAAATCTCGATGCTGCATTTCTTCCAGGATATGTGCTGTTTGTTCTGGAAATGGGATCACAGTATGAAGTGAATTGTCTTTTTGACTGACTTCACTATCAAATAGGGAAATAGGTAGGGAATCCTCTAAGACTTTGACATCTGATCTATCTAATCCGTCTAATCCAGATAACGCTGCTTCTGGACCAAGCAAAGGACGTAGGCTATTTAAACTAGCTAAAATGGCTGAACCATTATTGATCAATATGGCTAATATAGGATTTAGAGGGAATAGAGATCCAACCGCAATTCCTAGCAAGTTAGGAACCGATACCGACCAAATGTTCTGATTTACGATCGCCATTGCTTGGCGAGAAATTTTAATTGCGGACAATAAACCCTGGAGATTATTTTCCATTAAGACTACATCAGCCGTTTCCCGCGCAATGTCGGTTGCTCCAGCGAAGGAAATAGACACATCAGCATAGGCTAAAGCTGCGGAATCATTAATCCCATCACCACAAAAAGCGACTGTTTTACCACTATCATGAAGACCTCTGACTACTTCGACTTTTCGTTCTGGAAAAGCTTCTGCGTATACACAATGAGGAGAAATATTCAGTCTGTCAGCAATTGCATAAGCTACTCGTTTCGCATCTCCACTCAGCATATATGGAGTTAGTCCTTGTTGCTTTAGTTCTTGGATCACTTCCTGACTTTCTGGACGAGGAGGGTCACTATAGCAAATTACGCCTAATAGTTGACCATTTCCGGCGATATAAACGAGGGATTGTCCATCTTTTCCTAAAGTTTCCCCTGATAAAGCCGCTAAAGAGATATTTTCTGACTTCATCAGGCGATCGCTACCGACGAGTAAATCTATCGCATCCACCCTAGCGACCACACCCAAACCAACTCGATATTCCCAAGTTTCGCATTCACCTAGAGGAACTTGTAGCTGTTTCGCATGACGAACGATCGCCTCCGCTACTGGATGAGTTAGTCCTTGTTCTGCGGTTGCGGCTAAAGAAAGGACTTCCAGTTCAGATATTTGGGATTGAGCCAGATGAATATTTGTAATACCTGCATGACCTTGGGTGAGAGTCCCTGTTTTATCAAAGACAACGGTATCTATTTTAGCCAGCATCTCGATGGCGCGCCCATTGCGGATGAGTACACCATGACGCGCTGCATAGGTCAAAGCAGATAAAATTGCCGTAGGTACAGAAATCCGAATCCCTGTTCCCATATCCAGTGTCAGCAGGGAAATAGCCCGCGTCACATCACCACTGAGTACTCCCACTACAGTCGAGAGAATCAATGTCGGTAAAACTAACTGATTAGCCACAGCCGCAGCATAGTTTTCCACCCTTGTGTCATGGACTGGAGCCGATTGCATCAAGTTGACTATCATTCCGGCTCGTGTGTTAATACCTACTCGTTCAGCCAAAATGCGTAATTGACCATCTACTAATAAGCTGGAAGCAAACACTTCTTCTGTAACCGTTCTGGTGATGGGTACAGATTCCCCAGTCAGTTTACATTGGTCAATTAGTCCAATTCCCTCTAATACCCGACCATCTACAGGAATTTGGTCGCCTGGATAGACAATCACGCGATCGCCCACCACAATATCCTGGACAGGAATCTGGATTTCCTGTCCATCTCGTTCTACTAATGCTGACTTATGCAAACAATCAAGGAGATTTAATGATTCTCTCTCACTCCCACGAGCAGTGAGGTCCCGAATTACTTCACCAGTTTCAATCAATCCCACCATGAGAGCAGGAGCAAAAAAAGCACCATGATAGCTGTGTAAACTAACCGCTACGCCATCCAGGAAATCAACTGTGAGTCTACGGTCTTGTTGCAGCGCCACTATGGCTCGTTTAAATACAGGAATCGATGCCAAGAACAACATACCCCCAACCAAAGGAATAGGCAGTGGTAGACCCAAAACCATACCTAGTCCTAAGACCATACTTGTAGCAGGAGGCGCTAAACGTTCCCAATAATCGATTTCTGGTCTTGAGGAAGTTTCCTGAGTTTTATCTTCTATATTTATAAATGTAAAATCGTCAATTTCCAGATACACAGCTTGTTGAATAACTATCAACAATAGCTGCTGACTTTTTTTCACTTGTGCTGGATTAGCTCTATGGTCAAACTCAACTGCGATCGAACTAGCAGCAGGATTTACCCGCACGGATGTTACCAAGTTGAGAGAATTGGCTAGATATTTAACCTTCTGACAATACTCAGTGTCGTCTGTTAATCTTGGAACCTTTATCCGTAAATAAAAAGGATTTTTATGAATAACTTCGTATCCCACGGTGTGAGTTGTACTGGATGTCATATCCTCAACTTCTGCTGGGTGAAATACAACAGGTAAACTTTCTGGAGAAGGAACTTCAAGACTCGCTGTTTGAATACAGTGGATTAATTTCGCTTGTAATTCTTGGAGATAATTTTCTGAATTATCTCGAAATTTTGCCCATATAACAGGTTCATATTCAACCGCAAGCGATTCAGCAGATGGGTTAATGCGTACATTAGTGACAAAATCAAGAGACTCAATTATCCCTTGTAAATTCTTCGCATATGCTGGACTTGTTGCTAGTCCAAAAACTCGAAACCTTATCCGCCGTTCATTCCAGTGGATAATTTGATATTCATTTTTTCCCCAAGCTTTGGATAGAGGTGTTTCCTCGTCTGCCATAATTATCTCAAGAAACCGTTTATCAAGTTTACGATGTTAGGAGAATACTCGTGACACAGAAGATTCTCTTATCACTCGCATCCTCCTAGAACCTTTAATTTAAGGATATTGCTTTTACTTACTTAAAACTATTCAATTAAAAACCTAACAACTTAGTTATTCTAGTCATTATGTCACAAATGACTTGTCAAAAACTCAGTCATTCTCACTTAGGAGACAATTTCTACATTACGTGGTTCAATATTTGCACCATTGTTCTCTGCAGCAGCTTTTTTAGCTAAATGCTCATCCTTCGCATTGTCGATCAATACTCGGAATGATTCTCCAGCTTCTGTAAAAGCCGATTGTGCATTTTCATATACCTCAAATGTCCAAACCAATGTATTCTTAGTCACATCTCTAGCAGAATCCGATACTGACTGGGATAAATTTTGATCTTTAACAGCTTTAGTTACTATACCAACAAAGGGTGCTAAAACGATCGCACCAACGCCAACCGCAAGAGCAGTTACTGGTTCCAGACCAAGAAACAAAGCTTCAAATTCCACTTGACTTCTAACCTCTTTGAAGATGATGAACTTATGAACATAATCTTAACATACTTTAATAGCATCACTAACGTGGTTAGGTTAAAAC
>Ga0116226_10004641_pt1 | contig 12182 bp, 11 predicted proteins | sample S1TSphfallax_FD_89692 | JGI IMG/M metagenome (GOLD analysis project Ga0116226, IMG submission 89692) | Host-associated microbial communities from peat moss isolated from Minnesota, USA - S1T2_Fa - Sphagnum fallax MG | ecosystem: Host-associated > Plants > Peat moss > Unclassified | place: USA... | reverse complement strand
CTTTGCAAGAAAATAACTATTCAATATGAAGTTTTGTCTTTTTTAGGGCAATGTATCTTAGCATCTGGTGGAACGTCCCCGGCACTTATTAAGTTTTAACTAATGATGTGGAGATTAATAATTTTACTATTTACGACATTGATATAAAATAGTTCGGTTTTTTTGATGGTGCAGCCCACTTTTCGTGTATGCATCAGTTAATTAGCAACAGAGAAGTTTTTGGTTACCGTATTTTGACTTAAATCTTCATGATCGTTGCGATATCACCAATCATTTAATAACTGCAACCGTCACTTACTGATCTATTGATATGCTCTATGATTTTCAATATATGTCTATGCTAGTCGTGCAGCTCTTGAACTTTACTAGTTGTGTGCGTTTCGCATACATCTACAGAGCTATATTGGCAGTGAAAATAACAAGAGGGGATTTAAATAATTTTTTTCATAAAAAGACCGAATAATTCTTCAATTTTCATATTCATAGCATGTTTCTGTTATTCATTATGTTGAATAATGATTGGAAGGGTATAGAATATTTAAATTTAACAATTTCATTTAAATTTAGAAAAGAAATCTGAGGCATATTCGTACGAGTATGAGAGGACTATGAACTAATTTATTTTAATTAATTCACTCATTTACTTTATGGTTTGTGGTTGGGAAGGCAAAACAAGAAAATAATAACCATCATAAATAATAACTGTAAAATTCATCTAGACAAACTATGCCGGCTCATTTTTTGATCTTTACTTGTTTTCCCTATTTTGATTGTCTCTCATTTTTCTTTATTCTAGCACTGCATACGCTATACTGTCTGCAACGTACTGTGATTCTAGTTGCGTATCTTTTTTTTATGCGTTCCCACTATTCAAGTCAAATAAGCACGGTATTTTACGACCGTATACGAAGAAATATTGCAAATTACAAGGCTCAGTATTATGATCGTATATCTCCGTATCGAATACGGTGATTTACGGAGATAAAAACTGCTTATTTACTGTCTCCGAACAGAGAGATCGTATACATTCGTAAACAATCGATGCGAGTTCCGTATTATTCGTTCTGAGTATACAAAAACTATTTGTAATTGAAGCCGCTAGTGCGAAATGTTGAATTTCGCTGGTTTTTTCTCTCGTCTTTTTCCAAGAAAACTAGAGGTAGATAAAGCTATTAACTCTTTGAGGGCGGAATTTTTTTTTTAATCGAAAAAACATTTTTCAACCTTTTTATTTTATTTTAACTCGAAATGGCTACACAAAAATCTAATGATAATCAAAAAAACAAATTTTCTCATCTTTTAACCCTTGAGGGCCTAAGGGGACCCCTATAGGATAGGCCTTGAGGACTCAATGTGAGCTAAACACTTTTTTCTCTACTGAAAAAATAGGCGGGACAAATATGACCCACCCGTACTCAAAGGGTTAAAAAACAATATACTTATTAGTTCTTATTGTCGGCTCAGAGGTCTGGAGATTAGTTTTCGTCTTCATTTTTTATTTTCGTCGATTTGAATATTTTTTTATTTGGTAACATTTGTGACCGAGAGAAAAGAGAAAAGTATCAAATATAAAAGGGCACACCTATAGGTATTTATCGTATTTTCGTTCGATAATGTTATCTGGAAGCTTCGGTCTCTTGTCTCCTCAGAATAAAGTATTATATATCTGGATTCATGGTTTATCTGTCCAAGTTGCCATGCATCTAGTAACTGTTTTCGTTGTTATTCTCCCAATTTTGATGGTTCATGCCGGTGTAGACGAAGTACGTGAAAGCAAAAAGCTTGGGTTGTTGTCTATAATCGGTCATTCTCGTAAGAATGGAAGAATATGCCATTCTTCAGCTGATAGCCTTCTTTTCAGAACCAATAAAACTACATCAACACAAACGAAAAATATTTTTGGTAACGATAATCGAATGCCTATGAATAGCACTGATTATCCTTGGAGAGCAATCGGAAAATTAAGTATGGGGTGTACAGGAGCATTGGTTGTAAGTAATTGATAATACAGCTAGCATTACAAACATTTTCATTTGAAACTTAGGGACGCGATCTAGTTCTGACTGCTGCTCATTGTGTAATTGATCCGAACACACATTTACTGTTGGCATCACCAATCTACTTTTATGCGAATATGATTGATAGTATGTCAAATCACCAAGCCTGGGCATCATATATTTGGTGGGGTACAAGTGATCCTGATAACTATCGCCATAAAGATTGGGCTCTCCTTCGGTTAGATAAACCACTGGGTGATACTCAAGGTTGGTTTGGTATACAGATCCTTTCCATCGATGAAATGAACACTGTGTCTGGCATACTGGTCGGTTATTCGGCCGATTATCGAAACGGTGCGACAGCCGGCATACATTTTAATTGTAATATTACTAAAAAACAAGTGGAATGGGATTTTTTCCTGCACAATTGTGATATGACTAGAGGAGCCAGTGGTGGACCAATATTTGGATATTGGGATGGTCAACCATATATATATGCAATCAACGTGGCTGACTATCGCAATGGTGGTGATACGAGTTTGCAATTATCCGACTATACCGATCAAAATGCCAATATTGCTATATGGTCGAAAGAATTCATAGAAAAAATTGTTGAGCTGAATAATTCATAAATGTCAGTGAATAAATCGAGTGAATAAAAAACTATTCCTCATGCATATTAAAAGAAGGATACCGTAAAAACCTCTTAGAGTTTCATGTAGAAAACCGACATATTTTCTGGTTTTATAAAAGAAAATTTTCGTGTACGAAAAGAGAAACTTGTCCTAGTGTACGTACTGATACGTCATACTACTCTGAGTACAGGTATACAGTGTCGTCATAAGTATTATCTTGTGGTGAAAATGAATATTACAAGCATTTTTAGCTATCAGGACGCATTTCTATTTGGCTAAAAATTTCGTTGGATGGCTCAATGCCGAAAAACATAGTTACGTTGTTCTGTTACAGCAAACTATTTAGATCGTATGAGCGCGAGTTGCCATGCCTAGATTTCAACCGGCACTCAATTTGTTCTGGTCATGAATAGATTTTGTTATTTCTTGACGAAGATGGTTGCATGAAAAAGTAATTCCACTCTTGAAATTTGTTGAAGTTAAAATAATAACTTAATTAGTAAATATTGATTGATTTAGAGAATTATGTGCCTAACTTGTCTGGTGATACACCCGTTAGAACTGATTTAGATGTTCTATGAGAATTGCTTAAATTTCGATAACACTGTAATGGAGTATCTATAGCTATGTGGTAGATATAGTTGATGGTTCATCAGATGTTTAGGTTGTAAACTACGAGATTATGAATACATGTAAATATATTATATAGAATATGAATGAAATATTGATTAGCTTCGATATATGAAGTAGATGCTGATCGCTCCATATTTCACATTACAAGCATTTTCATTCTACTTCGAGCCATCCATGCTAATTACCCATAGGAGGCATTGCACGGAAGTCACAACCAACTTTGCTCAATCAATGTCACCAATTTGACTGATATTTTTACAGTAGGTAGGTACAGTTCAGTTAGGAATAAACTGAAAATTTCAGCTCAAACAGATGAGCCATTCTGGAGATATAGACGATAAAAGTAGGAGCGAGTAGGTCTCATTTGGAGAACCTTACAGTGCAATACTTTTCAGTAAATTTCCATTTTCTAAACAACAACAAGAGTTATAACAGAAATTTTTTACCATAGATACTATCGATGATTGATTATCTTTTCATGGTATTCGAAGTGTCTTATCATTTAACATTTTTGGGTTCGTATTATATGCCATTCCCAGAAAACATGATTCCATAGATTAGGCAAGTTGGTCAGATCAGCATGATAGGTCAGGCCGAGAGTGGTTTCATTTGAAAGAGTACATCAAACTGCGTCGAATGGGGTTTTCCAAAAAGTTGTTATTTTAAACTTTAGTAGCAAAAATTTTCTGAACAAGACCAGAAAGGCCGAATTTGGGACCCGATTCTGACTGTGAAAATTGACGATTTATTTTCAAATGCTCGATATAAATGTTTCAGATGAAAGCCCGTGTCGAGAAATCTCTAAATTCAAAATTTCAGCTCATTTAGACGTGGGTGTGAAAAATGGTAAAAGACTTATTTTTTGTAATTATATCCCTGGAAAGCAAAAGTTAGCCACTATGTTTGACCTCTTTTGATACTCTAAAAGGACATTTTGGAAAAAGTAATTATACCATTTGGTAGCGCATGAAATTCTCTATCAAACTATGTCTTTGGATTTTATCTTGCTTTTATCTGCTGAAAAATAAATCGAGTGGAATGGAGGTACCCTCATTATCAGATTCCTAAACATTCGTTTGTCTCCCCATCTTTCCAATCAGTATTTTAGATAGATCATAGCTTGAATACTAACCTCTTGGAAAAGTAAGTAGATATTCTGATAGCGCTTGAAATTCTGCATCACCCTGTATATTTACCTATTTTCTGGCATTCATTTATTGAAAATGAATTCATTTTTCCTCTGAGAAAACTTTGTCTTAGAAAAAATTATAGATTCTGGTAGAGCTTGAAATTCTCTATCATCCTCTAGATTTGTTAACTATTTTGTATCTATGTGCTGAATTGGTTTAACAGAAACTTACAGAATCATCTGAAAGTCATCTAATCTATCTATAAAAGTAGATTATAAGATCCAATTGTAAATTTTGCAAGAGTTATTTTCAGATCGCGATGAGAATTGTATAAGATTTACAGTGACTAAAAAGACTTGATCTCGCACATTTCTAAGTCGTCGTTCATCTTCGAAGTATTCACTCATTGTTTTGTTTTGGTACATTCGCCTATAATATAATTGAATAGATTGTATTGATGCTTTTTTTCCACATGTTTTTTCTAAATATTTTTCTCGTCAACATTTTGACCGAGAATGAACTGGTTCAAAGTGGATCGATGGAGATCCAATCGACTACGAGACGACTTTATCTCAAGGTCGCACCATTTTGATATCGACAAATAGGTTTTATTGGCTACATTTAAAATGGAAATCGATATTTTTTCTACATGAAAAATATTGAAAACGACAAAAATAAATTCGAATCGCACATTCAACATGTGTCGTACATTGTTTAATGCTTGCTCCAAATATATATTCAGGCATTTGCTTCCAACTCAAAACGGGCTAATTAGGAGCAAATACTTGAATGAATCCAAGAGAGGTATGGATCCAAAATCTTTCATTCAACATATTTTTGTATTTTGATTAAAACTATCTCAATTGAAACAATAGAAAATTCTCAATAATGAACTATGAAAACAGAACAGATTTTTGACAAAATGTCGTCTTTTGCAGAGAGTCATTCATCAAAACATATTTGATGTCTTTAAGCTTTGGATTAATGTAATCTATGATTCTATTTTGTTTGTTGCAACAACTATTTTGAATTCATTCAAATATTTGTTCTTAATTAATCAGCGTTAAATCATAGAAAAATGATTAAATTACATTTACAAAAAGCATTAAATTCTAACTAACTGCTTTTTTCTTTTTAGTAACGTTGAAATATAGTCGAAAACGTTTTTACATGTCAACAAAGGTAGGGACCTCTATCGAATAGATCCCATTGGAATATAAAGTATTTGATATTAAAGTAAAATGAATCATTTGTGAATGTGTTGCGGTACACATGTGGTGGTCAGTTGGTTTGCTTATGATAATTGTATAACTCAAATATTCGTTTAGATTACCTTTCATAATAATGGAAAAAATGGATATTCCTGCTGCAAATCATCATGTTGGTTCAACTGAACGAGCTTTTGTTGCCCATGTCAATGATCTAAATGGTTTGTTATTAAATATTCAATTGATCTTCTCGTATTTCAATTAAACTTTCTTTATAGATTTTTATTTACATTCAGAATCAATTCGTAATTCACTTCTTAAACTTGGTCAAGATCTTTATAACGAATATTCTGAATCATTAACGTAAAATAATAGAAATATATTCCTCCTTTTGAATTAATAAAATCTCGATCTTTTTTAGAAAACCTTTAGGAATAAATGAAACACTTAATGTAGGTGATTATTGTGCATGTCCATCCGAAAGTGAAGATTGGTATCGTGGATTAATACGTCAATTAGATTCAAATGGTCATGCAACTGTATTTAAAATAGATTATGGTGATGTGCAATGTATACCTATACAATTTCTTCGACCATTACAAGTAAAAGATTTCGAACAAATTGATCTTTTAGTTAAGAGATATTTTTTTTTAGAAACGTTTTTTTCAACCACATCGTCTTGCATTTCATTGTTCGTTAGCTAATTTAATTAAACCAATAGATGGTTGGCCATTAGAAGTTATTGAAGAATTTCGTTCACGATTAACAACAACATTTCTTTATGCGAGATCTATCAATTATAATGAAATACGAGATATATCAGAAGTTGAAATAACAGAAAAATCATCAAAAATACCATTAAATAAAGATTTTGGTAAGTGAAAACTTCAAAATTCTATCTTATTTCAAAACCTTGTCTATTGAATAGAACAATATCAAATACAACGATCAACATTACATATGAATGATAAACTTGTATACAAATGTAAGTTCAGAAAAAATGATATATTTATTATTTTTCTTTTTATAGATATTCCAATGGAAATATTAGATTCTACGCATTCAAATCAAATTTGTATTCTTTATTATATAAGTCCCAGTCGTTTTTATGTTTATCTTCGAGAAAAAATTAATTCCCATACAAGTGTAAATAGAGGAAATTTTTCTTCTAGAAACGAAATTCTATTTCTATCTTTTATTAGTTTCAAATTGATTTACAAAAAGCTATACCAAATCTCCATCCAATATCATCACCAAAGATATATCAACCAATTGCTGCACAGGATAATTATGCTGTATGGCATCGTGCTATTATCCTTGGTTTGATATAAAAGAAATGATTTTTTTTTTCTTCAAATCTTTTTTTCTCTTCTTTCTAAAGATATTAATTCTGACCCATCAAAACTTAGTGTTTATTTTATTGATATTGGTCAAAGAGAATATATTCCAATAAACAATATTCGTCCATTACCAGACGAATTTCAACGTAAACCAGCATTTGCTATTGCCTGTTGTTTGTATAATGTATGTCCATTAAATGGAAATGAAAAATTAATATGGCAATCAAACGATCAAGTACATGATGAATTTAATAGACTTATGGCTAATAATGTTACTTGTCAAGTACGTGCAAAACAAGATCAATTATGTTATGATGTCGAAATTGATATTCCTAGTGAGTTATTTTTGATTTGAAGAATGATTTATGACTTTGAGGAGAATACAGAAATTTGTGAAGAAAATGTGACACTTCATTTTCAGATCTTATCGAGCCGATCATGTGAACATATAAAATTCTTTATATATGCTGTGATCGAAAAGTTAGGTTCACAGAATCTTCTGGAAAAATCTTTAGAAAACGTTAAGCAAGACATTTCGATTTCTATGTATGTTGAAGATAATATTAAAGAAATACGCATTTTGAAAAGAAACATTTGCACTGTTCATTTCAACATTTGAGATCTACAACGCTTAAATACGTAAACATCGATAGGCACTTCTCAAACATTGATATAGCACCGAAATCGAATAAAAAATCAGCCGACGGGAAAAAAACGCCTTTTAATGCTATGTTAATCAGCTTGTCGAACCTTCTATACTGATAGATATGTTACTGAAATTAAATAAATACATTCAAGAATTTTTTCCGTGTGTATTGTCACAAGCTAATAAATTAACATGATTGATTACGATTGAAAAAACATGAGCATTTTACTTTCGATTAGTAGCGCTATCTGTCGCGTACAGTTTAATCATCTCGCATTGGTTTGCTTATTTATCTTAGAACATGTCTGTCTGTCTAAAATAAAATAGTGGGTAAAAGTATTCTTATAGCTTATATACTTCTTTCTTTTTTTCCTTTCGATTATTCATTGATATTTTTGTTTGTTTCTATCGATTCTTTAATTCATTATCTCTTGGGATGAAGGAAGAAAAGAAAAGTATTTATTATATCTACAATGTTTACATCTTTTATCCAAACATGTGTCCTCCATACAGATTTCGTTTGACAAAAAAAATAAATAAATGAATTGAAGAAAGAATTTCTTTTTTCGCGTTTTAGAATTAGGAGATCTTGGCACATTTCTTTTCGATAAAAAGCTGGTTTCTCGTGCAACAATGCGAGGTTCTCAACGTCCGGCCTTCAGCTCCGGTCAACCACCAACACAATCATATGTACGAACACAACTTATTGCATCAGGAATAACTCCTTCAAGACAACAACCACAGCGATTGACACAACCAAATGAATATTATAATAATTCGAATAATGTGGCTCAACAACAACAACAACAAACTCGTCTAGCAAATACTGGATTACAGAATCCTACTATTCAACAATCTGCTAATATACCGTAAGTTGAAACTGGGTTTTTCAATCATGTTATCATTTTTGATTGTTAGTGGTAACTAGATGAGTAGATAGAGAGGTAATCGTCTTTCAATGAGAACTGAGATTACAGTTCCATTCGAATATTTTGTGCTGCTTTGGTGATTAATAAAGAAATCAATTTTGTTTTATTTTATTTTATTTTAGAACAACTAGTTCATCATCGGCTATTTCTGTTGTATCACCTCGTAAGCTGTATTCTTTTTTTTTCATCAATTGCATTAATATATCTATCTAGAGGAAGGATATTATACAATAATACAAGTTCGCAGTGCTGCTGAATTCTATGGTCTGTCTCAAAATCGTGAAGCTGATTTAAATACTTTATCAAAACACCTTGCTGATTATTATAATAATGCTCCTAATGATTCATCATTAAATGTGAGTTTTTTAATGGAAGGTGTTCTATGTGTTATACAAGAAGGTGATAAATATCATCGGGTTATGATAAAGTAAATTTAAAGCAAACATTCAAAAGAAAAAATACTTAATTATTTTCGTTTTAATTAGACATCGTGAAAGTGAATCACGAGTATCAGTTAAACTTGTTGATCGTGGTGATGAAATAATTGTTGATACATCAGAATTATTACAACTTGATAATCGATTTTCTATAGTACCAGCATTTGCTCAACCATTTCGTTTACGTGATTACGATGAACCAGTAAGAGAAAATTATGTTTATTTAGTTTAGTTTTCAATGAAAACTTTTTTTTAGCAAAGTTCGGCTAGTACAACTCTTCTTTTGAAAAAATTAATACTTAATCAACGTGTTTATATTGGTCAATATGGACCACCGATTAATGGATTTTATCCTGTTGAAGTTACTTTAAATAATGGTCAATCTGTCAATAAAACGCTTCTTTCGAATGATAAAAATTTATCAGTAACTATTTTATTTTCATTTGAAAAAAATATATAAAGCACATTTTTAATGCTCAGGTGACATCACCACCAATTTCGAATAATCGACCTAGTTTTAATCAACCACAACCTGCTCATATTACGTAAGTAAAATATTCTTCATATATTATCAATATACTTGATGTAATCTTACTTAGATCACAAGTATTTAGTAATTCAACCAGACATCATTCAACAATTGGTCAAGATTTAGGTGGACGTTTAGATGTGGGTCAACGAAGAAATGATGTTTTACCTGCACCTCAAAAGATATTAACAGGAACTACACGCTCACAACCTGGTCGATTTGGTGGAGCACCAAATCAAATACCATCATCAAATGAACAAATACCACGATTTTCAGCCGTTAGTAATCGAAATCAACAACCACAATCACAACCAGTTGATTCAACTCCATCGAAACCAATGTGGAATAAGGATCAAAATGATAGACCAGGTTTTACTGGTAGTGGCGTTGCAAATCAACAAACATTTGGACGACAACAAACCGGTTCATCTCAATTTGGTACGAATCAAAGAATAGATGATAATAAAACATCAATAACAAATAATCAAAATCGTTTTGCATCGAATACTTCTGATAATCAACAATCATCATTTGAACAAAAACGTTCATTTAGTATGAAAAGAAAATATTGAAAGTCAATAGAAGAAGAATTCTTTTCATTTTAGGTGGTGGATATTCTCAAGATGATCGTAATGAAAGACAAACCAGTAGTAATAATTTTCAACAAAATAATAATGGGACTAATGAAAATGGCTCGCGAAGAGGTGATTTTAGTAATCGTACTAGTACTGATGGATTTGGTGATCGTGGTGGTACCGGTGGATTTGCTGCTCGTGGTGGCGGTACCGGTGGATATGCTGATCGAGGAGGTAGTTTGTTAATGAGAAAAAAAGTTTTGAGAGCTGAGGCTTTTTTTGTTTAATATCACCGAAATTTGTAGACAAATTAATTCTTTGATAAATTGCTTGTTTAAAATCAATGTGAGTGAAAGAGAGTGTCACTGTTAAATCGTGACGGTACTAGAAATCTACTTCGATTTATAATACAAAACTTCTAATTCCTTATATAGTTAGATCGTAAATCTTTCGGATTGATATTTTGGTTACTATCAATGTTTTAAATATCTTTTTTAATTTAATTTTAACAGCTCGTGGTGGTTTTAATGATCGTAATACGGGTCGAAATAATGAAGGAAATAATGAAAATAGTTCACAATCTTTCGGAGGATTTTCAAGTAAGTCATTTCTTTAAAATAATTTACCTATTAATTTTTAATGTTTTTAAAAGAACGTACTGAACCTTTTGCTGATCGAGATGGTAAGTATTTATTTTGATATAATAATAGTTCAAATAGTTTATTTTTGAATCGAAGGTCGTAGTGGAAATTTTCAAGATAGAAATGGTACTAATCGAAATCAAGGTGATGATCAAAATGAAAATAGTATGCAACGATCGCAAAATTTTAATAGTAATCGTGGTGGATTTCGTGGAGGACGTGGTGGATTTCAAAATCGTCGAGATCAAGGAGAAAGTGGAGATTTTGGAGGACGTGGTGGATTTCAAAATCGTCGAGATCAAGGAGAAAATGGAGATTTTGGACGACGAGGTGGTCGTGGTAGTTCACGCGGAGGTAAAATCTATAAAAATCTGTCTTGTTATATCCGATTTCTTTTAATTAAGGTGGATTTAATGATGGTCGTGGTGGTTATCGAAATCGTGATGAGATTGAATTGAAATTAAGTTCAGATAATAATAATTCATCAAAGACATTCAGTAGTTGGCCAAACAAACAATCTACACCTGCTAATTTTGAAGCTGGTGATCGCTTTATTGAAAGTCAAATACCTGCAGAAGAATTTAAATTTGTTGTTAGTCAAGTTGAAACAGCAAATGATTTTTTTATTCAATTAGTATCTAAAGGCGATGAACTATCATCATTAAGTGACACTCTACAAATTGAATATAAACAATCACCTCAAATAAATTTAAGTTCATTGAAAATAAATCAACCATGTTTAGCTAAAAGTCCTGATGATTGTTGGTATCGAGGTAAAGAAAATGAATGAATTATTTTCAAAATTAAGATTTGACTTTGTTTTTAAAGCTATTGTTCTTTCAACTGGTGTAAGTAAATTCAAAGTTCGTTTTATTGACTTTGGTGATACAACTGATGTTGATTCAAATACTATTCGACAAATAGCAAAAAAACATTGTTCAACAGCTCCTTATGCTTATCGATGTACATTTAAAAATGCTCAAGGTATATTTAAAAAAAGAAAACATCAAATTTTGATTCTATTCATTATTTTCTTTTCTTAGTTGTCGAAAATGTGAATACAGAAAGTGTGATAGATAAATGTGCACAGAAAGAATTTAATGGAAAAATTGAAACAAAAACTTCTGATGATAAATTTATTCTTCATTCTGATGATTTATTTAATGCTTTACTTGAAATAAATGCAATTAAGTAAGATATTTAAATTGAATCGAATTTAAATAGAAATTTTTATTTAGAATTAAATCGGAAATAACATTAAAACGTATTAAATGTCTTATTGGTTATATTGAATCAGAACAACAAAAATTTTATCTTCAAGATGATGAAGAAACATTAGGAAAAATTGCTGAACTTATTGGAAATGAGGAACCAAATGCTTCAACATTATCACTTGATGAAGTCAAACAATTAGAACCGAATACAATAATTATAGCAAGTTATTTAGATGAACCATATCGTGGTATTATTGATAAATCTAAT
>Ga0116226_10004640_pt1 | contig 12182 bp, 5 predicted proteins | sample S1TSphfallax_FD_89692 | JGI IMG/M metagenome (GOLD analysis project Ga0116226, IMG submission 89692) | Host-associated microbial communities from peat moss isolated from Minnesota, USA - S1T2_Fa - Sphagnum fallax MG | ecosystem: Host-associated > Plants > Peat moss > Unclassified | place: USA... | reverse complement strand
TATTATAAATTATTGTTTGATATTCTATGTTATAATATCATAGGCTATTGGTAGTTATTATATTGTAGGGTATTTAAAATTATTTTTCATAGGTTATTATTTTCCATTCTAAGTTATTTTTACTTTAGGTCATTATATGTTGTTTTAGATTATTTTAAATGATTATACTTAGGATAAAATAATTTGTAATAACATAAAGTAGAATGACCTTGAATAACTTAAAGTATAACTTGAAATGACATATATTAATTAAAAATAAAATAACTTAAGGTATAGCTTAAAGTTAGTTGAATAATTTAATTTAAAATAATTTAAAAGCTTATAATAAACTAATTAAAATACCTTAAGGTAAAATAACATATAATATTTTAAGGTACAATAATTTATGATAACCTATAATAACATAAAATATAAGTTAGAATAATTAAAATAACTTAAAATAATATAGGATATATCATAAAATAACATAGATAGAATATTTTTTAAAATGTAAAAATAAACCTATTTATTATAGTAAATTATAATAGTGAATTATGTTAACTAGTAATGAAACATGATGTCTACATAGTGATATTATAGTGAAATAACTTTCTCTAAGGTGAAATCAGTAAAATGCAATGAAATTATTTCACTTTTAAGGTCCCATAGTGATTTAGGCTAGTAAATTGCACCCCATTTTGGTAGTAGTGTTTGATGAAATATTTTATCATTTTGCATTACATTTACCAATGAGGGCACACACATATATATAATTTGAATTTCCATGAGTTAGTTAGCCTTTAGATGTGTTTTGAAAGTTTTCAACATTTCCATGATGACAATCTCTCACCATAATGTAAAGGGGGTTTATGAGACATTTTGTTATTAACAAAAGGAAATGCATTTAAGTGTCCAACACATGCATTTAAGTGCTAGGTTATTCAAAGATAACCTACCATTTAAATATTACTTGGAGTTACACCCAAAAATAGTTCATTTGCACACACTAAAAACTTCATCTCCATTGGGATCAATTAGTAAGTCAACATTGATCTTCCACATCAAATACATAGTAAGTTTGAATTTCAAACCTTAAACCCAACATAAAAAGGTTCTTAAAAAAGTTCAATGTATTTATGTTTTTTGAGTGACTAGATATCTAGGATGCCACTTCTTGCAAACCCACTCCACTTATATCCAAAATTACAATTTGTCATATTTACTTGCCACCAAGATTTACTCAATTAACAAGTTTTTTTAATCATAGAGTATATCTTGAATAACCATTTCTCCCAACACCTCCATTTTCATGAGGTGACATGTTTGGGTATATAAATCCTTATGTATCTTGAATTATAATGAATTGATTTACCTCAAAACCTTATACCAAAAGTCTTTGAACAATTGGTGTGACTATTGTTGGAAAATATTTAAAAGGGATGTTTTTAAATAATTTGAAGACCACATTATGTAATATGAAAGGAACATCAATGTTTTTAGAGCATCTCCATTAAGGTACATGAAACACAACACTAATGATAACTTAATGTTAATAACTATTTTGCCTTCCCCATTGTTCATTCCAACCTTTCAAAACCAAACTAGTATTTGTAAAAAGCCTTATTTCATTTGAAAATTTGTAACAAAATATAGACCCACAAATCGATCTTTATGGCAAATTAATGACATCACGTTGGCAATGCATTAACATCCTTGTAATGCTGGCACCTCTTATAACCTCAATTGTGGACCCCAATTGACAAGCATCCATATCAAATAAGGGCAAGAATTTTGTCATTGAAGAAGAATGCCAACTTTGTGTAAACTTCATGCACCTCAGCCAAGACCCAAAATAAGGAATGGTAAAATAAAAACACATTTTGGGACAGGGTGTTTGAAGATTACAACAAAAATAGAGTCTTTGAACAACTTGCAAGATCATTGGAGACATAATGGGGGTAAAAAAAATGATGCCAAGTTTTGTGGGTGTTACATGGTTGTAGTGGCAATGAATGAATTTGAAAGCTCTCAAAATGACACCTTGTTAAAGGCAATGGAGCTTTACAAGTTGAAACATCCAAAATGCACGAGCTTCACCTTCATAACTTGTTGGTGGGTGTTCAATGACGTGCCCAAGTGGGCGAATATGTGTGACAACTTGAAGAAACTAGTGCCATTGAAAAGGTTGACCTTCCCAAGTGACATCAATGAATAATTGTGTGAAGTTTATGCGTCTTCAATTGAAAACAACAATGAGATCATGGATTTTGTGGTTGTTAATAATAGTAACACACACGTATAAAACACCCACATGGGGCAAAGAAGGTAAAATATATTTTTAAAATGAACAAAATCAATGAGAATATAATGTGCATTCAAATGCATGCAATCCATGAAAAGATGGTGTCTACCTTTATAAAGGTGATGATTTTTTAAGATGTGAACATCATGGCCTTGTTCACATTACTAGACAAACAACTTGTTTTGTAAGAAGTAAAAGAATATTTTTAGTTACATTGATGCAAGGAATTCTAGAAATTGTAAACCCACCTTGCATCTTTAGTGTTTGGTTTGTCAACTTCACTTTCTAATCTTGTGACATTGTTTGCAACATTAACCACCACAACACCTACAAGTGCTTAAGCTCCTAGCTTTCATTTTTTTTTCATTTTTCTTGGCTTTCCATTGTGTTTGCACTATGTTCCCTTCAAGTTCCCAATGGGTTCCAACTATGCTCCCCAATTTTGCAATGTTTTCCCCAACATGTTCTCCATACCACCTCATGATTATCCCATATGCCTTGGAGAATGGTGTCCTCCTTTCACCTATATAGGTGGGCCAAAGGGGAGGAACTATATACTTCAAAAAAAAGTTTTCTGTGTTGGGGAGTCTCCATAGTTTTTTTTTTTTTTTTGAGTGATGGGCTAATTAAATTGACATGTCGCCAAAAAAAATTTGGAGGCACCTCATCTAATTAATGGGAGAGGTGATTATGTGAACCAAACAAACCATTTGAAGATTTTCATCATATGATGTACATAATTCCAAAAAGGCCATGTATGCAAGAAGATTAAAAATGAGAGTTTTGGCTCCAACCTAGGGGCAAATCATGAAAGATTCTCTTGGTTAGGGTCCCTTGACATGAAAGATATTTTATCAATCTCTTGTCTTGGGCCCCAAACTATTTTGTCTTAGGCACCCAACTACCTAGGGTTTTTGGGAACAAATTATGGGAACAAACTTATAATATTAATCCATGTTTTTAATATGAATGTATTTGACATCCAAAAAGATCATTGGTGAAAACATCATAACATTGTGAATTTTGGCTTAGGTTGAAGGTAGGCAATAGAATATTTTCATGGCTTGGAATTTGGGACATGTTCCATGCATTGGGCATGTTTTATGATGGGCACCATTCCACCATGTCCAAGCCCCCAAGTAATCAAGGGTCATTTGGTTTGAGCCCCATGCCACCCATGACCATAATGTCTTAAACCCCAGGCTATCACATCCCAACCCCTGGCAACCTAGGATCATTATATATTAGGCGCCATGTTGTTGTGTCCTAAACCTTGGGCCACCTTTTCCTAGCCCTTAAGTAATATAAAGTACATTCCATTTTGTCATGGGCCCATATTGTGAAGTGTCCTAAAACCCAAACCACCTTGTCCTAACCATCAAAAGGTCTAAAATCATTTTGCATAAGCGGTAGACTGCCTATCCTAGGCCCAAGCAAGCTAGGGGGGCTTCAAGGCACCCATTCTTGGGCCCAAGCAACCAAGGGTCTATTTTTGTCATGGCCCTATGGCACCCTATCATGGCCCCCAAGCCACTTGTCTTGGTCCCTATGCTATTTGAAGGTGGAATTCAAATTATTTTTTATTTTGCTTGTTGACCTTTAGCCAAATTTGGCTCATTTTTCTTGTGGGTGATTACCAGTCCATATACTTGACAAAAATTGACAAAAGAAAACCATGGGAGTTATATTTTAAGAAAATTATTTTTACTTTGGGGGAGAATAATTATTTTGAGGTGGGCATATTAAAAAGGGTGTTTTTTGAAACCATCCTTTTGCATATAAGTAACTACAAGTTACAAATCCATTTGGTGTATGATGAGTGTATAAATTATGGTTATTATTTAATGCGATTTTATATTGCCCTTTTACTTTTATTCATTCCAATATATGATTTGGACAAACCTCATCTACTACTCTTGAATACTCTCGAAACCCACATCCATGTTTTATCTTTATAATGGCAAAATCATGGTTGTAGACCCACTATTGTTTTGGGTGGAATGGGCCTTCCTAGGTGCATTCCATCCTAGTATAAGTTCCACACCATTGATAAGTGCATTGGGGGCCAAAACAAGATGCCATGGGGCCATGACAATAATAGACCCGTGGTTGATTGGGTCCAAAATGGGTGCCTTGAAGCCCTCTTAACTTGCTTGGGGCCTAGGACAAACAACCTATTGTTTATGAAAAATGATTTTAGACCTTTTGACGACTAGGATAAGGTGGTTTGGGCTCTATGACACTTCACAACATGGGCCCCTAACAAAATGGAATGGACCAAGCCACGAAAATATTCTAAGACCTACCCCAAGCTTTAGCCAAAATTCATAATGTTACCATGCCTTCACATATGATCTTTTTGAATGTCAAGTACCTTCATATAAAAAATATGGATTAAAATTATAAACTTGTTTCCATTATGTGTTCCCAAAGACCTTAAGTAGCTAAAGGCCCAAGATAAAATAATATGGGGCCCAAAACAAGAGCTTGACAAGGTATCTTTCATGTCAAAGGGACCCAACCAAAAGAATTTTTCATGATTTGCCGTTAGGTTAGAGCCAAAACTTTCATTTTAATCTTCTTACATACATGGCCTTTTTGGAATTTCATAACGATGGCCTTTCCAACCCCACCATAGTCTTTTGTGAAGGTATCCTATTAATCCAACTCCACATGTTCACTCTTTTGTTCTTCCCAATTAGTTTTGGGTCCACCATCCCATAAGCAGAATTATTTAGTCCAACTAGTTGTGATCCAAAGGAGCTTGGTTATTGTTATATATACACAAGTGATTAGAAATGAGAGGGAAGGAGGAAAGGGGTAGGAGGGGGATTGGAGAGATATAGAAAATATTCCTATAACAAGGGAGCTTAAAGGGAGAATTTAGAAACCCCTTTGTTGTGAAATATCATTGGACAAACCAATGAGATTTTAGCTCATAACTTTTTTGGAAACTCTTCACACCTTACCCTAGGGGTTGGTAGCAAGGATAGGAGTATGTTTTCTACCATTGTAAATGTTTAAGAATAATAATTATTTTATTTTATTTTTTTGTTTATTTCAATCTATAGATCATAAGGTATATTGATATTTAATCACAAAAATCTTTCAATTGCCATTATACACCCTTGGATTAATCCAAAGCTTTGTCCTAGGCACAAGGTTTTAATGTGCGTATTTTTTTCCTTTTTAGGGTGAGGGAATGACAAACACTCATGAAAAGGAAAGATGCACACATGAAGGATTGTCCAAGCACACAATTCCCATCCAAAGTTTGAAGTTCAAGTCTATAGTTAACCATAGTCCATACCTAGCAATTTTTACTAGAAATTTTACTTACTCAAAGTTTTTCTACCAACTTTTGATATCCTTGTGAACATTGTGTGGTTGTAATCATCAACTTCTTATGACCATGTTTTAAAATTGGGTAAATCCAAGGTTGTATCATGGTAAAACCCCTAGCTCATTTCTTAAATAGTTGATTGTAAACATTATATGAATTAGTATTGGGCAGTTTTTTGAATATTTTAATAAATGTTAATTTTAGTTTTTTGAATATTTTAAATTCCAAGAATTGTTAATTCCAATTTTTTGGAAAAAAAATTAGAATCAAAGAACCATTGGTTTTTATTACTATTTCAAAAGCTTTAATGAAAAAATGATTTTCATGAAACAATTGACCAAAAAAAACTGACAAAACTTTGGAAAGTTCCTTGACTTTTTAAAATTTCAAGAACCATGGTTTTTATATCAAAACTAGTTATTTGAAAAATATTGAGAACCAATGAATAAGTGGGTATATACCCAATTGATAACCATGGGGTATCTATATATCCTTTATTTTGGAAACTGCTAAAAACTCACATAAATTTCCTCCCAAGACTAAATTGGGGTCTCTTAGTCTAAATTTGACATTTTTTAGGTTAAATATAAACAATGAGAGGTCTTATTCAAAAAGGTTAAAATACCATTGTGGGTTTACCTAGGGGGCCAATATTTGATCTTCTAATGACCCATTTCATTATTAGATGATGTTGTGCCATGATGTTGTGGTCCCTATCTGCCTTGCAGATATTGCACCCCTTTACTCACCATGAGAGTAGTTTAGCTTTGAAAAGTGCATCATGAAATTTGGATATACATTTTTGCAAACACACACACCAATATATTAATGAAGGTAATTTATTTGTCACCATGGGATCTTCCAAACCATGAAAAGTAATTCCATAATTTTTAAGGTTTAAACATATAATACATGAGTTATTGAATAATGATCGTCTTGCAATTAAATTTTTAATAAATCTAAATTTAATAAATTAATTTTTAAAAAAAGGTGCATTATCAAGATCATGTTTAGGATTGAACAACTTTCAAGCATTGAAAATTGGCAAATCAAGAAATCATTTATTAAAAAATTTACAACTAACTTCACATATTTTCCAATCATTACTTTCATCTTCTCCAATGAGTCAAACAAGTCAGATATGTATGTGTGGTGCATGTAATGCATCATATTATAATATCTTTTTTGCCATTCAAAAAACCCTTAACAAAAGAAATAGTTATGAAAAGGTCAAGGTCCTTGTTGCCATGTGCAAAGTTATTTGGATTTTAAAGAATATTCCTCAACACAAAAATAGTTGCCTCCAAAGAGGAGCCAATGGTAAAAATGTCAACCATGTCTTTATGAAATAATTGATTGAGTTCGTTTAATCCAATCAACAAATTTACCATTAGATGTAACATAAATTGGAGTTGATATGAGGTCGTTTAGATATACCAATATGACTAAAGTGAAATTCTAAATGAATCAAATATTCTAGCAAACATGTAATACAAGGTGCATTCCAAAACCTATATGTGAAATAACCATCTCACTATTAATGAAATTCCAAGATGATCAAAGGTGTGTCATGAAATGCCAATTCTAGGAATCATTTCAATTCCTACACCCTATGTTGTTATGTCTAACCCATTCATTACTCAAATTAAAACCAAAAAATTATTTGTACCCTTCCATGTTTTGTCCCAATGAGTTTTTTCAATTGTCACTTTTTGTTTGGTTACATTTCTCCAATCTTAATTTCACTTTTGGTTGTTCATTCAACTTTCAAATTTTGATCAATGTTATTGGAAATTATGAGAATTACACCAAGAATGAAGATTTTTATTTTGGGGGTTTAGTTTTGCATACAAAAATCTACCTTGATAATATACCAAATGGTTATTAAGTTGGGCATTTCAAAGCCAACCCTTATGCATAACTGACACACTCCTAAGTCCCTTGTTGAACCCACTTGAGAGTTCAACTATGTAGAGTTGCGGAAAGTTGGGATTAGGAGGGCGTTCTCGACTTCCGGCACTAAAGAGGGGTAGAGGGGCGTGCTAGAAGTCCCGGGATTAGACTAGGAAGAGGGACTAGAAGATCAAGCTTGAATCTGCATCCAAAAACCAACCACACGGGGGTTAGTTCACATTCGGGACACCCTTGGGTGTTGGGACAAGCCACGGGCACTTTGACACACTTGACTCACCACGGCCCGGACTCGAGGGAATCCACCACCTTCCCCCATATAGTATTCTCTACGCCACTCCACGAGGACTACATCCAAATGGCTCTTTTTCCCGGGACTCCCAAGTTGGAGTCCCGAAATTGTTTCGAAACTGTCCCGGTTGGAGTCCCGGGACTTTGAGAGCTCATAACTCCCGACTGCAGAGTTGGGTCATGACGAGGTCTGAACCAAAGTTATAGCCCTCGTCGAGATCTCTCCAACGCCGTGTCGCACTTTCAATTCGGAGGTTTGAAAGAGGTCGATTCCTGACTTTTAGTGGTCGGGAGTCAAACTGCCAATTTGGCTCCCGGCCCTTCTTTTGCCCATAACTTGGGTTGCAGATGTCCAAATGACCAATGCGAGGCCATTTTCGATATCTACGCTTCAAGACCTTTCTAATGACACCAATAACACCTCAATGCGAGGTGTTTTGAGCCTTTCTGTTGAACTCTAAACATTCGGAAGTCCCGGAGGACTCCAAATCCCCAACTTTGGGAGTGTTGGGCTTCACCCCCACACTTGGCCAAAGTGGGGTTGCGACAATAACATACACATGTTAACAACAAAATAACTAGGGAAATTGATAACCAAGTTTATCATTTAAACAATAATGTAATAATATAATTGGGTTTCAAAAAAATCAAAATGTAGTTATTTGATCCCCTCTATCAAACCAAAAATCATGCCTATGAAAACTTCCCCTTCTCCCAACTTTCCCCCCTTTATGTTATGAGAAAAAACAAAAACATTTGCCAACATTGGAACTTGTCGCACCCTTAAGTTTGTCTTAAGCCATTGGGAATAAACCTTTAAGTTGATGGTAATGCTACAAAAAAGGGAAAAAGAAGGAAAAAATGGGGGCATGGTCCCTAACTCTTTGCGCTTAGAAAAGATCTAAAACGGGACTAAGACAATGTGACAATCATAAGAATCTCATGGACAAGTCACCTCCACAAACAACACAATGTAGGTGGTTAATGCAAATGGAATTGACTTTTAGTCACAAACTTGTTTTGGATTCATTACACTCACATGACCCATATCTGGAAATAAACCACCACCCTTCTTCATAAACACATTTTTTGATTGGTTGTGAAGGTTGCATCAAAATGGTTAAAATCCTTGCAACTCCCAAGTGTAATTCTTGAATTCCCAAGTTATGATTTGTGTGATTTTATGGGGTCACAAAATTTCCATATTAATTTTGATTCGAAAATTTCACATTACAAAATTGTAATTTTTTACAAGATCTTTACAATGCGATGTTGCACACCTCAATCAAAGGTCATTTGATCCATGTTCCTAGGTTTTAATGATCAAGAATCAAATTGTGAATTTGATTCATGACATTTTGTTGGCCACAAATTTCAATTCAAAACTCCAAATATTGCAAAGTGCGAATCCACTTTTGATATTTACACTTCAAGACCTTTACAATAATGTACTAGGGACTTTATTTATTATTTACATATTTTTCCCAAAAATTCAAAACACTTCGAAACTCTAACTTTCAAAATGATTTTCGCTTTACAATGCTTGGTGCTCATTTCCATCCCACACTTGTGCAAGTGTGCATGAATCCTAGGATGTTCTTCCTTGGGTTGTGAGTAAAGTTTGTTGGGTCCTAAAAAACTATTCTACATGGGTTCGAAACTAATTGTTCATAAAACATAACATGAAAAAAAATAAACTACATAATTTGTAACATACCTCAAGAATGAAAATGAAAACACAAGGAAAGGTGTTACAAGGCTTGTAATTGTTGTTGTAGCCTTACATGTTGCCTATCGCTTACCACCTACTTGGTTGGAGGCCAACAAAGCTAATAAAAATGATTTAAGATCATGAAAAGGGGTGTTGCAACTTATATTACTTTCATTACTTCTTGTAAGTTATCACCTACCATCCTATTCATCTGCAATAAAAGTGGTTTTTCTTCAATCATGAAAAAATTATGTACTGTAGGAAGTACAAAATCATTTTTGCAATAATGAATTATGTCAATTGCTATATGTTTTTCTTTATAAAATTTATAATGTACGTTTTGAAATATACATATTTTGTTATAAAAATTATATAGTATAAAAGTTTTATAGAATTAATATTTACCAAATGGCCATATGTAAATTGCATTGTTTGGCATCAAGTAATTAATATTTTCTTACATGACATCCACAATAGGCCTTTGTGTGTTGAATTTTTTGGGAAGTTCTAATGTGTTATTTATGGTCACTTTGAATGCATGTACCAACAAATGAAGCTTTTAGGTTGCATTAAAGTAACCAATAGATGTATGACTAATTGTTGCAAATTCAAACACCCCCACATTGAATGAGCTTTTGGAGTGCACTCGAATGGTCAATAGACATACATCTATTCTTGCAAGTTCAAACACCCCCACAAACAACGCTCTTGGAGGCCATTCAATTGGTCAATAGATGTAGGTAGTTATTATAAGCTCAAACAATTGGACAAGGCGAATGCAAACTACGTATACAATGTAGACAAAATATTATCACAATTTGATAATTTTCAACACTTGTCCACGTTTGATGCATGATGGTGGATATTTAGAAAATATTTTTTTTATGTCACTTGTTAGAACTATTATGTTTTAATATGATTAATTTTTCATTTTTAATAAATAAAAGATAATTCGTGATAAGTACATTAGTCATTTGAAAAGAATTTAATAATAATGTAATAATATATTAAATTTTAATAATTAATTTATTAATTATAAAATTATTTTTCTCATTATTGTAATATCATCATCATTGTCATCATCATTATGATCATTATGTAATAATTTTTTTTTAAAATTTTTAGTTAAAGATAATATTGAAGTTTAGTTTGAATTACATGTAAATAATATAAATATTTAATATTTATATTAATAAAATTAATTTTTTAAGAAGTATAATAAAATGGTTTAGATAATCTTGTAATATGGGCACAATATATTTAGCAAATATCTTACATACAATTTTGATATACTCAAAATATATACCATTTAGTGTAACCATAATATTGAGGCCATTTATGATAATAATAATATTTGAATACACATATAATATGGTTGTTTGTATACATTCAAAATATAAATTTATAAATCCTAATACACCCAACTTTATTCTTTAGAATTCACAAAATACACTTTTATATACTTATAGGATTGCAACTAAATTAGTCACATTTGCAACTAATGGGACATAAATTGTTCTTCTTGGATGAAAACTAAACTAAATGTTGTTCACATGGAAGGATGAACACGAAAATAGTTGCAAACTAGTTGCACTATAGTTGTAAATATGACCAACACAGAAATAGTTGCAAAAATGTCCAAATGTAGTTGCAAATAACTAATAGTTACATGTAGTTGCAAAGATATTGGTTACATTTTGGCCAATTTCTACTAGTGTTAGTCAACAACTTAAGCTTTAAGATCCATAGAATTCCCCAAAAGATGTAGGTAATTTTCACCAACTTAGATACTTGACAAATGAATGTTTGGAATGCATTGAATCGACCAATAGACATAGGTAAATTTTGTAAGTTTGAGCATCCTAGCAAATGAAATTTTTGGATTGCACTCAATTGGCAAATAACTATAAATAATTCTTACAAGCTCGAACACCCTAACAAATGAAGGTTTTGGAATGCATTCAATTGGCCAATAGATGTAGGTAATTCTTGCAAGCTTGAACACTCTGATAAATGAAAGTTTTGGATTGCATTCAATTGGCCAATAGTAATATCCAAAATAAAATTTTAAATGTTTATTAATATAATTAGACATCATTTTATTTATTAACATACAATAATCTAATATAATTGTTATCATTTCAATAAAATAAAACTTCAAAGTTGGACTTCAAAATTCTTTAAAAGTTACAAATAGGTATTTTTTGTAAGTTCAAACACCCTAACAAATGAAATTTTTGGATTGCATTTAGTTGGCCAATAACTATAGGTAATTATTGCAAGCTTGAAAACCCTGACAAATGAAAGTTTTGGAATGAATTCAATTGGCCAATAGATGTAAGTAATTATTGCAAGCTTGAATAATCGTTCAAATGAAGGTTTTTCAGTGCATTCAATTGGCCAATAGATGTAGGTAATTATCGCAAAGCTTGAATAATTGTTCAAATGAAGGTTTTTCAATGCATTCAATTGGCCAATAGATGTAGGTAATTCTTGCAAGCTCGAACACCCCCACAAAAAAAGGTTTTGGATTACACTAAATTGGCCAATAGATATAAGTAATTTTTGCAAGTTTTAACAATCATTCAAATGAAAGTTTTGGAGTGCATTCCAATGGTTAATAGATGTAAATAATTCTTACGAGT
>Ga0116226_10004639_pt1 | contig 12183 bp, 9 predicted proteins | sample S1TSphfallax_FD_89692 | JGI IMG/M metagenome (GOLD analysis project Ga0116226, IMG submission 89692) | Host-associated microbial communities from peat moss isolated from Minnesota, USA - S1T2_Fa - Sphagnum fallax MG | ecosystem: Host-associated > Plants > Peat moss > Unclassified | place: USA... | reverse complement strand
TTCTAATCGCTGATCGTTCGTTTCTCCACTCCACGGCAGCCGGCTCACCCCGGCTGCCGTTTTCTTTTGCACCTCTCGTTGTGCGCACCTGAAAGTTCTTAGCTACGACCAGCTGTCGGACGGGCGTCGTATTTCAAACCCTCGACGTACGCCGGGGATTGAGTTACGTTTCCGCAAGTGCAGGGATAACTACCACTCGCCCCTGTGCACACCCTGGCGTACGTCGAGGCCGTCGGGGAGTCGGATAGTCGTCAACTCAACGATCCGGGGGGATCCGATGACCACACTTTCCACGCGTCCACGTCTTGTCTTTGGCCTGCTGACCGCGGCTTCTTGCCTGCCGTCGGCGATCGTCTTCGCTCAATCGACCGCGGGTCCGCCGACGAGCGACACCTCACTCGAAGAAGTCACGGTTACCGCCCGTAAGGTGGAGGAGAACCTGATGACGGTCCCGGTGTCGATCACCGCCCTCACGGCGCGCGACATCGAGGCCCGCGACCTCAAGGACCAACAGGACGTGTCGCTCTTCCAGCCAAGCTTTCACTTCGTTAACCAGGCCGGCGGTCCTAGCGGCTTCAACGATCGGTCGGAATTCCTGGTGACATTCCGCGGCCTCAACGCCGGAACGACCGGCGCTTTCACCACCGGCAGTGGCAGCGTTTTCATCGACGGCGCTCCGGTCGTCGATGCCCAGATCCCGGGTCTGGACGAGGTGCAGCGCGTCGAAGTGCTGAAGGGTCCGCAAAGCGCCTACTTCGGCCGCTCCACCTTCGCGGGCGCTATCAACTACGTCACCAAGGACCCAAGCCTCACCACCTTCGGTGGTCAGGCGAGCGCGGAGGCGTCGAGCTACAACTCCACCGACTCGAGCCTCTCGCTCGATATCCCCGTCATCAACGATGTGCTCGGCGCCCGGATCAGCGGCCGGCACCTCGTAAAGGGCGGGGAATACACGAATGCCGCCGATACCAGTCAGACACTGGGTAACCAGACGACCGACTCGGTGGCGGGCACGGTCCTGTTCGTTCCGTTCGAGCAGCTGCGCGTCAAGGGCTTCCTCAACTGGTTCACCGACAACGACGGCCCACCCGCCGACGTCGCGATCAACACCGGCGACACGTATGCTGGAACCTCGACCTCGATCTTCAACTGCCACACCGGCACCACCGCAATTTATCAGGGTGGCTATTTCTGCGGCGTTGTCCCCAACGCGAACAAGATTCCTGCGTCGTATATTTCGGGGGACTACGCGCTCACGCCTTACCTTCAGTCCCTGCTGGTGGGGAATTCACAGAAATACCCGCTCCCCTTCAATCCCGATTTCCTCGACCATGCGGGACTGCGGCGCAACGCGCTGCAGGGTGACATCAAGATCGACTGGGAATTTCTCCCGGGATACAGCCTGAGTTCGCTCACCGCCTATCACTACGACAAGAGCGAGGAAATCATCGACCTCGACTTTCGCGATTACCACAACGTCGTGAACCCCTATTACTTCCCGCCCTTCAGCATTCCCGGCACCCTTCCGTATGAGGCCTTCAACCAGGACGTGCAGCGCCTCACCTGGGACTATAGCCAAGAGCTTCGAGTCACTTCTCCGCGCGATCGGAAGTTGAAATGGTCGGCCGGGGTCAACTTCGTGCGCGAATACACGCCTGCGCTCGGCCTTTATGGCCAGTGGGACGTCGGCTCCGACGACCTCGCCGGAATCGCGCCCCAAGAGGCCCGTACTCCCGCCATCTTTGGCAGCATCAGCTACGCACTCGCCGACAAGCTGACACTGACCGTGGAAGGCCGGCAGCAGTGGGACGAGATCAAGTCGCAGAGCGTGATTACGGCTGGAGCCAACGGCGGGACGCCGTCCTCCACTTTGATTGGTCCGTTTGGACCTGAGGGCCAGCTTCTCGAGGCGACCTATAAGAGCTTTTCGCCGCGCATCACGCTCGACTACGCCTATGCGCCGGATTCGACCGCCTATGTGCTGTTCTCGCGCGGCTATCGCCCAGGCGGTTTCAACAGCGCCTATCTCACCGCGCCGACGGGTCCCCAGGCGCTCCTGGGCGGACTCACTACGATTCAGTATCTCGTCAACGAAGGGGCCAATACGAGCCTGACCTACAAGCAGGACCGGCTCGACAACTACGAGACCGGCATCAAGTCGACCTTCCTGGACGGCAAGGCCCGAACCACCCTCGCGGTCTATTACGATCGCTGGGTCAACGGCCAGGTCTCGACGCTCTACACAGTGCCTGGCCAGAACCAGTACACACCGGTCAACAATCTCGGACTCGTCGATCTCTATGGACTGGAGTTCGAGGGCGATTGGCAGGCCGTTGAACACCTGCTGCTCCAGGTCACCGCCGCCTATAATGGCACGCGTATCCAGTCGTTCTCGCCCTGCAGCGATTGTCTGCTCTTCGGGGGAAAGACCACTCCGGTCGGCGACCACGTCCCGAACGTGCCGCTCGTCACCTACACTCTTTCCGGCGAGTATTCCGACCATCTGTTTGCCGATTACAACTACTTCGGCCGGGCGGATTACCTCTTCCAGGGTAGCCAATACCTCGATTACTCGAACGTCGCCTGGACCCAGCCCCAGGAGATCCTGAACCTGCACGCGGGCATCCGTAATGAGCATCTGACGATCGACGCGTTCGTCAGAAATCTCACCAATAACTCGGCGCCGAACAGCACGACCTCGCAGGTCGACCCGATCTCGTTCCTTCGCGCAACGCTTCCCGCTTCCCTCGGTGGGATGGTCGCTTCTCCGGAAGTCCGCTATTCGCTGCCCGACAAGCGTACGGTCGGAATTCGCGCAACGTATAAATTCTGATGGAAGCGGAATATTTTCGTTAAGTTCGTTGCTCCACTCCACGGCAGCCGGCTCACCCCGGCTGCCGTTTTTTTTGGCAGCGGCGAACTCACGCCGCTTCGCGTATCTTCGTGCAGGCGACACGCGATCCAGAATAGAAACCATAACAAGTCGGCGGCGACGGGAGACAGCGCGATCCATGGTGTCAGAGACGACTTCGGAATTCCGGCGCGGCTGGCGGGTTCTGCTCGCTTCGAGCGTCGGCAATGGCTCGGGTCTGAGCGGGCTGCCGTTCTATACTTTTGGGGTATTCGTCATCCCGCTGGTTGCGGCCTTCGGCTGGACCCGAGGTCGTATCTCGATCGCAGCGAGTTTCCTCATCCTCGGCACCGCGATTACGGCGCCGATCGTGGGAACCATCATCGACCGCTACGGCGCGCGTCGGGTCGGAATCGGCTCGATGTTCGCGGTGAGCGTGGGGTACGCGCTCTTGACCCGTTTGGGTCCGGACATCGCGTACTTCTACCTGGCCTGGGGCCTGATGTCGCTCGCGGGCGGCGGGACGACGCCCGTGGTATGGACGCGCGCGGTGGGCCTCTGGTTCAACCGCGGTCGCGGCCTCGCGCTCGGGCTCGCGCTAGCCGGCTCAGGACTTTCCGGAGTCTTCGGACCCTCGCTCACCACGCGCGCCATCGCGGCGTACGGATGGCAGGGCGGGTATCTCTTCCTCTCCGCGTTCATTCTGGTGGTGGCGGTACCGATCATCACCCTGTTCTTCGAGGATCGGGGCACGGCCTCGCCGACTTCCGACGTGTCGCCCAACCTTCCCGGCTTCTCGCTCCCCGAGGCCCTGCGCCGTGTGGCGTACTGGAAAATCGTGGTGGGCTTTATCTTCGTGTCGTCGGTCATCGCCGGACTCGTGATCAACCTCGTTCCACTCCTGATCGATCGCGGCATGACTCCGGTGTCCGCGGCCGGCACTGCCGGCATCATGGGGATCGCCGTGCTCATCGGTCGCATTGGAATCGGGTTTCTGCTCGACCGTTTTCCGCCCGCGCTGGTGGCGAGCGTGATACTCGTATTGGCGGCAGCGGGGTGTTTCCTGCTGTCCGTGCAGGATCTTCCCGACTGGGTCATCGCTGTGAGTGTCATCACGATCGGCCTCGCGGCAGCGGCCGAGGTGGACTTGGTCGCTTATCTCACCAGCCGCTTTCTCGGTATGCGCGCCTACGGTCGCATCTACGGTACCCAGCTGAGCGCGTTTTACCTCGGTGCCGGACTCGGACCCTTTGGCGCCGGTCTGGCGTACGATCATTTCCACAGCTACCTTCCGACCCTCGATATCGCAGCCGGATCGCTGCTGTTCGGGGCGCTGGTGCTGGGGACGCTGGGGCGTCCGCCCGAGTTCGCCGAAACCTGATTCATCTGACGTTCAGACATCGATAAGAGGACAACGACCATGAAACTCGCGAATCCCGCGCTCCCGCGACGCCGGCTGAAACTCGTCGTCGGCGCTATGACTCTCGGAGTCGCCCTGACGTGGACTGCCGCCGCCGACTCACCCTCGAAGTTCGTGGTGTTCGGCAAGGACGCCCCTGTACTCCCGGTGGCGCTCTGGATGGAAGACGGTAAGCCGAAGGTCGCGCGGGGCGCCGATACCAAGAACGCGCCCGCATCCGCCACGATCATCGAGTCCGTGGGTTACAACCTCGACGGGCCTTCGTATCGCCGCGTAACCTTCCCGAAGGGCGCCCGCTTCAGCCCTCCTTCCAACCCCGCCTCGGATACGATCCTGTATGTCCTGAAAGGTCGGGTCGAGGTGACGCTCGGCGATGAGCCTGCGGTCGTCGTCGGCCCGAAGGACGCGTTCCGCGAGCGCGCCGGCACCATCACGAAGTTTCACGCGATCGAACGTTCGGAGCTGCTCGAGACCAGTATTCCGGCGCAGGTCCCCAAGTAATCGGAGGCAGATCACTGCTCGGGAGGCCGTATGGGCATTCATCGTTCAATCGCCGCGCTCGCTGTCGAGCCTCTGGACTGTCCGGGCTGTCTGCGACCGTTGTCGGGGCGTGTACTTCGGCGTCTCGAGGACGGCACGGTACGTAGCGCCGTCATCCAGATCGATGGCGACCCGGTAGCGGTGACACCCACTCCGCGCGCACAGTCCGAAACCTGGTTCGTCCTGAATGGCCGTGCTCGCCTCGACGGCCGCGAGATTGAGCCGCGCGATATCGTCCACGCACCCGCGGGATCGATGTTCTTCGAATTGTCGTCCCAAGGCGGCGAGGGGGTGGATCTGCTACGGATACTCTGGCCCGCGTCGGCCGTGGCCACGAGCTACTCCTATCCGGTACCGAACTCGCTCGTGGCCGCCGCTTGGATCGACGTCAAGCTTCCAGGCGTGCCCCCGGGCATCCGTCGCGCCGAGATCCTCGGGGATCCGGTATCGGGTGGCGATCTGCGCGCGCTGCAGGTTCCGCCCGGGTTCGAAGGCAAGGGACCTAACTGGCATCCCTGCGGCGAGGAAATACTCTGCCTCGAAGGCGACGTCGCACCGGACGATGAGATCACGCTCACGCCGGGGAGTTACCTCTTCAATCCCGCGCGCGGCGTACACGGTCAGCACGAACATAGTCACGACGGAGCGCTGCTGATCGAGTGGCATGATGGACCGTGGTCGATCAACTTCCTGTGATCTCGCCCACCCCGCTCACACCGCTTTTTTTTGGTCGGCATGGCGAGTGGTTGTACGAACGCCTGAGCGCCGCTCAGCTAGCGCGCCACGGCCTCGCCTACTCGGTGGACGGTTCCGCGGCGGGGTGGGAAGCGGCGCTGCAAAAGCTGCCTCCGGGACTGATCCCTCAAATCGTTCTGGGCGCGCCCCTCGAATCGCCGCGTTCCTTCGAGGCCGCGAGCGGCGCCGATCTCTGTGAGTTCTCTCAGACGCGGCTCCGTGACCACTGGCTGAGCTTGCAGGCCGTCTGCGGCCTGGAAGTTCCCGCGGGGACATCGATCGTCGTGCTGCAATCCACGGCCGGGCTCGCTCTGACCCCGGAGAATGCCTTCGCGCGCGCGAGCCTGCTCGCGCTGCGCGCCATGATAAAGGCCGCGGTCCTCGAGTCACGCGGGAGTGATTCCCCGCGGCGATTCAACCTACTGCTGGCGCCACCCGTGGATCCACCCGTCGCCGAACTCCTCGACGCCTTGGCACAGATCGCGGCGGGCTCCTTCATGACCGGCAGCGAGGTCATCATTCGAGGTACCTCATGAGCGCGATGTCGACGCGGGTAGTCATCGTCACCGGCGGCACGTCCGGGATCGGCCTCGAGTGTGCGCGACAGCTGGGATTGGAAGGTGCCCGGGCCGTCATCACTGGGCGCCAGGTCCCCCAGGGCGAGGCGGCACAGCGGCAGCTCCTTGCGGACGGTGTGGACGCCCGCTTCGTTGCCGGCGACATCACGGTGGACTCGGATTGGATACGCCTCATGTCCGTGGCCGACGCGCTCGGGCGCCTCGACACCCTCGTCAACAATGCGGGGACCTGCACCCTGCGGCCCTTCGAAACTCTCTCTACGGCAGTGGTCGAGCAGATGCTCGCCACCAATTTCCTGGGCGGAGCCCTCGGACTGAAATACGCGATTCCGCGAATGCGGGCGAGCGGCGGCGGCTCCGTGATTGCCATCTCGTCGGTCGCGGCACTGCGCCCGGCGGCGGGGAACAGCGCTTACGCGGGTAGCAAAGCCGCGCTGCTCGGGCTGCATCAAGCGCTCGCCGAAGATCTCGCGCGTGGACCCGCGCCGATTCGGCTGAACGTAGTGTTCCCCGGCCTCATTTGGGGCGATGGCGTCGTACAGAAAATGGGCGAAGCGGCTTCGCGCGCGTTTCGTGAAGCCATCGTCGGCAGTACGCCTCTGGGGCGGGTGGGAACCCCGGAAGACATCGCCGAGTGGGTCACGTGGCTCGCGAGTCCAGCGAGCCGCAACCGCTGGGGAAACGAGCTGGTGGTCGATGGTGGGCTCGTCTTCGGCGGACCTACGGGCTAGGCCTAACCGTAGGCCCGAGCGTAAGCCTGAGCCTTCACGCCGTTCGCCTAACCACCCACCGTCACGCCCTGCATCGGTTCCCCGGAGCGCATGACCGCCGACCAGGCTCGGTCGCCGCCGAACCGGATGCCCTTGAAGTCGCCGGGCTTCTCGTCGTAGATATTGGTGAACACCTTCTGGCCCTTGTAGGCCCATTGCATCCGGCCATCGGCGCGCTTCACGATCGACCAACTGCCCGTCGGTTTCGCATCGGGGGCGGCCAGGAACGGGACGAACTGGGACTCCACGCAATCCGGTACGCCTTTGCACTCGGCGGGGATATTGGTGCCGTAGAGGCCGTTACGCTTCACCTCGTCATGGGTGTAGATAGTGTGACCCTTCGCATCCGCCACTAACTCACCCGCATCCGAGGGCGCGACCGTCGCCCAAGCCGGCAGCGGCGGCGCGGGCTCCAACAGGACCGCATGCCAACCCCGCATACCACTTCCATGGAGCTCGCCCGGCGACACGTCGGCGACCTGGCGATAAAGGGCCTTGCCCTTATACGCCCACTGGCGAAAACCATCATCGCGGACCGAGATCGAAAAATCCTCGAACGCATTGGCCGCCCAAGGCGCCGCCACGGGTCGCCAGACCTTGAGACACTCGTCGTCACACTCGGTCTTCCCGGGACGATCGGAATCCCGCGCATAAAGAGTGAGTCCTTTATCGTCCGTCAGGACGCGGCCCACCCAGGCCGAACCGATGCCGATGCCGCCCGGGGTGGCGATCGGCTGGAACGCGACGTGCCATACGGTACCTACGCCACTGCCAAAGGTCGCCCCCGCGAAGGGATCGGCGGCATAGCGATAAAGGGGATGCCCGCGGTAAGCCCACTGCAGGCTACCGTCGTCACGATGCACCAGCGTCCAGGGACCGTGAGCCGTGGCATCCGCGGGCGCCAGCACGGCGGGCCAGGTCTCGGCACAAGCCGCCTTACAGGCCGACTTACCTGGTGCGCCCTCGTCTCGATCGAAAGTATAGAGCGTCATGCCGCGGCCGTCGGCAAACGACCAGCCGTCGCCCTTCTGGATCGCCTTGACGCCTGGCGGCAGCCAGTCGAGGGCGACCGCCCCGGCCGGCAGAGATACTCCGCCGAGAGAAAGCGTCGCTGCGACGCAGGCTACCCACCTAACCAGCGACCCCGACCGAGCCATGACTCAGGCCACGATCTCGGTGATCGACTTCGAGGTCTGCAACGAGGCCGTGCCCCATTTGTCGACCGGCAGACCCATGATCTGCATCGCGGTAAGACCGACCCGGGAGATCGGATCGCCGTTACCCACGACATGCAGTCCGGTCTTCATCCGACCGCCCGCCTTGCCCGCCATGTAGACGTGCACCCCGTCGATCGAATGCACCCGCGCGTAGTTAGTCTCGGTGGCCGCGAAGATGAGCGTGTTGTCGAGCAGCGAGCCATCGCCTTCGGGCATGTTGGCGAAAGACTGGATGAAATGCGCCAGCCCCTCCATGGTCCGGCAGTTGAACCAGAACGCGACCGGCTGGTAGCCGAGGACCTTGTCCTGAGTCTCCTCGTGGGTGAGGAGGTGGTGCGTGTAAGTCTGACCCGGACGCCGCATATGCGAGAAGTTATCGGTGAAGACCATGTTGAAGACCTTGGTCTGATCGCAGGCCACGGCCATGGTCAGAATCTGGGTCATGATCTTGTGGTTGGCGATGACGGTGTCGACCTCGAGTCCCTGGGGCATGTTCTGCTCGGGGCCGTCATGCGGGGGCGCCGGCGGGATCGCGCAGGCCTGGTTCGGCATCGGCTTCTGCATCTGCAGATCGAGCTGGTTCTCGAGCTGACGGATGGAGGTGAAGTAATCGTCGAGTCGAGCGCGATCGGACGCGCCGAGCTTCTTGTTGAGCGCTTTGCTCTGCTCGCTGACCGCTGACAGTACGCTCTTGCGGACCATGGCACGCGGATCGGGCTTGAAGTCCGCCTTGTTCGGATCGACGAACTCCGGGCCGAAAACGCGCAGATACAACTGCTCGGGCGAGGCCTCCGCGGCGGCGCGACTATTGGTGCTGCGCGCGCTGTAGTTCTCGCGCGCGATACCACATGCGGTGATGTCGAGCGTATGGAAGCGCGAATTGCCGGCAATGGAATCCGCGATCAGAAGATCGAGCGTCGGCGCGGGAATCTCGTTGTTGCTCGCCGGAGCGCTACCGCTGCGGGAAGCGACCCAGCCGGTGAAATGGGTGTAGTTAGAGCGGCCATCGAGCGGCATATTGAAGCCGCCGAAATAGTTGAGGTGCTCCGAGAGCGGCTGTAGCGGCTTGCATTCCTCCAGGAAATTGATGCCGGCGCTGGTCTGAGTCTTCGGCACGATCGCGTGACCGGGAGTGTGGCCGAGGCCCCAGTACCAGGTACCGAAACGTACTGGCAGCGGCGCCCCCGTCGCGGCGATGGCCGTGCCATTCTCGTTCAAGAAACAGTCCAGAAACGGCAGCGCGACCCCGACGCTTGCGCCCCCGAGGACGCCACGCAGAACCGAACGCCGACTGACCGGGCGAGGTAGAAGAACTGTCATGTGGGGTCATCCTTGTGAGAGAGCACGGCGGCCGTGCGGGCCGGCGCCAGGGGAGGAGGGGAAACCGCGTACAGCGCATCGCTCAATGCAACATCACGGAGCAAGTCCGGAAGGCGATAGCCCGAGGAGGCGAATTCCTTCTGGAAGAAATCGAGCAGCGGCTTTTCATCGCGCTGGGGAGCGTGCCCTGAGGCGTAGGCAAACACCCGATTCACCAGGCACGCCGGGGTTGCCGGATTGTCGTGGATCGCCTGGCCGAGCGAGGCCGCGTCCGTGAACTTGAGACCATCGAGTTCGCCCGTCGTATCGATGGGAGCACCGTTCTCCGTGGTGCGCAGCTGGCCTGCGCCGTCGATTTTCTCGAGCGCGAGGCCGATCGGATCCATGAGTTTGTGGCAGCCGGCACAACTCGGCGCCGAGCGGTGTGCAGTCAGACGCTCACGAGCGGTTCGATGCGGCGAGTTAGGGTCGTTGAAGAGCGAGAAGTCCACGTTCCCCGGTGGATCGGGGATCTTCTGGCACAGCAGCGACTCGCGGATCGCGCGACCGCGAAGGGTGGGGGAACTACGCCCCGGGTGAGAATAGAGCGCCGCGAACGACACCTGGGTGACGATGCCGGCGCGGGGATCTCCCTGGGGGAACTCAAACGGCACCCAGCCGCCATCTGGGCGGGCAACGGGCACGCGATAAATGCGCCCCAGTGGCCCGCTCATGAACGTCTTGCGGGTGGTGAACAAGTCGCGGTAATCGCCGCGCTGCACGAGCAGCTGATCCATGATCGTGCGTAGGGTCTGCTCACGGGCATCTTCGGCCACGACGGCGCTGAAGTTGGGGTAAATGATCGAGTCTTTCTCGAGATGTGAGAGGTCCTCGAAGGCCAGCATGTCGTTGAAGAACGCGCGCATGCCACTTTCGAGCTTCGGAGACTCGAGCATCCGGTCGACCTGTTTCTTCAGGCCGCGACCGTGGAGTTGTCCCTGCTCGGCCGCCTTGAGCAGCTCGTCGTCCGGGGTCGTACCCCAGAGGAAAAAGCTCAGGCGGGCCGCGCGCGAGTAGTCATCGAGCCGCATTCTCCCGGGATGATCCGGGTCCGGCTCCGTAGTCTCGATCGAGAACAGAAATTCCGGCGACACCAGCATTCCGGCCAGCGCCGAAGAGAGCCCCTGATAAAAATCGCCGAGCTCCGAGGCCGCCGAATGCGCCGCGGCGACTGGGACGGCAAGTTCGGCCGCGGACAGGGGATGGCGGAACAGCAGCCTCCCCGTGCGCCGAAAAAACTGGGTGGCGCAGGTGTCGTCGGGCCGGCTGGCGGATTCCGGGACACAGGGGATGAGGACTTCGCGATGACTCTCATCGGTAACCTGCGAAGCAATGGCCCGTGCCATACGATCGAACTGCTCGAGGCCCGCGGGAGTGATGCGCGCGCTGCGCGTGCCGACGGTGAGCAGGCCGTCGGTGCGAACCAGGGGATCGAAGGTGCCCCCATAGCTGATCTCGGCACCGAACACGTCGGCGATCACGTTCCGATACTCCGGCTCGGACAGGAGACGGATGGTGGGCTCCACGCCCGCGGTGGGCGGCGGGCTCTTTCCGCACCCCGCGACCGTCAGCACCAGCACCGCGAGCGACAGTAGCCCGAGACGCATTCCAGGTGAGTGCTCAGCCACCACTGGACGTTCCTGCGCTCGCGGTACGAATCAGACCCACCGACTTGAACAGGTTCGTGACATACGCGGCCAAGCGGTGCAAAGCGCCGCCGTTCGAAGCGCTCTGCGTCTCGGTCTCAGGATGAATGACAAAGGCGGCTACCGCCTTGAAGTTGTAGGCCGAGGACAGCGCCGTGCACTCCCCGGTCTTCGGATCGGGATAGCCATCGGCTAGTTTGTGGGCGGCGGCGTAGATCGCCGGGCAATCGGAAATCCCCGTGGACTGGATGGGACCGAGTCCGGTCACGTAAAAGAGTAATTGGTCCACACCGTAGTAGCCGGCCGCCAAACCCGAGGCCGACGCGCCATCCGGAGCGATCTGCAGGTTCACCCGCATGTCGCGGATGAGCTGGTTCATGTAGGTGTAGTTGCCATAGAAAGGCAGGTTGACGTCACCGGGCTCCGTGATCAGTACCCCTTTTTCGATCCGGCCGTTCACGCTCGAGCCATAGCGTGGCTTGCCGCCCGCTACGTCGATGCGGTAGCTCGCGAAAGGCGTGAACTTGCCGGCGCCGTCGAGCGTGTACTGGTCGATGGCGCGGTAGAAGGACACCTTCACATGCGGTGAATTCATCGGATCGCGGTCATCGACGCCGGTGATCTCGATGAGCGTCATACCCTTGCCGTTCGATTTCCGGTTCTCGTTGGCGTTGATGCCGTACTGACCGTAGGAGCGGAATCCGTAGATGCAGCCAAGGAGCCGGTAGACCTGGTTATCCACGCCCGGCGTGCCATCCACGCCCGTAAATTTCTGATGCGGGCAGGACTTCGCGGTCGCGCGGCCGTCGTCGGTGCCGTCGAGCTTCATCCCGAAGGAGGTCTTGCCCTCCACGGTGAGCAGCGGGGGATCCGTGACCGCCGCCGGGTGCATGCAGACGTCTTCGCCGTTCGGGCCGCGCTTGATGGCGGAGAAGTAACGGTCGAGGCGGGTCTTGAGACCGTTATCGGTGTACTTCGCTCGATCTTCTTTCGACAGACCCTTCCACCAGATTTCGTCGTACCCGACGTTGAAGCCCTGCGGGCACTCGTCATTGAACCGCGTCTCG
>Ga0116226_10004638_pt1 | contig 12187 bp, 8 predicted proteins | sample S1TSphfallax_FD_89692 | JGI IMG/M metagenome (GOLD analysis project Ga0116226, IMG submission 89692) | Host-associated microbial communities from peat moss isolated from Minnesota, USA - S1T2_Fa - Sphagnum fallax MG | ecosystem: Host-associated > Plants > Peat moss > Unclassified | place: USA... | reverse complement strand
TGGGCGGCTTTTTTGCCGGCGCCGATGTGGATGGCGTGCTGACGGCGGAACAATGCGTCGATGCGGCGATCGAAGGGTTGCGGGCGGGGAAGTTTGTTATCCTGCCGCATCCGAAGGTAGGCGATTACGTCAAGTTGAAAGCGGACAATTACGAGCGCTGGATTGGCGGCATGGTAAAATTGCGCCGCCGTGTCAGCGAGGCTCGCGCGGCGCATCTGGCCGAAGGGAAGTAAGCAGTTCTTTTTTGAAAAAAAGAACCAAAAAACTTTTGCTTGTTGGCATACGTGGGCCGGGGGTGGCGCGACACCTGGATGCGGTTGCTTTGCATCATCATCGGCTGCATTGCGCCAATCTCGGCCGCTCAGGGTCGGCATGCGGAAGCCCGGAAGCGGACATTGCCGCCCGTAACCGCGATAGCTGGGTTGGGTGGAAAGCGGAATGGCGGCTTTTGGTCGGCCATGCCCGCTAGCGGCCCCTTGAGGCCGATGGTAGCGGGTGTTTCGAGGTAAACTAGATTTCGGTGCAAGGCCATGAATTCCAGTGGCAAAAGCGCGCACGGTTGAGCCTTTGCTGCGGCCAGTGCTCAGCGTAGCAGATAGGGAAACACCTGTATGATCTGGAACATTATCGACTCTAGAGGCAACCGCTATCGATGGGCGAGGGTTCATGCGATAATTGAGGCAACTTGGCACGACAACCGTGTCAGCGGGGCAGACCAAGCGCCGATCAGTTCCGCAGAAAACGAGGTGACATTTGATGAGCGCGTAGACGTTAGCGTGGCAGAAGCGATTCAGTGGGCAAATGCTCAGCCTTGTCCTGTCACTCTGTTCTTGCGTGACAAAGAGGAACCAAAGTCGCCCGCGGATGTAGAAATCGATGCAGCTGCAAGGATTCTTGACGGTTGGGGCAAAAGTAGAGGCTGGTGGTCAACATCTACGCCGGCTTTTGACGATCTCGCACAGGAGGCAAAAAGGGATTTCAGATTCATTGTAGCCGGAATCTTGCGCGCTGCCGCAATGGTCCGAGAGAAGAACGACCTGTAGAATAGAAACAAAAGTGACTGTACAAATTAACTTGTTGTATCGTTCCGCTGATTAGTATGTCCGGTCTCGAGATCGGCGGTTTAACGGACGCACGCCTTCAATGGGTCGTCAGCCGACGTGGCTCGTCAAGCGGGTCGCGTCTGCTTCCGCGGGCCCGTTGCAGAAACCGGACTGGCAGCTCACGGCCACTGACACGCCCAACGGCGCAGGGCCGCGTACGCCCATGAGCAAAAGTTTTTTGGTTCTTTTTTTCAAAAAAGAACTGCTTTCTTCCTGCGTCTACTGCCGCAACAACCGCCCCAGCACCTGCGCTTCAATTTCCGCCAGCGCGGCGCCCGGTTCACGTGGGCGCGGCAAATCAACGCGCACATCCATCGCTACCTGGCCGCCCTCGATGAGCAGGATGCGATCGGCCAGCAGCGCCGCCTCGGCCACGTCGTGCGTCACCAGCACGGCGGTGAAGCCGGCGCGCTGCCAGATTGTTTCGATCAACCGTTGCATGTCCAGACGCGTCAGGGCGTCCAGCGCGCCGAGCGGCTCGTCGAGCAGGATGAGGCGTGGTTCGACGACGAGGGCACGGGCGAGGGCGACGCGCTGCTTCTGGCCGCCGGACAGCACGCGGGGCCACTCGTCCGCACGGTCCGCCAGGCCAACGGAGTCCAGCGCCTGGCGTGCGCGCGCCAGATCGGCGCGCGGCAGGCCGAGGGCGACGTTTTGCAACACGGTGCGCCAGGGCAGCAGCCTTCCGTCCTGGAACATGATGCGGACCGCCGGCGCGCCGGGCGCGGGTGGGGCGCCGCCGAGCGTGATGGTGCCGGAATCGGGTGCCTCCAGGCCGGCCAGAAGTTTCAGGATAGTGCTTTTGCCGCAGCCGCTGCGGCCGATGAGGACAACGAATTCACCGGGGGCGGCGTGCAGGTCGAGTGCCTGCAACACACGGCGCTCGCCAAATCCCTTGGCTACACCGGACAAACCGATGGCCAAGCCCGCGGCCGGCGCGGGATCGTGCCGCGTAACTACTGAACGTTGCAGTGCCCTGGCCGCGCCCCCGAAGCGGGGGAGCGTCAGGCGCGGCTGAAGGAGGGATGCCATGCGAGCGTTTTCCTCTCGATCCAGCGGGCGCCGCTGTCGATCAATTTGCCCAATATCGCGTAAAGCAGGATGCCCAGCAGAACGACGTCGGTTTGCAGAAACTCGCGGGCGTTCATCGTCATGTAGCCGATGCCAGAATTGCCGGCGATGGTTTCGGCCACAATCAGCGTCAGCCACATGATGCCGAGCGCGTAACGCACGCCCACCAGAATGGACGGCATGGCACCCGGCAGGATCACTTCGCGGAACAAAGTGACGCCGGACACGCCTTGCACGCGGGCGAGCTCCAGCAGGCCTGGATCGATCGTGCGGATGCCGTGATAGGTATTGTAATAGATCGGGAACATGACGCCGAATGCGACCATGAATACCTTCGCACTTTCGTCAATGCCGAACCACAGGATGACCAGCGGTATGAGTGCCAGATGCGGCACCATGCGCAGCATCTGCAACGTGCCGTCGAAGATGTCCTCCGCCTTGCGGGAAAGTCCCGCGGCGAGGCCCAGCACAAATCCGAGCGACCCGCCGATGGCAAAGCCGGTGGCGGCGCGGAGCGTGGAAACGGTGACGTCGCGCGGCAATTCACCGGAGCGCAGCATGTTCCAGAATGCAATCAGCACTGCGTGCGGCGGCGGCAATTTATGTGCCGACAGCACGCCGATACTGGACAGTATTTCCCACGCCGCCAGCAGCCCGACGGGGACCACCCAACTGATGAACTGGCGTTTCACGACGCGGCGGCGAGAACAGGCGCCGGTTGGGCAGGCGCGCGTTCGTTGGCGATGATTTCACCGAACGGTCCATTCAGTGCCGTAACTTTCGCCGCTTCGTTGCCGTGCGACAGCGGCAGGCGCGGAAACAGCAATTCGGCGACGCGGTACGCCTCTTCCAAATGCGGGTAGCCCGACAGAATGAAGCTGTCGATACCAAGATCGGCATATTCCAGCATCCGCGCGGCGACCGTTTCGGGGTCGCCGACCAGCGCCGTGCCGGCGCCGCCGCGCACTAATCCCACGCCGGCCCACAGATCGGGGCTGATTTCCAGCCTGCTGCGGTCGCCGCCATGCAGCGCCACCATGCGCTGCTGGCCCACGCTGTCGTAGCGGGAAAACACTTTTTGCGCGTCGGCAATCACCTTGTCGTCCACGTAACGGATCAGGTCGTTCGCGGCTTCCCAGGCCTTTTCGCGCGTCTCCCGCACGATGATGTGCAGGCGCAGGCCGAAGGTGAGCGTGCGACCGCGCTTTTCCGCCGCGGCCCGCGCGTCCGCGATCTTTTTCGCGACATCGGCCGGCGGCTCGCCCCATGTCAGATACACATCGACATGATCCGCCGCGACCTCGATGCCGGCCGGCGACGAACCGCCGAACCACAGCGGCGGATAGGGCGATTGCACGGGCGGGAAGGCGATGCGCGCATCCTCGACATGGATGTGCTTGCCTTCGAAGTTGACCGATTCACCGGACAGCACACGGCGCCACACGGTGAGGAATTCGTCGGTGAGGCTGTAGCGCTCGTCGTGCGGCAGCCACAACCCGTCCGCTTTCAACTCAACCGGATCGCCGCCTGTGACGACATTGATAAGCAGCCGCCCCTCCGTTGCCCGATCCAAGGCCGCGGTCATGCGCGCGCCTACCAGCGGCGAGACAAGTCCCGGCCGCAAGGCGATCAGGAATCGGAGATTTTTTGTTGCGGGAGCGACGTTGGCGCCGACAATCCAGCTATCCTCGCAGGAACGCCCGGTCGGCAGGAGCGCGCCCCAGTAACCAAGTTGGTCCGCCGCGGCCGCCACCTGACGCAAATAATCGAAACTCATAGGCCGCCCGCCGACTGATGTGGCGAGATAGCGGCCGTCGCCGTGTGTCGGAAGGAACCAGAGCACTTTCATGGGAAACTCCTGAAAGAAGGAAGCAGTTCTTTTTTGAAAAAAAGAACCAAAAAACTTTTGACTATTAAGGGCAGCACCGAAGGGGCCAATCTGATCGGTATGCTCACGGCATTATCAAAAGCCCTTGCTACATTCCCGGCGCCGTCGCTTCGTGAACATTGATCTTGGTCGGTATCAAATGAAGACTGGCGAAGGTGTCGGCAATATCCTGCTGCCCGGCCAGGATGTGCGAGTCGATCGGCAGCACGCCGAACGCCAGCCGGTCGATCGAAAGCTTTACCGAAGCAGTGTCCATGCCCATTTCGGGTGCCAACAGCGCAACGACCTCCGGGCGGTGCGAAGCGGCGTAGTTTTCCGTCTCGCGCAAATCTTGCATGACGGCACGGATGACATCCGGGTTGGCCTGCGCATAGTCGCGTGCGGCAAAGAAGAATTCGCGGTTCTGGTCCACAAACGCGCCGCTCGGCGTAATGCCGTCCGATATCGTGCGGGTCTTCAGCGCGGTTTCCGCCGCGGCAAGATACGGATCCCAAATCACCCAGGCGTCCACGCTGCCGTTCTCGAACGCGGCCCGCGCGTCGGAGGGCTTTAGATAGACCGCCTGCACGTCGGTAATCGACAGGCCTGCCGACGCAAGCACCCGGACCAGCAGGTTGTGGACGTTCGAGCCCTTGTTCAGGGCGATCCGCTTGCCGCGCAAATCGGCGATGCTGTGGATCGGCGAATCGGCCGGAACAATCAGCGCCTCGCTGTGTGGGCTCGGCGGCTCCACCCCGGTGTAAACCAGCTTAATGCCGGCCGCCTGGGCGAAGATCGGCGGGGCGTCGCCGGCGATGCCGAAGTCCACGCTGTCCGCGCCCATGGCTTCCAATAGCGCCGGGCCCCCGAGGAATTCGGTCCAGGTGACCGTGACGCCGAGCTTTTCAAGCCGTTTTTCCAGCGTGCCGCGCGCCTTCTCGAACACCAGGGTGCCGTATTTTTGGTAACCTATCCGGATGCCGCGGTCGGCCGCGCGCGCCGGCGTCCCCGCAGGCGCCGCGAACAGGAGCCCGGCAAGTCCAAACGCCAGTAACGAGGGGATGTGGCGGCGCATGGCGTGGCTCTAAATCAGTTTGATGCCTACCTGTATAGTAGGAAATGGTAATTTGGCAAGCACGACCGTCGCACACGCACATCACCAGGTGGGATAAAGGGTGTTGATTTCTTGGCGCCTCCGACAAATATCGCCGCAGTCCCGACAATTTGAGGAGCCCCCATGTCCGACACCGAGACGTCGCCCCCGCTTGAGCGTCACAGCTTCGGCGCGGAAGTTGGGCGCCTGCTCGACCTGGTCGTCCACTCGCTCTACTCCGAGCGCGAAATTTTCCTGCGCGAGCTTGTCGCCAACGCCGCCGACGCGACCGACCGCAGGCGCTTCGAATCGCTCACCAACGCCGCGATTGCCGCCCCGACGGACGCCAAAATCCGCGTGGTTCCGGACCGCCCGGCCCGCACGCTGACGATCGAGGATGATGGCATCGGCATGAGCCGCGATGACCTCGCGCAGAACCTCGGCACCATCGCCCGCTCGGGCACGCGCGCTTTCACCGCCAGCCTCGAGGGGGCCAAGGCCGACGAACGCCCGGCCCTGATCGGCCAATTCGGCGTAGGTTTTTACAGTGCGTTCATGGTCGCCGACCGGGTGGAGGTCACCTCCCGCCGGGCCGACAGCCCTGACGCCTGGACCTGGGCGAGCGACGGCCGCGGCGAATACACGCTGGCGCCGGGGGAACGCGAACACCCCGGCACTACCATCGTACTGCATTTGAAATCGGACGCGGAGGAATATCTCGACGCCTACCGGCTGGAAACCATCATCCGCAAATGGGCGGACCACATTACGCTGCCGGTGACCATTTCGCGTGACGGCAAGGATGTTCCGGCCAACGAAGGCACCGCTTTGTGGCGCAAGCCGAAAGCGGAAGTGGAGGAGAAATCCTACACCGAGCTGTATCGGCATCTGAGCCATGCGTTCGACGAACCCTGGGCGACGCTGCACTGGCGCGCCGAGGGCCAGATGGAATTCTACGCCCTGCTGTTTGTTCCTGGTTCGCGCCCGTTCGATCTGTTCGACGGCGACCGCGAATCGCATGTGCGCCTGCATGTGCGGCGGATGTTCATCACGGCGGATGCCAAGCTGCTGCCGGAATGGCTTCGTTTCATCCAGGGCGTGGTGGATACCGAGGATCTGCCGCTGAACGTCAGCCGCGAAATGCTGCAGGCGACGCCGGTGCTGGCCCGTATCCGCCGGGCGCTGACCAACCGCGTGCTGACCGAACTGAAATCCCGCGCCAAGGACGCCGACAGCTACGGCAAATTCTGGGAGAATTTCGGCGCCATCATCAAGGAAGGGATCTGGGGCGACACCGAACACCGCCCGGCGCTGACCGAATTGTTACGGTTCAAATCGACGTCGCAGGAAGGCTGGACATCGGTTGCCGACTATATCGGCCGGATGAAGCCGAACCAGGAGGCGATTTATTATCTCGCCGGCGACGACGCGAAGGTTCTGGCCGCCTCGCCGCAACTGGAAGGTTTTGCCGCGCGCGGCGTGGAAGTGCTGCTGTTCACCGACCCGGTGGACGCGTTCTGGCCCGAGCGGATGGAGAAAATCGAGGAAAAGCCGCTGCGCAGTGTCACGCAGGGGGCGGCCGACCTGTCCCGCCTGCCGGCGCCGGCGCACGAAGGCGAGGCCGCCGATGTTTCGAAACTCGTTCCGGCTCTGAAATCGGCTTTGGGCGACGCGGTGGACGATGTGCGCCCCACCGACCGCCTTACCGGCAGCCCGGCCGTGCTTTCCGCGTCCAGCAAGGGGCCCGATCTGCAACTGCAACGCCTGATGCGGCGCAGCGGCCGCGATCTGCCCACGATGGCGCCGATCCTGGATATCAATCCACGCCATCCACTGATCCGCGCGCTGGTTGAACAGCAGGCGGCGGGGCAGGACGTATCAGAGGCGGCCGAGACTCTGTTCGACCTGGCGCGGGTTCAGGATGGCGAGCCGCCGCGGGATGCGGCCGCATTTGCGCGGAGGGTGGCGGCGGCTTTGGCGCGATAAAAAAACAAGCAGTTCTTTTGCAAAAAGAACCAAAAAACATTTAGAGCATTTTCAGCCTGACTGGAATCGGCCTTCATGAGTAGGCGGTTTGAGGCTGATACAAATGCTCTGCAAACAACGGGCTGGAGCGGCCCGCCGGATGCCGATGATTTTCCAGTCAGGATGAAGCCGCTCTAGTCATGCAACGAACGGCTGGCCGTTGATGTAGTCGTGCAGTGCCGCGATGAACTCGCGATGCGTCCAGGTAGCATCGTCCGCGTGCCGGCAGCGTTCGTCCGGCCGATACCATTTGAAGCCCAGCGATTCGGCGACCTGCGGATGGATTGGCACTTGAAGGCCGTCAAACAGCTCCTCTCCCGCAAAAACTTCCTTCAATTCGCGGTTGATGGCGGCACTGCTTTCCGCGAATACCGGCACATGGCGGCGCGCCAGGCCGCCGACCAGCCGTTGCACGAGCACAAGCATGAAGCGGTTCGCCATATGGCCGGGCAGCCAGCATATGCGGTGGCGCCACATCATGTCCTCCAACGCATCGCTCAGCACGATGTCTGATATGGCCTCGTTTCGGTTCATCCACATCATGTCGATTTCATGCACACGCGCCACGTCGATTTCGTCGCTTATGTCGACATCAAAATATGCATCCAGATAGGCCCGCTTGTCCGGTATGCGCTGCGCGAGATCGATCGCGATCCGGTCGGTAAAGTCGATATGAAGACGAAATGGCCAGGGCGATTTCTCAACGCTTTCCGGCCAGTCCGCGCGCAGCGGGAAATGCGCGTTGCTGGCTACCGGCGGAAAATGGAAGGTCGCCACGCCATCGGGCAGGCCCTCGGCCGCCGGGCTCCTGTGTCCCCACTCGCCAACCTGGTGCAGGAAAAGCTTGCAATTGTCCTTGAACGACTGCGGAATTTCCTGTACGTAACAATCGTTGGGGAAATTCTCCCAATTGCGGACGTCATAATGCGCGTCCACCGTCGGGCAGCTTCGCAATGCGTGTGCAATAATGTTGCCCTGGCAATTCGCGTAGATAAGAATGCCAGGCTTGACGCTGCTCACCGGGGCGCCACCCGTGCAGCGCCGGGCGGGTCAGATCCGACCATGGCGCCGCAGCACCTGCTTGATATTGCCGACTGTGTGCATTTCGTCGAATTCGGAATTCGTAAAGCGCAATTTGTAGGCCTTTTCGAGTGCCGTCAGCAGCATGACGGCACGCAGACTGTCCCACTTGTTGAGCGTTTTTGGGCTTGAGTCATCGGTCAGCATCGCCGGGTCAACGCCTAATGCGCGGCCGATAATCGCGGCAACGTCCGTCATTCATTTCCTCAAACATGCGGCGCCCGTACGATGGCGAAGACCGCGACCGTTCGTGTCACGGCAGAGCGATCCGAGACAGGACGAGCCTACACGCCTGTTACATGGGTTCGCAAGCGCTTCGCGCCCATGGGGCCGGTCCGACATTGACTGAGTCGTGCCGGCGTGCCGACGCAGTCATCGGCCGACGATGCCTTATGTTCGCGTGCGGCACGGCAAGCGGCGAGGAAGGGGCGGCTCAGCCCCTGGGAAGGCTTTCAAACAGCCGGGCGGCCAACCTGCGGTCGATCTTGTCGTTTTCATTTCGCGGAAGCTGCGTGACGGCGTGGATTTCCTCCGGAATGCCGAAGGATTCGATGTGGGCGTGCATGCCTGTCCGCAACACGTCGGCGTCGAACGAAGCCGTGTCGGCACACTCGATCAGCGCCACCAGCACCTCATTCCACTTGAACACGCATATCGTTGGCCAGCCGCACGCATGGATTGCAGCGGCGACCTCATCAAGTTCAACGCGATAGCCGCGGATTTTTACTTGAAAGTCGATGCGCTCCTTGAAGAATATGTGCTCGCCGCGGCGCTCCGCCAGGTCGCCGGTGAAATAGGCGCGGGCCTTGCCGCCCGGCGCTTCGAAGTCGCGAAATGCCTGCGCCGTCCGCGCAGCATCCTGCCAATAGCCTTCCGCGACCTGCGGGCCGGTGATCACGAGTTCGCCATCATTTTCAGCCGCCCCGCCGACCAGGTGAAGGCTCATGCCTGGGATGGCCGGGCCGATCGACACGGCCGCGTTGCGGCATGCGGCTGCATAATCATCCCGCGTCAGCATCAGGCTGGTCATGGTGACGGTCGCCTCTGTCGGGCCATACATGTTCTGGATCACAGCGTTCGGGCAAACCGTGAATATTGCCTCCAGATGCTGCCGCAGCAGCGGTTCGCCGGCGAAGGTGAACAGCCGCACCGTGCTGAGGTTTTCCCAGGTGACATCTTCGGCGCTCATCATGAGGTTGAGCACGCTGGGCGCGGATGTCCAGTTGGTGAGTTTTTCGCGCCCGATGGCGCGGGCGGGGAACATGCGGTCGCCCCGTCCGGCGATCGGAACGAGCGTGGCGCCGTGGCAGAGGGCGCCGTAGATGTCGAATACGCTGAGATCGAAACCCAGGTTGTTGAATTGCGAGACGCGATCGCCCGCGCGGATGCTGCCGGACGCTTTGATCCAGTGGACGAAATGGGCGAGTGCCGGGTGCGAAATGACGACGCCTTTTGGATCGCCTGTCGAGCCGGAGGTGAAGATGATGTAGGCGATCCGGTGCCGTTGTCCTGGCCCGACGAATGCGGCGTATGGCGGCAGGTCCGCGGGGTCGATGCAGACGGGGCTGCGCGCGGCGGTGGCAAGTTGTTGCGCCATTGCGGCGGGTGCGACGATGAAATCCGGATCGAGTTGAGTCGCGATGCGCCGCAGTTTCTCGACCGGCGAGGCCTCATTGACCGGTGCGTAAAAGCCGCCGGCCAGGGCCGTCCCCAGCATCGCGGCATAGGCGTCAATACCACGCGGCAGTGCCACGAGAATCCGCGGTGCGGATTTGACGGCGAAGCCAGCAGCGAACTGCCGCACCCGTTTCTCAAGCGCGCGATAGCTGTGCTGAACGGACCCGTCCTGGATAGCGATGGCGTCGGGCGCCCGGCCTGCCTGCGCCAGAAACAGGCCCAAGCAATCGTCAGCCACAGCCACTAAGCAAACATTTTTTGGTTCTTTTTTTCAAAAAAGAACTACTTCCTTCCTTCTTACGCTGCCTTAGCCATGCCCCGCAAAACGTAATGCAATATCCCGCCATGCCGATAATAATTCACCTCATCCAGCGTATCAACCCGGCACAGCACATTTAACGTATCGATTGTATTGTTGGCACGATGAATGCGCAGCGCAAGTTCCATCCGCGGCCGCAACGCTTCCAACCCCAGGATATCGATGATTTCGCCGCCCTTCAGCTCGAGGATGCGGCGTGTGACACCTTCCGGATACAGCAGCGGCAGCACGCCCATGCCGACCAGATTGCTGCGGTGGATGCGTTCGAAGCTTTCGACGATCACGGCCTTGATGCCGAGCAGGGCGGTGCCTTTGGCGGCCCAGTCGCGGCTGGAGCCCATGCCGTATTCCTTGCCGCCGAACACTACCAGCGGTGTTTTCGTGGCGGTGTAGCGCATGGCGGCGTCGTAGATCGGCAGCACGTCGCCGCTTGGGTAATGCGTGGTGAGCCCGCCCTCGGTGCCCGGGGCCATTTCGTTCTTGATGCGGATGTTGGCGAAGGTGCCGCGCATCATGATTTCGTGGTTGCCGCGGCGGCTGCCGTAGCTGTTGAAATCATGCGGCGAAACCTGGTGCATGAGCAGGTAGTCGCCGGCGGGGCTGGATTTGCTGATATTGCCCGCGGGGCTGATGTGGTCGGTGGTGATGTTGTCGCCGAGCAGTGCCAGGATGCGGGCGCCGACGATGTCGCCCACCGGTGCCGGCTCGGGGGTGATGGTTTCGAAATATGGCGGGTTTTTCACATAGGTGCTGCCGCTGCTCCAGCGATAGGTTTCGCTGCCGGTTTCCACCCGCAGCGCCTGCCATTCGGGTGTGCCCTTCGTAATTACGCCGTAGCGATCGAGGAACTGCGCGCGGGTAACGTTGGCGGCCACCGAGGTGGCGATTTCATCGTTGCTCGGCCACACGTCGCGCAGATAGACGGGTTTGCCATTGTTGCCGGTGCCCAGCGACACCGTGGTGATATCCTCGCGGATGTTGCCGAGCAGGCTATAGGCGACCACCAGCGGCGGGCTTGCCAGATAATTCGCCCGCACGTTCGCATGCACCCGCCCCTCGAAATTGCGGTTGCCGGACAGCACCGACGCCACCACGAGCTTTTCGCCCTCGATGGCGTCGACCAGCGGCTCGTCCAGCGGGCCGGAATTGCCGATGCAGGTGGTGCAGCCGTAGCCTACCGTTGAGAATCCCAGCGCATCGAGATCCACCGAAAGGCCGGCCTTGTCGAGATACTCGGTCACCACCTGGCTGCCGGGCGCCAGCGAAGTCTTCACCCATGGTTTCGGATGCAGGCCAAGCGCGCGTGCCTTGCGCGCCACCAGCCCGGCGGCGATCAGCACGCTGGGGTTGGACGTGTTGGTGCAGCTTGTAATGGCGGCAATGACCACGTCGCCATGGCCGATATCGTAGTTGCGCTCGGCGAGTTTGACGCGGCGGTTCAAAGCCTCCGTGGTCACGCCTTCCTTCACGGTCTCGGCAATGAAGGCGCTGGCGGCGTTGGTCAGGCTCACCCGGTCCTGCGGACGTTTCGGGCCCGCGAGGCTCGGCACCACGCTTCCCAGATCGAGCTCGACCGTGTCGGTGAACACCGGGTCGGGCGTTGCCGAATCGCGGAACATGCCTTGCGCCTTGAGATATTCCCGCACAAGGTCGATGCGGCCCTCGTCGCGGCCGGTCAGGCGCAGATAGTCGAGCGTGCGATCGTCCACCGGGAAAAATCCGCAGGTGGCGCCATATTCCGGCGCCATGTTGCCGATGGTGGCACGGTCCGCGACCGGCAAATGATCCAGCGCCGGGCCATAGAATTCAACGAACTTGCCGACCACGCCCTTCTTGCGCAGGATTTGCGTGACCGTCAGAACGAGATCGGTTGCGGTGGCACCCTCCGGCAGCCGGCCGGTCAGTTTGAAGCCGATTACATCCGGAATGAGCATGGCGATGGGCTGGCCAAG
>Ga0116226_10004637_pt1 | contig 12187 bp, 11 predicted proteins | sample S1TSphfallax_FD_89692 | JGI IMG/M metagenome (GOLD analysis project Ga0116226, IMG submission 89692) | Host-associated microbial communities from peat moss isolated from Minnesota, USA - S1T2_Fa - Sphagnum fallax MG | ecosystem: Host-associated > Plants > Peat moss > Unclassified | place: USA... | reverse complement strand
TGAAGATCCATGTCGGACTTTTTCGCCTCGGAGAACATGCCGCCCGGCTGTTCTTCCTCTTTTACATGATGTTTTATCATCTCTGAAAGGACAGTGACTTTGGCATCGAAATAGTCATCGTCCGGAGACATTGACTCAATGTCTTCGATCAGCTTTTTAGCGCCGGCATGCTCGACCACCGCCTCATGATGGGTGTCCTTATCGCCGGTGGCCTCGATGAACGCTGGATAGAAGATTTCCTCTTCAATGGTGGTGTGCACAGTTAGCGCATCGCAAATGAGGGTGGCGAGCTGCTGCTTCTTCTGCTTGCTTTTTGACTTGGCGAATTGGGCGAACCACGTTTCGACCTGACGATGATCGGCTTTAAGCAACGCGATCGCATCGCTGCGTTTGCCTCGCGCCCGGGCCGCCGATGAAAAACTGCGTTTGCTCGCCATAAAGACCTCCCCCTGCTTGTCGCCTGTTGCAAAATATTGCAGGCATGCTCAGGCGAGCACTATCGGCGGCCTGCCGGAGTCATCGTCAGAGGGGTCTGATCCGACGATGCCGGCTCACCGACTCGTCGGCGCCGATCGGCAACCCGGCGATTTCTTAGATATAGCAATTCTCCCAGCACCGCCGTAAGGAGAATTGCGATATTCGAGCAGACGTAGATCCAGTTGTGCAGTACGAAGCTGTAAATCGTATAACCGCTCGACGCCGTCAGCTGCCCGACGAATAGCCACTTGGATACGCCCGCCACTGCTTCTGTTTTCCACTGCACGTAGACTTGGCGAAGCAATGTCAGCAACAGAACAAATGAGCTGAACCACCCCAAGAGATCGATGTTTTTCACTCGGACGATATCCTCGGTAAGCAGTCGCCCATTTAAACTCCCTCCCTCAAACTGCCAATCGGGCGGGAAGGGTACCCAAGGCACAATGATTGTGCGATTAGGACGTTATCTGCTCCTGCTGTAGGGAAGGCGCGAATCCGAGTGTCGTTGGTTGTAACGGCTTTTTTGGCTATTTGTCGATCACTGGGCGTTTGGTCAGGCTCGCCACCATGGCGATGAGCTCTGCTGGTTCCACCGGCTTTGCCAGATGATGCTGGAATCCGGCGAGGATGGCTTGCATGCGATCCTCGGTACGCGCATAAGCGGTGAGCGCCACCGCCGGCGTCGCACCGCCGGCGTCCGGCGGCAGCGCGCGGATCTGACGAATCAACGTGTAACCGCTTTCTCTCGGCATCCCGATGTCCGACACCAGCACGTCGGGTCGCGCAGCGCGCAGCGTCGATAGGCCCTCGGCGGCGGACGAAGCTTCGAGCACCGTCGCACCGCTGTCCTCCAGCAGCCGGCGCATCAACGCCCGCGCGTCCGGCTCGTCGTCCACCACCAGGATCTTGAGTCCCGAGAAATCGGCGAAGTGACCTGCCGGATCGGCAAGATCCCTTTCGGCGCCTTCGCTGCGCGACGGATGGCGCTTGTCCGGGGGTTTAGCGGTTTCACCGCTCACCGACAGCAAGGGCAACTCGATGCAGAACGTCGCACCCTGACCGGGACCCGCGCTCGCGGCATTCACGCTGCCGCCATGCAGTTCGACCAACTGCTTGACGATTGCGAGCCCTAGCCCGAGCCCGGCGTGCTGTCGGGTGTTCGACGCATCGGCTTGGCTGAATCGGTCGAATACGTGGGGCAGGAACGCCGCGGTGATTCCCTGACCCGTATCGATCACGCGCAGCTCAAGGTGCGAATTCACGCGTTCCAGCAATACCTGCACGCGACCGCCGCGGGGAGTGAACTTCACCGCGTTGGTGAGGAGGTTCCATAATACTTGTTGTAGACGGTTGGGGTCGCCGTTCACCGGTCCCGCGAGCGGGTCGAGTACGGCTTGCAGCCTGACCCCCTTGGCGTCGGCACCGGGCCGCACGGTGTCCAACGACAGGCGCGCAATCGCTGCCAGATCGACCCGCTGCACATCGAGTCTGACCTTGCCGCTGATGATACGACTCATGTCGAGAAGGTCATCGATGATCTTCGTCTGGGCGCGCGCGTTGCGTTCGATAACCGCGAGTCCTTGGGCGAATTCTGCGGTGCCTCGCCGTGCGAGGAGCTGTGACCAACCGAGAATCGCATGCAGCGGGGTGCGAAGCTCATGCGACAGGGTGGCCAAAAATTCATCCTTCATGCGGCTGGCGCGCTCCGCATCGGCGCGGGCCGCGCGCTCACGGCGAAGTAGATCTTCGCGGTCTTGCTCCTGTTTGTCTCGCTCGATGGCGAGGGCAGCGATACGCCCGAGCCCTTCGACGATGCGCGTTTCGCGCTCTGTGGGCGGCCGCTGCTCGCGGAAATAAAGAGCGAAGGTTCCAAGCAATCGGCCGTCGACGGCGCGGATTGGCGTTGACCAGGCGGACGTGATATCTATACTCAGTTGCGACAGACCCGGCCAGGAGTCTGCCACCGCAACGTCAGGAGCGTAGGTCACTTCGTTGGCAGAGGCGGCATTGGTGCATGCGCTATCGATGGCCGCAATGGCGTTCGGCGGCAAGTTTGGCGCCGCGGCGGTGACGAGGGTACCCCGCTCTGGGTCCAGTATTAATATGGCGGCGTATACCGGGCTGTCCGCCTGTTCCTCAACGACCTGCGCAAGCGCGTTCAGGACCTCGGTCAACGGTGAACCCGTCAGGAGCAGCTCCAGCGCCCGGTTCTGCGCGATCAGCAGTTGCTCGCCGCGGCGCCGCTCCGTTACATCACGGGTGGTGCCGGCGATGAGCTCCACATTGCCGTCCGGACCGAGTACCGGAGTAAAGATGTATTCGTAGACGCCTGAAATGCCGCTGCCGCCGGTGAAAAGGACCTCGCCCTTGATGGGGCGCTTGGTGTCGATGACTTGCTGGATCTCCTTTTCATGCATCTCCGCGTGCCAGTCGGGATAGCCCAAGTCAATGAGTTTCCTTCCCAACGCCTGATCCAGCGTGCGCGCCCAAACTTCGAGCAATCGTCGATTGGCGAAACGTATATGCGCCTCAGTATCGAACGTGTAAAGGAAGTCGGGCGTGCTCGAAGCGATCTGGCCGAAGAGGCGCGATTGCCGCGAATGTTCCTCAACGAGAATCGCGAGCGCGGCTTCAGTCTCCTTGCGTGGCGTGATATCCCTTGCCGCACCGATCCACCCAGTAACCCTACCGTCCCCATCTAGAAGCGGCACCGCGCGCGAATGCGCCCATCCCAGGCTACCGTCCAAAAGCAGCACGCGATGCTCGAGTTCAAAGGCGCTCTTGTACTCGATCGCGGCATCTACTGCCCTCTGCACCGACGATTGATCATCGGGAGGAATGTATTTACGCATCCAGCCAACGGTGGCCTCCGGGGTATCAGCGATGAAATCCGCGCCGTCGAGTTGCTCCATCACCGTCCAGTCGGCACTCATGCGGTAAACAGCGTTGGAACTCGCCGTTAGAAAGGCACGGAAGCGGTCCTGACTCGAGGTGACATCGATTCTGAAGATTTGTTCTTGTAGCGCGTCGCGGCGCGACGGCATGAACTCATTCAAGCCACTTTCCTCACAAGATGCTCAGCCATTCCTCAGTGTTTTCGACAGTGTAGGGCCCTACAAGAGCCCCGAGGAGTTATGAGCCGCCAAACTTGTTGTCCGAGAAGCGACTAGCCGCTACGCAGGCGATTACCGACACGGAAACCAATATACGGCCTACATTCAAACGGACGACTTCATCTATCTTTGAAAGTGCGGCACAACCACTAAGAGGAATTATGGGAATTCGCACTATTGTCGACTCACCCACGGGACGCGCGGCACCATCGGCGAGCGGAAACGAGCATGCCGGTTCCGTGATTCCGGTAGAGATTTCGCTGGCAATACGGCGTCCAGCCATATTCTCATCGCTCCTGGTCAGCGGGGCACTTATAGCGGCCTGCGCACCCGCGACTCATGTTTTGGTAGGGCAGGCGCGACCGCCGATTACACCGGATCAGGTCCGGATTTATTCGCAGCCGCCGGCCACACCGTTCGTGGAGATCGCGACGCTCGACGCATCGAGCAAGAGTGCCTTCGGCACCGGCGGTCAAAAGTCGGTTGATAAAGTCATCGAACGCCTCAAGATCGAAGCCGCGAAGCTCGGAGCCAACGGCGTGATCCTGGAAGGATTCACCGATGCCGAGACCGGTTCCATAGGCACCGGCGTCGGCTCGGATTCCTATGGCAACCACTCGGCGGTTGGGGTCGGCGTCGGTGGCTCATTGGGTATCTATAAGAAAACCGGGCACGGCGACGCCATTTACGTTCCACCCGCCGGGATGTAGTTGTTTCGTAAATCCGGCCGAATCGGTCGTCGAGGCATGAAAGGAAGCATAAAAACCGCGACCCATTAGAATCGTATCTGCAAGTGGTCAGCAAAAGGACACGGACAATGACCTGGGATACGCTCTTCCGCCTCGTCGGCAATCTCGCTCTTGCCGGATGGCTCGTACTCATCTTTCTGCCACGACGCCCCTGGCTCACAGGGCTGCTGCGCTTTGGTGTGGTCGGCGTGCTGGCGGCGCTGTATGCGAGCCTGATGTTCGTGTATTTTTTCCGCGCCGCGGGCGGCTTCGGCTCGTTACAAGCCGTGCGCACCCTGTTTGCCACCGATCCCGTGCTGCTCGCCGGCTGGGTCCACTACCTCGCCTTCGATCTGTTCATTGGCGTGTGGATCTCCGAACGTCTCGACTCGGAACGTGTCTCGCGATGGCTTCAGGCGCCCATACTGATTGCGACCTTCATGTTCGGGCCGCTGGGTCTGCTGCTCGGTTTCGCGCCTGGCGCGTTCCCGCAGAGGACGGTCTCATGAACGCGCTCCCGCTCGATGCTCCGGCAGCCGCCAACGCGAACGCCCGCGGTGGCAGCCTCGAATCCATGGCGTATCAAGCGGCCGCCCTCATGCTCGCCTTTGCCATTCCGACGCTCGCCGCCCTGGGGCTCGACAATCGCCAGCTCCACGGCGTGAGTGTCTGGGACAAGCCGTTGAAGTTCGAAATCTCGCTCACCATCCACCTCGTCACGCTCGCCCTGCTGTCGCGGACACTGACGCCCGCGATCGCTCGCACGCGGCGCATCCGCGCTGCGTATCTCGTCAGCGCGTGCGCAGCGCTGGCCGAAACCTCCTACATCGTCCTGCAGGCGGCGCGCGCTCGCGACTCGCATTTCAATTTTGCGACTCCGGTGGAATCCTTCATGTACGCGATGATGGGAATCGGGGCCACCGCCCTGGTGGTGTGCGCCTTCATCATCGGCCTCGGCATCCGCCGCGGCGCCAAACCGGGCATCGGCGGCGGACTCACTTTTGGCGCGGCCTGGGGCCTGATGCTGGGAGCGGTCGGCACTTTCACGACGGCGGGCCTGATGTCGGCGGGGCTGTTCGGCGGCATGGGGCATTGGGTCGGTGGCGTGCACAGCGATGCGCACGGGCTTCCGTTGACCGGGTGGTCCACCACCGGCGGCGATATGCGCGTCGCGCATTTCTTCGCCACCCACACGATGCAGATGCTGCCCCTGGTCGGCTGGTGCGCTGATCGATGGCTGCCAGGGCGCGCGCGGCAAGCGGTGGGCGTTGCCGCGGCGGTTTTCGCCTCGCTCGTCGTCTTCACCTTTTTTCAGGCGGTGCGCGGTCAGCCGCTATTCCCCGCCTGACGCTTTCTCGCCTGCGAGTTATGACAACAACTCGTGGCCTTGAGCCACACGCCTCGCAGACGGCGGGAGCTGCGCTGGACCGGGTTGTATGTCTGCCCCCTCAGCAGCGTCGATCGCATCAGCCACCACTTGAGCCATTTCCGCTGAACTCGTAATTCCTTGTGCGAAAGGATGCTGGCCCAATACGAACGGCAGACTCAGACAGAACAAGCGATTAGACGGCACGATGGCGGAAATCGGATGATAGGCGTCGTCCATCGCGATACCGCGCCGGATCCGTGTGTCGCCGTGCGTTTCCGTATCTTGGATGACGCCCTGGCGTCGCAACGAAGGGAACGGGAAGTCTTTGGCACTAGCCACCTGCTGTCCGGTGGCCTCGATGAACGCCGGGAAGTGAATGCGCTTGTTTCCACTCAGTATCGTTGCGCCCGCGCTCGATGACGTTGTATCAACACGCACTCCATCTTCAAGTTTGACGACTTTAAGCTTTCCCGCGGCATGCAACGCGAGCAGCCGTCGAACCGAGTCATGGGGTACCGTGGCGTAGTTGTCTGCAAACACCGCCTTTAATTCCGCAAACCGCGAGAAGTCTAGGTCGCTGAGATGGGGCACAAGAAGGGCAAACACCTCGTGCATACGCAAGATTGCATAACGCCAGGGCACCGTGAGTTGGCGCTCGGCATTCGCGATCGCCTCCGCTAAATTGCGCCGTGCCCAAACAAACGGGTCCACCTGTGCACGCTGCTCGAAGTAGGCGTCGCAAAATTCTTCCAGCGTTTCTCGATGTAGGCCCAAGGTCGAGGCGTAGTGGGGATCCGCCATCGTCAGTTCTTGCACAAAGAGTTCAAACGCCTTGTCGAGCAAACCGTGTGATCCGTGTTCGGTAATCAGCTGCTCGATCGACGCCGTGTTACAAACCGCCAGAGGCTCATAGGGAATGGGATGGTAGAAGTCCGCTTCCGGCAAAACGCCCCTGCGGGAGAACATGGTGATCGAAAATGCCTCAGTCGCCGTTGCGGGTCGATAAAGGAGTTCGGTGCTCTCGGCAACGAAGTTTCCGTGGTGACTCGCGAGCGCGACGGACGCATCGATGGCGCTCAACGATGAGCCGCGGATTCCCACGGGACAATTGTGAATGCGCGCCAGAGCGCTCGCGGGCCAAGGGCTCGTAAAATATCCTGGACGTGTCTCCGGATCGGCCGGCCATTGATGGCCTGTGGCGAGGATGACGTAATCGAAACAGGCGATCGTTTCAATCTTACGTGAATCCTGGATGGTCAAATTGATGTGTTCGCCGCAGATGCTCACGTCGCTCACCGTGGACTGTGTGCGCACCACCACGGGGATGCCCATTGACCGAGCTTCGTTCACGAGCGTTGAAAACTGAGCGGCGAGATATTCACCGAGGACCAGCCGAGGGTAGAATGCTCGATCGTCAATGTCTTCCCGGCTGATGCCCCAAAACGTCAGGCGTGCGTCCGTTTCGCTTTTGAGCCAGTCGACCAATCGCTGAGGCAGGGGAGGAATTTCAATGCTCGCGATGTTCGCGAGCATGATGGGATCGGCCCAGTTAACACTATAAGGCGTTCCCTGCCCCGCCCGCCGCTGACGTTCATAAATGGTAATGGAAGCGGGGCGCGAAGCACACGCCAGGAGTGCTTGAACACAGTAGATCGCGGTAGGTCCTGCTCCGACCACAGCAAGGTGGTAACTCATAGCTGTTAAAATTACACCGAAAAATCTAACCGCAACATAGGAGGGCGACGCAGGGCCGTGTTGGGGCAGTCCTACATGCAAGGTGAAGCCGCGAAGTTAAGTCGGATCGTGATGCGGGCTAATCCGCCTCCGCGGCTCTTGCGGTCATGAGTGCATCGGGCGAGGGCTGGCGCGTTTGGGGTACCAGCGCCGCGAGTTTCGCGCGCAAGGTGTCTGCGAAGCCGCCGACTGCACGGCCGGTCAATCGACCGCTGGTGGTCACGATAACCTCACTGGTGGACAAGGTGGGCCACCGGCCCGCTTTCAGCCGCGACCAAAGACAATGGTCTTCGGCAAGCGCAATGTGGCGCCACGCGCCCACGCTGGCGTAAGCATCCGCGCGCACGCCGAGGTTTGCGCCGTGTACGTGACCATGGCTGCCGTCGTCGCGGATGGCATACTCCGCGAACACGGCGTCGACCGTGTCGGCGTCGCCGTCGATCGTGTCAACGCGCACGGTCCCCGCGATGGCCGCCCACCCCTGGTTGGCGAACGGGATTTGCCGCGCGATCCAATCCACCGGTACGGTGGTGTCGGCATCGGTATTGGCGATCCAAACCTTCTCCGGAGATAACCTATGAAAACGCTTCGAAACCGCGTCGGCACCGATCGCTCGCGCTTCACCCACCGTACCCGCGAAACACTCGATGACCTCGCCCGCGCCTTCGAGCATCCGCCGTGCGAGGCTCGCCGTCTGGTCGGTGCAGGTATCGCAAACCACCACGATCCAAGCATCGATGAGCTGAGTGCACGCGCCGAGCGCCGCCCGGGTGGACGCGATGGTGGCTGCAATCAGCTCCTCCTCGTTGCGCGCGGGGATGACGACGCCAACTGCCCACCGCCCTAAGACCGCACTCATAGAATGTATGCCTCGTAGGATCTAGAAAAATATTGCAGCACATTCCCTGGCAATATCGGTTCGAGACCACGTGGGCTGATCTGCGACTCAAAGCACTGCACTGCCCGGCTCTTCGCGCGCTGGGTGTCCGCGTTCATGGAGTATTTCGCCCAGCGCAACTGCCCTAAGGCATTCGGGGCCGACTGATGCCAGGCCCAGATTGGATAGCGAGCCAGAGGCGTATTCATGGCCTGTGCGACCTCCGCACATACACGACCCGCGGCCTCATGATCGGGATGGCCGTCAGACTCGTACGGCGCTACCAGCGTCGCACCGGGATCCAAGAGGTTCTCGATTGCATTGCGCAGACGAAAGGCGTGCGCCCCCACCGCGCCATCGGGAATGCCGATCCGCCGGACAGCGACATGGACGGGAACGAGTACGCGAAGCGCCTCCGTTAGCTCACGCCGGCGAACGAAATTAAGACCCTGCCACGCGGGATGGGCCTTCTCGCCATCTGTCACACTGATTACGGTCACTGCATTGCCGGACAGGGCCCATTGGCGTATCAATCCGCCACAAGCCAAGATTTCATCATCGGGATGCGGTGACACGATGAACAGCGCTCCGGGCTTCGGCTCCCACTTTGGTCGGGAGGCTAGCATTCTCATCCATTCTGCATTCGATGTGCCGGGATTCGCGGGATTGAATTCTGCCAGGTGCGCCGTCGACCGTTTGTCTGGGTGTAGGCTGTTTTCAATAACGGCGATCATGTTAAGAAAGATCATGGCCAATGAAGACTGCGCCGCCCATCGGTCCGCTGTCTCTTCGATACGTCGGCCAGGCTGCAACGTGCTGTATTCCTACAGACCGTAGGCATGCCCACGGCTCGTTGAGCAAGGCGCGTACTGGCATAGTTCGTGGAATGAATAGCTGCTCGAAGGTTGCGTCTGACCGGCGGTACCGGGAGACATCTGATCCATGGGTTAAATTGACGGCAAGGCTGGCCGAGCGATGCCTGGCGGCCGCCGACGAGTTCCGTTTTGATGTGTGGAGACGGCAGTGAAAGAAGCCGCACTAACCCAGCCGCTCGCCGAAATGATTCGCTCGGCGCTGCACGTCGCAGACCATATTCCACTGCCGGGGAGCGGCCATACGGCCGAGCGGCATTGTCAGATCGCAGAATTCGGACGAACCGATCTGTCGCTCGGCCGCATTCTCGAAGCACACACAGACGCCCGAGCCATCCTGTGCGCGGCAGGCCGGGAGCCGCGTCGCGATTCACTTTACGGTGTGTGGGCATCCGAAGCACCCCACGCTTTGCTGACGGCGCAACGCAACGCTCGCGGGGGATGGCGCCTAGATGGCAAGAAACGATATTGCAGCGGTGCGACTTTCGTCTCGGCTGCCCTCGTTACAGCGCGCGTCGACGACGGCGTGGCGCTGTTCGACGTGGCTCTGTCCGACTCCGGCATTCAAGTCACAACATCGGAGTGGGCCAGTAGCGCCTTTGCCGATACGGAGACGCGAACCGTTTCATTCACGGAGGTGGAAGCGTCGCCCACATCGATGGTGGGCGAGAAGAACTGGTATCTGGAACGTCCGGGCTTTTGGCATGGCGCGCTGGGTCCCGCGGCCTGCTGGGCGGGCGGCGCAGTGTCCCTGATCGACGCCGCTTGCCGTGCACCGCGACGTGACGCCCATACCAGAGCTCATCTAGGAGCTATGCAAGCGAGCGCCTGGGGCATGACTACGATACTCGAGAAAGCGGGGCGCGAGATCGATGCGGACCCGCATGAGTCCAGCGCAACGGCGCGAGTGCGAGCGTTGCAAGTGCGCCACCTCATAGAACGCTCATGCGTCGAAATCATGGACCGATTCGGACGTGCCACCGGACCCCAACTACTGGCCTATGACGCTCAAGTAGCCCGCCAATACGCGGCTCTCACATTGTACTTGAGACAATCTCACGCCGAACGCGATCTTGAGGCCATTGCCAGCGGGTCTCTATAGACATTTTCCGACCGTGTGAGACATCTCAGACAAAGAAGCGCGTGATTGGCCTCTGCGACGTCTTTGCCAAACGGCGTAAAACGTCCTCGGTGCAAAGCAGGTCCAGGCCCCTTTCACTCAATTCCTTCCTCAAGCCAGCCAGGGTATTGTCATGAGTAAACCACTTATACCGGTATCGAACGTTGATCTCGCCCGTTATATGGGCGATTGGTACGTGATCGCCAACATCCCGTACTTCGCCGAAAAGGACTGCTTTGATTCGATCGAGAGTTATGCGCTGCGCAGCGACGGTGACATCGACAACTGGTTCACGTGTCGAAAACACTCCTTTGATGCCCCCATGAAGCGCCGAGCGAACGCCCGCGCGGTGGTGGACGATAAAACAACGAATGCGCAGTGGCACGTAAAGTTCTTCAAAATCATTTCGGTAAAATATGTGATTTTGAATCTGGATCGTCATTACCAGTGGGTGGTCGTCGGTCATCCGTCGCGGAACTATGGCTGGATAATGTGCCGGTCCAAATATATGGATGGGGTGACCTATCAGACGGCGCTCGATAGTTTGGCCAATCAAGGCTTCGACGTCTCTCGCTTTCAGAGAGTTCCGCAGCGCGAGTCGACGTCTGGCTTCGCGGCGGAAAATGCGCGATGACTTCCGTGTTGGAAAAGCTACTGTTTCTCAATACGGTGCTAGCGCTGGTGTTGTTTGCAATCGTGTGGGCGATCTGCGTCCGCGTCGACAATTACGGATTTCTAGATGTGACCTGGACCTTCAGCATTGGGTTGCTCGGATTGATTGACGCATTGCTGGGAACCGGGGATATCGAGCGGCGCTTGGTTTTCACGGCTGTAGGACTGACTTGGAGCCTGCGGTTGGGGCTATACGTCTTTGCGCGCGTCCTTCACCATCATCCCACGGAAGACAAACGGTACCGAAGTTTGCGCGAGCAATGGAGGACACCGGCGGCCTTTTTCGTGTTTTTCGAACTTCAGGCTGCTATCGCGGTGATCTTCTCCGCGCCGTTTCTGATAGCCGCAGTGACGCAGAACCGACCCCTTACTGTGCTCGAGTGGTTGGGTCTCGGGGTGGCCGTGGTCGGGATTGTCGGCGAGGCCGTTGCAGATTGGCAATCGCAGGCATTCAAGAAAATGAAGAATTTAAAGAAAACCATATTGGATACCGGGCTGTGGCGCTATTCACGCCACCCCAATTATTTTTTTGAGATCGTTGCGTGGATCGGCTTTGCAGTCGCCGCCGCTGGATTCGCCTGGGGCTGGGTAGCATTGTCGTGCCCTTTGCTCATTACGTATTTTCTACTGCGCGTTACCGGCGTGCCGCTCACTGAAAAGCACTCGATCGAAACCCACGGTGAAGCATATCGCGAGTATCAGCGGCGCACGAGTGCGATCATTCCATGGGTGCGTCCACCTCGCATGCCGTGATGCATTTTGGCTACAGCGCCTGCAATTTCGCGCGTACGGCGGCGACATTTGCCGAGCCGGCGGCGAGTTCGAGGTAAGTGCGATAGGCCTGGGCCGCGCCGGCCTTGTTGCCACTCTCGGTGTAGGCGTCGCCCAAATTGAGGTAAGCGACAGCCCGCGATGGGTCCATCTTGATGGCCCGTTCGTACCATTGGGCCGCCTCTACGTACTGTTGTTGCCGGAAGTACACGAATCCTAGGTTGTTGGCGGCCAGTGCGAAATCCGGCCGCTGCTTGAGTGCCTCGATGAATTCGGCGGCGGCCGCTGCGTACTGCTTCTCGCGATAGCGTTGTAGACCGCGATCGTTGGCAAGCTGCGCGAGCTTGCGCGCGCCAACATCGAGTCCCTTCGGCACATCGATCGCATGAGCGACTCCCGAAAGATCCGGTACCGTGACCGGTGTGGCGCTCGACTCTTGCTGCACGGATGCATC
>Ga0116226_10004636_pt1 | contig 12190 bp, 8 predicted proteins | sample S1TSphfallax_FD_89692 | JGI IMG/M metagenome (GOLD analysis project Ga0116226, IMG submission 89692) | Host-associated microbial communities from peat moss isolated from Minnesota, USA - S1T2_Fa - Sphagnum fallax MG | ecosystem: Host-associated > Plants > Peat moss > Unclassified | place: USA... | reverse complement strand
TGCTATAACACTCTCTTATTCCCGCGAGGATATGTGTGGTAAGCCTCAAAACCTCAATCTCTGTCAGGCAAAAGTGTTACCAGTGATGCAATGTATGGATTTAGTGTTACGGGTTCAAGGTTTGCAGCTTGGTCCATTGGATTTGAGACATAAAAAGAGCAGTCAATTTCAAGGGGTACATATGAAACGTGTGGGACTCTTTTGGACAAAATAAACAAAGTTAACACCAACTAAGAAGCAATTCTGGAAGCTGTGACCTTGGTGTGTATATTAAAACTCACATGGGTGTAAATTTTGAGTGCAGGGGCTCCTGCAAGAACAGTGGGCTGGAGGGACCCAGGATATTTTCATACTGCATATCTCAAACATCTATGGCCAAGGACCAGGTAAACACTTTCTCTTTCATTGTATCTGTGACATATTTGTCCACTCATGACACCCCAGAATTGTCAGATGGTTCCAAGTGAAAACCAACAGTACTAAATGTGTAGTCTGTGAATGACCTCAGATATCGTTATATGGTGGGACATAAGTTGAAGAGTGGTGAGCATGTATGGGGCAAGAAAGGTTTTTTCACATCAGCCCCTAGCCCTGGTGAAGAGTCATTGCAGTGTTATCATTTTTGGTGATATGGGTAAGGTATGGTGGCATGCTGACACCTGCCCATCTGGCATCCTCTCTCCAGCTTTTTACTTGTCCATCAGTTTGAGTGCACCAGCTAAATAAAAAATGTAAAAGATGACCAGGTTTCAAAATACTAAATGTCTGACCCAGTTCACAAAAGAATAATCAGTGTATTTTATTGATTGCTCATGAAGAATGAACGAGATGGCTCGAATGAGTACAACCAATACCAACATGGAGTTCTTAATACAACTGATCAACTTGTCAAAGATGTTGCAAACTATGAGGTTGTTTTTCATATTGGAGATCTGAGCTATGCCAATGGCTACATCTCTGAATGGGACCAATTCACAGAGCAAGTAGGCACCATAGCATCAAATGTACCGTATATGTTTGCCAAGTGCCCTCTCTTTGGCCATCATCTTCAAAACAACCAGACAAATCTATATTAGTTTCAAGAATGATATGAACTAACAAGGAATGACACATTGTTTATCTTCAAAACTATTTAGAGCTAACTATGCTTATTTTAAAGAGCTAATGATGTGGATGTGTGTATTGGTCTAAACATCTGTAAACCTGTGTGATTCATGGTATCAAGTTTCAGGTAAAATTCTCTTGTCCCAGTGATCTTTTACTAAATGCTCATGTGATGTGAAATATTTCGAGCCTTTTGGCAGTGGTAACCAGGAGCAAGACTTTCTGGGGACAGGATCCTTTTTTCAAAACCTTGATTCAGGGGGTGAGTGTGGAGTACCTGCACAGACCATATACAACATGCCAACCAAAAATAAGGCCAAATATTGGTGTGTTTTTCACAAAGATCAATGGCTTTGTTTCACTTTATCCCTCTTTGATTTCAGCATGAACACACAGTCAACCATCTGTCTCACATTCTTTGTGCTTGTTGCTGTCCTTCTGCTTGTTTGGTCAGGTATGGGATGGAATGGGGGATGTTCCATTTCTGTGTTGCTGACTCAGAAATGGACTGGAGGGAAGGCTCTGAGCAATGTATCTTTTTAGAGGAGTGTCTTGCTTTGGTTGACCGGCAGAGGCAGCCATGGTTGATCTTTATTGCACACTGTGTGCTTGGCTAATCCTCTGGAGACTACTATGGATAGGAAGGCACCTTTGCTGAACCAATGGCATGGGAGAGCTTGCAAAAGCTTTGGCAAAAATACGAAGTAAATTTTGCATTTTACAGCCACATGCATAACTATCAGCAAAGTTGCCCAGTATACAAAGTAATTCTCCACCCTCACTTTTCATTGTAACTGTAGTGACTGCTAAGTTTGACCTGCAGACTGTCTCATACATATTTGCCAATCCATGAAATTTTCTGGCCCAAAATATATATTATCTCCTCACATTTTCTTGTACATGGATGCAGAGTCAATGCATAATGAAGGAAAGGGACCACTATTCTGGCACTTTCAATGCAACAATCCATATAGTGTGTGGGGGTGGAGGTGCTGACCTGTCCTCATTCACTCCTTTCACCTCATCTTGGAGTCTAGGAGGGATTATGACCATTGCTTCACAAAATTGACAGCTTTCAATCGCTCTTCATTGCTCTTTGAGTACAAAAAAAGCAGCAGTGGCAAAGTGTATGACCAATTTTGGATTACATGAAGCTACAGAGACATTTTGGGATGCAATGGAACTCTCACAAAAAACTGTCCAGATGCTATTCTTGCCTCGTAAGTTACCAAAAATTGCAAATATTCTTTTCATTATTCTCTGAGCAATTGAACTGTTCTGAAGATGGAGGATACTGGGATGTGATATGCATCTCTCCTTTCTGAAGAGTACATTCAGACTAGAAATAGTGTCCTGGGTTGCAGAACTCAAATGTACGGCATTGGTTGTAAGAAGTTTCAAGTTAGCACCAAAAGTGCATGAAAAGAAGCCTCTCTGTAGAAGAAATGGGTGAAGTTTTTTGTTGAACAAAATGGTACATTTATGTTACATATGCAAGTATCTTTTTGAGCATAAGTCAGTTTGGGTTATATGTACTTTGGGGCGTTCAGTCTCTTAATCTACACATCAATTTTGGTGATTTGCAAAAATTCAATGCATAAAGTCTTTGTGAAGGAGGCAAACACCCAAACAAGTATTCTGCCTTACCATGCATGTTTTCCTCTGTACACCCAATGAATAAACCCTGAACACTAATGATGTAGGGTCTGCACTCTGCATGAACATTATCTTGCAGGGCATCTGTATGTGGACTCTGGTGCTTTCTTATCCCCCCAATGCACAAATTTCATCATCAGTGTGGTAGAGTCAAGGAAGAAGCTGAGATGTACTAGAAACCATACAATAAAAGGCATACTTGGAGCTCTGGATATTTCTGATCAAAACTTGCTGTAGGAATTTTCAGCCCCAGGATGAATGCTACAGTACAACTTTCAGAGCTGTATCTTCTGGAGAGGGAATTTTTGAAGCTGTAGGTTGGCCTGACATGGTGGCTTCATATCTGAAATAGGTTATACTTTGGTGGCAAAATAACATGACAACACAGCTTAAAAGTTCTCAATTCATATAGTTTCTATAAAGTTCTTCAACCCTACTTGTCCATGTCCATCATGCCTTCCAGACATCATCTTCTTAGCCCAACCTTCTTCCTCTATGCAAGCTTGCATGTGTGTTAAAAAGACTTCACATTTTAGTGGTAGAATAAGATTGCGCATTAGTGGTTTAGAGTTTAGATTTTGAGCTTCCATGATCAGAATCCATGATGCTAAAACCACAAGCAAAATCATGTAGAATGCAAGGGTTAGAATGAGTACCAGATTTAGAAACAGGTTGCAGGATAGGTAGTCATCGGGTTCTACTTGGAATCAGGTTCAAATTTTCTGGCCACCAGACCTGTTGAAGTCTTGGCAGATCTCTAAAAGGTGTAGGGGAAGATAGACCAAATTCCAGAAGAAAAATTCTTGAAATTCAATATTCAACAACTGGACTCTCTCTCTCTCAGCCAGGATGGGGTAAACCAAATTGGAGATCCTTATTCAGTTGGGGTTTTAATTTTGAGCTTCCATGATAAAAATAATATCACAAGCAAAAGCATCCAAAATGCAAGGGATCTAGTGAGTACCAAAATTAGGGTTGGGGCTTCAGGCCAAAATTTTGGCATCTAGCTCCGGTCCACATATTCTGGAACAATTGCCAACAATAACACAAGAAAATCCTAATCACAAATGTGTGTGCAACTGTAGAAGCAGCAACTATCCTAATGAATTAGTGTGTAATTAGTGTGGTCCACACTAATTCTGATTCCTGAACCTCAATTCTGAGTCACCAACACATCATGTATTATTCTGCACCATACTAAATGTTTCCTACTCAAATTACATATGTGCTCAGAGAACAATAATTTTGAATGTCCATAATTAATGTGGTTTATAATTGTATGGACAATGAATCAATATGCACGGATTACCAGAGCCAAAAACTCACACTAATGTGTATGTCAGCAAACATCCATTTTGAGCTTATTTTGTACCATCATTTTTAATTTGTTTCTATACATGTTTAAGTTTGGATCACTCTACTTTTGAGCCCACACTAATTACAATGATCAATGTAATACAATTCATGAGGTAATTCTTCCTTCACATGGCAGAGGCATTATATTTCCTTGAAGAGGGTGGAATCAGCCTCTGTATGGTCACTCATCTTATTCAACAAACTTTTGAGAGCCTTTGTTGGCCACTCATTTTATTTGATTTCCCAAGCCACAAATACATTAAGTAAGCAATGTTGGAATCACATACATTCTGGCAGTTTGAAAACCAATTTTCCCATTCAAGAATAGAATTTGAATGTTTAAACTTTTGAACTCTGCTACTCAGGCAACTCATTTCTTGTTGTCCATACATCTTCAATGTTTGCTCTGGTGCAAAGCCCTCTCTAAAATCTCCTCACATAACTTAGATAATTTCTTTGGTTTGTTAGTTCTTTGGGCATTCCTAGTTTCTACTCCTCAAAAAGAAGGTTATGACAAGTGTTGTGGAGGCAAATGGTTTTTTTACTCACCACTAATTCATGCTTGTTGTTACATATAATAGCAACCTAGTCAGCAGGCATCATTAGGTCATTTGACAGGTATGAAAGCTTGGAACATGATGCAATGAGCATCGAGTTGCAGTATAGGTGAGGATTACCATGCTACTTTATTAATGTGTTGAATTTAGGCCAGATGATGTGCAGATTCACAGAATAGCAGACTAACCCTCAAAAGCTCTGTCAACAAGTTACCTGGACAATGCAATTCTTGTTATGGTAGACTCCATGTGGCCAAGCATTTGGGAGGCAAGTTCCAAAGTAGCATGCACCTGCTCACATTCAATTGATGTTGATGACTGCAAGTCCATTTGATAGTAGAAAACAAAGTATCTTCTTCAATAATTGCAATTTGTTACAGGCATTTTTTATTGGGCTAAAATCATAAAGAACATATAGCCTCCATTCTGGGGGGAAGACTCACAGTGATAGTTAGATATGAAATTGTGGTGTCTCTCTATCTTCAATTGATAGTCAGGCCCTGGTTGTACCTTATGTTGGTGGATAAGCAGGGGTTGGGCAGGCCTGTTGACCTGAACAAATTTGCAGGTTGAATGTTGCTATCCACAGCTGGTTTACAACTGCAAGCTAGTTTGAAGAAACAGCCATTGATAGAGCTTGGCGAGCACATGCAACAAGAGGTCCTCTATCAGCATCTGCTGCACTTGTGGGCTGTTGCAATGTTTGATGGACACGAGTAGCCAGCTCCACTACCATTTGCTTCCATGCTTGTGCCCTTGCCTCTGCGATTATAAGCTGCAACCCAGTACCATATTTTAATTTTGGGTCTACCTTTTGTCCCTAGAAACCACAAATTAACTATACAAGCACTCAACCAAGTCAGGAAGAGTGTTGCAGCCGCATCCAGTCACTTCTCTAGTGTTTTCACCATCTGTCAAGTGCCACAACCATTAATGTAGTGCAAGATTGCTATGAGAAAAATAGGTTTGTGAAGATCCAAACTTGGGTGAAACCATACATACCCTTTGCTCAATCTCTTGGTCTCTGGCCTCTGTTGCTGTGAGGGAGAAGCCTTCATTGCAATCAAATAGATCAGGTAAGCTGTGAGCCTGCTTATTTATAGATAAAGTCAGTTTGTGATCAAACCACACTGTTCGTGGAGAGCTGTCATTGAGACTCCTTCCTGTCAATAAACTCCTGGGGGCTGAGCTTGCTAAAATACTGTGGATCTCTGATGCTTTCATGGCCTCATTATCTGAACCCTGATTTTCATCTTCATCATCCTCGTAATCATCTTCATCATCTTCTTTTGGGTCATCAAGAGCACCATATAGAGTAGTAGTGTGAGGAAATGGTGGCAATGTAGTTGTAGATGCATGTGGTGTCAGTGGCCTTGTGACTAGTGAAGATGTAACTGGCACCAAAGAGTCAAACTTTGTGAAATCCTGCTCAGGGAACAACACAGAAGACTATGAGATCAATTCCATAATATGATTTCAACCACTCAAGATGTGGCACATTGTAAAGAATACCCAACCCTCTCTCTAATGACATGACTCTGCAAACTATCAGTTGCATTTACTGGGAAAAATAAGGATGGCCACCAACAAACTTAGGTAAGATGCATACCACACGACGACGCCCACTTGGCATGCGTATCACCATTGTTCTGCATGCAAATACTATTCATATTAACCAACAGCAGCCCCTAAACTCTGCATGTCACACATTCTTTTATGTGAATTCCAAACATCCGTATAACCTGAACTATCCATTTCTCACTTTCCCAAGAGGGTTCATTTCATAGGAAAAAATAGTAGAATAAATCCAGTATAACAGAGTAATCTGCATGCTTCAAATCTGAAAGGCCAGCAACAGCTTCGCATCCGAGTGTTGAAAGCATCTTACTCAAATCTGTAATCTTTTTGCATTTCACTTGGTCTGTATGAGTGCCGAGCTGGGATGTTCAAGTGAAGTACACCCAAGTCACAAACAATTAAAATCATCCTAGCACACACCGAGTTCTACCTAACAGCTTCAAACAATGCCTGATGGTAAAAATAACCCTACCAGCAGCAACTGTGAAGACAAGGCAAAGCATTCTCAAAAGGAATAACTAGCTGCAAAATGATATGAGTGCCAACTAGCTATTTACAAAACAGAAAATGAATGTTTATTCCATCCACAGAACTCATACCCTGAAGCTTGCTGGATGTTGATGCATCAACCCCCTCTAAAAGAACTAAAATTTCCATATCTGCATCCTCAAGGTCCTGCTTCCACAAAAAATTCATAGAGATGAGATTTGTAGAGAAAACTCAATGTAACACTTTGAAGTTAACACATGGAACAAGTGTGGTCATAACCTTACGAGGGTCACTCACAAAGAATCAAACCATCACCCTCATCATGGATAGCACTGATGAGCTGCAATGACTCCTCACCAACTTCATCAAGTCCCAACAGTTAGTGTAGATATTGGGCATTTGGGCAAACAATTATACAAACATCTGTGTCCTGAATTTGGACTACTCAGACAGTAACATACCACAATGGTCAATCCATAGAGAGGGCTGGTAGTAGTGATAGGATAGTAGTGAAGTTATTGGGCATTTTGGCAAACAATTATACAAACATCTGTGTCCTGAATTTGGACTACACAGACAGTAACATACCGCAAGGGTCAATCCATAGAGAGGGCTGGTAGTAGTGATAGGATGCTTTACTGTACAAGGAAGCCCTAGAAACACTTGACTCCCTCCAATCACCTGTTGCACAAACCAAAAGACAGAGTGTTAGAAGAAAATATACTGTCACATGAGACAATTCAATATAGAACCATGAAAAAAAGAAGCCATCTACTCCAACAGATCATAACCTAAAGAGTTGATGACACACCGGAAGGGATGTAAAATTGAACATGCTCTCATCCTCATCTGTCAGTAAGTTGTTGAGAGCCACAAGTAACCGCACATTTGCCTGCCAACCACCAGCCAACCCTTCCATTTCCACAGTCAATTTTTTTTTGTCACAAATATGATAAAATGCTACTCACACTTTGCACCTGAGACTCCAAGAAACACTAAGAGGAACAACTAGGGTTGTTCAGAGGAAGCAAGGTACAAAAGTCATCTCCATAAGAGAATCCATTTCATTGCCAAATATATGTAGGAATCTTATCAACAGTATTATATCATGGATTCTGTTTTCACTTGAGTACAATGGAAGTCTAGGCAGCACCAATACACTGCATGCATGCATGATCAAATAGTGAATAGTGTCAGAGACTGCCCACCTCAATGATCTGATGCTTACGAATGTTGGCGATGCGTAAAGCTATGATGGGGACTCCATCTTCCTGCAGAGCCAGCAATAAGCATTTCAACAGGTGTGAATCCAATTCTCAATAACATGTTAGCCTCAGACAGCTTCACAAGTTGATAGCACCAAAGAAATAGCCTGCAGACATGAAGACATGACACAAAAGCTAAAGCAGCATAACAGGCAGTTCATTACCTCATGCATGACAATATATCTGCTAAAAATCAAAGTCTGTGCCCGTCGTGCTGGGCGAGAAAATCTGCCACAAGAGAATCAGAAGCTCATAATCAGAAGAGTTTCATTCTAAGGACTGTGCATCCCTAGCATCAGCCCCAGAATTGCAAAAACCAGCATCTCATGCCATTGATGTACTGAGTAATAATATACCTTGTGTACAGATAATTCTCACTCTAGGAGTAAGCAAACAGATAAAAAAAAACCCATGTCCAAGATGATGATTCACTGCATGTCCCAGTTGGAGATGAACTCAAACTAACCTCACATAGAAGACACCGAGAAGAGAATAAGCAACAAGAAGACTTGCCAGCGACTGAATGAGGACCATCACATTTGTCATCAAGCAGCCTGGATCAGGTGTCAAGTCTCCACCATAGCCTGTGAACCCCAATCCCCATCAACCTAGTGACATGTACTTAATCACAGCTCCCTGCCGCAAGAATATGCCTGGTGTCTTCAGAGTTTGGAATGTCTGATCATTTGTTGAGGTTGTGCATGCGATACCCAATTAAGATAAACAAGCATTTGGTCCACTGATTTTCCAATTTCATAACTCCTAAGGACAGACATTGTTGCAGACTGAGTCAAAGACGAGGTATTTGCAAATGAAGGAAGGCAGCAAGCACCGACCTATAGTCATAGAGGTCTGCACACTGCCCACAAAAGAATGCCCAACAGCAACATGTCCATGACAATAGGAGTCATAAGTCAGGTCAGGTTACACAACTCTCAAATTCTCCTTATCAAAGAGAATGTTGCAATCTCTTTAAGGAATAGTAAAACTGCAATGTAATAATGCAACAGAAGCCCACAATCCAATCCAATCCAATAGAATTTTTTTTCACTAAGAATACCATTAACATGACGTCAATGCATGCCTAAGCATAAAAGTGACACAAAACATATCAAAATGGCACAAGATAAAAAGCATGGAGTTCACCATACACTGTCAGAGATCAAGGTGCTTCACCCATCAAATGACATGAACTACTGAGAAGTGTAATAATTTATCCTGCCCACACTTATAGTTGAAACAATGCAATCATTGATCAAGGGTTGATTCCAACCTGAACCAGATTGCATGGTCAAACGAGATCACTCCCGGTATGCATGAGTTATTGTATGCCTGTTTACAGTCACACAAACTACAACTGAGTACATCTGTTCCTGGATTGACATTGTCCTGCTGCAAATGCAGATTGTAGCAAGGAGAAATACTTTGTATATGGTCTTCAACATATGTATGCTACATTTTGAAGTTTCTTGCACTCTTGAAACTCTTGGCAAAAAGATTGTGCAAAAGCTTGATAATATGAGGATTCTTTCCAATGTTTGCAACACTCTGTTCTTTCCATAATGAGCAATAATTGAAACTGTGTTTTGATTCAGAGCTTGCAAAGGAGGAAAGAGGGTACAAGAAAAACTCACATCATAATAATAGGGAATTGCAAAACCAAAGAACAGCAAGCAATACGTGCAAAAAAGTATGGCTATGAACCTAGAATTGGGCATCTGCAAAAAACCCATCCAGGATGACTCATGTGTTAAGAAACTCATGTCCTGGAGAGCACCAGTAGTAATAGTAGAAGTCTCTGGACATAGGGATGAGAGGAAGATGGCACTGGTGTAAGTTGAAAAGTTAAGAGAAAAAGGCTGCAGCGCTCTCAAAAGCAGAGCTTTACTTACATTCACAAGGGTGTGGAACAAATCACCCCAGTACAGAAATGTTTTTGGCAAACCCCGAATTTCCACATTGAGACGTCCTCTGACATCACAAACAAACATAAAAAAGCAAAAGCCTTTCAGTTCTCACGTTTTCATTAAACCCTAATCCTGAGATTAACTCTAAAATAACCCCCAGAAACAAGGAATTGGAAGGCAGAAGAAGAAGAAGAAGAGTGAACACCTTTTATCTACCAGAGGTAGCTTTTGGTTCTTCCGTGAAATCAATGGCATCCTATTATCTCCAAACGGCCCGTCGTTGAGCCTCGGCATAGCCTGGCTAGTTGCCCCCTCATGCTGCACCATTGCTTTTCAGTCTCTACAGCTTGTTGATGTTGTTCTTTCTTCTCTTCTTGGGGGCACGATCTCGCTGCACTTTTCTTCTTAAAAAGCATCAAATTAGAGTCTCTTCTTCTACATGCAACCCACTTTCCTGATAAAAAAGCTTGATCCAAAGCTGGAGCTCCACAGCAAGAAAATCTTTGCACATCAAGAGCAAGGCCAAAGCCTGCCCTTCCAGAGCTTGCATGCCCCTCCTCACCAACATACTAACCAACCATGCGCCAGTGGAAAATTTCAAAACTCCAAAAACCACCACACCCACCCACCCGAAAAAAGAAAAAGAAAGGTATGATCTTTTGCACCAATATGATGATCCCCACTGCTTGTTACTCTCTGTCTCTGTCTCTGTCTCTCTCACACACGTACACGCACACTCAGAGAGACAAACAAAATGCAACACCCTCAACGCCCAATCTTTTCATCCTAAAGAGACAAAGCTCATCAAAAGCTCATCAAAGCTTGAGCTGAAAAAAGAAAAGAAATTTGCCATTCCTTGTTGATGCTTCTTCCCCTCCACATAAAATGCATATATCCATGACTGCTTGTTGCTGCTGTCTTGAGGACAAATTCAAGCAACCACTCCAAATTCTCTTCACTGAATAATATTCACAAATTAATATGTTCAAAACACACTATCATCTGTGGGTGAAAAGCCCATCAAACTTGGATCTGAAAAGCACCAGCAAATGACAAGGGTTTTCAAGAAAGAAAAAAAACAAAAAAAAAACTGTGGTTGCTCTTGTTGGCAGATTTTGTTGCTTCACCTGCACCCCAAATGCATTCATCACTCAATCTGTTGAACATAAATATTTATAACAATTGCAACAAGTCAAGTACTGGAAATCTTGGAGAGTGGGGCAATGTTCAACAGATGGCTAAAATACAAAAAATGTTTTATGGTGGGGACCAATATGAGAATCTGTGTGCGTTCCTTGGTTTTGTAGCCTGAGAGTTTACGCCTGCTCCTCCCTTCCTCGCTCATAGGACCCACAGTAGAAATGCCCTTTAAATCACTTAGAAAAATGCACATGGAAAATTGACATCTGGGATCTCTAAAATGTGTGCCCGCACTCTCTCGTTACAACTTTCGTTTGCCTAGCTCTAACTTAACGGATGGGTTTGACCATGGATCTAAGGCTCAATTTCCTCTATTTATTTGAAATTATTTAATCCTTGCAATCTGGTTTATTTTTTAAAAATTGTGTTATTGAGAAAATTTAGCAAAATTTTATACTAAGAAAACAAACCAAACAAAAATTTTCCCAATCTTTTTTCCCCTTTTGAAGCACAACAGCACACCGGACCTGACACGTCATTGGCACCCCCTTGGCAGATGGCCGGCAAGAGTGTCGCCTGCACACCCCTAGGTTTGAATCAAGGACCTTTTGTGGTCCCAGGGTCTCAGACTGGGCTGTGCCAGTGACCCATCACCTGAGGGAAACTTCCCAATCTTTTAGTCCAAGAAAAGAAAAGAAAAAACACTGATCATCATGTCATACCCCCCTCCGCCCCAAAACCTCACCCCAAAAAGAAAAAAGAAATTGAAATACTGTAGTACCTCATCAACTTTGACACATCTCTATCCAATAATTTATTTATTTATTTATTTTGAAATTCTCATTTTGACAAATAAAAAATTCCTGAAGATTCAATATTTTCCTTCACAATTTTTTCATTTGATTTTTTTTGGGAGAATTTCAACATTTTTGTAAATATTGTAATTAGTGTCATAGCTGCCAAGGTAGTAGGGCACCCAGTAAATAACTGATTTGTAAAAAGAGTTCTGAATACAATTATCTTATAATCTGAATTCTGATGCTTCAGCTTGCAAACCTTTACCTTTTCAAGTTTCATCTCATTCCAGCCCCCCACCACACATTTGAATATACAAATATTATTTTCATTTTGAAAAAAG
>Ga0116226_10004635_pt1 | contig 12190 bp, 10 predicted proteins | sample S1TSphfallax_FD_89692 | JGI IMG/M metagenome (GOLD analysis project Ga0116226, IMG submission 89692) | Host-associated microbial communities from peat moss isolated from Minnesota, USA - S1T2_Fa - Sphagnum fallax MG | ecosystem: Host-associated > Plants > Peat moss > Unclassified | place: USA... | reverse complement strand
TATCGTCGATCGCAATCCCGTAGGCAGCGAGTGCGCGCGGGTTCACCTGGATGCGCACGGCGGGGCGCATGCCGCCGGCAAGGCTCACCAGGCCCACGCCCGAGAGTTGCGAAAGTTTTTGCGCCACACGGGTATCGGCCAGATCTTCCACCTGCGTGAGCGGCAGCGTTTTGGATGTGAGCGAGAGCGTAATGACCGGCGTATCGGCCGGGTTCACTTTTGCGTAAACGGGCGGCGCCGGCAGATCGGTGGGCAGCAGGCTGGCGGCCGAATTGATGGCGGCCTGCACCTCCTGCTCCGCCACGTCCAGCGAAAGATCGAGCGTGAATTGCAGCGTGATCACGGAGGCGCCGGCGGAGCTGCTGGAACTCATCTGCCCGAGGCCAGGCATTTCGCCGAACTGGCGTTCCAAGGGGGCGGTTACCGCGGTCGTCATCACCTCGGGGCTGGCGCCGGGATAGAAGGTGGAAACCTGGATGGTGGGGTAATCCACTTCCGGCAGCGCCGAAATGGGCAGGAAGCCGTACGCCACGATGCCGACGAGCAGGAGTGCGACCATCAGCAGGGTGGTGCCTGCGGGGCGACGGATAAAGAGACTGGAGGGGCCCATTAGGAAGGAAACACTTCATTTTTGAAAAAAGGCGGAGCCCGCCCTGCGAGAAGCAAAAAACTTTTATAATTCAAAGCGTATCGTTTCCAAGGTGCGTGACAGGAAGGAAAAGTTTTTTGGTTCTTTTTTTCAAAAAAGAACATTCTTCCTTCCTTCACTGCCTCTTGTGCCGATGCTGCCCGGGCACCGGCGTGCTGTTCTGCGGCTGCTCCCCGGGCGGCGCGCCCGGCCCGTTATTGGTGTTCGATTGCACATCGCCGCCATCGGGCGTCACCTTCACCTTCGCGCCGTCCTTCAGCCGGTCCGTGCCGTCCACCACCACGGTATCGCCGGGCTTCAGGCCGGATGTCACCTGCATGTCATCCCCATCCGTGATGCCGGTCTGGATCACCTGCACGCCAACCGAGCTATCGGGCTTCATCACATATACGAACGTGCCGGGGGCCCCATGCTGAACGGCCGCCGTGGGCACTTCCGTCGCCTGCACAAGGGTTTTCAGCACCAGCCTGGCATTCACGAACTGGTTGGGAAAAAGTGCGAAATCGGTGTTCGGAAAGCTGGCACGCAATTTTACGGTGCCTGTAGTGGTGTCCACGGTGTTGTCCACCGTCATCAGCGTGCCCTGTGCCAGGAGCTTGCTGTTGCTGCGGTCGTAGGCGCTTACAGCCAGCGTTTCACCCGCCTGCATCTGCTTCTCGATGTCCGGAATATCGTCTTCCGGCAGCACGAAGATCACCGAAATAGGCTGCAGTTGTGTCACCACCACAAGCCCGGTGGCGCTCGATGTCTGCACGTAATTCCCGGGATCGACCAGGCGCAGCCCGACGCGCCCGGTCACTGGCGAGACGATATGGCAATAGGCAAGGTTCAGCTTTGCGCTATCCACGCTGGCACGATCTTCCGCCACCGTACCTTCATCCTGCTGCACCAGAAATTCCTGATCGGCCACCTGCTGTTTCGAGATACTGTCCTGCCGCTTGAGGGCGGCATAGCGGGCCAGATCGGATTTGGCCTGCGCGAGCAACCCGGTATCGTGCGCCAACGTGCCTTCTGCCTGCGCAAGGCTAACCTGGTAAGGCCGCGGATCGATCTGCGCCAGGAAATCGCCTTGGTGCACCATCTGGCCTTCCTTGAAGCCCACCGACATCAACTGGCCGCTGATCTGCGTTTGCACGGTGATCGTGGCGATTGGCGTGACGGTGCCGAGACCCGTCAGCACCACACGCATGTCGCCGCTGATCACCTTGGCCACGCCCACCGGCTGGGCCGCTTCGGGCCGTGGCGGCTTGCCCCCGCCTTGCGAAAGCAGGCGCCAGCCGAGCCAGCCCGCAACCAGCAGAACCAGCAGAATAGCGATCCACCGAAACGCCCCGCCACCGCGCCGCGCCGGGGGCGTAGGGGGAACGGCGCGCACCGGCGCTTTGGGCGGCAGGGATTGTGGCACCTCGGCCCGGCCAGGTGGAGCAATCTCGCCTTGGGTCTGATCCATCCGTCTTCCTATTCGGCAGTTGGGCCGCGGCGTGCTCTGCCGATCATCGGCCGACCATCATCATGGTTGCGGCCGACAGAATGGCAGTACTTGCGGACCTTTCGCGAGGATCATCCAAGCACACAGCCGTTACCATAAAGAGACGAAAAGCGCGGCATACGCCGCGCGGTGTAACTTGTCATGGAAGCATTGTGCAATGCCGCGATGGGTCTGCGTGTCGAGTAGTTTTGAGAATTGTAACAGCGAATCTCCCGCGGGAAACCCGCATATAGAAATCGCGAAATCATGGTTTCCTGGAGAATGCATGTTCGTTTGGGTAGCAAAGAAATCAGAAACATTTGATTCTTTAAACTGACGACCCTCCCTCATTGAATTGAACTCTCTCACTCACAGTTTCGTGCGACAGCACGATCCGGGAAGCAGCATCGTCCGCCGGCGGCAGAACGACCAGGGAGGCACGAGCGATGGAAGGCCTACGATAATACGTATGCGTTGCTCCAGAGACCACGAGCGACGTCTGCCCGGCGGCCGTCCTATGCCGTCCGGATCCTTGCCAACTCTTTAGATTTGGGCGCATTTTCGCGACAAGTCCAACCCCGTGCTAAATTGAGAGGGTCTTGTCAGAGTAATGCCGCTCACGAAATTGCGAGGTGAACATAAAGGCAAGGACTTGGTTTCCAAAATATGCACAATCATTTCCAGTCGGGGCAATTACCTTTTGGGTTTTGCAGGCGGCCTCGCGCCGCCATCGACATGGTACGTTCAATTGCGCATACGGCTGTGCCCAAGATACCGGAGCAACGTGTTCATTTTTTACCTAAGTAGTAGCAAACCAATCACACGCACGTTATGGTAGTAAAATTTGCTTTTTTACCACCCTACATGAACCTAGTATCAGGTTTAAGGCACGACCGGGCAACGCCAAGCGGGGCGTTGAAGTCCAGTGCCTTTGTCGACGGAATGTCTCCATGCGTCACGCTCGCCCCTGCGGTTCGTGCAGTCAGCTGGATAAGCTGTTTCCCTTCACCATGGCGTTCCAGCCAATCATCGATCTGGAGTTGAACGAGATCCATAGCTATGAGGCGCTGGTGCGCGGCCCGGCCGGGGAAGGCGCCCAAACCGTTCTCGCGCAGGTGGATAGCGTCAACATTTATGCATTCGATCAGGCCTGCCGCAGCAAGGCGATCGGGTTAGCCGCCCAGTTGCGGCTCGATCGGCGGCTCAGCATCAATTTCCTGCCGAACGGAATCTACGATGCAAAGGCCTGCCTCGCCCACACGTTCAAGGCGGCTTCCAAGGCCGGCTTCCCGCTCGATCTGCTCACCTTCGAAATCGTGGAGAGCGAACGCCTGGTGGATCACGCGCATCTGAGCGCAATCGTGGCCGAATATCGCACCAATGGTTTCAAGGTCGCCCTGGACGATTTCGGCACCGGCTATTCCAGCCTCGCCCGGCTTGCCAGCCTCAGGCCCGATATCATCAAGATCGATCGCGTTCTAATCGCGGATTGCGATCGCAACCCCGTTCAGAGAAGCATCGTCGCCAGCGTGCTTGCGCTGGGGCGGGAGATCGGCGTGGAGGTGGTGCTGGAAGGCGTGGAAACCTTGGCCGAAGTGGAGACATTGCGCTCGGTTGGGGGGCGTTACATGCAGGGATATTATTTTGCCCGGCCGATGCTGGAGAAATTATGCGGTCACGACGCCATCCCCTGGCCTAAAGTGGCGCATGAGCGCGTGCGCGCGCCCGAACTGGTCGAGGCCTGAAAGCCAGAGTTTATCAAACGTCAGGGGCCATTGAACGCCGCCGTCCGCTGGAACGTAAGCAGAAAGGTTTCATTGCACGGCCCATTGGAATCGACCTCCATCGTCATCGTGCCTTGCACCGCGGTCAGCGCGCCGAAGCCGACAATGCCCAACTTGAAGCTCAGCAGAGCCGCCGTGCCGCCCGCAACGTTGGTGCCGTTCTGGTACTGGTAGTAATTCGGCGATGCCGGCGATGCGGCCGTCCATCCATTCAGCCCCGCGGCCGGTACTGGCGGAAACGCGTTCATGGTAACCTGCGTCACGAATTTGCCCGGCACCGTGGACTGCAAGTTGATCAGCACGGAATTCTGGTCGGTGATGCCGGGATATACCATAGCACCCGTCACCGCCTGCTTCAGCGCCGCAGGGCAGTAGCCGCCGGAAGCGGCGGTGACGGTGCCGGTGATCGCATAAATCCCGGTCGGGATTTTTTGTGCCAGGGCCGGGGTGATGCCGGCGAGCAGGCATGCAACGATGAATTTCACGAACACCTCCGTGGAAAAAAGTAAAAAGTTCTTTTCTGGAGAAAAGAACCAAAAGACTTTTATGTCCTCCGCCAGCGGCAAGATACGGGCCCTGGCCTGCCGGGCGGGCTCCGAATTTTTTCAAAAAAGAAGTGCTTACGCTTGGTTGATCTCTATCAATGACCGCCGGATTTTCCGGCCCCGCTCGATCTTGTCTTCGATATAAGCCGCATCCCCCCAGCGCACCGCCTTCGCCATCGCCTGCGCATCTTCCGTGAAGCGCGCAAGCATCTCTAGCAGCGCCTCGCGATTGTTCAGGAACACGTCGCGCCACATTTCAGGGTCGGATGCTGCAATTCGGGTGAAATCGCGAAATCCGGAAGCCGCAAATTGCAGCACCTGCTGGCGCGTTTCGTCGGCCAGGTCGTCGGCCGTGCCGCAGATCGTAAAGGCGATCAGATGCGGCAGATGGCTCACGATCGCGAGCACACGGTCGTGATGCGCCGGTTCCATCACCGAAACCATCGATCCCATCCCCCGCCAAAGGCTTTCAATGCGCGCCACACTGGCGGGGTCGGTGCCGGGCGGCGGCGTCAGCAGGCACCACCGGCCTTCGAACAAGGTGGCAAACCCGGCATCAGGCCCGGAATGTTCGGTGCCGGCCAGAGGATGCGCCGGCACGAAATGTACGCCGGCCGGCACCAGCGGGCCGACATCGCGGATCACCGATTGCTTGGTGGAGCCGACATCGGAGAGGATGGCGCCGGGCGCCAGATGCGGGGCGATGGCCGTTGCGAGAGCCGCATAGGCGCCCACGGGCGCGCACAGAATCACGCAATCGGCGCCCCGCACGGCCTCGGCCGGGTCGGCCTCCACACGATCGGCAATGCCCAGTTCTGCAATGCGCGCCAGCGATTTGGGGGAACGCGCATTTGCCACGATCTCGCTCGCAATACCGCCGCGGGCTTTTGCCGCCCGCGCGATGGAACTGCCGATCAGGCCGCACCCAAGCAAGGCGAGGCGTTGAAACAGCGGCGCCTGCGTCATGCGGGCAGGCTTGCGAAATCGGTCAGCGCCTCGATCAGCAGATCGTTTTCCTCGGCAAGCCCCACAGTGATCCGCAGGCATTGCGGCAATCCATACCCGCCCACGCGCCGCACGATCAGCCCGCGCCGCCGCAAATGGGCATCGGCGGCCTCCGCCCGGCCGGCATTGCCGAAATCCGCGAGAATGAAGTTCGTCTCGCTCGGCGTGATGGCGATGCCTGCATCGTGCAGCGCTTTGGTCATCCTGGCGCGTTCCGCATTGTTGTGGGCGCGCGATTGTTCGATCCAGCCCGGCGCCGCCAGCGCCGCAATCCCGGCATCGTGGGCCGCGAGCGATACATTGAACGGCGAGCGCGCCCGGTTCAGCAGATCGACGATCGCGGGCGGCGAATACGCCCAGCCGAGTCGCAATCCTCCCAAACCGAATATCTTGCTGAAGGTGCGAGTCATCACCGTGTTGGGCGTGCTTTCCACCAGCCGCACCCCGGGATCGTAATCCGGCCGGTCGACATACTCGGCATAGGCAGCATCCAGCACCAGCACCACTTCGGGCGGCAGGTTCCGGCGCAGCCGCTCAGTTTCGGCGGTGGGGATGAAGGTGCCAGTGGGATTGTTGGGGTTGGCCACGAACACCAGGCGCGTCGCCGGCGTCACCGCGGCCAGGATGGCGTCCACATCGGTCGTGCGGTTGTGTTCCGGCACCTTGATCACCCGGCATCCGGCCAGGCGGCCCGCGATTTCGAAAATCGAAAACCCGTGCGCCGTCATGATCAGCTCGGTGCCGGCGCCGCCGAAAATGTGGCACAGCAAGTATAGCATGTCGTCGGAACCGGCGCCGCAGGTGATGTTGGCGGGATCGAGCCCGAAGCGCGCGCCGATCGCCTGGCGCAGGGCTGCGGCCTCGCCATCCGGGTAGCGATGGAAGCTCTCCGCAAGGGAGGCGACGGCGGCGGCCACCCCCGGGGGAGGCCCGAAGGCGCCCTCGTTGGCGGAGAGCTTGATCACCCGGTTGACGCCCTCGATCTTGGAGATTCCGGGCGTGTATGGATGAATGTCGAGGATTTCGGAGCGGGGGCGTAGGGTCATGGCGCGCTGATATACCAATGGCGCCGGATTTTCACCTGGGCTGGGAGAGGCAGGAGATCGGGGCAAGGGTTCCACACTCCTCCCAAAAATCTGCCCAGCATCGTGCAACCGGCGGAAAGAATTAAAAGTTTTTTGCTTCTTTTTTTCAAAAAAGAAGTTCTGTCCTACCCGCTTAACTTAGCTTGCTTTTTGCCCATCCAGACACGCAGCCCGCGTCGGCCGTCTATCACCGACTTGCACCACACCCCCCACACGCCTATTCAGCCGCCTCCATGGACGCGGCCACCAACTTTCCGGAAATCGAGCATCTTCAGGCGCATTTCGCCGAAGGGCTGGCGCTGGAATGCGGGCGGAGCCTCGGTGAATTCTCGCTCGCCTACCGCACATATGGAGCGCTGAACGCCGCAAAATCCAATGCCGTCCTGATCTGCCACGCCCTGACCGGCGACCAGTATGTGGCCGAGCAGCAACCCGTAACCGGAAAGCAGGGCTGGTGGGAAAACCTGGTGGGCCCCGGCCTGCCGATCGACACGAACCGGTTTTTCGTCATCTGCAGCAACGTGCTGGGCGGCTGCATGGGAAGCACGGGGCCGCGCAGCGTGCGGCCGGATGGGCGGGTGTGGGGCACGGATTTTCCGCCGATCACGATGCGCGACATGGTGCGCGCCCAGGCCATGCTGGCGGGGCGGTTCGGGATCGATCGGCTGTTCGCGGTCGTAGGCGGCTCCATGGGCGGCATGCAGGTGCTGGAATGGGCGGCAAGCTTCCCCCAAAAAGTGTTTGCGGCCGTGCCGATTGCGGCGGCCGCCTATCATTCCGCGCAAAACATCGCGTTCAACGAAGTCAGCCGCCAAGCCATCTTCGCCGACCCCGAATTCTGTGCCGGCCGCTACTGGGCGGAGGGTAAGGTGCCGGCGCGGGGCCTTGCAGTTGCGCGCATGATGGCGCACATCACCTATCTCTCGGAAGAAGCCCTCACCCGCAAATTCGGCCGCAAAACCCGCGCTGCCGGCGATACGCAGGCCGCCAGCTTCTTCGGCGAAATCTTCGAGGTGGAAAGCTATCTGCGCCACCAGGGCAGCAGCTTCGTGCGCCGCTTCGATGCCAATTCCTACCTCACCGTCACCCGCGCAATGGATTGGTTCGATCTGGCGGCCGAACATGGCGGCGATCTCTCCGCTGCCTTTGCGGGCACTAAAACGCGCTTCTGCCTGGTGTCGTTCACATCGGACTGGTTGTTCCCCACCGCGCAATCGCGCGCGATCGCGCGCGCGCTCAACCGGGCAGGGGCGAATGTGAGCTTTGTCGAGATCGAGAGCGACAAGGGGCACGATGCGTTCTTGCTTGATGAGCCGGATTTTCATCGAACGCTCAGGGGGTTTCTGGCTGGGTGCGCGGAACATGCTGGCCTAAAGTAAGGAAGTCTTCTTTTTTGAAAAAAAGAAGCAAATTTTTTGAAAAAAAGAAGCAAAAAACTTTTATTTCTTTAAATTGGAAACCGAGCGATGACAGTACGCAACGTAAGAAGTAAAAGTTTTTTGCTTCTTTTTTTCAAAAAAGAAGTCTCCCTTCCTTGCGCGTAGACCTCCGCCTCATCGCCAGTTTCATCGACCCCGGCACCCGCGTGCTCGACATCGGCAGCGGCGACGGCACGCTGATCGAGCATCTGTTCCGCACCCGCGGCTGCGATGCGCGCGGCATCGAGATCGACATGGCGGAGGTAACGCGGGCGGTCGCGCACGGTCTGCCGGTAATGCACGGCGACGCGGACAACGATCTGGCGCAATACCCCGATGGCGCCTTCGATTACGTGGTGCTCACCCGCACGCTGCAGGCGGTGGAACGCCCGCGTGAGGTATTGCGGCAGATGCTGCGCATCGGCTCCCGCGCGCTCGTGAGTTTTCCGAATTTCGGCCACTGGCAGGTCCGTTGGCAGTTGCTGCGTACCGGCCGGATGCCCGTGACACCCACCTGGAGCCGCGCCTGGTACGAAACCCCCAACATCCACCCCTGTACGATTCTGGATTTCCGGGAGCTGTGTGCGCAGGAAGGCTATGCCGTGGAACAATGGCTGGCGGTGGACGAGGCTGGCCGCAAATCGCCCTGGCGGCGCTCCCTCGGCCTTGCGAATATCTTCGGCGAACAGGCGCTCTTCTTGATGCGACGGGCATGAGTAGGCGCCAATGAGCAGGCGGCGGGAGCAGTCTACCCGCATCAGCTTGGGCAACTATTCGCTGACCAAGAAGGGCGTATCGCGGTACGACTGGGCCGATCCCTATCGCCTGGCGGTGGGCCTCACCTGGCCCGGCTTCCTGGCAACACTCGTCGGCCTTTATCTGCTTGCGAATGCGGCGTTTGCGTTGGCCTATCTGGCTGTGCCCGGCTGCATCGCCAATGCGCGCCCAGGCGTGTTTTCCGATGCGTTTTTTTTCAGCCTCGAAACGCTGGCGACGGTGGGCTATGGCGAATTCTATCCCGGAACGTTGTATGGCCACATCGTCGCCTCGCTGGAAATCACCACCGGCCTCGCCTTCACGGCCATTCTCACCGGCCTTGTGTTCGTGCGGTTTGCGCGGCCACGGGCAAAATTTGTGTTCGCCGCGCACCCGGTGGTCACGCTGCATAATTCTGTGCCCACCTTCATGGTGCGCGTCGGCAATGGGCGCGCCACTTCGCTGGCATCTGCGGCGGCGCGGGTCAGTGCGCTGATCGCCGAGACCACGATGGAGGGCACCATGTTCCGGCGAACGCACGAACTGAAACTCGTGCGCAGCACGCTTCCGGTGTTCCCGCTCTCCTGGACGCTGATGCACGCCATCGACGATACCTCGCCGCTGCATGGCATGGGGGCGGCCGACTTTGTCGCCGCCAGCGTGCGCATTTTTATCTCGTTCGAGGCGCGCGATCCCGATCTGGCTTCGATGGTACACGATATGCACGTTTACGCGCCCGATGATGTCTTGTTCGGGATGCGTTACGTGGATATCATCGCGAACGACGAGTTCGGCCAACCCGTCGCCGATCTGACAAAGATAGACGACGTGGAGCCCGGTACTGATTGAAATTCAGAAGTTTTCTTGTTTCCGCCGGGCCGTTTCCCGGTTTTCAAAAAAGAAGTGCTTTCTTCAATGTGCAGGCGCCGCCTGAACCGTAATCACGCTGGCGCCGTGGCTTTGGCTAACCTTGAAGATATCGCCCGCATAGCTTCCGGCGAGATGGAGCGTATCGACGTTTTGGGAACCCTCGAAGAGCGTGAGGCTCCCCGTCGCTGCCGACCAGGTGGCACTTGAAACGCCGGTGGTGACAATCTGATCGCCAAACCCGAATCCGCTCAATTCGGCCTCGATATTGGCGCCGTGGGCGATGCTGAGGATGGATCGGCTGCCGGCAAAATCGATGGTGAGCGGATTGATGATGCGGCCGGTGATGGCAAGCGTGCTGTCAGCATCGATCTGCATGGTGCCGGTGCCGATAATGGTGCCGTCGATCTGCAGCGTGCCGCCTTGGGCTACAATGGTGCCGAAATCGGCTTCCACGCCGTAATGTGTGGTTGTCGTGATCAGGCCGTTACCTTGCAAAAGGGCGCCGGCCATCACCACCAGGTAGCCGCCGGTCATGCCGGCCGCAAAGGTGCCACCCGATACGGTCACGGTGCTGCCGGCTTCCACGTGCACGCCGCCTTGCACTGTCATGCTCGTTCCCGCCGCGATCGATACGGTCGCGATACCTGCTGCCACGTAAGGCGAGATACCGCCGATGACGGCGCCGCCGGCGATCGCAAGACCGCCGCCATTCGTCAGGGTAAGCGTGGCCGTGTCGCCCGCCGTGCAGGCTTCCACGACATTGGAACTGACATTGACGCGGGATCCGTCGGTGATGGTGAGATCGCCGTTGCCGACGAAACCATCCCAGATGCATTGGGTGTTCACCGTCGCATGGTCAACCGTCATGTTGCCGGTGCCGGCGGTGTTTTTGCCGAGCGTGATATTCCCGGCGTTGATCGTGGTGGGATCTGCGGCCGTGCCGGTCGCATCGAAAGTGCCGACGGCGGCAACGCCCACGATCAGCTTGGCCTCATCGTCCAGCGTGGAGCCGGGCACGAAATCGAGTGTGGCGCCGACGCAAACCATCACACCCGTGCACGGGCCATTCCCATACGAAGTCACGACCCCGGTGAAGGTGAGCGTCTGGCTGCCGATCGCCATCAGGTTGCCGACCGCCATCGACGAATTGATGGTTTCGTTCGGTCCGGCGCCGAAAAATGCAGTGTCGGCCGTGCCGGGCACGCCATTCACCCAGTTGTTCGGATCTGCCCAGTTGCCTGCCTGACCAGCGCCCGCAAAAATATGAGTTGTCATGCTTGTCGCCCAGAACGAGACAAGCGGTAAAAGACCATGTCGGCCTTACGAATTCATGAATCCTATTCCGCCATGGCGTTAACCGAGCCGCCGGGGTCGAAAACTGCCCGGCGCAACAAATAGTCACAATGAATTGCAGATGTTGGTTCTTTTTTCGGAAATGACCAAAACCACGTCCATGTCGCGGTGCGGAACGGTGCCATTTCTTCGGCGCCGAGGCAGGCGATCGGCCGGAACCGAACGCAGGAGAGATTTTATGAGAGTATCGGCACTCTGTGCGGCCTTCCTGTGCCTGGCCGTACCTGCGGCGGCGCAACCTGACGATAGCGGCGCACTGCCGGGCAACATCATCGGCACCGGCATGTCGCAGCCGCATTCCGATGATGCCAGCAACATCAACGGGCCCACGACGCGTTCGGACCTGGCCCCGAACCTGCCGTCCCCGCCCGCCGGCGACGATATCCAGACGCTGCTGCTGGATGCCCGGCGGGCGCTGGAGGCCGGTCAGACGGGCGAGGCGCAGGAGGCGCTGGAACGCGCGGAAACACGGGCGCTCGATCGCTCCGTGCCCGCGGGCACGGAACATATCCTCGCGAGCGGGCCGCTCGTGCGGGCGACGGACGAGGCGCGGCAGGCGCTGGGTGCCGGGGATGTTGCGGGCGCGATCCGGATTATCGATGCGGCGCTGCCGCGGGCGGCAAATGCGGATATTCCTAGGTAAGGAAGCAAGCGCTTCTTTTTTTAAAAATGAAGTGCTTCCTTCCTCACTCCGAAGCCACTGCCAACCCCCTTGTTACATTCGGTGCACGCGCCTCCTCCGCCACACGCCGCCGCGCAAGCACCAAATAGAACGCCGGCACTACGAACAGCGTGAACACCGTGCCGATCGAAAGGCCCGAGGCAATCACAAGCCCCATCGCAAACCGTGCCGCCGCCCCGGCGCCGCTCGCAAACACCAGCGGCGCCACCCCCAGCACCATGGCCGCCGTCGTCATCAGAATAGGCCGCAGGCGCAGCAGCGCCGCATGTTCGATCGCCTCGCGCTTGCTGCGCCCCTGCTCCTGCTGCTCGTTGGCCACTTCCACCATCAGAATGCCGTGCTTGCTGATCAGCCCCATCAGCGTCACCAGCCCCACCTCCGAATAGATGTTCAGGCTGGCTCCGTGCACGCCGAGATAGATGAACAGCAGCGCCCCCGCCAACGATGTCGGCACCGAGACAAGAATGATCAGCGGATCGCGAAAACTGCCGAACAGGGCGGCCAGCGACAGATAGATCACGATCACCGCAAAACCGAAGGTAGCGGCAAAGCCCGAGGATTCCTGAACGAATTGC
>Ga0116226_10004634_pt1 | contig 12191 bp, 10 predicted proteins | sample S1TSphfallax_FD_89692 | JGI IMG/M metagenome (GOLD analysis project Ga0116226, IMG submission 89692) | Host-associated microbial communities from peat moss isolated from Minnesota, USA - S1T2_Fa - Sphagnum fallax MG | ecosystem: Host-associated > Plants > Peat moss > Unclassified | place: USA... | reverse complement strand
TGCGCAAGCTTGTGTGTTGGTGATCCTTCGCTTGCTGTCGCTCCGTCGTTTCCTTCTTCTTATGCGGGGATGAAGTTGCTTGCTGATTGCGGAAAACATTATTAGGGTTTGTTGGCTCTGCCCTTCAGAGATGTTGGGCAAAATGGGGGCCTAGGCCACACAGTGAACTAGCACCCACCAGTGCTACCATGAAGAATGAATGAAAACTGGTCACGAAACAGTTTTCTGTTGGGTTTCAGTTTCCTAACTAACCATGGTGGTTACCTCAATTGCTTCTTTTTTTTCACTCCCACCCTAACCTACAAACAACTCACAAGCAGGTTGGTGGTAATAGGTAGGTAGTAAAAAAACAGCCCTTTACATAATAATTAATTACCTATTTTCCTACCTATTTACCTATATAAGAGACCTATTTTCCTACCTATTTACCTATATAAGAGACCTATTTGCCTACCTACCTACCTATATAAGAGACCTATTTCCTAGAGAATTAGTTACCAAGGTGAAACCAAATATTATTAACTCGGGTCAAACCAAATATTTTTCATCCTTATGGATGTCATTTCAAGGGCAGAGCCATTATGTGACAACCCGTTTGTTCCTTTTAGGGATGATGATGGCTGGCATGCATATAACGCAGTTGAGGAAAAAAAATGGAATTTCAACTGCCCCCATGACAAGCCATAAACGTCCCTAAATGGATGGGAATCATATTCTATAGGGTCTTGCACCTATTCCTTAAGAGTGGAAGGTATCTTACACCTATTATTAATAGGCATAATTTATTGGAACTATGATCTTTAAGATATTTGGATTCAAAGGAAGAATAAATGATGATATTCAGATAAAAAATGGTCGTCTTATACACAACAAGATCAAAGATAGGAAACGATGAAACCTTAAACTATCTAAATTTATAACTAAATATAATACGAATTGTACATAGTTGTAATGTATTATTTGTGAACTAATGGATTCTTTACATTGTCACTTCTTTTCAATGTAATATGTTCATCTAAAAGATTTTCATCTTTTAACAAATGTTCATGGAAAAAATTAGGTCATTTTTTTGAGTTTTTTCTAAGACATATTTTCTTCTTTTTTCCATTATCGTTGTTCCCATTGTTGGCAATTGTTGTTGTCAATAATGGAGTTTAAGATTGCGCAAATAATAAATCAATGATATGTCTTCAAAATTTGTGAAATTTTGAGATATTGTCAAGCTCACTATGTGAAGGAAACATTATATTTCTATATTTTTAAAAACTTTCATGGTTTTCAATGTTATGATGCATCAATTACTAAACCCAAAATAATCCACATAAGAAAATATATGATATGGATTGTTTTGGGTTTAGTAAAGTCCAATGAGAATCACCATTTGAAATTGATGCATCATAACATTGCAAACCATGAAAGGTTAATGGCATGGAATTTCACAAATGAATTGCTATTGACTTGCAACACATTTGTTTCTTGCATGGAATTTTGGATTCTTAGTTATGGCAATTGCATTTTCGTTATTCACATAACTAATAGTAGAGGATGCTTATGGGACACCTATTTCATGAATAAATGTGCACAACCAAATAACTTCTATCGTGGCATTAAATAAAGCCATTACTCTAATTCAATGATAAATAAGGCAACAAATGTTGTTTCTTGTTGGTCCAACTAATGGCTACACCAAAAAGTTTTTAAAAATAAACAAAAGTGGAATATATGGTGTCTTGACCACATGTTAATCCATTTCTAAATAACCTTGTCGGATTGCACCATCTAAAGTTTTGTGATAATGAAAGTTTGGAATTAAGTGTTCCATGAAAATATTGTAGTATTTTTTTTTTTAAATGTTATTGATTTACACCTAGGTTTGACAGATATTGGGATAAACTTGAAACTACTTAAGCACAATTGGGTTGAAATGCAGTATGGCATGCATTAAGCTACCAACAACTTGTGCATAACAAATTATATTCGTGTGAATTTGTTTTGCTAACGTTTTTAGGCAATTGTCTTTGGGCTATTTAATGCCACATTTCATTGGTGTAGAAATTGAATGGAAGGTTGCCATGTTGTATCACAACAATAGACCTTTCAAATATTTAATGTGAATGAACAAAATCCAACCTTGTGTACAATTGTGAAGTATCTTAATTCTAAAAACAAAATACTTAAATCACCTTCATTAATGATTTCAAATTGTTCTTTTAAACTGCAAATAATATAATGTATTAGTTTGAGTTTGTTGTTAACTACAATCCCATTGTCAACATAAATAACAAGGACAATGAATTTGCCATTTATTGTGTTTGACATAAAGGTTGGGGTTGGATGTAGTTCTTTGGAAACGTTTAAAGAACAAATATGTATCAAGGCTTTTGTATCATGTTTGAAATGATTGCCATAATCCATAAATGGGTTTCAATCATTTACAAACAATTTGAAGGTTGGAAGGTTTTTCCAAACCTTGTGGTGTAACCATGAATATTTTTTCATCAAGATAACCATTCAAAAATGGAGTTTTGACATCAAGTTGGTGTGTTTCCCAATCAAATTGAATTGTCAATGTTAATAAAAACATGAATTTTTATTTTTTTACAACATGAAAAAATGTTTTCATAAAATTGATACCCTCAACTTATGTGTAGATTTGGGCATCTAAATATGTTTTGTACTTATCAATTAATCCATCTTGTTTAATTTTGAAGGCCCATTTGGAAGTGATAGGTTTTTTGCCTTTTGGTGATGGAAATAATGTCCATGTTTTATTTTTATGTACATATTGAAATTCAAAATCGATTGTTTTATTATTCATTAACATTATGTCGTAACCCTAACATTGGGTTCATGATTAAATGTGGAGTGCAATGGCCCATGAGACCAAAAAAATGTGTTTAAATGTAAAACACACTCTCACAAATGAGGGAAAGTACAAGGGATGGAACCTAATGATTCCCAATGCATTCCCATTTTGGGAGTTGCATTCATGCATGAGTTACAAATGTTCAAAGCCTTGGTTGGAAAAACAAACAAACACCAAATTGGGCCCTTAGGATACCATTATAAATTTCTTGAAACGTAAATGTTTAAAGTGTCCTCGCATTGTTTGTTTAAACGTGATTTGGCATGAATTATGATCAAAAGAAGGGACGAGATTCTTGACTACAAACCCCTTGAAAGCAAGGGTCAAATGCACTCCAATTGAAACATGTTATACATTATTGGATTTTTATTTTTTTGAGGGTTATAAGATATTGCCTTTGATTTTTCAAAATATATTTGATTTGAGAAAAAAGATATGAACATTTAAAGTTTTGGAATAATAAGAGTTTTAGATTTGGGGTTCCCATTTGGTGTTGCAACCCTAACTTTAGGCTCATGACCAAGGCAAAAGGGTTGTAAGGGTGCGGGTCAAGAAAAAGCTCGGAAGTCACATCACATACTTCCGAAAGTGTAGGAAAATGTGAGGGAGTGAACCTTCACACTCCCAATGCAACTCCCACTTTGGGAGATGGAGTCTCGGTGGACTCCCAAAATTTTAGAGAGCAATTCAGGGGTCAAAACTCAATGGATTGTGGCGTTTTTTATATCATTGGAAAGATCTTGGAACGTAGATGTCTAAAATGGGCTTGCATTGCTCATCTGGACATCTAAAACACAAGTTATGGCCAAAAGAAGGGTTGGAGTCAAATTGGCAATTTGACTCCCGACCACTAAAAGTCGGGAATCAACCCAATTTCTATGCATGCAGATGGTGTGTGACATATTGTTGGAAAGCTCTCAACGAAGGCTACAACTTTGTTTTACCATCATCTTAATCAGAGGTTTACACACAAAGTTATGGCGTCCCAAAGTCACAGGAGTCCCAACCTTGGCGATTTCATGACTCTCACTTGGGAGTCCCAGGACAAAAAGTCATTTGGATGTGGGGCCCATGGAGGGGTGCAGAGTATACTATAAGGGGGAAGGTGGTGGCTTTCCCCAAGTCCAAGTCGCGGTGAGTCTTGTGTGTCCATGTTGCCCATGGCTCATCCTAGCACCAAAAGTGCTCCAACTACACACTAACCACCTTGTGTGGGTTTTATGCAGGCCCGTGTGAAGTGAGTGAAGCTTGTCAACTCTTCCTAGTCCCATCCCAGAGCTCTAGCACACCCCTCTACCCCTCAAAGTGTTGTGAGCTAGGGAGCGTGCCCCTGCTCCTCCTTCTTCCATTGTTTTATATTTGGACTCACATTTGAGTCTTTCAAATAGTTGGGAGTGAGTCACTTGGGAGTCCCGGAGAAAAGTGGCACTTGGACGTAGTCCCTATGGAGAAGCACAAAATATATTATAGGGGAGGGGAATGGTGTCAATGCACTCCCAAGCTCCTTAATAGACTCAAATGTGAGTCCAAAGTGGACACAACGAAATAATGAAAATTTTGTGGTACGTTTTTTGGCTCACAGCACTTCGGGGGTAGAGGGGCGTGCTAAAGCTCCGGGATAGGGACTAAAAAAAGTGACAAGTAAGTCAATTATTCACACGAACTTGCATAAACCAAACAACAAATTGGTTTATGCATAATTGAAGCACTTTTGGTGCACGAACGAACCACGAGCAAACATAGACTCACAAGGCTCATCATAGCCCAGACTTGGGGAAGCCAACACCTTCCCCCTTCTAATATTCTCTATGACTAGACATACGACCAACACCCAAATGTCATTTTGTTTCGGGACTCCCAAGTTGGAATCCAAATTCCCTAAATTAAGACTCTCGCGATTTTGGAATCTCATAACTTTGTGTGCAGACCTCTAATTGAGGTGATTTCTAAACCAAAGTTGTAGTCATCGTCGAGATCTTTTTAATGGTATGTAGCATGCCACCTGCACATAAGGAAATCAGGGTGATTCTTGACTTTTAGGGGTCAAGAGTTAAATTATCAATTTGACTCCCAACCCTTCTTTTGATCATAACTCATGTTTTAACTACCTAAATGGGTCGTGCGAGCCAATTTTTAAAAAATTACATTTCAATATTTTTTCCTATGATATAAAAAACTCTTTAATCCAATGAGTTCTGACTCATGCAATCACTCTCTGAAAATTCGGGAATCCATTGGGACTCCAACTCCCACAGTGTGAGCTCACTTGGGAGTGTGGGGGTTCATTCCCTCACACTTTCCTAAATTTTCGGGAGCATGAAATGTGAGTCATGGGCTTCATTTTTAGCCCGCACCTTTGCAAGCCATTACCTTGGTCACGAACCCAAAGCTAGGGTTACGACAGGTGCTTATTCCCAAAAGTTGCAAGTCGTGTAAAGCGTGTCTTTGAGGTTATCTTTATTAATCTGTCACACCACTTTCATTCAACTTGCACTAACCACCTTTTTTTCTTCGTTGTGCAGATTGACCTCATTTAAATCTTTCATTTATGAGTTCGTTTTAGTCCCATCTCGGAGCTCTAGCACACCCTCCTACCCCTGAAATGCAATGAGTTAAGGATCGTTCATCTTTTTGTATTATTTTGTTATGCAACCCACATTTCAGTCTCTTAGGGAGTTTAGGGGCGCATCACATTAAATATTGATAATGTTTATTTGAGTATGTTTAGGGAATTTTAAAATATCATCATTAAAATTAATAATTAAAGCATTATGTGGATTTTTTTTGCATTTTGGTGTAATGGGTTGTTGGCCTTCCATAACTTTTATCAATTAGGTGGGTTTTTTCTTTTGTCAAATTTGTCTTGGTATTGTTGAAAAATTAAATTATTTGTTGCAACAATTTCAAATCCATGTTATAGGCGGAATGATGATGTTTTTAAAAAACACCTTTTTGTTTAATTGATAAATTAGGGGAAACATTAACAAGTGTCTCATGAATTGGTAGCAACAAGACAAAGTTGGAATTGTAGTGTAAAATTTCATATTTTGTTCAAACATAAAAGTATGGACCCTTGATGCATGTGGGTTTATTAATGGGCATTGTTATGGAAAAGATGAAAGAAGAGGTTGTGTGGTGGAATAACTAGTGGAAGGTCCATTTGTAAAAGATTTAAAGAAAATTAAATCATTAATAAATCATTGTCATCTTCTTCTTAGTAAGTTGCATGATTATTGGTAGGTAAGATTATGGTGCACTCATTAAAGTTCATATATTTTGAAATGACAACAAATTTTGATTATTTGTTATAATGTAAGATAATACATTTATTTGAATGGCAATTAATTTTTTTTTTGGTTATCCTTGTAGGTATGTGCATAGGTTATGCATCCAAAGACTTTGAAATATGACAAATAAATTCAAATTTTTTTCCAAACCAAATTTCTATTGGTGTTTGATTGATTGTTAAAGCTTTGGTAGGCGTTCGATTTTAGAAATAATTTGCTATGAATATGGCTTCTCCCTAATAATATTTAAACAAATTAGCATGTAGTAACATTATGAAAGTTGCCCCCATTAAGATTCTTTTTTTTCTAAAACACCATTTTATTATGGTGTCTCAAGTATTGTGAATTATCTTTTGACTTTGTGTTCCTCACAAATTTATAAGTTGAACTTAAGTGATTTTTGTCTTCCATCATTGTTTGACACTAAAATTTTTATTTTTTTTGTTTAGTTGAGTTTCAACTGGTGTTTTATAATGTAATGTATTTTGAAAGTTTTCAAATTTTTTTTGCAATAAATAAATTATTGTATAACAAAACAAATAATTTATGATAGCTTAAAATAGACATAACCAAAATGTGTGGGGATTTGAATTTTTCCACTAATGTGAAAATGGATTAAACCAAAGAATTATGTGGCTCTTATTTTGGGAATTTTTTGTTTATTTTGCTTTCATTTTAAGCATGACTTACAAAAGTTTAGATCTTGAACACTTGCCAATAATACCAAATGCACATCCCAATTTTCCTTAAATTTAAAATTTTACTATACTTAAAATGAAATAATTGTTTAATATTCAATATTTCTTGCACCATAGGTCTAAATGTGTAAACATTATGAAACCATCTTAATGCACCCATATCATTGAGGCTTTTTAATGGTACCAAGAATGTGACAAAATCACTATGGTTTGGGAGATTTCAAGGTGACAAAGTAAATTTTAAAAATAAAAAACCTTATTTAATACCCTATATTTTGGAGTTTCAATAGTAATTATATTACTTTATATTATGTAAAATGTTTTGATTTCATTACCCGATTAGGTTTTAATTGATTAATGTTAATAAATTGGGTTATAGTTATGTTTTTTGTTTGAAATTAACTCAAATGTGAACACAATTGGAGATATATTATGTTTGGGATATAAACCCATGATGTGTGATCTTGAATCATTTAAAAAATTAAACCCATGGTTCACCATACTCAACATCCCTTAAGAATGAATGTTTTGAGCCCATGGTTTAAGGATAAAAGGTCACCACGGAAGTGTCGTGATATTTAAGAACAAGAAACATTTCAAGTACAAGTGGCATTAATGGATTTACAAAGTGGGGGTTCCAAGCGGTATTAATTGGTTTTAATTATCAACGCCACCATCCTCACCATCATAAGGAAGGGATTCCTTGAATTAGAATTTGAATCCTATTACAAGGAAATTACAAATTGTTGTACCATTATAATGAAATACATGGACAAACTCTATGGAAGTACCGAAGAACTTCATTGGTATTTAAGGGCAATTTGTTTTCTTTAGGAATTTGACACATGGTAAAAATGCACTAGGAAATTGTTCACCCTGTTCATGGCATGGAAATGGTTGTTACAACATTTGAAAGGCCTATCAATGGACAATTATCATGAGTTCATGCATCCCCATGAAACTTTGATTAAGGAATGGCAAATGTGTTGATTGTTCAATTATGTTTCCATCACTTAGGGTAATATGCCCTTTGAGTGTTATCATAACTTCAAGTACAACTATGAAAATGCTTAATATCAATTTGGTTGATGGAAATGGGAATGTTAATGGCACAACCACCAAAAGTGGTGGTGTTAGCCGCTCCACTAATCGACAAGGTCCTATATTGACATTCAACCCTTTTGTAGAATTTTTTTGATTTTTTTCAAAAAATCACAAAGGGGTTTAGACAAAAAAACTACGAAGTTTATAGGACTTTCAATTTGAGCTACATGAGAGCCTTCGGTAGGCATATGTGTGAATGAAAAGGTTATTCATTATGATATGAGGGGTTGTTTAAAACACACATTATTCAAAACATAATATGGGGTTTTGAACAAAGAATTAAGCAATGGGTGCAAGGTGATATGTTATTTCAACTCGCATAACCAATCTTAATGAATGAAATTTAATTGTTGAAACATATGAGTTAAAATTGGTGAAAAAATGTGTAGTGTGTCATAGGCACAAAAAGAACATGAAAAAAAGTAGGTTTAGTTTTAAATTCAAATCATGGAATAAGAAAATCAAATGAAAAAATACGATGGATGCACAATGTGAATGCAAAAAAATATATTTCTAAAACATGATAAGAACATAACAAGATCACAACAAAAATATGTACCCAAAATTGGTGTTGAACAAACTGAAAAATAATGTGGGATTTTATTTTTATTTATACCCATTGGGCACCTAATTCAAATAAATAATTTCAATAAACTTCCAACCTACATGTCATCCATGTTCACCCATGTGTCACCCGTGTGTCACCACGTGTGACCCATGTGGATCCATGTGTGGCCCATGTCCATTCATGTGGGAATTAATAATGAACTATGAAATAACAAAAAATGAATTAAATTTTAACCATGAATTAAATGAAAGTTAACTATAAGTGAATTAAAACTTGACTAATATTTAATTGAGAATTAATTAAAAATGAACCTAAAATGAAATAAAAAATAATTATAAATTAATTAAAAGTTAATTGAAAGTTAACTAAAAACTAACTAAGAATGAATTGAAATTAAATTAAAAATTAAACATAAGTTAATTATAAGCCACAAATAAACATTCATATGAATGAATTCCATAATGTTGGCATCCATAATATGGTGATTTCAAGTTTAATAAGGACATCTTGTTGAATTCCTTAATATTTTTTATTCAATCACATAGTTAACTAAATAAAACCATCCATGTAACCAACCTTGTTATCATTGTAAAGTTTATGGGCCAAACTAAAATAATGTGGTGTGTGGTGGGTTTGGTCCCCGCACTTAATAGCCAACCATCTTCTCATTCTATAATTTATAAACATGATGTGAATCATTGTTTCAACTTACATTTTGAACTACAACAAGGTCAATCACAAATTGCCAATGTTGTGAAAGATCAAGGTTATAGGAAATAAAAAAGGAGAAAGGTGTGATCAATTCCAAATCAACATAACACCAGGGATGTGAGATTTGCACGCCTAGTCATAAACATGGTGACAAGTATGGTGACACAAGTGAATTCCAATGTGAATGTGTCAGTGAAAACTAAAGAAAAGAAACACACTATCTTCTAATTTTAATGTTGACCAAAGTTATTTTTGTAGAATTAGATTTTTAGGTCCATTGGCCCGAAATGAATTTATATCAAATATTGCAAAAGATCAAATGGAAATCATGTTAGGGTTTCAAATCTAGTTTTTTTTTTTTTGACAATGGCACGTATGGCAAGAGCAAAATCTTGAACATTGAATCATGGGTGCTAACAAAAAGTTGGATCTTCAACATTAGCTTCATCTTTCATAATCATTTATGTTAGCAAATACAATTTCCAAGCTTATGAAAGCATTAACTTATGATTGTGTATTAGTGCCATTGAAAAGATGTTTGGTTACATTTCTAAAACAAAAGCATTAAACAATTTGCTAAAGCAACACTAGTTGCATGTATTAAACATCGTTGTTTTCCACCAAAAACGTTTGTTATTCCTAACATTCAACCAATGGCAATTTTCTATTTGGTGGCCACATTATGTGAGGACAGGGAACACCATGGATGGTGGGTACATAGGATGAAATTTTATTACCAACTAGAGTGCTTCAACATGTTTCTAAGGTTAGCTATATCAAGGTATCCAAGGTCAAATCTTTACGTGTATTTATAGAATATAACAAAACTCCTAGTGTGTTTAACCATCGCTAGCCCAAGGGTTGCTTTCAACATGGTTGTGGTACATAATGAAGAGGGGGTGTTGACACAACAACAAAAAACCCAAATGATTATATTCATTTTAATGTTTCAACCCATGATGTTGGGCAGAGTGAAAATGAAATGTTTTTTATTTACCATTGATTTAAAGCCATGCCCATATGAAATATTGACATCAATGAATGGGTTTTTAAAAAATCGGGGATTAATTAAACAAGAAGTTGTGATCCAAATCAATCCCCACATATTAATATATTATACCATGGTGTAAGCCCAATCAATGATTATGCATGTCATGTCCTATGACATGTTAGTTGGAAAAACAATTTTATAACCCTTAAGGATTATTTTAAATTTATTAAAAAAAACCACATATCACTGATCAAGATGGTATATAGGAAACAACCATAAGATTTTGCTAGCAATGAAGTTTGTTAAAGGGTATTCAAAAAAATGAAACAAAAAAATTATGTTAAGTGGATTTTCACACTAAATTAACAGTGTCAATAATATGTCAATAATAAAATGGGATGATGTTCATCCAAAAGTTAACATTAGACCCCATACCACTATGGGGCACTTTGTCATTGCATTCATTAGGCTTGGCACATTTTTTCATGATTTCATTCATTGGGCTTGGCAACCTTGTCATCACTATAGTCATCAAGTTTGACACATTTTGGCATTAGTAAACCCATAGTCACTTGTGGATGCTAGTAATGGGTCATTAATAGTAAACCATTTGGATACCAAGGTTATTTCATTGAGATATTTCCAAGGACAAGATATGTCTTTTGGAATTTTTTGGGAACATTAATTGTAATCTAATTATATTTTTGTAGTATGACATCAAGTATGATAATACCACTATGTGGAGAAGGACCCACATGTTATATAAACCTCCATACACCATGTTATGATGTTGTAATAATGATATTTGAATTTGTTGCCAATATCAACAATACATGGTTATTGGTGTCTACTTAACAATATCACATTATTGGCACAATATTTGGACATGATTGGACCAATTGATCTAGTCATTTCAAGATGGCAATCATAGTCTTGCATAGGTTAACACATGTCAAAGCCTTTTAAACCCATATCATAACTTTTCTCGGAGTCCATGTATTGTAGTATGTGTAGATCTTGTGTGCATATTTGTTGGAAAATGTTCCACCATTAGGAGATTATTCGCTACTGTGTTAACATGATCGTAACATATTTGGGTTTAGATTGCCAAAACAATGTAAGTGGATGTGCAATAGTTAATTATTACGCCCATTGGCTTTCATGAATGTGGACTAACCTAACATGACTAAAGGTGATTCATGGTCACGTACATGGTTTTTGGATGAAATATTAAATTTGGGACATTAGTCATGTGCGTAGACCACCATGGCGATAAACCACCTTTGGTTGTGGTCAATACGATAAAATTTCAACTAGCAATCCTATTGATGTTTTAAAATTTTCTTCAATGTCATGCATTTCGGGATGTGAAACCAAACATGATTTGGGATGCCAATTCATTTTGTTTGGGGGAACCTAATGAAAATGAAAGGGAAGAAGCCATGGGGTTTCATAGTGCCAAAATCTATAATGTCAAATCTTTTTGAAAATGGATGGAAATGCATATCGAAACAAACTATGAATTTTAATTTCTTCACATGGATCCTAAGTTTGGGCTTAACACAATTAATAAAAGAAAAACTGTCGTTTACAACCAATTTTTGTGACTAAAAAATGTTGTTTGCAATTGAATTGCACAATATCCTTTACATTAAAAAATAATGCAAATGACATTTTTTAATTACAAAAATTGATTGCAAATTTTTTTATAAATGTTTTGGGGGGGGGGGGGCTTAATTACACCAATTTGTCTAGCCTAATTCTATTGTTTGCACCCATAGTTGGAATAATCGTGTCAATATAAGGGGGATGATGTTATGATAAATTGAATTATATGTCCTTCGTAATTATGGGATCATGAACACCAAAAAATATATTTGGGTGTTGGAAAGGAAATTGGTGATGTGAGGGCACCATGCTAGTTTGACACTTCACATTATTTGTAGCAAATCATACATCATAGTCT
>Ga0116226_10004633_pt1 | contig 12191 bp, 5 predicted proteins | sample S1TSphfallax_FD_89692 | JGI IMG/M metagenome (GOLD analysis project Ga0116226, IMG submission 89692) | Host-associated microbial communities from peat moss isolated from Minnesota, USA - S1T2_Fa - Sphagnum fallax MG | ecosystem: Host-associated > Plants > Peat moss > Unclassified | place: USA... | reverse complement strand
CTTAAAAAGTAAAAGCACTGGCATAAAAAATTCTAGTGTACCTGGAGGGCATGTTACTAAGTGAAACTTTTCTTTCCTTTGTCCCAAGGGCTGGGCATTTTGAAAAGTTGAATGCACATTAGGAGTGGACATTTTTATTTTTATTTTTTATTTTTTTCCTGAGATACCAAGCAGCTACATCGAAACAAAATGGAAAACAATGTTTTCAACCATGCTTTACATCGGTTAAACACCTTGCTCCGCAGCCATTACCCTACCTTTGTGGCAAATCAAAATAGTGGGCACCCCCAAGCTGGTCGCTGCTATAGAGAGGGAGCTGAAAATCAATATTCCTCACCAAACTTGCAAATAGACTTTGTGGTGCATCCAATTGTTCCATTAGTTTTAATTGTCCAATTAATGGGCCATATCCAAGTTCTTCCAAAATTCGTCTATCAAGTTATGGATTAGGTTTGGAAGGCTTTGTAAATTGCGGGTGACAATCTTAAAATGCGTAGTTGAATAATGACTAATGAATTTGAACCCCAACTCTTTTAGAGATGGGTTAATTTCATTTGAGCTGATTAGCTTGTGAGGTGATTTTTAAAGAGTCTGATGGAACCTAACACTTAGAAACCGATAGACTCATGGTTCAATATGAACAAGCCACAGTAAATTATTTAGTCACCAGGTTCAAGGGGTTATTGGTTCAATTCATTTGCTTGTAGGCCTACCAAGTTCTAATATATACTTGGTTTTATGTTATTGAAAACTTGAACTTCATCCAAACATTCAAACTAGGTATCGTTTAAACACCATTATTCTATTGCTACAGGACTTGTTCTTAAGTCATGTAACTAAAATTTAAATGTCATTCCTGGCATAATATGTAACCCAAATGAAGCTTAAATGAGTTCATTAAGTAAACTAGTCATCCAAAGTTGTATGAACAAGCAAGTGTGGGGGGCATGTATTGAATTTTGCTCCAAATTCCATGGGTTTCAAACTTGTTCACATATATAACAAGGGGTGAGATTGGCAAAAGAAAATTCACACCTTGTTTAAAAACTCACAAATTTATCACCGTATAGTGTTTGCATCTCACCATTCTTGTGAAATTCACATAAATCATTCTTTCCTTGTCATAATTGTGCATCGAGCAATGAAGGGTGGGAGAATACTTGCAACCTTTAAGGTAATCCAATTGTGAAGGTAGGGGGAATTTTGTTTTTTGGGCAACATGTTTGGTCTTTTGCAACTTGTGCCCTTGCAATTGGTGTTCACGTTGAAATGGAAAACATTTCTAGGACTCCCAAGAAAAAGTTGTGATAATTCTTGATTTAGAGTAGTTATGAGTCTCACAACTCCTAACTCTTGCATATGGACTTCAATTTAGTAACCCTCCAAAATAAAATTATAACCCATGAAAAGATCTCTCCAACTTTGTGTTGCACACTTCATGCTAAGGTCATTTGACCCCTTTGTCAAACATCTTAGTGGTTGAAAATCGAATGTTAATTTGACTTTCATGCACTTTTTACCATAATTTGTGCTTCAATCATCAAATGGGGAATGTGATCGCTTTTTGGATATCTTATCTTCAAAACCTTTCTAAAGGTCTAAAGAAGGCTCAATTTTCAAAGGTCCTTAAAACTTGTTATAACAATTTGTGACACAACAAGTTGAAATGGACAAGATTTTTTCTATTGTGTGTTGGGTAATAAAAAGTGGAGGATGCATTCTAAATTCATTTTCTCCTTTGAAGTGTGTGAGCTATGTTGTTTAACAAGCAATCATTAACGTATATCTTGAAAGAAAAGGGCAAAACCTTTATGAAAATATGAAGTTTCAAATCGTCATTGCATATGCAGTTGGTGTTAAATTTCATCATGTAACTCTTAAAGTGAAATCAAACCTTATTGTATATCAATTTCCTTAATCAATTTTTTTTTTTTGTTTTTTAGGTTTTCTTAATGAGGGTAGGTAGAACATGTGGGAACCATGGTATTTGATGATTCCAAACAACCTAAATAAGGTGGAATATAAGTTCTACAACAATGTCGTTTCATACCACAAGGATATAATGTTTTTCCATTTGGGTTATCAACATGGAAAAGTTGGTGTTACAATTTGTTTAAGGGCATGGGCTTGTATCAAAACATTATTTGGCACTTGTCGGAGAATTATACATCAACCATTAGATGATGTGGTTGTATTAGCCCTTAATGGGCCACCAAAAAACTTGGCATTAAAACATTGAACCTTTTAATGGAAAGAGAGTATGCCTTGACATTTCCAATGAAAGGGGTTCCAATTTACACACACCTACAAATAGCACATAAGGTATTAATAGATCCACAAATCATGGTGCCCAAACCTTTCAACAAGTCTCATTACAAAAGGGATTGAATTCAACAAAAAAACAAGAATTGGACAAAAAATGGGTAATTTTTTTTATTAAGCAAACATCTCTTTCAACATTGCGTGACACTTGACAATTATAGAAGCTATGAAAACAACCTTAAAATCCCAAACCTACTATAAATTCCCATCCTAGCATGGATTACACATAGATTTGTTAAAACAATCCAAGGTTGATGTGTATAATTTTTTTGCTAAAAAAACACATTATTCCATTCACAAGTATGGAATGACCATTTGTTCTAATGGTTGGGACGATGTTACGAAGCATCCATTATTAAACATGATGTTTGTTTATCATAATGGGGATGTATTTGTCATGCATTCCAAGGTCAACACCTATTATTATCACTGTCACCATACTCACAACACATAACAAAAAAATACCCTAACTAGTACTCCACATCCAAACCAAAGTTTTACTCGCCTACAAAACACTAAAATCCGTACCAACAAAAAAAACTCAACAAACTCCTTGCATAACAAGAACACATAAACATAACAAAACACAGCAAAATTACGATGTGTTTCAAAATCCAAAAACTAGATTATGATCACACACCGTCCCACTTATCTTAAATACCAAAAAGTTGGTATTTCATTCACATTAGAACTGGTTTTAAACTTACTTACCCCAAATTACCTACAATAACTAGGATAAAAATAAGTAACTACAATAAAAGTTCTGACAAATGTCCTGCATTCCAAGGTTGATGCTTACAACTATTGTTGTCACCATACTCACAACACATAACATAAAAATACCCTAACTGGTACACCACATCCAAACTACCCCCCTATCTAGGGTTGAAATCCCTTAAAGCCATATAACATTATAAAATTATCGTTAACAATCCATTAGGGGAATCCTTCAATTCCAAGGTAAAAAGACATTGGGCCAAGTGTAAATGTGAACCCCGTCACCTATATGGAATCCTTCAAATCCTCAACCAAAGGTGAAACTTCTTAGGGAAAAATCTTAGACTAGTTTTATTATGTAACTATGGGAACCACATCTACTGGGTGCACCAAGGGCAAAACCATTTGCCAACTAGTACCTAGTCCAAGGGCGGTGTCAAACATGCCATGTGCCTTCCTCTTGAACACCGGTCACAAACCAACATAGTGGCAGGTCCAATGGACTACCCACACATCATACACCATAAACCAACAGGTATAACAGCCAAGGATGGGTCAATTTGGCCATCCACATTAAGAAGATGACATGGCACACAATTAAGCACATGGTCATTCCATGTTTGACCATCTCATCCTTCCAACAACAATACTCCGAAAGGTAGGACCTTTCAAACACACAAAATCACACAACATGTAGTCACATCCAATGTGGTGGGTGTTGTCTGCTACAAGTAAACATAATCCCTTAATTTGAACCTACGAACTTTAAGTTGATAACCTCCTCCTCGAATTGTGGCATACCAAAGAATACTTCAGTGTTGAACAATTATCAAGTTCTCCATAGCCATAAACATCACCCACTTGAACAAACTAGCCTTTTGCTCACATGTTTAAACCCACACTACATGATAATCAAAACTAACTACAATCATAACATCATGTTGAATGGAGGTTGGTAGCTCAAAATCCCAACCAAATAACAAAAAATATGGTAAAAAATGCCAATAAAGCCTGCCAACTGAACCTATATCCCATGGCCAATCATGGTAATTACATATCCCAATTTTGAGTGTGGTCTTTTTGAAGGCCATATTTCCGTAATCCTTGTTTCACCATCTACACCATTTGTTCAGCCAACTTGTCTACTTGAAAATGATATATCGTGAAGTAATCCAATGATCTATCAATGTTTTCTCACATAAATATTTAATATAACTAATCAATTAATCAATTAATACAAAAATGTTATGACATATCCACAAAATAAAATATCTCTTGTTTAACTTGTAACCTACCTAGTTACCTACTAGCTACTAGCTACTAGTGCTTATCCTACTTATTACATATTACTTAAGTTATAACCTACTATCTATTACCTAACCTACCTAATTAATTAATTACCCAAGCTACATTTAATAGATTTAATTTTTTAAATAGTTAATTCATTAATCAATTAATACAAAAACACTATGACATATCCACACACAAAAAACCTTTTGCTTAACTTCTAACCTACCTAGGTTACGTACCTACTATTTACTACCTAGCCTACCTAATAAATTAATTGTTTAACATAGCTAATTAATTAATCAATTACTACAAAAACATTATGACATATCCACCAAAAAAAAACATCAAGTGCTTAACTTATAACCTACCTAGGTTACATACCTACTATTTATTACCTAGCCTACCTAATAAACTAATTAATTACCTAGCCTACATTTAATAAATTAATTGTTTAACATAGTTAATTAACTAATCAATTAATAGAAAAACATTATGACATATCCATAACATAAAATACCTCTTGCTTAGCTAACCCACTTACCTACTACCTACTAGTACCTATCCTACTTATTACATGTTACCTAGCCTATCTAATAAATTGATAATTAAGTGCCTAATCTTATTTTTGTTAAAATTTTAGCTACCACAAAAAAAACAAAAAACAAAAAAATTAACCATATTGGTGAGAAAAAGCAATGTCATGGTGATATATTGCCAAAATTAAAATGGTTAATTTAGATTAATGCATTGAAATAAAACTATATTTATGTTGAAAATTTATGGAAATGTCATGTGCACCATATAGGCTAATTTGAAATAGTTGGCAAGTTATATTGTCCATAGTTGTAAAAAAACTATAGTTGTTATCACCATGCAATTTAGTTATCATCCATAAGTGGACAAATAAAAGAAAATGAACAAAATATGTCAAAATTAATTTACGTTTTGACCTAAAACTTTTGTAGTCGTATCATGCAACTACATATTTGACTAATAGTTGGTTGGACCCATCATTTAGACACACACGTGGTATATACTTGCAACTACGTGGACACATAGGATTACAAATATCACAGTTGCAAATGTAGTAGGTTTGGATATTAGTCGCATTGTAGTTGCAAAATGATGGTCCAAATGGACAATATTTGTTCTAGCGAAACATGTGGAATGCAATTAACCTTTTGATCCATCATTTTCCAACCTTTACTTTCAAGGTTATGTAGCTCATTGTTTGGACCTATTACTGGAAGATTGGGGGGAAAAAACATGGGTGAAATGAATTGTGAAAAAGGTGAAACCTATTTTTAATTCATACAACATCACCATGCACAATTTGCAATTTTTTGTCATTACGAAACCAACCTAATGCTTCAAAACCCCATTGAAATGCGATTTACAACCAATTTTTTAATGATTGAACAATTGTTGAAAGTGAGACATGTTGAGCAAATTGTCATGGATCTTGAATGCATGGATGACTTTTGTCAACATGTTGTGTAACACCCATCAACACAAATCCTTCACCAAGGCAAGGTGTGTTCAAACCAACATAAAGAAGGACAAGTTTTGGAATACATGTGCGAACTTTGTGCACATGGTAGAATTGATTCTAGTGGTGTTGAAGGCATTTGATGGCAAACAACCTTGCATGGGGAAGACATGGTTTTTCATGAAAACATTGGAACAATATGTTTTATCATTATGAGATCAAACTTTATAGATGTAGTCAAACATCAATTTTGCCATCAATGGAGGATATTGATGACCAACCTACATTACGTAAAAACCTTTTTCAATCCATACTTATTGGTTGAAGCTCACCTCCATGCTTATGTAAATGCCAAGAAAACACTCAACTAAATGTGCTACAAAAAAACACTAGTAATCCAATGACCTATGCCAAAAGCTTTAAAGGACTTGTTAACTTTGTTGAAAGTCAAGGGCCTTTTTTGACACCTTCCAATTGATGGCCTTAATTTGCTCCCATGTGAATGGTGGGATTTGATTAAAATTAATGCACACACACTTACACCCATTGCCCTTCACATCTTGGTGCAAATATGTTTTATGTCATTGTGTGAGCAAAATTGGAGTTCATATTCATTTATCCATAGCAAAGTGCAAAACCGACTCACATCAAAATGAATTGAAAACTTGATGTACATATACATTAATAGTAAGCTCCTACAAAAACCTCGTTGTTTGGTACAAAAAAAATGTGTTGCTTAAATACTATTTGTTAGAGGTTGATAGAAATGAAGATGATAACGATACATTAGAGGAGGACCCTTTAGTGTCAAATGAGGATGAAGACCAACACGACCCCTATTAAGGACGAAACTGTGTTGTCACTATTAGGGCAAAATGGGGTTGGAATGATTAGGATAGTAAAAAGCAATTCAAAATTGATTTATGGTGGGAAACTCATAAAGTTTTTTTGAAGGATTTTGATTTTGAATAATTAGTGTATGTGGTAGTTATTTTGGAAAAGAACCCATACTAGAGCTAGGAGAAGAACTATTTTGATTTTGAAAAACATATGTTGTGGTTTTGTACTTTTTAATTATGTTTTCAATTCCACATTGTTTTGAATTATTTTTCAATCAACTGCAAAAATGATTATGATGCAAATTTGGACTTTTCAACATTTGATTCTTTTTTAAAATATGTATTATTTACAAAAAAAATATTGAAAATATGTTAGTATAGAAATCCAAATTAGAATAACAAAATTAAATAAACATTTACCATTTAGCGACCATCGTTTAAACGAATTTTGGGTGGGAAATCAAGATTATATGGATTATTTTGGATTTTTACTGTTTTTGTTGAAGTACAAAGAGGTTGTGTGCAGAATCTTTTTTCTAGTCCTACATATTCATTCATAATTAAATAAGAGGTTGTCAAGATTGAAACCTAGGAAAAATAATTATCACAAGGATTTGAATATAACAATCTATTGATTTTTAAAATAGTGGAACAAGGATGAACATGATTTGCATTGTGACCCAAGCCTATAAAGACAATTATACCATGTGCTATAATTTGGCAAAATGAAACAAAAGACATAATAGATGTGGAACTACAATTGTTGAATGATACAACACAACTTCACATTCTAAAACAATATAATATATCATGCCAAAGATATTTGAAATATAAGAATGGCCTACAAGGTGTAGGACACCATCTACAATAGTTATGGAACCTCAAGAAACATTTATTGGCATAGTAATGAGGTGACCTAATATTCAAAAAAAATTGTCATTAAAAGTGGTATCTCCAAAAGTTGAACTAGAAAGATGGGAAGACAATGCAAAATTGGTGCTACCCTTGCAAATCTACAACAATGAATACATATAAGAACATAGATGAATATGTTATCTCAAAGACATGGTAATATATACATATCCAAAAAGGTATAACATGTTCACAAAAAAAATACAAGAAAGGTTGGAGATGAAGTTAGTGCACAAAGATTCTTCTTGGCAACTACTTTGCCTTAATACAACCAACAACCTAATGAATGGGAAAAAAACTTGGACGACAAAGAAGTTAAACAAACAACACCACAATATGGTGAAACCGTATTTCAAATAAAATATCTAGTGGAACATGTTTTTGCAACTAAATAAGTCTATCAATCAAATGTTGGAAATAAAATCATAACATAACACTCCACCAATAATGGTATCCAATGCAAAAATAAATACAACAAGTTCCAATTTATTATAAAATAGTTAGTTTAGGGTTAAGCAAAGTTGACAAACATAGTTTTATGTAGATAATGGGTATGGCATCGAAGTGTCAAAAGTGCATAATAAGAATTCTAACCTACACCCAAGCACTATGGTTATTGTCAACACAAAGGCCATGTTTTTACATGTCGTCCTTTCATTGAGGAAATTTTTAAAGATGCAATACACATCATTTTCAAATTGAAATACAAACTAGGTTGGATGTGGAAGAAGTATAAAACCCCAAGAGTTATTCCTCATAATACTACAAACCAAATATACCCACAAAATTCCAAAGAAATAATTTACCTTATGGAAAGATGAGATATGTGAAGGATTCCCTTTGAATTTTAGATACTTCAACTAATGAGAAAATTATATTCTACTCCAAAGATAATTAGGTTGATTACATCTCATTTTTCGGACTGGGATGTGCAAGAACCTCAACTACCAAATGGAATGAACCTATGCAAAGAGGGTGGAATAGACAACTGTGGATATTGTTGTTAAAAAAATGGGAATGTACCTTTTTGCACCTAAATTTGGCACAACAACAGAAAATGTTGTGTGTGGGACAACCACAAAAGTTACAAATTAGAACATGTATGTATACATTAATGAAGAAGGATATTTAGTATGAGTAGGAAACCATAAAATCTTAGTTGTACCAACAAAGAATTTTCCTTCATAGCATATTGTGTATGTTGAACCCATTGTGACCATGCAAGGTACTTATTCACAAGCTACAAGAGTATATCAACTAGCTTTGTACCAATGAGATTTGTAGTGGTGGAACTTCATGTAGATGTACTTGTGTGAGGTACAATTTGAACTTTCATCTTTTATTTTGGTTCTAGGGTTGAACTTACAAAGTTGCTACAATTGGGGGGGAGGCGGGGGAAGTTTTGATGTTGATAACAAAAAATGTAGCTTTTGTAGTCTAATGAATCTAATAACAAGTTAAGGAACATGCAATTTTTCAATGAAATGACCTTAAAGATCCAACAAACATTCAATCATTTGAGGTCAAGGAGAGTGTTCACCATTTTTTGCAAACTCTTGGAAAAGGAATAGCTTGAACCTTTTTACTTCAAATGAACATTAGTGTTCATTCACCCGTCCAAATCTAGCAACCATAAACTTGTTGGAAAGTTAATGAGTAGGCGTTTCCTTTCACAAATTTTCACACTTTAGATTATAGTATTGATCAAAATTTTGACTCCCAAAGTTACTAGATTGTAATTGGATTGATCTAACAAACCTTTAATCACCTAAAATTTTGTTACATCCAATCTATTTGTACAAATTGAACAAGCTTAAGTTTGTTGGAAAGCTAATGAGAAGTCCATTCCTTTCACAAGTTTTCATACTTTACATTGCAATATTGATTGAACTTTTGATTCCCAAAATTACTAGATTGAAATTGGACTAACAACAAAACCTTTAATCACCTAAACCTCCATTACAACCAATCTACTTGTCCAATTAAATCTAGCAAGTTTAGGCTTGTTGGAAAGTTAATTAGTAGGTAGTTCTTCTCCAAAATTTCACGTTTTTCACTATAATATTGATTGAGAAATTATAAGGAAACAGAGCCATCACAAAAAGGCTACAACTATTTAAGCACGACACTTCATTCATAAAAAGAAATAACTTGAAGCATGATTTATCAAATATACTAATGCAAAGTTCTTATGACTTCACGATTAATCAATTTCATCACCATGCTCTCCAAGAAGACCCCAAGATCATCTCCTTTCTTAAAGAATGTTCACTAAGCTCTAGTACCAACCCTCACCCACACATCATGAAACAACATACATCCCCTCTCACCCAAAGAAAAAACCCACATTAAGAGAGGGGAGGCCCAAAGCTCAATGGGCTTTGGAAGGAGAATGGGAAAGAGCCCACGGCTTGGTGGCCATCCTTATGTGTTAGGCACAACCAACCATGTCAAGTAATCAAGGTGAAAGCATGAGACAAAACTGAGTTGAATCAAACATCACACCTGATGATAATCACAATTGGGATTACAAAGAAAAAATCTCATGTATTTCCCAAGCCAAGATGAGTGAAAATATCACGTGAATATGGTTTAATTACTAAAGGACTTGTTGTACAAGGAGGTCCCATTGACATTGTATGTTAGTAGTGAGCAAGCTATGAAGGGGGGTTGAGTGTTTGTAGCTTGGGATTGATTACAAGGTTGTGGATGTCAAATATTTTCCATGTGCATTTGAAGGTGTATATGCTTTGGATTTTGTCAATATGCTAGAAGATTTGTTATACAAAGACATCCCCAAAAAACTTCATGTTTATATGACACACATGATTACTTCAACATAATACAACCATAGAAGGAACCATGTCCATGATAGAAGTGCATACTTTTGTTAAGAACGTAAAAATGCACATTTTTGTAAATAAAGGATAGTGGTATTCCCCATAAATTGATGTAAAAAATTGAACACATTACCCATGATTATATTTTTTTCATTTTTTTCTACTTGAACCTTTAGACATTATTGTGGGTGATTTTCACATACTTAAGCCACTTTCTAAAATTTGAAATTTGATCCCCCCTTCAAAAAGAAGGAAGAAGAAAAAGGGTTAAAAAACATCCATGGCAATCAAAGCCAAATATATTGATTAAGTCACCATTGGACAACTATGGTGAACTTTAATTCACCACTAGATGCCGGATGTCGAGTCATTTCAATTGTCAAACCTTTAAAATTTTGGTTTTGGGCCCTTTTCACTTTTGATTGTTGGCCCTTTCATTTTTGATTACTTGTTTTTTTCATTTTTGGTCTCCTGCCTTTTCATTTTTAGTCGCCAACCCTTTTCATTTTCAATTTCTAGCCCTTTCATTTTTAGTTGCAAGCCCTTCCATTTTCAATCGCCATCAAATGGATGACCACAATAGTTTTCAATCATGTGATGGCGACCGAATGAACATCTAGCCATTTGATGGTGACCAAATTGGGTTGAGACTATGTGAGGTTTTTGAATTGAATCTTGGCTTCATTTTTTTGCCACCTCTTTTCCCCTTTGGATTTTGTGTCTTTGCTTGCACCCTTACAACCATTATGTGGAACCTTGAAAGGGTTGAAACCTTGGATATGTGGGGGGCTTTTTGGGCTTTTCCCAAAGACTTGGAAAAACTTAAACCATGGCGTTTCAAGACTCTAATTGATGATAATAGTTAGTTCTTGGAAAGTTTTAAAGTTTTTTGGACATCCCATGTTAAAACAATGTCATCCAACTAACTTCAAGGGAACAATTTCACCTAAACCACAAGACCTTTTATCCTAGACATTGAATGATTCAAATGGAAGGCATCCTAATGTGCCATTGCAAACCATGTGGAAGTGAAGGGCACAAGAAATGTTTGGGGGTGAAAGCAATTCATCCATCCATACTCAAAAGGGACAAAGCTTAAAGTGGATGACCCTAAATAAATTGCCATGCAACAATTTTACGAAATTATCTTATAGTTTTTCAAGGAACATACAATGGTTTACCTTGATTCCACTTTTGTTAGTAGACAAACATCCAACCTACAAAAATACAAATAGGTAATGGAGTTGAATTTTGTAATGGAATTAAACATTCCCCGAAGTACATTGAGTTGTAAAATTTTCCAAGGCTTTTGGAGTGGCTTGAATGTAAGGTTTGTGACATGACATCAAATTTGACACTTTTTATCCAACAAATGACAAGGCAAATTGGATTGTGGAGGTGGTGGAATTATGGGATAAAGTGACATGGTGGGCAAATTTAACAAGAATATTTTGGAAGCATGATTGGCACCATGGTTGGAAGAAGGGGCTTTAAATATTTTTTCCCCACATAGAAAGTCATGGCATCCTACGGACAATTAGGGTGATTATGGTGTGATGTGTAAAGTGTGGATTGAAATATTTGATCACATCCCAATCACCATTGAGTTGATAAGGAAGACACCCAAAACATATGATAAACGAAAAGCGTGCAAGCAACATTCCGTAAAAGCATTGTTTTGCCCATGTGAACATCCAAGTGTCATGAAGTTCCTTGACATCCATTTTAAAACTATGGAGGCTTGCACATTATGGTGGAATGAGGGCACATTTTGAAAAATGT
>Ga0116226_10004632_pt1 | contig 12191 bp, 9 predicted proteins | sample S1TSphfallax_FD_89692 | JGI IMG/M metagenome (GOLD analysis project Ga0116226, IMG submission 89692) | Host-associated microbial communities from peat moss isolated from Minnesota, USA - S1T2_Fa - Sphagnum fallax MG | ecosystem: Host-associated > Plants > Peat moss > Unclassified | place: USA... | reverse complement strand
GCCAAAACCAGCTTGATTGTTGGAAGTTGAACAAATGCAAGAGATAAGGTTCCCACATAAGGCTTTACTGGGGCCAACCGCAGCTTTAACCACAGCTCTCCATCAACATCAAGGTCATACACACCAACCGGGATGGAAGTTTCTACACCAGCTGTGCCAAGTTTGAGATTGAGCAGACACCTTGCACCCCCTGCATACCTTAATCCAAAATGGTACTGCAAATCATTTGCTCGCCTGTTGGACAACGGTTCAGCATTTCAATATTCACACAAAGGAATGGCCAAAACAACCATGATTGTTTGGAGCCCTTAAAAATCAAACAAGCCTCAACCCTTTGCAAAAAAATCTCCACAAAATGCTGTTCTTGAGAGTGGACTTTCACCTTGATGTCCGACGCTGGACGTTGCGCACAATTAATGGCTCGTAGTCCAGATTGAACTCTGCAATCTCCACCCGCTTCACATAATCTGGTTTCCCCAGGTTATCAATCGCAGGTTGCAACAGCTGAACTAGCCAACCCTCAAGGCTTCGTCTATAGACCTTCCAGATCTTGTGAATGACCATATTTACCCATTCGACAGACTCTTTCTGCCCAGGGTTTGAACCCATCTCTGGCATTGCCGGCTGCCCCCTCTCTGCTGCAGTGGCTCGGACATAGCGCTCCTCTAAACACCAAATTCTTGCAACAATCCCTGCAAACAGGAATGCTACAACTGCACCAATGGTGGCAAAGAGGAAATCTCGCAAAGGACCTGCTGCTGGGAGGAAAGAGACAGGACGGGGAAAAGCTTGCACAGCAGCTCTTGTGCCATCCCACTTCCGCAAAGCTACCAAATAAATTCCATTCCTGCCTCTGTATTCATATTTCCTAGTTCTTCTTCCCTCATTGAGCATCCAGCTCCCTCTACCAATTTGACTACAAAACTTGCAAGCCCTATGTTGCAGAGGGTGAGCAGCTTCATGCTCCCTCTCAAATAGATGGAATCTGCTCCGATGTCTAAGAGTTCTGAGCCATTTCTTCTTAGCTGACAGACTGCTGCTACTTTCCTCTAACCAAAACTCAGAAAGATAAGGAGACACAACAAATGCTGCTGACAAACGATGCGGTAAAACACACCCAGTTGAACTATGATGCACACTCCAGTGCATTGGACATTTTTGTGCCATGAACCACTGTCGATTCAGATAGCTCGTGAGCGCATTGAGATGCATACAAAATTATTTTCCCAATTTTTCTGAGTAATGATTTTGGTACAAAATGGAGATGCAGAGACTTGATCCTAATGAACAGTTCGCTAAAAATCAGACCTCTAAACTCCACAACAGACCACCCGAGAGCCACCAAAACACCCACCCACAACAACACCAGACTCCCCACTCATCCATCATCATGCTACGACAAAATGACTAACAGCAAACTCATCTCTTGAATTCCATTTCACCACTGGATCGCTAGCTCATAAATCGCGTAATTTTTCTTCCCTCCGACTCCAGCATATCTACAGAAACAACATCCGCACAACAACAAACAAATGCTGTTTTTTTCACACGGAGTGTGGCCGCTACTCGTTACGCGTGTGGATTGAAATCCGGGTACGTGTCCCTCCCGTAGCGTGCAAAAGCTCTGCGAAGGATACAAAATGCAATCATAGGGGTAGTAGTCGACAGACAGATCGCGGGTCCCACGACGCAGATGGCCTGTTCTGTTCACGCCCTGTGGTCGAATTAGGGTTTAACGCTCCATCGTCTCCAGGGTCCTTCGACAAGTGTTTCCATACCCTTTGATTTCGGCGTTTTTGCAAGAAAGGAATTACGAGGAATTAATTAGAGCCAATCGGAGGAGTCGAATTCCTATACAAAACCTTATCCATCGTGTAAGTCACTTCTCATCCAAAAAACCTCACACAACGTCGAATTGTTCTTTCTTTCTTGGATATCTCTCAGCTACGGTTTTTTATTTTGTAGGGAGAGGAATAGTTTGTTGGGAATTTATAAAGCATTTTGGAAAAAATCCCTTTTTCTTTTGGCGTGGGCTTAATCCCATGAAGTTGCATTGGGGGGGGGGGGATGGTCTCACAAAGTGTATAACCCACTCTTCAGTCAAGTGTAGTCCACTCTCCATTAATCCCATGAAGTTGCATTGGGGAGGGTGGTTTCACAAAGTGTATAACCCACTCTTCAGTCAAGTATAACCCACTCTTCAGTCAAGTATAGCCCACTCTCCATTAATCCCATGAAGTTGCATTGGGGAGGGTGGTTTCACAAAGTGTATAACCCACTCTTCAGTCAAGTATAGCCCACTCTCCATTAATCCCATGAAGTTGCATTGGGGGGATAGTTTCTTGGGGATTTATAGCGCATTTTGGGAAAAATCCCTTTTCTTTTGGAGTGGGCTTAATCCCATGAAGTTGCATGGGTATGGTGGGTTCACAAAATGTATAACCCACTCTTGAGTCAAGTATAACCCACTCTCCATTAATACCATGAAGTTGCATGGGTGTGGTGGGTTCACAAAATAACCCACTCTTAATCTGATGAAAACTTGCAAATCGATAATAAAACAAAACACCCAAAAAAAGAAGGGGGGGAGGAAAAGGTCCAAGATGGAAGGACCCAAGTCCTAGCCAAAAAAAAAATCACCAATGGGGACAAACCCCAAAGGGAACATGAAAAAATCAAGTACTCAAACCCCCTAGGTGCAAGGAGCATATGAAATAAGGAGAAGGGAGGAACATTTGAAAAAACAATTAGCCTAGAAGAACCTTCACCTACTGTAACAACATGTTTTGAAATAGAGGACACCCATGCTCGTTGCAACACCACCCACACCTTCTACTTGTAAAATGAACACAAAACCAAAAAAGAATGCCTCTAGAGCCCTTCGCATTCCATGCCATTTTGACACATCAATACAAAAAATTGTCAACATGTTGATGCAAACACCCAAAGACTTTTATGATTAGAAGAAAAAATTGATTCACTGGGTATCGATCACGATAAAACATTCCTTAACCTAAATCACAACTACAACGGCAATCCCATGAAATCAAATAATTCATGTAAACAAATATGCTTGAACGGGGTTAACATTGACGATGTGAACCAACATTCGAATGCCATCCACCAAAACCACAATGTCAACCCACCAATGCATAGATTGAAAAGTATGCGGTGAAAGAATTTGGGTTTACTCATGTAAAACATAAAATCTCACATCCCTTGCGATAGATGTAAAAACATCTTGCATAACATCATATGAAGTTGTTTTATCCCCACCATGGGCGCAACAAAGAAGGTGAATCCCCATAGGGTCCAAAGGTTGATCACAAATGCAATGTGACAAACCAAAGGTTAAAGGATAGGGGAGGCCTAACCAAGTGTGTAACATAATGGAAAAAGCCTTCAAAATCAATAAAAAAAATATGGATCATTATGTGAGCAAACAACCATGCATTCACACTTGGCCTTGCACAAGATTTCAACACACCAAATGTGAATCAAAAGGCAAATCGAAAATGATGTTGAAAAAAAAATGGTCATGCAATCTCTCTAAAATACTCTCCTAAAGTTGATATGCTCCTCTCTACCAATTATTCAAGGGGGGCATGCATGCCATTGCCATTAAGGGAAGAAGCTCATGCGCCAACTTCAAATGAACATGAAAGGATAGTGAACCTAAATTGTTTGTTTTTATTACTTCCAATAAGAATGGGTGAAAGTTCAATAAAAACCTAAAGGCAATGACATGACAACTAAAGCCCAACTCCTTAAATAAGTAGTTTGAGCAATGCCTTCTCCAAAAATGAAGCCTAACCTTCCATTAAAAATGGGGAGACAAATTTACCATTGGATTAAAGGAACTTGAGGGCATTCAAAAAAACTCAGGCCCGAAAGCCTCTCAAAACTTCCCGACAAAACCAAATCAAAAATGGCAAGTTGGAATTAAAAACCCAAAAGAAGGAGAACAACAGAATAGATAGGAAAAACTTTGAATGAAACGCCAAAAAAGAATCCCAAATGTTACTTGTACATCCCCTAACTTCGAAAGCACATCACCATGACGAACATCCTCATCTAAAACCTCTTGCAAAAAGGATGAGAAAAAAGAACCAAAACCAAAAAGGACACCCAAGATCTCATAAATCAGGGAATAAAAGTTAGTTGGGAAGGTGAATTTAAGACGCAAGTTAAAAGGAGCCTAAACTAAGCACTTATGAAGCTAAACAACCAACTTCATAAAAACCAACTAGGAGACAAAATGATCATAAACAAAGGGAACCGCATGGGTAGGGCCAAGGACATGGGTGTCATGATCAACCAAGGAAAGGAAAAGACACAAGGGAAAAATGCTTGAAAATAACACAAACATAAGTAAACACACAAAAATGCCCAACAAGGGTGTTGCCCTAACACATGCTCATAAATGAAAATATGTTAAACAAATCTTTCGAAAGGGAATGATGACTAAAGAACAAAGGTAACTAAAAGGCATAAAAGGAATTAACAAAAGGGAAAAGATGAAACAACTAGCTTCTTATTGTTTGAAGCTTTAAAAAATGGCCTTACACAAGATAGTGTTGAAGTCATTTGCTACATCCACCTAAAGCACCACACAATCAGGGTAGACATCCAAAGCAGCTTGAATATTATGGACCATTGCTTCACAACCACCCTTAATTTCCATGTTGAACTAATATGGTGACATGTGAAAAGAAAACACATTGTGAAAGTCTAAACATAAAGCCTTGTTAAGCAACTAATAAAATGTTTCACTCACTACAATTAACTAAATGCCACCTAAAGGTTTGGCCAAAACTAGAAGCATAGTAGCACCAGGAATGTGGACCACAAATTATGGGATGCAACCAACAACCACATGGGAACTCAACTGATGAAGTTGATTGAAATAAGTAATTGAATCCTCAAGGTCAAAAATCCCAAAAATGCACAAACACCATGCTTAATAAATGACTTGCTAACAAATGGGACATGCACAAAAAAATTAACCTAAGAGAATCCATGGAAAATTCCACATATGTGTCTAGTTAAAAATCCATCAAAGAATCTAAATTCAAAGGATGTAGGGCTTGTAAAGCACAAATTGTGTTTTTTTACACTAAAGTTAAAGCAAAAGAAGCAAGATCCTTAGCTGCATGTGCAAACTCCCTAGCATGTATGAAGACTAGGCTCTATCCTAACCAATACAAAGGGGGCACAACATGAGCAAAAAAATTTAAAGGCCAAGTTGCAAACAAAGTTTAGTTTGAAAACAAAACCACTACAAGCATTTGCGCTTGAAAAAAATGTTTTACCTGAAGTTCCTCCTAATCCCCAAATAAAAATCATCGAAGGCACACCCTAATCTCCCTATGCCTAGTTGTTTCATCACGAGGAAGAAGGACAAGACACTATTAAAAGAACAATAGGAATAGATGTCAAGCAATCACATCAAACAGGTTTTGAACAAGCTAGTATAGAGGAAGGTGAAAAGCAACATGCACCTCTCAACACAAAATAAAAGAAATGTGCACATATAGTTGAGGTCGAAGAAGACCCAAATGGAAGGCACTAGAGGAATCCAATGCCAAAATTGAAACTTAAATTGTTACAAGGGGACAAGGGGCTAAAAGGGTGGCCAAGAGTTGGTGATGTTATTAAAATGTAGAGTTTGAAAAACTTGACAATGCCTTTAATGACAAGCTATACCACATTGCGAAAGCAAAATGTCACAACTAGAACAAAGGACGTTGCATTGAACCCTACTCCTACCTCTGAAGGACAAAAAAAGACGCACTAATTGCATAGCCAAACTAGAAACAAGTGGAGGCTCAAGAGCCAAAAGAAATAAGGCCTCCATTGAGAAGCCCACCTACCCTAAAAAAATCCACATGTCCAAAAAACAAAACAAAAAAACCTAAACCCGCCCAAGGGGTAGCCCCACCAAAAACTAATTAATTAATTAATTAGGGCAAAACCCTCTCCAACATTATGGCCCAAAGGTCTCAACAAATCCTATTATCATGAAAACAAATCCAATATTCCATGACCATTCCAAAAAGAAAAACGCATTAGTTCTCCCAAATTTAAATCTATGTAACTAGGTTTGGTGAAACCATCACATGATGATTGTCCTTTCTTGATTGTCATCATGTGTGCCTACTTGCTATGGAAAGCTCCCACTTACTTGTATATTAGCCTCACAAAAGGTTCCATCACCATCACCAACTCCACCACAAACCCTCAATGCCCATTGCAACTAGTTAGCTAACTAACCTAAGTCGGCAACAACAAGAATAGGCATCAAACAAAGCATCAAATAAGGAGAAAAAATATAAATTATACCTTTCTTTCATAAATTTCTTTTTTGGTAGAAAAACTAGAATCAAGAATTTAATTTCATGTTGATCTCCTAATCCTTACATCTTTTTTAGCATGCCAAAAGTCTATAAAACCCTAACAAAAACCTTGCATTTGTACACAAATTAAACTTGATAAACATGTCCTTAAGCCATTTTCAAAAAGTATAATTGTGATCATGATCACCCACCAAAAGATCTCTCTACTCATGTAGATCATCATGACACAAATCCACCATCATGACTTTCCCATTAATCCCGTGAAGTTGCATGGGTGTGGGTTCATAGGAGTGTAAGCCATTTTCTAATCAATATAACACACTTTCTAGTCTTCAATCCAAACTATGAAAGTGGGTTCATAGGAGTGTAACCCATTTTCTAATCAATATAACACACTTTCTAGTCTTCAATCCAAACTATGAAAGCAGGTTCATATAGTGTAACCCACTCTCCAAGATGACAAAGTAGGTTAGCAACGTCCTTTATTTCTCAAATGTTATATGTGGAATAAGGGACCCCTTCAATGTTCCACAAGTTTTCACCCTTATCCAAGGCTATGCCCTTCTTCACATGGGCTCAAACCTATGAAGTTTCTTAAGGTAATGCCTTACCCCCACACATTGTAAAACATTTTTTTTCACTTGTCTTTGGTTGGTGTATCCTAATTTATTGTACAAGAGTTTTTACTTTGGGGGGGGGGGGGGGGGGGGGGGGGGTTGTTTTGGGGTTCATTTTCAAGATTTGTTAGGTATATATTACAACATCATTTATTTATTTTAATTTATAAACAAATTCTATTGAATTATTATACTAATGTATGAAGGGGGATTGTAATAAGGTTGAGGCTAGATGTGTTTTACAAACATAAAGGTCAATGAATTGTTTGGTATTGAATGCTTAGGGTGTTTCAATTGTAGTCGGATTATTTGTCTTTGGTTAATTACTATTTTAATCTCCTAATAAGCTTAATAGGTTTGTTATAACTAATTGAAGACTAATCAAAATTGATGGAAGGAAACACAAGTACTTTTTTTGTTGGAATATAGTTAGTTTTTTGTCATAGAACCCATATTATTGCCTCCAAATAAGCATGAAATTTTAGTTTTAAAGAACATAAATGGTTTTTCTACCACAAATGTTTTAGGAACTTAGGGCATTCAATTTAATGAACTTTTCTTTTATGTATGGTAGCTTGTTATTAAGATTTATGATGAAGGTGATAGTCTAACATTCTATGAGTGACACTCATAAGGTTATGACACACTTATTGTCATGTTATGTTCAAAGTGTTGTTGTGAAGTATTATTTGCAATTTCATGGACATATTTGTTTGCATGTAGAGTTGTTCATAGAATTGACTACTATGTGGTGCATGCCTTGTCTATGTAGCTAAGGAGGCCCAAAAGTTTCCATTTGTGAGTCCATATTTTCACTTGTATGGGTTGGGAGTGTTTGTAGTTAAGGTTTTTCTCATCTTTCAAATTCATATGTTGAATAGGGTTAATTGTGTTGTGAATCCTACTTGGATTGCATAATGACTTTCAATCATAGTCTTACTTTCACAGTGAAGCAAACATGATGATACAAGATTACAAGAGCCATAGTAAACATGTTTTTATGTTTTAACACTTTAAAGTGATGACAATCATTCTAAGTTGTGCAAAATGACTATTTTGAAATTAAAGTGTTAAAACATTTGAAATAAAATTTTGTTTAATCCAATTTTAGGTTTTGGTTTTAATTAGGACTTTTGAAATTGACCAAATATTGTCTCAAATAATGCCCATTTTAAAGGCCCCTTGATTTTCTTGATACAAACTTGTTATTCAAAAACATTTGGGTGGAAAAAAATTATAAATCACATTCAAAAAGCACTCATTCTTCTAAAAATGTGTAATCTGATTTTTTTGTTAATACATTTGAATTTTCAATATTTAAAAAATTCAAAGGCCCTTTACCACATGTAAATGGGGTACAATGTAAATGATATGCAAAGTAAAGTTGCAATTTACAATAAAAGACAATGAACCATGAAATAATTATTAACATATTTCAATATGACTCAATTGTTTTACCATTTTTCATATGAAACAAGGAAACTTACACATTTTCCAAAATGAATATATATTCAACATTGGATAACACACCACTAGCAAAGATTGGGTCCATGACCACATATTTAATAAGTTGCAAAAAAAATTCATTAAAAAAATCCATCCTATGAAAATTTTATTTGTGGGCAAAATGACCTTCTAATCATTTAAAAATGATGCATTTGTCTCATATGAGTTCATTTCATTGATGTTGGCTAGTTATTGATTTTTTACCTTAGTAACTACCTAGGTCTAGGGTTGGGTATCAATAGTCCACTAGTTGGTTATTGTCTTTTTAAATCGGTAAATAACCAACTACCAATCAAATATTTAATTTTCAAATTTTAATAACCTACCTAGATTATTAGAATTTCATCTACGTAGGTTATCAATCCTAAACCTTAAACATGTTGATAAATTTATTTAAACATTAAAAAAAAAACCTCCTTATGACCTACCTTACATTTAACAGTATTTAACCAATAATTTTCAAGGTGAATATTTGATAATTCACCCATATGCATGACCATAGGTTATTACTATAAAAAATTGAAAAAAATTGATAACTAATAGGTATGACTTTGACAATGAAATTGATATATGATTGATGGATCTAAATATTCAAAAAAAATTGATAATTGACCTATCTAATTATTGGGAAAAAAAGGCCAACTTGGTTTTGACCCCAATATTTGATGTTAGTGAAAATTTTGGATGGTCAATAATACATGGTCTTTTAATTATTCAAATGTACATTAACAAAGAATATGATGGCATCCATAAAAGGCAAGAAGGGACCATTCAACAGGTTCTAGGTGGACTTGAAAAAACATTATACAAGTGAGTTTTTGGATTTGAATGTGTGTGAATTTGTCATTTATTTATTATTTTATCATAATTAAATTAAAATAAATGTTAGAAGTAATGTCAAGTTGTTACATTGAAACTAGTTTATTCAAATTCTAATTTAACAAAGTTATCATGTTACTTTGAATGTTAGATATATTTTCACAATGAACACTTGAAACAATGCCAACAACTTTGTGATAGTTTTGAAGCATTGGACAAACACAAGTGCAATTAAGCTTTTCACAATTGTTGCAAGCATCTTTGTAATGTTTGTGCTTAATAAAAAACACTTGCAAGAAGCTAGAAGAAGTGTATGTATGAATCAAACTCCAAGGTCTTCTTTTGAAATCTTGAAACATGTGAAAATACCATCACATTTTTTTTTACTTGTTTTCTTAAAGGTTTTTTGTTGTAAAATAATATATATAATTCAATTAGATGTTGATTACATAATAAATTTTATTTATTTATAATAGTTCAAGGACACTCTTGTGGTCAAGAACTTTACAACATCATAATTCACATTTACTTGTCCTAGTTGTAAAGCAACCAACATGTTTCAACAAGCTAGAGATATACACATTTACATAACCTATAGCAAAGAAGTAAATTGTGAATGAGATTTTTCATTGGCTTGCAAGTTGGAAGCTAAAAATGGCATTGTTATGTATGTGACCATAATTGATGTCAATTTTTCTTCTCAAGTGTTGCATTTGAAGGGATGTGTTTGCATTGGGCCAATTCCATTGATCTTACATGCCAATTACATTTAGCCTATGGCTTGTAGTCTATCGCAACTTGCATTAGGCCAAAGTCAATGGAACATTTATTGTGAATGCAACAAGAGTGTTGAAAAGTTTTCCAAAATATGATGGTGAAGTTGTCATGAATCAAAATAAGAAAGGGTAAATTCAAAGATAAAAGTATCCAACAATGTGCCATGATGAGTCTTAAAAATAGTCTTGAGATGTTAAGGTGACAACCCACCATTGACTACACAATGTTTAAAATTATGCTAAAACAATGATATAATGGTAGTATTTTGATTCATTGGTTATAATCCTTTAAAAATGCATATTTTATATTTGTCAAATTATTGTCAAATTTATCCACAAATGGTACATTCATATATTGTAAGTTCATTGTTATATAAATATAACACACATTTTAACATGTGATGGAAAAAATCCAATAAACCATTAAACCTAAGCACTACCTTCTTCATGATTACAAATGTACCCATAGGTCCTTATAGTTGAGGCATATATGAAGATTCAATCTTTTGATCTTTTGAAAATTTATCTAATAATGAGAATGTGGTTTGATTTTTTCCTAATATGTAGTTGTATTATTATTATTCTTTTATTTATTTTTTCACTTACATCCATGTGTTTTCCAAGTGCTAGTTGAATTGTGAAATCTACTCTAGATTTCTTTTAATTAAGATTTTTGAAAACCTTTGAAACATTGTTTACATACATTTGGAAAACCTTGCATTACCAATCCATAATTTCTTTTGCAATTAGACAATGTTTTTTGAATCAATACATTTCACATATTTCTTGAAGTGCTTTCACAAATATGGACATGGGTGAAAATGAGCTTGTAGAACCCAAAAAAATATCAAAGCACAATGAAAATTGCAAATTGTGATAAATGTGATTATGTTCTAAATTATGAAAATCATTCCAAGTTGTGTTAAATGATTAATGTGAATGTTAAAAAAATCAAAATAAAAATTGATTTAATCCAATTTCAGGTTTTGTATTAGTTAAGGACTTTTTGACATTAACCAATTGGTGCACTATAATGTCCATTTTGTAAAAGGTCCTTTGGTTTTCTTGATTCAAACATGTTGATAGTAAAAAATAAAATTCATTTAATAAGAAATTACAAATCACATTCAACAACCACTAATTTTTAATGTGTAATTTGATTTTTTCATTAATACATTTCAATTTTGTGTGTCATAATTTCAAGAGTCTTATCACATCAATATGGGGTACAACATAAATGATGTATAAGGTCAAGCTGTAGTTTACAATAATAGGAATTGAACTATGAAATCTAAGATATTTTCTAAAACAATCACAACCATTATAAGAATAATTGACATGATTTGCAAATACAAAATATTGTTACAAATTTGCAGCAACACATATTGCTTTTGTTTACAAGCCTTACATGTAACATATGAAAAGAAAATGGCCACCTTTGTGGTTCATCATCCTAATCTACAAATATTACAATTTGATCAATCTACAAGTTGAACTAACTTGAAGAACAACTTATTGCACCAAAATTATTGTTTGCACAAATTTACCAATTACAAGATTTTAATTAGTATAGATCCAAGGTGTCATCATTAATACTCTTCCAAACAAAAAACAAGCACAAGAATTATTGCTTCACATTCTCAATGACAATGTCACCATAGATGTAAGCGTTTCATTTATATTTGTATTACCCCATTATATTTGTTAGCACACTCACAAATTTGACCTAACTAGAACATAATGTTTGAAAATATGGCATTAAACCAACATGATGATTTATAAACTAACTCTAAACACATCAACAATATCTTGCACAATGACCTAAGTTTTGCCAACTTTGAAAATGTTATAAAAACATGTTTAATAAACACATTACTCCAAAAGTCTCCTTTAATTACCAAATACATACAAGCTACAATATCATATTACATCACAATTGCAATTGTAATTATGATGTACCAAGAAATTGCCCAAATTTACAAAAAATGACAAGTAAAAATTGCAAATTTACATATCATATCAAAAACATTTTCTTGCAAATTCACATCAATATATATTCAACTAATTTCATTTTTTCATGTCAACATCTTGGATATGGATTAAAAAAATGCACAACT
>Ga0116226_10004631_pt1 | contig 12192 bp, 12 predicted proteins | sample S1TSphfallax_FD_89692 | JGI IMG/M metagenome (GOLD analysis project Ga0116226, IMG submission 89692) | Host-associated microbial communities from peat moss isolated from Minnesota, USA - S1T2_Fa - Sphagnum fallax MG | ecosystem: Host-associated > Plants > Peat moss > Unclassified | place: USA... | reverse complement strand
TATGAGATCCAGAGCGGCCAGCAGGGCAAGCTCTCGGCGGAAAACCTGCAAGCCGGCTAATTTTAGCTTGTGGCGGTTTTAAAGGCGGTGCCGCGAGGCGCCGCCTTTTTTATTTATAAAGATGGGGTTATTGGTTAGACTCTGTTTATGAGCACACAGGCTGAGCGGCTCGCCAGGGCCAAGAAATTACGCAGCGAGGGCGATACTGGGGCAGCGGCGGCCAAGCTGATTCTGGACAAGCTCGCGAAAGATTTCCCTGAGGATGTAGAGGTTCTGGTGCAGGCGGCGTTTGTGCATGACCAGCTGGGCCAAGAGGCGCAGGCGGTGCTGTATTATGGCCGGGCCTTGGCCCGCGGCGTGATGAAGCTGCCGGAGCGCGAGGCAGTGTATATTGGGCTTGGCAGTTCGCTCAGGGTGCTCGGCCGCTATGAGGATGCGCGGGCGGTGCTGGAAAAGGCTTGCGCGTTGTTTCCCGAAAATGCGGCGGTCAAAACGTTTTTGGCGATGGTGCTGTATAATTTGCAGGAGCATGGGGAGGCGATGCGGATTTTGCTCCAGATCATCGCGAAGTCTGAGCATGATGCGCAATTAAAAGCCTATTCCGGGGCGCTGGACTATTATGCGGAGCGGTTGGACAAGATCTGGGTTTAGGCGGTTTTAACCGGTCTGAGGCACCGCGTTGCAAGATGGCGGAATGCGCGGCGCGGCTGGACAAGAATTCGCTTTACTGAGCCCGAGGCATGTCTCAACCGCTCCTGCGAATTCTTGCCCAACCTCTCCGCTTTTCCGCCCTACGCAGTATGCGATATTTACACGCGCAGCGGCTCAGGCGGCTGGTTGGGGGGTGGGGGTGGGAATTCGCCGGGGTGGTCAGGCGGGAGTTCCACCGGCACCGGGTCCTCTGGCGGGGTTTGCGGCGGCGGGACGGGAACCGGCTGCGATGGCGGCGGGGCAGGGGGTTGTTCGGGGGCGGCCTTCATGATGCGTCCGAACAGGCCGGGTTTTTTGCTTTTCGGTTTTTTGACGGAACCGGCATGGATGATGCCGTGGATAAATTCCAGTTTCTGCACCACCGGCGGCGAGACGATGAAGGGGTAGAGATCCCCCAGCCCCATGCTGCGGTTCAGGCTGTTGACCGCGAAGGTGAGCGGCAGCCAGGAATCCAGCAGCACATTGGCGCTGGTGGCGTTATGCGGATCAAAATCGATATCAGCGTGCAAAGCGCGGTTTTTGGTGGCGGGGTGGATGCGCAGGCCAAACGTGCTGGCGGTTTCCAGCGTGTCGATGATGTGCAGGTAGTGCGCAAAAGTTTCCGCAAAATCTTCCCATGGGTGAGCGGTTGCGTAGGCGGAGATAAAACTCTTTTGCCAATCCGCCGGGGCGCCATTGGCGTAGTGCTGCTTCAAAGCCTCGCCGTAATCGGCGCGGTCATCGCCAAAAACCTCCCGGCACGCCTCCAGCTTGCCGGCATCGCGAACCAGGACATCCCAGAAAAAATGACCGACCTCATGGCGGAAATGGCCGAGCAAAGTGCGGTAGGGCTCGCCCATCGCCGTGCGCAGTTTTTCTCGCTCGGCGTCATCGGCTTCGATCAGGTTGATGGTGATCAGGCCGTCATCATGGCCGGTGAGAATTTTGGGACCACCTGATGGATTGTCGGCCAGAAAATCGAAAGCCAGGCCGTGCTCAGAATCATCGGCGAGGTTGGGCAGCGGCAGGCGGAGTGCGATGAGGGTGTAGAAGAGCCGGTGTTTTGCCACTTCCATCTTGCGCCACCGCTCCAGGTTCTCGCCCATGGCGAGATCAGGGATGGTACGGTTATGCCGGCAAGCCAGGCAGAATTTTTCTTGTGATTCGAGCGGAATGAGCCAGTTGCAGGCATCCGGCGTGATGTTCTCGCAGAACCGGTAGGCGGTTTTTTTCGGCGTGATGGCGGTGAAATGTCCGTCTCGTGGCTGCAGCGCCATCATCTCGCCAGGCAGCGGCAGATAACCAAGTGTATGGCCGCAAGCCGTGCATACCCGGTTCTCAAAATACACCGATTGCTGGCAAGCCTGACATTTGAAGAGTTTCATCCCGTCCCCTGAAGCGCTGTTGAAGTCAGGACCCTATATGGGGACGGTCTGCGTGTTTCGCGCCTTAAATCGGCGCCATCATGCGTGAAGCTATGATTATTTGATTTTCGCTTCTTTGAACTTGACGTGCTTGCGCACCACCGGGTCGTACTTGTTCAGCTCCAGCTTGGTGGTTTTTGACCGTGCGTTCTTTTTGGTCACGTAGAAGTAACCCGTGTCAGCGGTCGAGATCAGTTTGATTTGCACTACGTTCGATTTGGCCATGGTAAAACTCCGTCAGGCGGGCCGTATGGCGCATGGGGGGCGGTTTCGTCAAGGGTGGGGCATTGCAAAAACCAGCACTCTTGCCCTTTATACCAATTTTGGTATATTCGGTGCCATGGTTCGTCATCCACCGCAAAAAGACGAAAAACCCGTACGTTGGGTGGGGTCCTCTAAATCCGATTTTTTGGAATTCCCGGCCTGCGTTATCAGCAACATGAGCCATGCCCTCGGTGTTGCGCAGCTTGGCGGCAAGCACCCGGCTGCGAAGTTATGGAAAGGAGAAGGCCCGGGTGTGTTTGAACTCGCCGAGCGTTTTGAGAGCAACCACCAACCCAGCCCAAAAGGCAAGGCAGGCAAGCATGGCAGATGATATTATAGAGGGCACCGGCAATGTGTTTTCCGACCTTGGATTCCCGGATGCGGTAGATCGTCAAACCAAGACGCGGCTGGCAATGGCGGTCAATGCCATCGTGAAGGAACGCCGCCTCAAACAAGCTGACGCGGCCGCGATCCTGGGCGTTCCGCAGCCCAAAGTGTCGGCGCTGGCGAATTACCGTATGGAGCAATTTTCGGTGGAAAAGCTGATGAGTTTTCTCAACATCCTCAATCAGGATGTTGACATCGTCATCCGCCCCAGCCGTGAGGATGTGGGGCACACATCGGTGTTTGCACTCCGCTAACCACCAAGCCGCGACGGCAGGTGCTAGAAAAACGTGTTTGGGCCGATGCATCTATGCCGGCGATGCAGCGCTGGCTATTTCTCGGGCCTGGTCAGGCGGCCAACAATATCTTGCCGGGCGGCGATGGTTTGCGCCAGGCGGGCGGTGACGGTGGCCAGCACGCCGGATGAGGCGGTGGCGGGGGAGCCGGCGGTGAAAGGCGGGGCGGGGTTGTATTCGATTTGGAGCTGCACGGCTTCGGCAGCTTCCTGGCCGGCGAGTTCGGCGGCCATGGTGAGGGCAAAATCGATGCCGGCAGTCACCCCGCCGCCGGTGAACAAATTGCCATCACGCACCACGCGCTCAGCAACCGGAATGGCACCGAAGGCGGCGAGGAAGGGCAGGGCGGCCCAATGCGTGGTGGCGTGTCTGCCGTGCAGCAGGCCAGCCGCGCCGAGCACCAGGGCGCCGGTACAGACCGAGCTGATATAGCGGGCGGTGGCGGCCTGGTGGCGGATGAAATCCAAAGCGGCGCGATCCTCCATAAGCGCGTTGACGCCAGTTCCGCCTGGCACGCAGAGAACGTCGAGAGGTGGGCATGTGTCAAAACTCGTGGTGGGGGTGAGGATCAGGCCGGTGGCGGTGCGCACCGGGTCCAGGCTGGCGGCGGCCAGATGCATGGCGGCGCCGGGCAGCGACGCAAAAACCTCATAGGGACCTGTGAGGTCCAGTTGCTGGACATTGGGGAAGAGGACGAAGCCGATATGGACTGGCATTTTGGGTATCCTTACGGCTACTTTGATTTTTTGGCCTTTTTGGGTGCCGGAATGTCTGCTTGGGGCGCCAAAAATGTGGCGGCGCGGGTGAGGTCGGCGGGGGTGGGCATGAAGGCGGCGGGGGTGGCACCGGGTTCATAGAGCGGCACCTGGCCGGCGGCGATGTTGTCGAGCAGGTGGAGCAAAATTTCGGCATCGATGGGGAAGGAGAAAACGGCGCCGAATTTGGCGGCGCGGACGCGTTCGGCGGGGGCGCCGATATCGGGCACCAGCGGCACAAAACCGTGTTTTACAGCCTCGGAGAGCGTATAAGAATAGGTCTCCGGCCAGGTGGAGAGGAAGAGGGCGAGTTTGCCTTCGGTTTCATTGATCAGGGCCGGAAGTGTTTCGGCAGTGTATTTGCCGGTAATGGTAACATTGCCGATCTTTTCCAGAGTTTCGTCCATATTGGTGTAGCCAATGATCCGGAACTTTAGATGCGGGTGCGTCAGGCGGGCGCGGCGGGCGATTTCCAGCAATTTGTCGGAGCCTTTATGCGGGCCGATGGCGCCGAGGAGCAAAATCTCGTCAAAATTGCCGGCGCGCGCGCCGGTGGCGTTGCCGGCGTGCTGTTCGGGATGGGGAATCGCCTCCACGGCCAAGCCTGGGAAGGCGCGTTGCAGATAGCCAGCGGCGTTGGCGGAGGGGGCAACGACATGGGTCATCCCGGCAAGCAGGCCCCCGAATAGCGCGCGATGCCCGGCTGGGGTGAGGTCATTAAGCCGCGATGCCTCGTGCGCGCCGCCCATGTCGATGCAGCGCGCGCAGGTGCCGGTATCGGCGACGTCGCAGAAGCGGCCTATGGCGTCGATCATGGTGACGCGCGGGCAGATGGCGTAGAAATCATGCACGAAGTAAACCGCATGGCGGGTTTTCGCCCAATCCTGCAAGGTTTCGATGAAGTGTGAAGGAAAACCCAGGAGCTGGTGCAATTGGACCTGGGCCGGGTCGGCGGCACGCAACAGCGCCAAGAGTTCATCGGCCTCGCTGGGCAAGAAACTGGCGGCGATGGCGGGGGCATCGCAGCTCAGCTCGAGCAATCCGCTCTCCTGCGCCCGCAGGCGGAGGACCGAAACATTTTGGGGGGCGGCGGCGCGCTCAAAATCCACGATCGCCTGTTTGGTGCCGCCATCCAGCCCGTTGCTCACCACCAGTGAAAATTTGGCGCCGGCAGCGGCGGCGCGCGACAGGCGCAGCCGGTCCAGCGCCCAGCGGGCCCGCCTCATGCCATCCTGGCGCTCAAATTCCATGATCACCGGCATGTATTCCGGGTAGAGCGTGTTCAGCCGCGGCATGTTCTGGGCGATCAGGCTGGGGCGCTCGGTGGTAAAGGAAATGCTCTCGCGGTGTTCGACAATGACAGCGGCCGCGGCGACGTTGCGGTAGCCCAGCGAAGCCGCGCGCGCGCAAAAATCATTTTCTTCACCGTAGCCACGGCCAAAAGCCTCATCGAGCTTGCCGACCCGGCGTAGCACCTCGGCCTTGATGAACAGACAAAAACCGTGCCCGGTCGGCACATCCACCACCACGCCCGTATTTTGCTTGAGCGCGGCGGCGGCGAGCTCGGCCCAGCCGATATCGTCAAGTTCATCGGTCTGCAGGTCGATGCTCGGATAGGAGAAAATAGTGGCATTGTTGGACAAAGCGGTCACGGTGCCGATTTCGGGGCTCGCATAGGCGGTGCGTTGCAATTCGGCCAAGCCGCCAGCGTGCATGATGGTATCGGCGTTCAACAGCAGCACATCGGCCCCGGCACAAAAATTTAAGCCGCGATTGACGGTCTGCACAAAACCAAGATTCTGGGGGTTGCTGAGCAGCGCGACATTCGGCTCGCCATGATAGCTGGCCAGCATGGGGGCCATGCCGGATTCCGGTGAGCCGTCATCGATAATCACCAGCTGATGGGTTTGCGGGTCGCGATGCGCCAGCACTGAATCGATACAGGCCTGGGTGGCCTCAATGCCGCGATAGACCGGGATGATAATGCAAAGCCGGCCTGGTGCGCTGCCGCTCACTTGGTTGGGGGCCAAAAAATTGCCGCCGCGCCGGGTTTGGGTGATGAAATCGGTCAGCGCCTGTTGCAGCACGCTGCGCTCGGCGGCGCCAAGATTATAAGCCACCTGGCCGGCGCGCTGGGCGGCGGTGATGGCGGCGGCACGGCTGCCCACGGCATACGGGCCCGCGAACAGGTCCGCGCTGGCATCGGGCAGGCGGAGCGAGACCTCGGAGATGCGCAACGGATCAGCCGCTGGTGGCGGAAACGTGAAGCCGAAGCCCGGCTTGCCGCAATCCGGATAGATGGCGCGCACGTCATCGCGCGGGACATTGCACACGGTTTGCCCGGATTTTTCGCCGTCACGATAGATTTGTATGGTGAAAACACGGGAAGGCGCTTCCGGACTTAACAGCCAGCCGGCGCAAGAGGTGGCGGTCAGCTCATCCAGATTGCCTTGCAAGGTAAGCGTGCAAGTGAGTCTGGCCACCGCCACCTCATCGGCATAGACCACCAGAAGTTGCTCGCCGGCACCAAAACAGGCATCGGTAAGATCGAGGGCGAAGCGCGCCGGGGTGAAATAAGGGTCGATCTCGGCGGCGTCGATGCTGGTTTGGCCGGAAGCGACGATGGTGCCATTCTGGTTAACCGCCTTAATGTAAGGGGGCGTAAAATTGGCACGTCGTTCGGTCACCCAGCCGGTCAGCTTGCCGGCCTTGATCTGACAGAGCGCATCATAATGGCCAGCGCCGGCATCGAGCGGCGGCGCAGAAATCTCATCACCATTGGCGAGCACGTGCAGCCGATGTGGCGTGGCGCGGCAGGTAACGGGGATGCGAAAGCCAAAACTGGTGCGGCCCAGGCCGAGCACGCTTAAATCCGGCCGGCGCCGTGCGGCTTTGCCGGTGGCCAGCACCTTGCCATCATCATCAGTGATGCTGATCATGCAGCTTGCGGTGTCCGGCGGGTTGGCTGCCCAACCGACCACATAGCCGCCCTCCATGCCATCAACAAACCCAATGATCGCCATGGAAGCTGTCCCTTTGTTAACCTGCATCAGGCGACGCGGCGGCGTCTATGCCGCGCTTTTGTCGCATTGTAGCGGCGGATTCAAGCGTTTCGCTCTGGCGTTCTGGCCGGGCTTGGGTAGAAAAACCTTAATTTTTCTGAAAGATCATCATTACCTTTGCGTGATATGAGCGGTTTATATTGCTTGCTGCACCGCATATAGTTAGTAATACTTCGTTACGGGTTGACCGGTGCGGCAGGCAGGCATGGGAGTGACGCGATGCTCGGATTTGGCTATTTTACCGATACGAATGGCAGCGGCGTTACGGTCGAGATCTTTGAAACCAAGTTGCACGAGCTGTTCCGCCATGCCTTGATGCATGTTGAGGTTGATGAAGCCTGGTACCGCGCCACCTATGCGGATGTTGACCAGGCGATCCGCGCTGGTGTGACGAAATCCGCGCAGGAGCATTACGTGACCGCCGGGTATTTTGAGAATCGGCTGCCACGCTCGATTAAAGTCGATGAGGCTTGGTATTTGCAGACTTATCCTGACGTCGCGATGGCGATGCGCGATGGCAGTTTCTCCTCCGCCAAACAGCATTTTGAGAGCAATGGGTATCAGGAGGGTAGGCTGCCACAGGCGAACTGGTCGCTGCTGCACGCCGCGAAGCCGCGCGTGGTGCGGGTGGTGGCGTAAGGTTTTTGCTACAGATGCAACCAGCTTGGAAGCTGCGGCGTCAGCAAGGCATTGCCGGCCAGTAAGGGTTTGCCCAGCGCATCCAGCCGCAGCATCGCCAAAGCCAGGCCGCCGGCGACGCTGCGCAGGCTGCCCACCTCCTGGCCTTCCGCCAAAATCGCCGTGCCCGTCACTCCGGTTTCAGAGAGGCTGACCGGGATCAGCCGGCGCTTGACCAGGCCGCGATATTTGGTGCGTGCGGTCAGCTCCTGCCCCATATAGCAGCCCTTTTGCCAATCAATGCCGCCAAGCTCGTCAAAACCAGCTTCCAGCAGCAGGGTTTTGTCAGGTTCCAGATCAGGCGGACCATCCGGCAGGCCGAGGGCGATGCGATGCGCGGCGTAGGTTTCGGGGGCATCCTCGGCGGGCAATTCTAAGCGGCTCAAAATGCGGTGCCCGGCCTCCGGCAAGCGCGGGTCCGGGGCGACGATATCAGCCTCGGGTGGTCCGCCGCCCCAGCTCGCATAGACATGCCAGTCAGCCGAAACATCCGCAAACGCCACGGCGGCGCGCAATTTATGGCGTTGCAGTTTTGGCAGAATGGCGGAGGCAAGTATCTCCGGCACCTCAAGCAGTAAGGACTCCGATCTGGGGAAAATAAAAAAATCGGCAAAGTAGCGGCCTTGCGCCGTCAGCATCGCCGCCCAGAGCGGCGTATTCCGGGACACATCGTTGGATACGAGGCCATTCAGAAAGGCAACGCGATCAGGACCGCTGATTTCCAGCACGGCGCGGCCGGGGAGGGGCGAGATATGGGCTGTCATGGCCGCAAGATGGGATGGAAATGAAGTCTGGCCAAGGGGGCGCCCGTCAAGCCATCCAACCGCCCCGGCCCGAATCATTTTGCTTGTGCGCAAAACACGCTACAGCCGGGCGCATGAAAATCCTCTTCATCACCTCGTCGCGCATCGGCGATGCGGTTATTTCTTGCGGTATTCTTGAACATTTGCGGCTAAACCATCCTGATGCGCGGATCACAGTTGCTTGCGGTGCGGCGGCTGCCGGGGTTTTTGCCCGTTTGCCCGGTTTGGAGCGGTTGATTATCTTTGAAAAACAGCGCTTTGATGCGCATTGGTTCAAGCTGTGGGGCCAGCTTGCCGGGGTGGTCTGGGATGTTGCGGTGGATGTGAGGGGTTCGGGTATTTTGCTGTTTCTGGCGGCGCGATCGCGGAAAATTTTGCGCGGCGGGCGACGCCCTGGGCGGCGTTATGAGCAGCTTGGGGCAAGCCTCGGTTTATCTCCGGCGCCGCTGCCGGTGGTGTGGACAGCGCCGGAGGATGATGCCCGCGCCGCCGCCTTGCTGGGAGACGGCCCCGTTCTGGCGCTCGGCCCCACCGCCAATTGGGGCGGAAAAATTTGGCCGGTAGAGCGATTCGTGGCGATCGCGCAGGCGTTGGCGGCAAAAATGCCGGGTCTTAAAATCGCCGTTTTCGCTGGCCCCGGTGCTGCCGAACGGGCGCTCGCCAAACCCGTGCTCGATGCGTTGCCGGGTGCGATTGATGCGGTGGGAAGCCTAACGATCGCCGAGGCAGCCGCCTGTCTGCGGCGTGCAAAACTCTATATCGGTAATGATTCCGGCCTGATGCACCTCGCCGCCGCCGCCGGTGCGCCAACGCTCGGGCTATTCGGCCGCTCGCGTGCCGATGAATACGCCCCGGCCGGGCGCCGCACCGCCATCGCCGTCGCCCCCGGCCCGGACGGGGAGGCGCCGATGGAGGGGTTGACCGTGGAAACCGTGCTCGCCGCCGCCGAGACCCTCTTATGCGCATAGCCCAGATCATGGCCGGCGCCCCGCAAGGTGGGGCAGAATTATTTTTCGAGCGCATGACCATCGCGCTCGCCAATGCCGGCCAGGACGTGCTGCCCATTATCCGGCATGATCCAGGGCGCTTATTGCGGCTGCGCCTGGCCGGGCTCAACCCGGTGGAAATGCGCTTTGGTGGTCCGCTCGATGTTTTTACGACTCCAAAACTGCGTAATGTCGCCAATGCATTTGGCACCGAAATCGCCATTGCCTGGATGAGCCGCGCCGCCGCCCATCTGCCGGAAGCCGCCTGGACCAATATCGGCCGGCTCGGCGGGTATTATGATCTCAAATATTTTAAGGCCTGCCATTATCTGGTTGGGAATACCAAGGGTATTGTGGATTACATCGTGAAATCCGGCATGTCGCCCAGCCGCGCCGCCTATCTGCCGAATTTTGTGACGGATTTTGCTGGCGCCGAGGCGGCCTCGCGGCAGGAACTCGGGGTGCCGGAAGGGGCAAACCTGATGCTGGGTCTCGGCCGGCTCCACGCGGTAAAAGGCTTTGATCTGCTCATCAAAGCCGCCTCGCTGCTGCCGGATGACGTGTATTGCGTGATCGCCGGGGACGGCCCGGAGCGGGGTAAATTGGAGGCGCTGATTGCCGAATTGGGCGTGAAACATCGTGTCAAATTGCTGGGCTGGCGGCATGATACTGGGGCCTTGCTGAAGACCGCGGATATTTTTGTTTCCTCCTCCCGCCATGAGCCGTTGGGTAACATGGTGCTGGAAGCGTTTTCCGCGCAGACGCCGGTGCTGGCGGCGCAGGCCGAGGGGCCTGGTGAGGTGATCCGGCATGGCCGCGACGGCGTGCTGGTGCCGCTGGAGGATGCGCGGATGCTGGCGGCCGGCGCCAAAGCGATGTTTGCGGATGTGACACTGCGGGTGCGCCTGGCGCTGAATGCCAGGCAGCGTTTTGAATCCTGCTTCTCGCAAGCCGTGGTAACAAAAACCTGGCTGGATTTTCTCTCCGGCATCAAAATCTGATGTGCGGTATTGCCGGCATCATGCACCGGCCCGGGGTGGCGCTGGACCAGGCGATGCTGGCGCAATTCGCGGCCTCGCTGGCGCATCGCGGGCCGGATGGCAGCGGGGTTTTTGAGGCCGGCAATACCGCTTTGGTTCATACACGGCTTGCCATTATCGACCTGGTAAGCGGCGACCAGCCGCTGCGGGCCGGGGCGCTCACGCTGGTTGCCAATGGCGAGATTTATAATTTTACGGAATTGCGGGCAGCACTGCCTGTCACCTACAGCACCAACAGCGATTGCGAATGTCCTCTCCGGATTTTTGCCCGCAATTCCGCCAGTTACACCGCCGATCTGCGCGGCATGTACGGCATTGCCATCCATGATCTGGCGTTTGGCACGCTGACCCTGTCGCGCGACCCGTTCGGCATCAAACCGCTTTATTACGCGGAATATGAGGGCGGCCTGGCTTTCGCCTCCGAGCCACAGGCATTGCTGGATGCCGGCATTGTGGCCCGCGATGTGGATGCGGAGAAGCTAGGGGAACTGTTGCAACTGCAATTTTGCACGGGCGTGCAGAGCATCTATCCTGGCATTTTTCGCCTGGCGCCCGGCGAGACGCTGACGGTGAAGGAAGGGCGGATTGTGAACCGCACCTTGCAGGCCGCTATCCAGCCCGCTTCGCCGCCAGTCAATGAGGCCGAGGCGCTGCGGCGGCTGGATGCGGTGCTGGAAAATGCAGTGCAAATGCACCAACGCGCTGATGTGCCCTATGGCTTGTTCCTCTCCGGCGGCATCGATAGCGCCGCCGTGCTGGCGATGATGGCGCGCTTGAATTCCTCCCCCGTGCTGGCCTATACGGCGGGGTTTGACGTGCCGGGTGTGGCCGATGAGCGCGACGCGGCGGCGCATATGGCGCAAGCGGCCGGCGCAAAACATCAGCGGGTGAACATCACCGAAGAGATGGTGTGGGCGCATCTACCCGAAATCGTCGCGGCAATGGATGACCCGGTGGCCGATTACGCCATCATCCCAAGCTGGTTCCTGGCCCGCGAAGCGCGCAAGGATGTGAAAGTAATCTTGTCCGGTGAGGGCGGTGACGAAATGTTCGCCGGCTACGGCCGCTACCGCGCCACGTCGCGCTGGTTTTTCCCCAAGAAAATGCGGTCGCGCGGCGTATTTGACGGGTTGGATGTGCTGCGCACGCCGCCCTCTGGCTGGCGCGATGGGATTGCGAAGGCGGAAGCAGACGCAAAAGGGCTTTCGCGCCTGCAAGCGGCGCAGCTTTCCGAAATCGCGGAATGGCTGCCCAATGATCTGTTGCTGAAACTGGATCGCTGCCTGATGGCACATGGCATCGAGGGCCGCACGCCGCTGGTCGACCGCGAAATTGCGGCTTTCGCGTTTTCCCTGCCGTCAACAATGTTGGTCCGCAATGGCCAGGGCAAATTTTTGCTCCGGCAATGGCTCGCGCAAAATTTTCCTGCGGCCAACCCATTTGGCAAGAAACAAGGCTTTGACGTACCAATCGGCCCCTGGATCGCCGCCAAAGGTGCCGTTCTGGGTGAGTTGGTCGCACGCCAACCGATCATTGCGGAGCTGGCAGCACCGGATCAGGTGAAAGCGTTGTTTATGCGGGCCGGAGAGAAGCGGGCGGGGTTCGCGGCATGGGTTTTGCTATTCGTGGCGTTGTGGCACCGGCGGCATGGGCGGGGATTGCCATGCAATGGGTCAGTGTTCGATGTGCTGCAATAATCGTCCCCGTCGTGCCAGCGAAAGCTGGCATCTCCTTTCGCAGAGGCACCAAAGGCCGAAACGCTATAAAATGGAGTCCACATGTCCTACGACCTGATCATCCAAAACGGCAC
>Ga0116226_10004630_pt1 | contig 12198 bp, 18 predicted proteins | sample S1TSphfallax_FD_89692 | JGI IMG/M metagenome (GOLD analysis project Ga0116226, IMG submission 89692) | Host-associated microbial communities from peat moss isolated from Minnesota, USA - S1T2_Fa - Sphagnum fallax MG | ecosystem: Host-associated > Plants > Peat moss > Unclassified | place: USA... | reverse complement strand
CAGGATGAAAATATGGTCGAAAATGTCCTATTATGCTCGAACGGCCTTCCGTCTCATCCATGAATTTTAGTCGCTTACGATCCAGAGTAGCTCGAAACTTGCGACCCAAGCCCCCATTGTTGGTTGTGCGTTTTTGTTCGGCTTTTTCGGTCTTTGCCTGGTTTTCAATAGAGAGGAATGCCGATGAAATTTCGCAGATCCCTTCTTGTCGCCGCAACATTGGTAACGCTTGTGCCCGTATTAACGATCAGAGCTGCAGGGGCCTCTCCGGCGTCGACGCCCTCGGCGGAGAGCTGGACTCTTCATAAAGGGGACACCGTTAAACAAGACATTTCCGCCTGGGCATCATCCGCAGGCTGGCGCCTCATCTGGGTCTCGGGTTACGATCTCCCTATTGCGGCGACCGTCACATATACCGGGGATTTTGTTAACGCCGTGGACGCTGCGATAGACAGTGTGGGCTCCACCGATATAAATTTGTTAGCGTACGACCTGGACAATTTCCAAAACCGTGTTGTCGCGATCAACATGGTTCCTTCTGGACTATTGGAGCCCCATAAAATGAACGAAACCATAACCGGCTGCATTAATGGGGCTTCTTCCAGTTTGACGAATATTAAATAGGCTTTGGTTCGATGAATACGGAGCCTCTGGCTGACGGCGTGGCGCTCATCCCAGAGAATGGGGGTGGTGCTGGGGTCAGGTTCAGAAAATGACATCTTTGCGGAATGAGGCGTAATTGCAGGGATATCTTCCGGAATCGTCCAATCCTGAAATAAAATTCAATTATTCCAAGCGTAAAAAGTCCTAGAAAGACCTTTGAGGTAAGGAAGCTAAGGATCATGAAACGCGGAATTGTCGTTGTCTGCTCGGTGCTGCTGCTCCCCGGCTGGGGGATGGCGCAGGGTTTGCAGCCCTTGCAGCAGGTTCCGGCGCCGAATTTCGACGTTAATGCCATTTGCGGGGCATTTGCGAAGCCTGGCGCGGGGATGAATGGCTGTTTGGCGCAGCAACAACAGGCCCAGGCGCAGATCCAGGCGATGTGGCCGCAACTTAGCCCCTATGATCAGCAGATCGCCGGAATATATGGGGATTACGTCGATATGTTGCCGACCGTTCGTCAGTTATACCAGCATGAGCTTTTGATTCTCACCCTGGAAAACAAGCCGCTGCCAGGTGCTGCCACGTCACAGCCCGCGTCTCCTGCTGGGAGCGCGGCGCCGGGCATGCAGGGTCCGGCGCAGCCGCCGGGTATTCCGACTTCGCCTTACTGAGGCGCGTATTTATGCGGCTCTAGGTATAATCCGAGGGCTGTTCCTGTTGCCCGCCCGCTCCAAATTCTCACGACACCTGATGAGGAGGTTGACTTGGAAACGGATGCTACCCGCAAGCGGCTCTCGAACAAGGCGCATATATTTGAGCCGGCCGGTGCATTTTGCGCGCGTTGCGGATCAGGCATCGCCGAAGCGCTCAATACGCCGTTTCGCTGTTCCGGCGTTATGGAACTCCGAAATATGGGTCAAACGATTGATTCTACTGAAAATCCGCCTGGCCTATAATCCGTTTACGCCAAGCGATCTGGCGTGCCCTTTGCGCGTCAGACTCTGCCTGGAATTTGCACGGTATAAGTAGATTCCACACGTTGCCTTGTTTACACGGCTTTGCTTACTTCTAGCGCGTTGCCTGGGTGTAACGCCGTGTTTACCCAGAGGCATCGAGCTACCGAGATTTGACGCGTATCAGCCCTCAGGAGCATCGATATGGACAGCTATTCGCCATTTACCAATCCGCAACCCCGTGACGCGTCGGCAGGCGAGTTATATCTCAGAGTGGGTACAGAGATATTTGGCGTAAGTTTTCTAAACCTGCCCGATGCCCAGATCGTCGCCCGACAAATCAGTGCCTCGGGACGTGACGTCGATATTGTCGAAAAGAATAGCGGTTTCGTGCTCCAATCGTATCGGGTGAAGGGGGCCAATCCGTATTCGGTCTGATGCGGATGCGGTAAAAGGCTGGGTCGCCGAGAAATCGTCTTTTTTAACAACGTCAGCGTATTGCGAAGTGGAGCGCGTACATGAGCAATTGCCGATCGTGTAAATACTGGAAACCGGACTTCTCGGGAGAGGAGTGGCATGTTCATTCGCTGGCCGATTTGCCGCGCGAGGAGCGGCTCGAAATCGAAGAGCAGCTGCAAGGCGAGGTTGCCTGGGGTGAAATTCGAGACTGGTATTATTGGGGTGACTGCGAACTGGCCGATATTGGAAATTACGAAGAAGAATCGATTTTGGATATTAAGGTGCGACGGCCAAAATCCTTAGCTCTGGCCTTTGACGGTTCGGACGACATTGCCGGATTGAAAACCAGATATAATTTTGGGTGCGTGCAATACGCCGCCCGGACACCGGCTGCGGCGGCGCGCGGCGCGCGCGTGGGAGAAAGCCAAAACGCCGGACGCGGTGGCGATTCCGATTCTTTGGAAACACGTTGAGGGCGTCGGATCTTCTGCCCCGCCGTTTTGGCCAGCGTCAGGCGGCTTGATTGGTTGGGCCGAAATAGCTGCAGGTATCGCCGGCGCTGTCCCGGTAGACGGTGACGCGCGCGAGCGGCGGACATTCGCCCGCGAGGTGGCGCCAGATCCAGGCGCTCAGATTTTCGAGCGTGGCGGGGCCGAGATCGGGGATCTCGTCCAGGAAGCGGTGGTCGAGACCGTCGCGCACGCGCTCAATGAGGCGGGTGAAATGGCCAAGGTCGAGCAGCATGCCGGTTTGCGGGTCCGGCTCGCCGCGCAGGGTGATTTCCGCGCGGTAGGAATGGCCGTGGATCCGGCGGCTGGGTTCGGCTTCGATCACGCGGTTCAGGGTGTGCGCTGCTTCGAAACGGAATTGTTTGCTGAGTTCATGCATGATCAGGGGATACCCAGATATTTATGGGTTTGCAGAGAGAGCCGCCAGCGTGGGTTGGCGAGGCAGAAGGCAATGGCGGCGTCGGTATTGGCGATGCGGTCTGGGCCGTCCATCGGCTGGATGAGGAAATGCGCGAAATCGAGATGCTCGAACCGGTCAGGTGGGGCGTCGGATTGCGGGAAGACGAGTTTGAGCTCCTCGCCCCGGGTTAACGCCAACGGGGCGGTGGCTTTGGGGCTGACGCAGAGCCAGTCGATTCCCTCCGGCGGCGCGATGGTGCCGTTGGTTTCCACCGCGATGGAAAAGCCGCGCGCGTGCAGCGCGTGGATGAGGGCGCTGTCCAGCTGGAGCAAAGGCTCGCCGCCGGTGAGGACGGCCAGGCGGTGCGCCTCGCCGCCGCGCCAGGCGGATTCGACCGCTTCGGCGAGGGCGTGCGCGTCGGCGAAGCGGCCGCCGCCTGGGCCATCCGTGCCGATGAAATCCGTATCGCAGAAGCTGCAGATGGAATGCGCGCGGTCCGCCTCACGGCCGGACCAGAGATTGCAGCCGGCGAAACGGCAGAACACCGCCGCCCTGCCGGCGTTGCCGCCCTCGCCCTGCAGGGTGTGGAAAATCTCTTTTACGGCGTAGCCCATTCGTCGATCCTTCTTGCGCCCGGCTCACTTGCGTTTGGTTTGGTGCAGGCGGCGCAATGCCGGGCGGTTCTATCTGCGGCATTGGCGGCGGTGGCAAGGCGGACAAGGGAGGGGCAGGGTTGAGCGGGGAATGGGGCATCCCGTTGATGCGATGATTTCAGGCGGCGCGGGTGCGGCGGGGGTTGTAGCTGGCGGGTGGCGGGGTCATTTTGATTTGGTATCGGCAGACAGAAGGGATTTCCCGGTTTGCGTGTAATGACGAGGGGGACGGTTCGCGTTATGACGCCAGGATGAGCAGCAGGTTTGACGGTAGGGGCGCGTGGCGTCCGGCAGGAAAATATACCGGGCTGGCCTGGATTTGCTGGGCCGGGATGCTGCCGGGATGCGCGCTGCTGGAGCCGCCGAAGCCTGTGGTCGTCGCGACACCGCCTCAGCCCGCTGCGGTTGTGCTGCAGAGGGCCGAGGAAACGGCTTATAATGAAGGGTTCATGCAGGGGCGCCGGGTGCAGTGGCGGCGCGACCGCGCAGTGGCGATGGCCAAGGCCGCAAAAGACCAGAACGGGCAGCAGGCCACGCCGCCCGGGCAAGCTGGGCAGGTAGACCAGGCTGTGGCAGGCCAGGGCGCGCCCGGTCAAACGGATAATACCGGCGCGGCGGCTGCGGGACAGGCCCAGCCTGGACAGGATCTGGCGGGCGGCGCCCCGCAGAACATGCCAGCCAGCCCGTCGGCGGGCGAACCCGCGCAGCTGCCGGATTTGCCGCCTTTGCCGGGCAACAATGCCTATGACCCGAGTGGACCGGCGATGCCGGTTGGCAGCACGCCGGACCCGTTTTAGAGTCATCGCACTCTAGAGCCGGTTTGCGGGCGGTTTTTTGGGTTGCCGGTTTAAATTTTATGATGGGTGGGACGGGAAGATGGATTGCTTCGCCCCGCTCTCGCGGGGCTCGCAATGACGGTGTTCGTCCCTGCCGGCTCAGGCGGCTGGGGCGTGGCCGAAGATTTCGGTGAAGAAATTGATCATTTCGGTCCAGGATCGGGCGTCGGCCTTGGCGTCGTAGCGGGCGAATTCCGGGCGCCCCAGCTTGTCGGCATCGGGGTTGGTGAAGCTATGGACGACGCCGCCGTAAAGGTTGAGCTGCCAGTCCACCTTGCCGGCGCGCATCTCATCCTCGAAGGCTTTGCGTTGTTCGGCATCGATGCCCGGGTCGTCGGCGCCGATGCAGGCCAGGATTTTGCCTTTGATGTTTTTCGCGTCCTGCGGGGCGGCGGTGGCAAGGCCGCTATGGAAGCCGACAGCGCCGGCGATCGGCGCACCGCCGCGGGCGAGTTCGAAGGACATGGTGCCGCCCAGACAATAGCCGATGGCGGCGATCTGGCTGGGTTCGACCTCCGGACGGGCGAGCAGAGCGGTGAGGCCGCCCTGGGCGCGGGCACGGATGCGCTCGGGCGCTTCCCGCAGCGGGCCGATGACGGACATGACTTCTTCCAGGCTGGGGATGATTTTGCCTTCGCCGTGCAGGTCGCAGGCAAGCGCGATATATCCGAGCCCGGCCAGGCGCTGGGCGCGGGATTTGGCGTGCTCGCTAAGGCCGAAGGCTTCGGGGAACACGAGAATGCCGGGGCGTTTGCCGGTCACGCCGCCCTCAAAGTAAAGCTCGCTATGCATGGTGAGGCCGTCAGCTTGGTAAGTGAGGGTTTCGTGGCGCATGTTTTTCTCCTCTGGTTTGCGCCTTGGTATCATGCGGCGTGCCGGGGAAGCCAGCTTTGGGCGCGCAGGAAAATGTGAACAAGTGATAACGGCTTTCGGGTTCAGCCGCCGATATCCTTGAACTTGCGGCGGAGCGAAAGCTCGTCGGACATGGCGGCGGCTTCGAGATCGTTCAGCCGGGCTTCCAGCGCGGAGAAGCGGGATTTCAGGTTGGAGACCTGGCTTCGGGGCGCGGGGCCTAAGGAGGCGGTGAGGTCGCGATAGGCCATCTGCACGCCGGCCGGGGAAGATGCTGCGGTGGCGCCTGCGCGGGGCTGCATGAGGAACGCGAGCGCGAAGTAGAACAGCACGCCGACGAAGCTGTGCGGAACCAAACTGGCGATGACGAACAGGCCGCGAATCCAGATCGGCTTGATGTGCAGCCGGTCCGCGATGCCGGCGCAGACGCCTGCGACCCAGCCATTCTCCGTGTTGCGGTACAGGCCGAGGCGGTTGGATATTTTATCCCATTGGATTGCCATATCGGGCTCCCAGGTTCGGGTTGCTGCGCCAGTCCGGCACTTCGGCATCCAGGATGCGTTCAAGTGTTGCCAGGCGCTGTTCCATGCGGGCGGCGGTCTGGCTGAGTTGGTCGAAGGCGGCGGCGTCGCGCGCGTTGAGCCGGCGGCTGCCAAGCGCCTTGCCGACATAATGGAAGATGATCCAGACCGGGGCGACGATGACGAAGAAGGCGAGGAAGCAGTCGGTGACATTGTCGCTCATCACACGCGCCCGGCCTGGCGGGCGAAGTTGGCGGGATTGCTGCGCCAGCTTGGCACTTCGGCGTCGAGGATTTGTTCGAGCGTGGTGACTCGCTGTTCCAGGCGCTGGGCGATTTGCGACATTTGTTCCAGGGCTTGTGCTTCCTGCGCGCTCATCTGCCCGGCGGTGCTGGATTTGAGTTTTAGGTAGCGCAGGCAGACGACCCCGAGGATGCTCGCGATGACGATCAGCACGGCGGTCAGGTTATCGTCCATTCTATCCTCCGTTGGAGACGAGGCGGAGCGCTGGGCGAGGGGTGGGCGCGCGCGTCGTTCCGGAAATGGAGGGTAACGGGGTTTTACGGCCGCTGAAAGCAAGGATTTGCGCGCTGGGTCGCGGCGTTGCGTCGCGGGCGGCGGGTTGGGCGGGCCGCGCTGCGGTTTCCGCCGCGATGGCGCTTACACAGCAGCTGAGGAGCACGGTGGCGCAAAGGATGGCAAATGGCAGGAAGAGCAGAGCGTGCATGGTTCAGGCCTCCGGCGTCGCGGGTTTGATGCGGGCTTTTAAGGCTTCCAGCTCGTCGGTAACGGATTGGTCGGCTTCGAGTTCCGCGAAGTCATCGGCGAGGGTTTTGGTCGTGCCGAGATCATAGGCTTCCACCTTGCCCTCCATCTCATCCAGCGCCTGTTCGATCCGTTCGAATTTCGCGAAGGCGTCATTGACTCGGGTATCGTGGAGTTTGCCGCGCAGTTTGAGCTGGGCGGCGGCCGTGTTGCGGCGATTGGCGAGGATTTTCTCGCGCGTTTTGGCGTCGGCCAGCTTGGCTTGGAGCTTGGCGATGTCGGCATTCTGAGCCTCCAGCCCTTCCGCGATATGGGTGAGGTGGCGCTGCGCCTCTTCCAAGCTGAGCGTAACCTGGGCTTTGGCCATCAACGCGCCGCGAGCGAGGTCCTCCCGGTTCCGGGTGAGGGCGAACTCCGCCTTGCGGGCCCATTCGTCGCGCTCGCGGGTGAGGGTGGCGATGCGGCGTTCCAGCTCCTTGCGCTCGGCGATGACGCGGACGGCGGCGGAGCGGACTTCGACCAGCGTGTCCTCCATCTCCTGGATGACCAGGCGGATGAGTTTGGATGGGTCTTCGGCGCGGTCGAGCAAGGCGTTGAGATTGGCGTTGATGATGTCGCTCAGCCTGGAGAAGATCGTCATGGGCTTTGGCCTTTCAGCGCGGCGGGCCGGGTTAGGGCGGCAGGGCACAAGACGCTTTGCATATGGCGTGCCAGGATTTTGCTCCGACGTAATGTATTGAAAAATATACATAAATATATTCGGTTTGGTCTCCCGGATTATTCCTTGTAGCGATTAGAGTTAATAAATCGTGGAAAGCACTAATAAATGGCGGAATTGGCAAATATTGTGGGTGAGAGCCCGGCGGTGCAGAAAATGCTGGCGCATGTTTCGGCGCTTGCGGCGGTGAATCGCCCGGTGCTGATCATCGGCGAGCGGGGGACGGGGAAGGAGCTGGTGGCGAACCGGCTGAATTTTCTCTCAGCTCGGTGGAACAAGCCGTTTTTAACGCTCAATTGCGGGGCGCTGAGCGAGAGCGTGCTGGATAGCGAGCTGTTCGGCCATGAGGCGGGGGCGTTTACGGGTGCGGCGCGGCGGCGGGCGAGCCGGTTTGAGATGGCCGATGGCGGGACGATGTTTCTGGACGAGATCGGCAATGCGACGGATGCCGTGCAGGAGAAGCTGCTGCGGGTGATCGAGTATGGCAGTTTCGAGCGCGTCGGCGGCAATGAGACCGTGCGGGTGGATGTGCGGATCATCGCCGGGACGAATGCGGATTTGCGCCAGCGTGCGGCGGCGGGGCGCTTCCGGGCGGATTTGCTGGACAGGCTGGCGTTCGACGTGATTCTGCTGCCGCCGCTGCGCGAGCGCGCGGGGGATGTGATGGTGCTGGCGCGGCATTTTGCGCAGCGTATGACGGCAGAGCTGGGGCGGGATTTTTTCCCCGGCTTTACGGCGCGGGCGGAGGCGGCGCTGAACGGCCATTCCTGGCCGGGGAATGTGCGCGAGCTGCGCAATGTGGTGGAGCGCAGCGTGTACCGGATGGCGGATGTGCGAAAGCCGTTGGCGGAGGTGGTGCTGGACCCTTTCGGCCCGATGGCGGCGGCCGCGGAGCCTGCGTTGGAGAATGTCCGGGCTGCGGCTCCAGGGGTGACGCCGGCGCAGACGGGCGGGTTTCGCGAGCTTGTCGAGGGGTTTGAGCGGGGCCTGCTGGAGGCGGCGCTAGTGACGGCGAAGTTCAACCAGAAACAGGCGGCGGCGGCGCTTGGACTTGGATATCATCAGCTGCGGAACGCCATGAAGCGGTTGGGCGTGGGGTAGGCATCGGCGCGGGCTTGGCCGGATGCAGGTTGAGTTGGGCCAGGAGCGCTGCGGCGGTCGCGGACCAGCCGGGCGGGCGGAAATGCCGTGCGATCTGACGCTCCAGCGCCGCGATGCGCCCGGGTGTTTGGATAAGGGCGCGGATGGTTTCGGTGGCGCCGGTGATATTGTCCGGGTCGAAATAGGTGCAGAAATCGCAGCCGGCTTCGGGGATGGCGGCGCGGTTGGAGGCGGCAGTGGTTTTGCCGTGGCAGAGGCTCTCGGTGACCGGCAGGCCCCATCCCTCGTAGAGCGAGGGGAACAGCGTAAACAGGCAGTGCTGGTAGAGGCTGGCGAGGGTGGCATCTGACGGGTTTTCCACCCAGCGGATTTTGCCGCCGAGCCAGTTTGCGGCGGTGAGCTGGCCGCGCAGATCCGCAGTGAGCCAGCCGAATTTGCCGGCGATGACGAGGGTGGGGATTTCGGCTTCCGGCATGGTTTGCAGCAGGTTGCGCCAGACGCGCAGCATGGCGGCGTGGTTTTTGCGGATTTCGATCGTGCCGACCATGAGCACATAGGGTTGCGGGATGAGCGGCTGTGTTTCGGGATGCCGGGCTGGCGCTGTGCTGCCGACGGGCAGGACAATGGGGGGTGCGATGGGCTGGCCCTGGGCGCGGAGCTGGGCAGCGAGGTCGGCGGCGGTGTGGCGGGAGACGGCGAAGGTGAGGTCGGCATTCGGGATGGCATAAGTGAGCCAGGCGGCGAAATCCGCCACCATGCGCGGCGTGCACCATTCGGGGAAGAGCGCTGGGATGAGGTCGTGCGCCAGATAAGCGAAGCGGACGCCCTGCGCGCGCAGCCGGGCGAGGAGGGTGGGATTGTAAGGGTCCTCCCACGAGGCGCCGAGATTGACCAGCCAGTCGCCGGAGGAAAAGGCGATGTCCGGGCCTCGCAGCTCGAATGCGTGGCCGCCGATGGCCGTGATTGGGCGGCCGCGGGGGCGAAGCGGAACCAGCAGGGCGGCGGCGAGTTCTGCGGCGGCGACGCTGGCGGTGAGCGCCGCGCCGGTGAGTTTGCCCAGCGGCCGGCGATAGACGGCGGGGAGTTGGCGCGCGAGGCGGCCGAGGGCTGAAAATTTTTTTGGTGCGGCGGGCGGCGGCGCAGGCGAGGATGCGGCTTGCGTGATGGCTAGGATTCCGGCCTCCAATGCGGGAAAATGCACTTCGCGCAGGCCGTTTTGGGCCGGGTTGCGGCGGCAGAAGGCAATTTTTTGATTGTTGGTCTTGTGTTGCCAGAGGGCGCGCGAGGTCTCGAAGCTGAAGCGCTGGATGCCGGTGGGGCGGTTCGCATGCTGGAAGAAACGGATGAGGTCTTCAACGTCCAGCCAGATGCGCATGGGATATCCTCTACTTTAGATGGTAGCATTAACCGTGGTTAATTAACGTTGAAAGAGAAATATTAACGCGTTGCGGGTGGCGTGGGGGTTGGGTAGAACGATCCCCATGCGGATTCGAATGATGTTGACGGCGGGTTTGGCGCTGGGTTGGAGCGGTGCGGCGGGGGCGGCGAGCCTGCCGGCGCGGGCACCGGGATTATGGCAAAGCACGACGACGGTGCGCGATGCCAGCGGGCAGGCTTTGCCGAATGCGGTGAATGTGGTGACGGTGAGCTGCGTGGACGCGCTGACGGATTTGAAGTTTTTCACCAGCGGCGACAGCGCCTGCACCAGCCTGGAGATTTCAGGCTCCGGGAACACCTACAAGATTATCGGCTCCTGCGCGCAGGCGGGCAAGCCGGTGAATGTGGATGAGACACTGGTCTATGCCAGTCCGCAGGCGGTGACGCTGACGGCGAAGCTGGATTCGCCGATGGGGCCGGTGACCGTGACCTCCGACCTGCAATGGCAGGGGGATTGCCTGGCGGGCATGGTGCCGGGCGATGAGGGCAGCATTGTGAACGGCGCGTTCAGCAAGGCCGATAACATCAACGACCCTGACAATCAGTAGGGATTTTAAAAACCTTGGGCTGATTACGGCGCTGGGCTTCGCCTCCGGCCTGCCGTTGGCGCTCTCGGGCTTTACGTTGCGGATGTGGCTGGCCTCGGACCATCTGGGGCTGGGGGTGATCGGGCTGACCGCGAATATCGGGCTGGCTTATACCTGCAAGTTTTTATGGGCCCCGGTATTCGATGAGGTGAAGCCGCTTTTCTGGGGCCGGCGGCGCGGTTGGCTGCTGAGCGTGCAGGCGGCGTTGGTGCTGTGCGTTGCGGCACTCGGGCTGTGCGACCCGGTGGCGCATGTGGGGCGGGTGCTGGCGGTGGGGGCGGTGCTGGCGTTTGTTTCCGCGAGCCAGGATATTCTAATCGATGCGTGGCGGATTGAAACCTTTGCGCCGCGTGCGCAGGGCGCGGCGTTGGCCGGGTATATCTGGGGCTATCGCGGGGCGCTGCTGATATCGGGTGCTGGGGTGATCGCGCTTTCGGTCAAGACCGGGTGGCATGTGGCGATTTTGCTGGTGGCGGGCCTGGCGCTGGTGGGGCCGGTGGCGACATGGCTGGCCGCCGAGCCGGAGGTGGCGCGGGTGCGTGGCGCGGCCGGGTTTGCGGCGCGGTTTGCCGAGGCCGTGCGCGCCCCCTTGGCAGAGTTTTTGACGCGGCGCGGGGCCTGGGTGGTGATTGCGTTCATCATTCTCTTCCGGCTGGGCGAGGCGCTGGCCGGGGTGATGCTGCCGCCCTATTATCATTTCCTCGGCTTCAACCGCGTGGCGATTGCGGTGGCGAACGGGCCGATCTCCCTGGCGGCAACCTTGGCGGGGGCGGCGTTGGGCGGGGCGCTGGTGGCGCGGATTGGCGTGGGGCGCGCGCTGCTGGTGACGGCGCTGTTCCAGACGGCGGCGTTGATGATGTATCCGGCTTTGGCGTTCTTCCCCGGGGAGCCGCATATGCTGGTGGCGACATCCGCGCTTGAATCCTTTGCCGAGGGGTTCGCGGACGCGGCGTTTCTCACCTATCTCTCCGGGCTGTGCGCACCGGAATACACGGCGACGCAATATGCGCTGCTCTCCTCCCTGGCGCCGATTGCGCTGCGCACGATCGGCGGGCTTTCGGGCTTCATGGCCGCGGCGATGGGGTTTGTGCCGTTTTTCGTAATGAGCGCGTTTGCGGCGTTGCCGGCGATGGCGCTGATGCTGGTAATTTTACGGTTTTATCCGCCGGCGGATGGGCGGGGGAAGGTGGTCCAGTCCAATATCGTACCGTGACGAACTAGCGTCAGCTTTGGTGCTGGCCCGGCAATCCAACATGTGTCTCGCTCGAGCGGGAAGCAAGAAACAAACCTCTCTTCAATTTAGAGCAAGCGTAGAGCGGAAAAGCGCAGCGCCTTCCGCCATATTTACGCGCGTGTTTTCATGTCGGACATTGCGGGGATGTATCGAAATTTTTGAAATTCTTTCATAGGGTTGCTTGAGTTGGCAGGGTAGAACGATGGTTGGAATGTGGACAGACGCGGCGGGTATGCGGCCAAAGATGACGGAAGACGCTGCGCTTTTCCGCCCTACGCTTGCCGTGAGACAGGACACGCTGTAATCGTCATGAAGTCGTAACCAAATGCGCGGCGGATTCTTGCGTTTGAAAATCCATGATCTTTTTGGATTCCTTTTGTTTGTTGTCGCGGGGTGCGCGCCTGCTTCGGTCGTTCCCGCGGCGGTAATATCGCCATCGCCGAAGACGGTGGTCATTGTTCCAGCGATACCGAATATCTGATTGTCGATACCATGGGCGTCACCGTCTTTGGGAATGCCCTCGACACGCCACGGATGATGGCGCCGGGTTCTGACGATGGTGACGGCGCT
>Ga0116226_10004628_pt1 | contig 12198 bp, 9 predicted proteins | sample S1TSphfallax_FD_89692 | JGI IMG/M metagenome (GOLD analysis project Ga0116226, IMG submission 89692) | Host-associated microbial communities from peat moss isolated from Minnesota, USA - S1T2_Fa - Sphagnum fallax MG | ecosystem: Host-associated > Plants > Peat moss > Unclassified | place: USA... | reverse complement strand
CCGAAACTCGGCAAGGTCCGCGGGGTCTCGCGTCTCGAGTTGCTTCCAGTCGGAGCGGATCGCGGAGGCAAGCTCCCGCGCCGCCGCGAGATCATCGCGCTCCCGGGTCGAGACGGAATGATCGAGGTGATCGATGACCTTACCGAGCAGGCTCACCTGTTCGGCGACGAGTTCGAAGCTTGGGAATTCGACGTCGCGGGCCCGCTGCAGTCGAGCATCGTTCTCAGCAAACAGCGAGAGCGTGTAGGCGAGGTAGACGATGAAGAACAGGACGCTGACCACCGTCGCGGACAGCAGTTTCCATAACAGCGGCACGCGTCTGCCGCGAGCAATGCTCCAAGGGGTCCGCACGGTGGTGCTATCCAGATCCTATCGGTCCCAGGGGCTCTTACTCCTCGTCACGTGACGCCGTTCACAGTCCCTGGCCTCCACGTGAATGGTTAGAATAAGGTCGTCCCGTCGGGCCGAATGCCGACCGCCGCACAAATGCACCCATTTCCAGGTGCCGCGGATCGTCCGCGCCTCAGCGCTTTTGGATGAGTTCGTGCAACGCGCCGCTCGCGGGATTGCGAACGACGGCGCTCAGGACCTCGCCGAGGGCCGGCATCGATAACTCGATTGGCCCGCTGTAGGTTTCCGCGCCGAGCGCGGCCGCCACCTCGAGCGCCGCGACCAGGTCGCGCACCAGGAAGGACTGGGCGAGATAGCCGATGTTCGGCGCCACCGCGCGCGGGACGATGTCGGTACATTCGAAGTTGAGCGGTTCGATCATCGCGATTTTGCCGAAGATGTGATCGCCCTGAAGATAGATGTCGCGCGCCCGCGCCCCGGGGGGAAAGCGCGTAAATAACTCCATTTGCGCGCCGTGCAGGACGACGTCGTTACGGACGCTCATACCGAGTACCTGCGAATAGAACGCAAGGCCCTTGGCGTGGTCGCGGACGTTGTGCGCGGAGGTGGCGACCGCGGTAGTGCCGCAGCGGTTGTAACCACCGTGGTCGGAGAGATAGGCCGCGGTCCGCAGAATCCGCGCCTTGGGCCGATCCGCGCGCAGCTCGATCAGATTCAGAATGACCGTGTCCGGCCCTTCCAGCATCACTTCGACGGGCTGTCCGACCTCCTCTCCCATGTCGTGCACGAGCGGTGCCGACCAGGCCTTACAACCCGCGTGTTCGAGAGTGGCGGTGAGCGTCGCGACATCCTCGGCATAGAAATTGAGATTCACGAGCCCAAACATCGATTGCCCCTCGATGTTACGAACCGCCAGTCGGCCGCCGACATGGAATTCGATCAAGGCCAGTCGCCCCACCGAACAGCCCCGATCCGCCAGCACCGCCATCGAGGCGCTTGCTCCGCGTGGCAGCTGCCAATGGACCTCGAAGGCCCGCCCGGCGAGCTCGACATGCCCGAGGACATCGAGCCCCATGAGATCCACATAGAACTGGATCGAGCGGCGAAGGTCCTCGACCCCGATTGTCGCCGCATACAGCGGGCTTCCCGAGCTCGCGATGCCGTAGTCCGGACTCATTCGAGATTCTGTCTCCATGTATCGTCATTCCTCGGCCGTGGGCTTGGGGCTTCGAGTGAGCCCCGTCTAGAATAGTCATCTGAAGAGGAGCCTGTCCCTTGAAACTTTTCTACTCGCCGACTTCTCCCTACGTCCGAAAGTGCCTGGTCTGCGCGCACGAGATCGGGCTGATCGAGCGCCTCTCGCTCGCGCCCGCGACACCGCATCCGGTGCAGCGCGACCGTGCCCTGGTGGCGATCAATCCGCTCGGCAAACTCCCTACCCTGGTCACCGACGAGGGCACCGTGCTCTACGACAGCCGGGTGATCTGCGAGTACTTGGACTCGCTCGCCGCGGACTCTCTGACTGAGGGCCGGCTGATCCCGGCGGCGGGTACCGCGCGCTGGGCGGTCCTCGTCAACCAGTCGCTGGCCGATGGCATCCTCGACGCCGCGGTGTTGACCCGCTATGAGACGGCGGTGCGACCGGAGGCCCTTCGTTGGGACGCCTGGGTGGCCGGGCAGCTCGACAAGGTGAGCTGTGGCATCGCGGACCTGGAGCGGCGTGCGGACGATTGGAGCGGGCGGGTTGACCTCGGCACGGTGTCGATCGCCTGTGCGTTGAGTTACGTCGATTTTCGCTATCCCTCGCGCGACTGGCCCGCGCTCGATTGGCGGCGTGGCGCGCCGAAGACCAGCGCCTGGTTTGCGCGCTTCAAAGAGCGCCCGTCGATGCGCGCCACGGAACCGCCTGCGGCCTGACTGCGTCGCGTCCGTGAACGCGCTGCCGCAGCATGCTCGCTACCAGACTTTCCGCACACCCACCGTGATCACTCGTCCGAGCGGATCGACGTACCCCGGTTGAAAGCCGACCGGGGTTACACCGCTCCCGTCCTGGACCGTCTGGCGGCTGTCAAAGAGATTGGTGACACCGAGGTTCAGGTTCAGTCCCTGCGCGAGATCGGCGTACACGCGCAGATCCGCGGTGGTGAGGTCCGAGAAATAGAGATTCGAGGACGAGGCCGCCGTACCGCCATCGACGAGGGTCGCGCTACGCCAGCGCACGCGCAAACGCGCCCCAAACGCGTGGTAGCGCAGGGTAGTACGGTACTCGAGCGCATGTCGGGATTGGCTGCCGGCGACGCTCGTGCCGGCCACGGACAACGGCGCGCCGTCGAGTAGATCGAGTGGCGGAACCCCGGCGCGTAGCAAGATCGTGTCGCGGAAGTACCAGGTATCGTAGGCGGAAATCCACAGCCGCAGTCCCGTCTCGCCTTCGGCCGGCGGATCCTTCGAGATCGGCAGCGACACATTGAAGCCCCACTTGAGGTCATCCTGGGCTTCGAGCGCGAGATTGACCGAGCGGTCGTCCACCTCGAAGAGGGTGCCGGACGCATCGCGCAGGAAGCGATCCGGAAACGCGTCCTCGACTTCGGCCGTAATCGCCGGTAACGGACCCTCGGCATCGACCACGCGGCGATGCTCGAATCGGGCGCCGAAGCCGGTCGAGTTCACGAACGGCCCGAGGTAGACCCCGAAGCTCGCGACCCGGGTATCGGTACGACGCAGGTCGTCGTCGCCACCGGCGATCTCGGTGACGTACACGGTCTCACCGGTTACGAAATCGAACAACTGCACCCCCGGAGTCACGATCGACGGCCCCAGAAGGTCCTGCAGACTCGGCGCGCTCTCGGTACGCGAGTACTCCGCATGCACGTGGATCCCACGCAACGGCTTCCAAGTCACTCCCAAATCATAGGACGGGAGAAGGCCGAACTCGGAGACCTCCTGCAACTTCGCGTCGAAGCGGAAATTGAAGTCTCCGAGGAACGGCAGGACCCCCTGCTCGCGACTCGTGAGCGGCAGGTTACCGTTCAGCTGCACACTGCCCGTGCTGCGCGACAGACGACTCGCGCTCGCCGCCACCCCCGTGAGTGCGGTCGAGGTACTGATCGTCTGCCACTGCGAGGCAAGATTGATGTTGAGGAGCACAGCGCCTGCGGGGAGTTGGGCCACGGGTCCGCCCAGATATCCGGCGAAGCTGCCTGAGGACACGCTCGAGTCGCTGTGATCGAGGAGCAGCTCGCCCGCAGCGTCGAGTCCCGTTCCTCCGCGCGTATGGGTGACCGTGCCGTCATAGCCCGCCGAACTCGACCAGCTGAGAAACCCGAGCGCGCCCCCTGCCCGCGCCGCGAGGTGGGTCGTGGTGGTGCCGGTGTGCTGGCGCAGGAGCGCGGCGTTCCCTGAAACCTCATCCGTGGCGAGTCCCTGCAGCGAATTGGCCGACTTCAGATCGACCGAAGCTTCGAGCGACGGTCGGAGGTTCAGGAGCGGCCGCACGATCGATCCCGAGAGTTTCGCTTCGTTGGTCGAGGGGACGAGCGTGCGCAGCGGCGGGTCCGTATCGACGACATCGCGCTGGCTCTCGAGCAGACGCTCGGCTTCCTTGTAATCGAGCCGGACTGCCGACTCGGCGTCGTGCTCGACCCGCACCGCGGAGACATCAGCGGCGCCGCTCTCGCCACCGCCTTCGGTGGTCTCGTTATCGCTGGCCTCGGCGGTGAGGCCGCGGTAATGATCGCGCAGGACGAAGTTGAGCACACGCTGGGTATCGGGGAAGCCGTAGCGCAGCGAGGAGCTCTCAGGCAGTACATCGACCCGAAGGATCGCCTCGGGCGGAAGGTTGTCGAGTTCGCCAGTCCCGGCAATCCGGCCGTTGATGAGCACGATCGGCGGCAGGTCGCTCATGCTGCTGCGGGTTTGCGGCTCGAGCGCTTGGAGCAGATCCGTGACGGAGCCGACGCCGTAGGCGTTGATCTCGGGGGCAAGGATCTGGTTAATCGGTTGCTCGTCGGGCGCGTGCGGAGCCGTGACCACGATCTCGCCGAGGGCCGCGGGGACCGACTGCGCCGCCGCGGCACCGGCGGCGAGGCACGCCCCCGCGAGGATGAGGATCCGAACTACCTCGACATGTTGCACGGTTCCTATCGAGCGGCGTCCGCGGCGGGTGGATCGCGACTGAGGATCCACAGCGCGGCGGGCAGCGCCGTAAAGTCCGCGATCAGCGCGAGCACGAAGGCGGTCGCGGATACGATGCCGAACTCGCGCATCGGCGGTAGGTTCGACAGCGAGAGCGCGAGGAATCCACTCGCATTGATGAGCGTTGCAAATAGAATCGGTCGGCCGGCGACGTTGAGCGCATAGCGGAGTGCGTCGCCGGTCGAGTGGCCGCCGGCCTGGCCCTCCTGAAAATGATAGAAGAAGTGGATCTGATCGTTCTCGGTAGCACCGAGTACCGTCGAGGCGATGAGGATGGTTGCGATGTTGAGCGGGATATCGACGCCGCGCATTACCAGGAACACCGACAGAATCGCGAACAGCGACGGGATCATGGTCATCAGGCGCGCCGAGGGCTTGCGGAACACCACCAGGAACGCGCAAAAGATCACCCCCGCGGTCAGCAGGAAGCTTTGCGTGAGCGTCGGCAACAGCCGCTCCGTAATCTCGGCACCGAGCACGCCCTTGCCGACGACCTGGCCGCGCGCGCCGCGCAGCGCCGGACTCGTCGACTGGGCCGCGGTCCACTGCCGCTCCACGAACTGACGCAGCGCGCCCACCGGGCCAAAGAGTTTGGCGCGGCCGCGAATACTCAGCCGCACGTCCGAGAGACTGCCGAGATCGACGTACTGGCGCGCGCCCGGGACGGTGAGCAAAATCTGCTCGAGATCCGAGGCGAGCTTCTCCCAGTCCGCAGGTCCCGCGGGTAGCTGGTCGGATCCGGTTTCGACGTAGCGCGCCCAGCGCAGCGCCGAGTCCGGGCCATCGACGGCGGTGATGCGTGGGTCCGTCTCGAGCCGGTCGGTGAGCTGCGACAGCGCGCGCAAGAACTCCGGATCGAGCGCCTGGCCGTTGGGGGTGTGGATCCAGAGCTCCACGACATCGAGGCCGTTAGTCGCCTCGAAGTGTCGCGTGTCCTCGGCGACGCGCTCGTGCGGATCGACGTAAGTGAGCACATCCATCTCGAGCGCCATCGGCGCGATCCAGCCGCGCACACCGAACAAGGCGGCAGCGCCGCACAACATGAGCGCGAGCGCGCCGCCTACGAACACCCAGCGCAACCGGCGGCTGGTCGGCACCAGCCATTCGACGAAGGCGGCAAAGCGGCGGCCCGCCTCGGCCTTCGCCAAACTCGCGGACGAGCGCATCGGCGTACGCAGCAGCGACTGCAGTGCGGGAAACAGCGTGAAGCATCCGATCCACGCAACGATCAGGCCACAGGCGGTCCACAGGCCCATCTGCTTCACCGGCCGGATATCCGAAATCGCCAGCGCCGCGAATCCGACCGCACAGGCGAACATCGAAGCGGTGCAAGGCAGGAACTTGTTGGCGAGCACGCTCGCGTGGTGCTGCCGAAGGGTCTGCGCGTCATCCGGCTCGATGAACCGCGAGTGCAGATAAACCAGCGTGGACGTCGTAGTCACCATAACGGTGAGCGGCACGATGGTCGAGATGACGGTGTTCGGCCAGCCAAACAACAGCGCGATTCCCATGGAGATCGCGATCACCGCCCCGAGCGTGAGCACGATCGCGGCCAACGCGCGCCAGGACCGATAGACGAGAAACACCAGCGTCATCAGGAACAACCCAAAGAGCGGCATGAAGCGCGCGGTCGCAATCCCCGTCTGGCGCTCGAGCCAGGCGTCGAGCCACGGCGAGCCCACCCGGCGAATCTGAGTGATGGGACCGCCGGCGTGCTCGAGCGGCAGCACCACCGCGTCGATCGCCTTCAGGATCGCGTCGCGTGCGGCCGGCGAGTCCTCGTGCAGTTCGAGCGCGATCCCGAGGCTTTCATCGCCGATCAGGCCAGCGCGGCGAAACAGCGGCGTACCGGTCGCGAAGGCCCGGATGCGCGCCGCTTCGGCCGCATCGATGGGCACGGCCACCCCCCCATGACGATAGAGGTCGAGCAGACTGTGCGCCTGGACTTGGGGGATCGCCGCGAGCTCGCGCTCGACCCGGTCGGCCACGCGGAGCGCGTCGACTCCAAGCGGATCGGGAGTCTCGAGGGTGATGAGGGCCTGTTCCCCTTCGGGGAACAGCTTCTCGAACTCCGCAGTGGCGCGGGCGAGAGGATCACCGGGAACGATCAACCGGTCGATCGCCGGATCGTCGGGGATCCGCAGGGCAGCGTAGACCCCCAGCAGGCCAAGCACGAAAAATGCGGCTGCGATGGGGATTCGTGCGCGCAACACACGTACAAAGAACTGAACGACCTTCGGCGAGGCGGGCACACTCATGACTAGCGAAGCGCCCTCACGGCCCGAACGGTCCACAGCGCCCAACAATGATAGCCTAAACCCATGATTAACCTTCTTTCGACGGCCCTTGCCACCCTCGTGTTCTGTGCCCCGGGCTACCCCGGCGGCGCGGGCGATGCCCAGCCTTATCTGGATCAGTTCGTCAAATCGGCCGCGGCGGCCTCCGGCTGGCCCGCCGGCAGTCTCGCTGCAATTTACGATCCGACCGAAGCGGGCGGGATCGCCAAACTCGAAAGTCCGAGCGTCGCGCTTGCCTTCGTGCCGTATCCTTTCTACGTCGAGGAGGCGGGTAAGCTGCATCTCGCGCCGCTGGTGCAGGCCAATGTAGCCAACGTCGGGACGACCGAGATCTGGACCCTGGTCGGCCGTAACGGCGCTTCCCTGGCGCCAGCGTCACTGGCGGGCTTCACGCTCCTCAGCAACGCGGGATACGCGCCGGACTTTGTCCGCCGGATCGCGCTCGCGGGCTTCGCGCTGCCCGCCGATGTGAAGATCGAGCCGACCGGGCAGATTTTGAGCGCCTTGCGCCGCGTGGCTTCGGGCGAGCCGGTGGTGGCCCTGCTCGACCAGACGCAGATGGGCGCGGTGGCGAGCCTGCCGTTCGCCGCGCAGATCCAGGTCATCACCCGCTCGCCGCCGCTGCCGGTGGCGCTGGTGGCGGTCGTCGATTCGCGGCTTCCGGCCCAGCGTGCGCATGCGCTGCAGGCCGGGCTGCTGAAACTGGGGGAGGCGCCGGGGGGCGCCGACAATCTCGGCACGCTGCAGCTGAACGGCTTCGTGCTGCCGAAACTTCCGCAGATGGGGGTCTCGCCATGAGCATTCGTAGACTTCTGGTTGTGATGGCAACCACGCTCGCGACCGCGGCTCTCGGGGCCTGTAGTGTGGCGCCGCAGCGAGCGACGCCGCCCGCCGCCTCTGGGCCGCCGCCCCGGCAAGCCGCAGCGCCGGTGGCAATTCCGAAGGCGGAGCCGCTCGCCAGCATCGCGCACGCGATCGAAGCGGACGCCAAACAGAGCGACGCCGAGACCAACGGCAAAGCCCGGGCCGAACTCGCGCTCGATGCCACGCGCCGGGCCAACGACTGCATCGGGCGCGCGCCTCAGGCGGCGGCCTGTCTGTATGGCAGCGCGCTCGCCCTAGGTCTCGAGGCCCGGGTGCATCCCACCCGCGCCATGGGTCTGCTGAAAGAAATGCTCGAGAACCTCGCGCGCGCCGAGCAAGCCGATGCCGCGTTCGCCGACGCGGGGCCGGCGCGCGTGACTGCGCAAGTGCTGCTGAAGGCTCCGGGCTGGCCGATCGGTCCCGGGGATGCGGACAAGGCGCTCGCCGCAGCACGCCGCGCCGCCCTGCTGAAGCCCGACTATCCGCCTAATCAGCTCGTCCTCGGGCAGGCGCTCGAGAAATCCGGTGACTCGAGTGCCGCCCAGGAAGCCTATGCGCATGCGCGCCGCAGCGCACTCGCCATGCCGGCATCGCAGGATCGCATCGCGTGGCTGAAGGACGCGAACCAGGGGCTCGTCGGCAAGTAGTTCGGCGGCCCCTGGCAGGATGCTATCGCCGCAGAGGCGCCGCGCGTGTGACGACGAACAGACGCGCGCGCGCCGTCGGTTCATCCTCCGGCCATGACCCGACCCCAACGTCTTGCCTTACAGCGCGGCCGAGTGCTGCTGCTCACCGGTTGCTTCGTCCTCGGAGCGACGCTTGCGATTGCGCTAGGCGGTGTGCTCGCCAGCGGCTTGCCTTGAGAGCTGCGAGAGCAGCACCGCCGCTACCTGTTGTGCGTGCACGCGAAGTTCCGGGACCGCGATGGCTTCCCAGTACTGGGCCTTCAGCATCGGCCCTATATAGTAGAGCCCCTGCACGACGGCTCCGGCTCGATCGATGAGCTGGTAATCCGCATCGAGGTCGAGGCCTAAGCCGAGCGCATCCGGCCGGCAAAGACCCGCCTCGCGCAGCTGCGCGACGAGCGGCACAGCGATGGCCGCAAAATCGTAATTGGGGCCGGTGCAGTTGACCACTGCGCCCACCTCGAACCGCTCGGGGCCCGCGTCCTGCCGCGACTCGATGAGGATCTCGGCGCCGCCCGGCGTGGCGCGCAGCGCGCGCAGCCGCCCGGTCACCACCCGCAGATTGCCGCTGCGCCGCAGATACTCGAATCGCATCTGGGCGGCCGGCGCGAGCCGATGTCGATGCACGTCCCAGAACGGCAGTACCCGCGCGAGGAAGCGGCGACGCTCGGGGGTGGGCAGCCTCTTCCACAGTTGCGGCGTGTAGGGACGCAACCCGTTCAACACGTCCCGCCAGTCGCCACCCGCCGCGGCAGCTCGAGCCGCCTCCGCGCGGATCGCCTTCACGTGGGCGCGCAGTGTCGGTGCCACGCCCGCCAGGTAGCCAGGTAATCCCAGCGAGGCGGCGGGCGCTGCGGGAGTGAATCGATGTGGCCGGGGCGCGAGCCCGCGACGGGAAATGAGCAGGATGGGTCGCGCCACGTGCTGCCGCGTCAGGCTGAACAGCACATCCGCCGCCGTGTGACCCGCGCCGAGAATCGCCACCGGCCGCGCGGGATCGGTACCATCGAGCGCCGCGAAATCCCAGGGGTTCGGTAGGTAGACACCTGCGCCGCAGGACTCCGACGACTGTGCATCGAACGGATCTCGAGGCGGAAAATGCCCGAGCGCGAGCACCAGCCGGTCGGCTCCGACCGCGCCGCCATCAGCGAGCATGACCGTAAAACCACCGCCGGTGGCGCGCCGCTCTCGGCGCACCGCTACCGCCTCTGCGGTGCGCCGCTCGAGACTCGAGACGCTATGTCGCTCGGCCGCGGCGAGCGTGTGCTCCAGGTAATCGCCGTAAATGCGCCGCGGTACGAATGAGCCGGGGTTGAACGCCGGATCGATCGCGCGGCAATAATCCACGAAGTCGGTCGGACTACCAGCCAGCGCGCTCATGTTGCCTGCCGGGACGTTGAGCAGCAGATTATCGTCCCAGGTGTGATAGGCCAGGCCACGGCCAAATCGCGGCCGTCGCTCGATCAGAACGACGCGCAACGCCCGCCCCGGGGTCGCGCGCAGCAGCTGCACGGCAGTCAGCGCCCCGCTGAATCCCGCGCCGACGATCACCACCGTCGTCGTGCCGCGGTCGGCCGTTCCGCTCAAGACGCTTAAGCCTCGAGTTCGACCAGCTCGTAGTAGGTCTTCATGTAGCCACCGACCTCGCCGCGGACGAACAGATGATCGTCATCCGCCGTCACCCAGAGATCGTAGGGCGGGTGCTGCAGCGGGTCACCGTCCTCGCCGACGAACTGATAATGATGGGTCGTGAAGGTTCCGGCTTTCACGGTCACCACCTCGTCGCCGAGGTACTCGAGCCAGATGTGGTGGGCCTCGATCAGCGGCGCACTCGCGCCGCGGTGATCGAGCGAGGGTAGATAGCCTCGCATCAGACGCTTGGCGGGTCCTGCCGAACGATCGAACTGACAGGTGTTGAAGCCATCGGCGGCGATGGGGTGAGTACCGAACCAGGCATAGGGACCCGCAGGCTCGACGTGCTGCGAGATCCGGCCGATACCGGGCCCATAGCTCTCGCACTCGAGCGAATCCGCGCCCATGCGAAAGAAACCGGCACCGAGGAAGCGCTCGCCCACGGTGAGACGCACGAACGCGTCCTTGGGGCGAAGCTTCGGGTCGACTGAATACACGACGTCGCGCACGACTGCCGGAGCGTCGTCGATTTCGCAGTGCGCGGTGAGCGTGCGGCTGCCATCGGGCTGCTGTACCCAGACGAAATATTCGCGCCCGCGCTCCTGGTCGAGTCGGTCGGGCTTTTTCGACGTGTAATGAATCTTGCCACGCAGAGTTCGGTGCGCCACGGTCGGAAGTCTCCTTGGATCTAGGGTGGATCTAGGGTTGGATCTACGGATGATCGGAAAGAAAAGTGTCGATGTCGGCGGCCAGAGGTAGCGGTGCCTCGCGCTCCACTTTATGACCCACGCCCGGGTAGATCCGGGTGACGACCTGCTGCGAATGCACCAGCGCTGCGGCGAAGTCGGTCGCGTTTTCGGGCCCGAAAGCCGGATTGTCACGGCCCCAAACGATGAGTGTGGGCGCCGTGATCGGGGCGACGACCGCATGCGCGCGGTCGGCGGCTTCGTCGCCAAGAATCTGTTGGAGCTTCAGGGCGCGCTCATGCGCGCGTCCGCGCCGGTCGAGAAGATCCGTGTATTGGCGTACCAGCGCCGGAGTGAGGTAGCCGGTCGCCACGCTGACGCTCTGCATCATGGTCGCGACTTCGTCCCTCGGCTGGCCGAGCGACGGCAGATACTTCAACCGCCAGCGGGCGAACGCACTCGACGGCGCGGGAATGTGAAAGTCCGGTCGCGTGCTGCGCATGCCAGGGGCGCTGATGAGGATGAGCGCCGACACCCGCTCCGGATGCGCGGCGGCGAACGAGTAGGCGATGGTTCCGCCCCAGGAGGATCCCCCGATGGCGAGCCGCTCGATGCCGAGGCGCTGGGTCAGCACCTCGATCCGGTGCACGTCGTCGGCGATGCCGTAGCGATGCTGCGGATCGGCACTGCTCAACCCCTGGTCGGGGATGTCGAGCCGCACGACGCGGTAATGATCCTGCAGGTGCGCCGCCACGACATCCCAGGTGAACAGGCTCTCGGCGGCACCGTGCACGAGCACGAGCGCGGGGCCTCGACCCTGATCCTCGTAATGAATCCGCACGCCGTCGATATCGGTGAACTTGGATCCCGGCACGGTATAGCGCGCGAGCAGCTCAGCATCGCTGGGATTCCAGAAGCCGCGCTGCACCGACCACAGACCGACCGCGCCCGCGGCAACGACGAGCAGCAGAATTCCGAGTGCGGTCTTCAATTCGCCGCCCGTACGAACTCGGCAGCGCGCTCGCCGATCATCAGGGTCGGCGCATTGGTATTCGCGCTCGTGAGCTGGGGCATGATCGAGGCGTCCGCCACGTACAGATTCTCGAGGCCGTGGACGCGCAGCGTGGGATCGACCACCGCCAGCTCGTCCATCCCCATTCGACAGGTGCCCACCGGATGGTACTGGTTGCCACAGTTGGCTGCGGCATAGTCGAGGAGCGCCGCATCCGAGCCTTCAACGAGATCCAGCTCGGCTGCCGCTTCGCCCGCACGCGCATGCCGCTGCAACGCGCGAGTGCGGTGCACGCGTCCGATGAGGCGTAGCGCCGCCACGATGCGGCGGCGGTCGGACGCGTCGGCGAGCAGCTCGAGTGCGCCGCGCAACGGCGCCTGCGGGTCGGCGGCGGTGATCTCGACGCAGCCACGCGACTGCGGACGCGCGACACTGACGATGGTCGTAATCGCGGGCCCGCTCGAGAACGCGAGCTT
>Ga0116226_10004627_pt1 | contig 12199 bp, 8 predicted proteins | sample S1TSphfallax_FD_89692 | JGI IMG/M metagenome (GOLD analysis project Ga0116226, IMG submission 89692) | Host-associated microbial communities from peat moss isolated from Minnesota, USA - S1T2_Fa - Sphagnum fallax MG | ecosystem: Host-associated > Plants > Peat moss > Unclassified | place: USA... | reverse complement strand
GCCCAATGGGTAAATCCCACTCCTACAAGACCGACCTGATCGAACTCCAGGCCACCCTGGTCAAGTTCCAGCAATGGGCCATGGCCGAGGGCCGCAAGGTCGTCATCGTGTTCGAGGGCCGCGACGGCGCCGGCAAGGACGGCTCGATCAAACGCATTGTCGAGCACCTGTCCGTCCGCGCCACCCGCGTGGTCGCCCTGCCCAAGCCCACGCCCGTGGAAGAGACGCAATGGTACTTCCAACGCTACGTGGCGCATCTGCCCTCTGCCGGCGAACTCGTGATCTTCAACCGCTCTTGGTACAATCGCGCCGGGGTGGAGCGGGTGATGGGCTTTTCCAGCCCCGAGGCCCAGGACCGTTTCCTCCGCGACGCCCCCGATTTCGAGCGCATGCTGGTGGAGAGCGGCGTCAAATTGGTCAAATACTGGCTCGACATCTCCAAGAAAGAGCAGGCCAAGCGGCTGGAGGCTCGGGAGGATGAGCCCTTGAAGGCGCTCAAGGTCTCCGCCCTCGATCACGTGGCGCTGAAGAAGTGGGACGCCTATTCCAAGGCGCGGGACGAGATGCTGACCCGCACCCATACGGCGCTCTGCCCCTGGACCTGCGTCCACGCCGACCACAAGAAGGCCGCGCGCCTGAACATCATGCGTCACCTCGTCCGAACCGTGGCGCCGGCGTCCATCCCCAAGGACGTGGAGGCGCCGGACCCGGATGTCGTGTTCACCTTCGAGACCGAGGCGGTAAAGGACGGGCGGCTCGCGCCTTAGCCTTCGCCCCAACTAGCCAAGCCGTCCCGCGACGGTTAAGAGCGCGGGCTTCGCCTTCAGGAACCCGCCATGCGGCAGTGGACGATCGACGCCTTCGCTGCCGCGCCCTTTCGCGGCAATCCCGCCTGTGTGGTCGAACCCCTCACAGCGTGGCCGGAGGCCGCCTGGATGCAGGCCTTGGCGCAGGAGAACAATCAGGCGGAGACGGCGTTCCTGCTCAAGACCGACGATCCGGCGCGCTTCGGCCTGCGCTGGTTCACCCCGGCGCTGGAGGTCCCGCTCTGCGGGCACGCCACCTTGGCGTCCGCCCATGTGCTGTTCGCCGAGTTGGCGTTCTCTGGCGACACCCTGACCTTCGACACCCGCTCCGGACCGCTGATCGTTCGCCGCAACAGCGAGGGCTACGCCATGGATTTCCCCAGCAGCCCGCCCAAGCAAACCCCCTGCCCCGCCGGCTTGGCCGAGGCCTTGGGCGTGGAGCCGGAGGAGGTTTGGGCGGCGCAGTATCTGGTGGCGATCGTGAAGGACGAAGCGACGGTGCGGGCGTTGAAGCCCGACCTCGCCGCCGTCAACCGTATCTCCGGCGAAGCCACCGGCGGACGGGGCAATCTGGCGGTGGCGGCCTTGGCCGACGCGGGGTCGGCGCACGATGTGATCGACCGCTTCTTTGCGCCGGGTTCGGGTATTCCGGAAGACCCGGCCACGGGATCGGCGCACTGCATCCTGGCGCCGCTCTATGCCGATAAGCTCGGGCGCCCGGCGATCAAGTTCCACCAGGCCTATCCGGGGCGCGGCGGCGATCTTCTTTGTGAAGTCAGGGGCGGGCGGGTGATCCTGGCGGGCCGCGCCGTCACCGTGGTGGAAAGCCGGCTGCGACTGTGACGCCAAACGCGTATCTCGCTTGAATCACGAGCGGTTAGCGCCGCAGCGTCGGCGCTCGCGAGGCGGCCTGGGCGGCGAATGTGCCGCCGTGCTCTGCCAGATCGGACGAGGGCCACGCTCAACGCGGGCTATCATAACCCCCAACGAAAAAGGCCGAGACTTTCGTCCCGGCCTCTCGAACGCCTGGGCGTCGATCAACGGCGCCAGTGATGATGCCAATGATGATGCCAGTGGTGATGCCAATGATGGCGCCACGGTTGGGCCGACGCGGCGGGCGCCGTGGCGGCGATGGCGGAAGCCGCGATCAGAGCGGCGATAATCGTCTTCATGTGCATGTCCTCAGGACTGAGCCTTAGCGGCAGATCCGATGATGGTGATGCCAGGTGCAGACCATGTGATGATGGTGACGCCACGGCGCGGCCGAGGCGGCGGAGGCGGCGGTGAGGGCCGAAACGGCGACGAGAGCGGCGATGACGAGTTTCACGTGAAAGTCTCCCAGAGTTGGCTTGGCTGTAACGACCGAGCTGCGTTTCCGATCCGGCCGCTTCATCGGCTTAAGGCGAGAATGCGACAGATCGGCGCACACGGTGAGCCCTCCGCATGGGCGGACGCTTGAGCCCGCCTTACAGGATCGCAAGCTCGGTCGATTGTCGGCCGACGCCGAGATCACCGCGAGATTCGCCGTCCGCGATCAAAGCCGCCCTTGCCTTTCTAGGCGAAATAGAGTTCTTCGCCCGCGGGCCACGCCCCCCCAACGGGGCGCGACTCATCTGCAAGGATGGGAGATCATATGCAGACGACCACCGCTCCGGCTCAGCCGGCGACGAAGCCCGCCATGCGGCCGGCTTGCCCCGACTTCTCTTCCGGCCCGTGCGCCAAGCCCCCCGGATGGAAACCCGAAAACCTGTCACACGCCGTCCTCGGGCGTTCGCACCGGTCCAAGATCGGCAAGGCGCGCCTGAAAGAGGCCATCGACCGCACCCGCGAGGTGCTGCAGGTTCCGGCCGACTACCTGATCGGCATCGTCCCGGGATCCGATACCGGTGCGGTGGAGATGGCCATGTGGTCGATGCTCGGGCCGAATCCCGTGCAAGTCTTGGCCTTCGAGAGCTTCTCCAAGGATTGGGCGACGGATGCGGTCAAGCAGCTGAAGCTCGAGCCGGAGGTGCTGGACGCGCCTTACGGCAAGCTGCCCGATCTTTCCAAAGTACGCCCCGACGCAGACCTGGTATTCGCCTGGAACGGCACGACCTCGGGCGTGCGCGTGCCGAACGGCGACTTCATCGCCAAGGACCGCACGGGCGTCACCATCTGCGACGCCACTTCCGCCTGCTTCGCCCAGGCGCTGGATTGGGACAAGCTCGATGTGGTGACCTTCTCCTGGCAGAAGGTCCTCGGCGGCGAGGCGGCGCATGGCGTGCTGATCCTTTCGCCCCGCGCCGTGCAGCGCCTGGAAAGCTACACCCCGCCCTGGCCGATGCCGAAGCTGTTCCGCATGACCAAAGGCGGCAAGCTGAACGCCGAGATTTTCGAAGGCGCCACCATCAACACCCCCTCGATGTTGTGCGTGGAGGATTATCTCTGCGCCCTGAAATGGGCGGCGGGGATCGGCGGCCTCTCGGCGCTGCAGGCCCGCGCGGACGCCAACTTCAAGGCTATCGAAACATGGGTCAAGAAGACGCCCTGGATCGAGTTCCTGGCGGAAGACCCGGCCGCCCGCTCCAACACCTCCGTCTGCCTGAAGGTGGTCGACAGGAAAATCGCCGCCCTGCCGGCGGAGGCCCAGGCCGACTTCGCCAAGAAGCTCGCCTCGCTCCTTGAGAAGGAAGAGGCGGCGCTGGATATCGGCGGCTATCGCGACGCCCCGCCGGGCCTGCGCATCTGGTGCGGTTCGACGGTGGAGACCTCCGACCTCGAAGCTCTGACGCCCTGGCTCGACTGGGCCTTTGCGGAAGCCAGCGCCGCCCTCGTTTAAGCCCCTCTGCCTCGATGGGAGAGGGCCAGGGGTCAGGGTGCTCGCGCCGTCTGAGCCGGACTGGCTCGGGTGGCGCCACCCACCGCTCCAACCCCACCCGTCGAGGGCCACACCCCCATCCCCGACCCTTCCCCCTTCGAGAGGGAAGGGCGCTGAAAGGACAATCCCATGCCCCGCGTGCTTATCGCCGACCAGCTGTCCCCCGCCGCCGTGAAGATCTTCGCTGACCGCGGCGTGGAGGCCGACACCAAGACCGGCCTCTCCAAGGACGAACTTCTGAAGATCATCGACCAGTACGATGGCCTCGCCGTCCGCTCCGCTACCAAGGCCGACAAGGATGTGATCGCCGCCGCCAAGCGGCTGAAGGTGATCGGTCGCGCCGGCATCGGCGTCGACAACGTCGATATCCCCGCCGCCACCGCCGCCGGCATGGTGGTGATGAACACCCCCTTCGGCAACTCGATCACCACCGCCGAGCACGCCATCGCCCTGATCTTCGCCCTGGCCCGCCAGGTGCCTGAGGCCAACGTCTCCACCCTGGCCGGCAAGTGGGAGAAGAACCGCTTCATGGGCGTGGAGCTTTACGCCAAGACCCTGGGGATCATCGGGTGCGGCAATATCGGCGGCATCGTCGCCGACCGCGCCAACGGGCTGAAGATGAAGGTCGTCGGCTACGATCCCTTCCTGTCGCCCGAGCGGGCGGTGGAGCTCGGCATCGAGAAGGTCGAGCTCGACGAGCTTTTGGCCCGCGCGGACATCATCACCCTGCACACGCCGCTGACCGAAAAGACCCGCAACGTCCTCTCCGCCGAGGCCCTGGCCAAGACCAAGAAGGGCGTCCTGATCGTCAACTGCGCGCGGGGCGGGCTGGTGGACGAAGCGGCGCTGCGGGCGGCCCTCGAAAGCGGTCAGGTGGGCGGTGCGGCTTTCGACGTCTTCACCACCGAACCGGCGAAGGAAAACGTGCTGTTCGGCGCGCCGAACTTCATCGCCACGCCCCACCTCGGGGCCTCCACCAACGAGGCGCAGGAAAACGTCGCCCTGCAGGTGGCCGAGCAGATCTCCGACTTTCTCCTGAACGGGGCGGTCACCAACGCCCTGAACAGCCCCTCGGTCACCGCCGACGAGGCGCCCAAGCTGAAGCCGTTCATCGCCCTGGCGGAAAAGCTCGGCGCCTTCGCCGGCCAGATGGTGGATCAGGAGATGAAGCGCATCGAGATCGCCTATCTCGGCGAGGTCTCCAAGCTGAACCTGCGCCCGCTCACCGCCGCCGCCCTCGCCGGCGTGCTGCGCCCGGCTCTCGCGGAGGTGAACATGGTCTCCGCGCCCGCCATCGCCACCGCGCGGGGGGTCACCGTCTCGGAGAACCGCCAGGAGCTGTCGCCGGTCTATGACAGCCTGATGCGCATCACCATCACCACCGACGAGGGCTCAAGGGCCTTCGCCGGCGCGGTGATCGGCGGCGCGCCCCGGGTGGTGGACATCAAGGGCATGGAGCTGGACGCCCCCTTCGCCCCGGCCATGCTCTATGTGAACAACCTCGACAAGCCGGGCTTCATCGGCGCCCTCGGCAATCTCCTGGGCGAAGCGGGGGTGAACATCGCCACCTTCAACCTCGGCCGCACGGCCTCGGGCGGCGACGCCATCGCCCTGGTGGGCGTGGATCAGCTCGTCGCCCCCGACATGCTGGCGAAGATCACGGCGCTGCCGCACGTGAAAGAGGTCAAGAGCCTGGCGTTCTGATCACCTCGCGAGTCATTCTCGGGCGAAGCGAAGCGCAAACCCGAGAATGACTCCAAGGGTTAGGTCCTGCGTACTCGACGCGCGGCGGCCGCTGCTCTAAACGCCGCGCATGAGCACCCCCTCCGCCCTCCTTCAGGTGATGATCGGCGCCGCGCGCAAGGCCGGCAAGAAACTGGTGCGCGACTTCGGCGAGATCGGCGAGCTGCAGGTCTCCAAGAAAGGACCCGGCGATTTCGTCTCAAACGCCGACCTCAAGGCCGAGCAGACCCTGGTTGAGGAGCTTTCCAAGGCCCGCCCCGGCTACGGCTTTCTGTGCGAGGAGCGCGGCGAGGTGGAAGGCTCGGACAAGACCCACCGCTGGATCATCGATCCCCTCGACGGCACCACCAACTTCCTGCACGCCATCCCGCACTTCGCAGTGAACATCGCCCTGGAGCGCGAGGGCCAGATCGTCGCCGGGGTGACGCACAATCCGATCACCAACGACACCTATTGGGCCGAGCGCGGCAAGGGCGCCTTCCTCAACCAGGAAAAGCGCCTGCGGGTGGCGGCGCGGACGCAGCTCGATGAAAGCCTGATCGCCACCGGCGTGCCCTTCGCCGGCAAGCCGGGCCACGGCCTGTTCCTGAAAGAGTTGCACCAGATCAGCCAGCGCGTGGCGGGCATTCGCCGCTTCGGTTCGGCCGCCCTCGATCTCGCCTGGGTCGCCGCTGGCCGTTACGACGGCTATTGGGAGCGGAACCTGAAACCTTGGGACATCGCCGCCGGCGCGCTGTTGATCCTGGAATCGGGCGGCAGGATCACCCTCGCGGGCGGGGAGGATTTCACACTGGAGGACGGCTCTTTGTGCGCCGCCAACCTCGATCTGCATCCGCTCATCGTCGAGCGACTGAAAGCAGCCGCTTAGGCGCGGTAAACGCAACCTTAAGCCCCTAGGGCCGAGGGTCGGAACTTCCACTGCTGCTGAGCCATTCCCTCGCGCGATGACCGTCGACCGCACGCTGCACCATTTCACCCTCGATCCCTATTCGCGCCAAGTCCGCTTGGCGCTCGGCGAAAAGCGGTTGCCGTTCAAGGACGTGGTGGAGCGCTATTGGGAACGGCCCGAAACCCTCGCCGCCTTGAACCCCTCCGGCGCGCCGCCGGTGCTGGTGGAGCAGCAGGGCGCGCGGCGGCTGGTGATCTGCGAAAGCCGGGCGATCCTCGAACACCTCGAAGAGGTCCATCCCGACCGCCCGCTCCTGTCCATCGATCCACAGACGCGAGCGGAAGCGCGGCGCTGGCAGCACTGGTTCGACCGTAAGTTCGACTACGAGGTCAACGGCACGATCCTGCACGAGAAGATGGAGAAGCGCCTTCTCGGCCTCGGCGCCCCCGACTTGGCGACCCTCCGGCGCGGCCGAGACGCGCTCCGCAGCCACCTTGCGGTGCTGGACGAGGCGCTGAAGGAGGCCAGCTGGCTGTCGGGGCCTGACTTCGGCCTCGGCGACGTGGCCGCCGCAGCGCACCTGTCGGTGATCGACTATATCGGCGAAGCGCCGTGGGACGACTATCGCAACGTGCGCACCTGGTATGTCCGCGCCAAGAGCCGTCCGGCCTTCCGCCCCCTGCTTGCCGACCGCCAGCCGGGGTTGGCGCCCTCGCCGCACTACGACGATCTGGATTTCTAAGCGCCCCGCTCCCCCTCTTCGCGTTGACTTGGCCGCGGCGCCGCCTTACCGCCGGCGCCAACCAAAGACAGGGAGTGATGCATGAACCGTCTCCAAGGCCGGGTGGCGCTGATCACCGGCGCCGCCAGCGGCATCGGTCGCGCCAGCGCCAGGCTGTTCGCCGAAGAGGGCGCCGCCGTCGTCGTCTTCGACCGCGCCGAAGAGGTGCACGAGACCGCCAAGCTGGTGACCGACGCCGGCGGCAAGGCGTTCGCCATCACCGGCGACGCGGGCGAGGAAAAGGACGTGGAGGCGGCCGTGGCCAAGGCGATCGCCGAGTTCGGCGGCCTCGACATCGCCTTCGCCAACGCCGGCGTCTCCGGCGGCCTGACCCAATTGATGGAGCAGACCGGCGAAACTTGGCTGAATCTTCTGCGCATCAACCTGGTCGGCCCGTTCCTGATCATCAAGCACGCGGGCAAGCATATGGCCGCCAAGGGCCAGGGCTCGATCATCTGCACCGCCTCGGTGGCGGGGCTGCGCTCGGGCGCGGGCGGCTCGCCCTACAGCGCCTCCAAGGCCGGCGTCATCAGCCTGGTGCAGACTTCGTGTCAGCAGTTCGCCGGCACGGGCGTGCGCATCAACGCCATCTGCCCTGGCCTGATCGAGACCGGCATGACCATGCCCATGTTCGACCGCGCGCGGGAAAAGGGGACGGAACAGAAGCTCGGCCAGCTCAACCCCCTGCGCCGCGCCGGCCAACCGGTGGAGATCGCCAAGGCGGCCCTGTTCCTGGCCTCCGACGACGCCTCCTATGTCAACGGCCAGGCGATCCCGGTGGACGGCGGCCTGTCGTCCTCGCACCCGATCGCGCGGCCGGGGGCCATGTCATAGGCCTTTGATTTGACCGGGGCGGCGAAGAGGTCGAAAGCTTCGCCTTATGGCTGAACTCCCCCGCAAGCTGGCCCTGATCACCGGCGCCTCCGCCGGCATCGGAGCGGCCTTCGCCAGAGCCTATGCGGCGCGAGGCTTGGACCTCGCCCTGGTGGCGCGGCGGCAGGATCGACTGGAGGCGCTGGCCGATGAGCTATCGAGGGCGTACGGGATCGAGGCTTTCGCCGTTCCCGCCGACCTGTCCATCCCCGAGGCGCACACGCCGATCATGACGGCGATCGCGGCGCGGGGGCGGCAGGCGGACGTCCTGGTCAACAACGCCGGGTTCGGCATCCCGCACCGCTTCACCGATGCGCCGTGGACGGAACAGCGGGACTTCCTGATGACGATGGCGGTGGCGCCCTGCGCCCTCGCCTTCGCGGTGATCCCCGGCATGGTGGAGCGCGGTTGGGGACGGATCGTCAATGTCGGCTCCATCGCCGGGTTCTCACCGGGCGTCGCCGGCAACACCCTCTATCCTGGGGTGAAGGGGCTGATGATCAAGTTCAGCCAGGCCCTCGACGCCGAATACCGCGCCGAGGGTCTCTACGTGACCGCCCTATGCCCTGGCTCGACCAAGTCGGAGTTTTCCTCGGAAGCCGGTTACGATCACCTGATCGACAAGTCGGCCGAGCGGTTCATGCAGGACGCAGACCACGTGGCCGCCGTCGCCATCCGCGCCAACGAAGCGGGCCGCGTGGTGGTGATCCCCGGCTGGCACAATCGCATCGCCGTCGCCTTGATGCGCGCCTTGCCCGAGCCCCTGGTGCGCGCGGTGGTCAACGCCGGCGCCGCCAAATACCGCCTGCCCCCGAAACCCTCCTCCAAACCTTCAGAGGACTGACCATGGCCCAGCATTACGACGTTGTGGTGATCGGCTCCGGCGCCGGCGGCGCCACCCTGGCCCAACGCCTGGCCCCGACCGGCAAGTCGATCCTGATCCTGGAGCGGGGGGAGCATCTGCCCCGCGAGGTGGAGAACTGGGACCCCAAGGCGGTGTTCATCCAGAACCGTTATCGCACCAAGGACGTCTGGTACGACCAGCACAACAAGCCGTTCCATCCGAACACGCACTATTGGGTCGGCGGCAACACCACCTTCTACGGCGCGGCGCTGATGCGTCTGCGCGAAGGCGACTTTCAGGAGACGCAGCACAAAGGCGGGATCTCCCCCGCCTGGCCCATCGACTACCAGGATCTGAAGCCCTTCTACGACGAGGCGGAGGTGCTCTGGAAAGTGCACGGCACCCGCGGCGTCGATCCGGCCGAGCCGCAAGGCTCGCCCGCCTACGCCTATCCCGCCATCCGCCACGATCCGGGCGTCGAGCAGTTGAAGACCCATTTCGAAGGGCTCGGGTGGAAACCCTTTCCCCTGCCCCTCGGCGTCGAACTGGACGAAAAGCATCCGGTCACCTCCGCCTGCATCAAGTGCAAGACCTGCGGCGGCTATCCTTGCTTGGTGAAGGCCAAGGCCGATGCACGCACCCTCGCCGTAGAGCCGATGCTGGATCTGCCGAACGTCACCCTGCTCACCGGCCGCAAAGCGGTGCGGCTGGAGACAGACCCTTCTGGCAAGACCGTCACAGGTGTGATCACCGAGAGCGAGCACGGCGAGGAGACCTGGAGCGGCGATATCGTTGTGGCAGCGGCCGGGGCGGTGAATACGGCGGTGCTGCTGCTCAACTCCGCCAACGCCGCGCACCCGAAAGGGCTCGCCAACGGGTCGGACCAAGTGGGGCGCAACTATATGTTCCACACCCTGACCGCCATGGTCTCCCTGACCGCAGATCCGATGCACTTCGTGTTCCCGAAGACGCTGGCGGTGAACGATTTCTATTGGAAAGACCCGCGCGGCGGTTTCGACTTCCCCATGGGCCACATCCAGCTCCTGGAATATATGTCGGCCCAGACGCTTGAGGGCCAAATCTCCCAATACCTGCCGCCGGCGCTGGCGCCAGGATTCGTGTTCGACGCGGTGTCCCAGCGCCTGCTGAGCTTCCTGGTCATCTCCGAGGATCTTCCGGACCCGAACAATCGCGTGACGGTGAGCGGCGACCGCATCAAGGTCGCCTACCAGCACAACGACCTCGAAGCGCACGAGCGGCTGGTGAAGACGCTGCAGCAGGCGCTCGGCGGCTTCGTCAGCCACACCCATCCCATCGGCCAGCATCACTTGCAGTTTTCATCGTTGTTGCCGCTTTACGGCACGGCGCACCAGCTCGGAACCGTCAGGATGGGCGCCGATCCGGCCTCGTCGGTGCTGGACCCCTGGTGCAAGGCGCACGAACTCGACAACCTCTATGTCACCGACACCAGCTTTTTCGTCACCTCGGCCGCGGTGAACCCGACCCTGACCACCGTGGCCAACGCCATGCGGGTGGGCGATCACCTGAAGGAACGGCTGGGCGCCCACGTCCCGGAGAGCGCGCCCGCGACGGCGGCGGCGTAGAGGCGGTCCTTTAAGCTTTGCGCCTGTCGAGACCGAGGCGAGCGAGGCCGGTTGAGATCCTGCGGCGAAGACTTTGCTCGTAAGCTCCGCGCCGACAAGGCGGCGAAGGTGCGCGCGCCGCCTCACGCGGGTTTCCCAGGGGGCGTGGCGCGAACACCCTCACCCCTGCCCTTCTCTTATAGAGGGAGAAGGGTTTCGCGCGGTCGCCCGGTGACGCCGACCTACGGCCGGACTAAGAACCCCTCAAAAGCGGTTCGCCAGAAACCAGAACCGTAGGCAGTGAGGATCACATGACGGCGGTTGAGCTTCTCGAACAGGATTTCGGCACGGTCCCGGCGCTGATCGCCGCCCACGCCAAGGAACAGCCCGAGGCCCTCGCCCTGATCGACGAGCATCGCAGCCTCACCTACGCCGAGCTCGACGCCCTGATGGACCGGGTGGCGGCGGGGCTGCAACGGGGCGGGGTGAAGCCCACCGAAGCGATCGCCATCTGCGCCCTCTCCCGCATCGAATACGCCGTCGTCTTCCTCGGCGGCCTGCGCGCCGGCGTCGCCGTCTCGCCCCTCGCGCCCTCCTCGACGCCCGAGCAGCTGGTGATGATGCTGAACGACTGCGCGGCGACGCTGTTCTTCCTTGATGATGGCGTGGCGGAGGCCCTGTCGGGGGTGATGGATCAGGTAGAGGCGCGCCGGATCGCCCTCGACGCCTCCGCCGCCGGGGAAGCCTTCGAGGCGTGGCTGGCGCCCATCGGCGCGAAACCCGCGTCCGTGGAGATTCAACCCGACTGGGGCTTCAACATCATCTATTCCTCCGGCACCACCGGCGCGCCGAAGGGCATCGTGCAGAGCCACAGGATGCGCTGGCAGCACGTGCACCGCGGCGCGGCCTCGGGCTATGGGCCGGGCGCGGTCAGCATGATGTCCACCCCGCTCTACTCCAACACCACCCTGGTCAGCTTCTTCCCCACCCTCGGCCTCGGCGGGACGGCGGTCCTGATGAAGAAGTTCGACGTGGTGAAATTCCTGGAGACCGCCCAAGCCCACCGCGCCACCCACGCCATGCTGGTGCCGGTGCAATACCGGCGGCTGATGGCGCACCCGGACTTCGACCGCTACGACCTCTCGTCCTTCAAGATGAAGTTCTCCACCTCCGCCCCCTTCCCGGCGGAGATCAAGGCCGATGTCCTGAAGCGCTGGCCGGGCGGCCTCGTCGAATATTACGGGATGACCGAGGGCGGCGGCTCCTTCGTGCTGATCGCCCATGAGCATCCCGACAAGTTGCACACCGTCGGCCGCCCCGCCCCGGACAACGACATCCGCCTGATCGGCGAGGACGGCAAAGAAGTCGCCCAGGGCGAGATCGGCGAGGTGGTGGGCCGCTCGGCGGCGATGATGAACGGCTATCACAACCAGCCCGGCAAGACGGCGGACGCGGAATGGTACGACGCCGAGGGAAACCGCTTCATCCGCACGGGCGACGTGGGCCGCTTCGACGAGGACGGCTTCCTGACCTTGATGGACCGCAAGAAGGACATGATCATCTCCGGCGGCTTCAACATCTATCCCAGCGATCTGGAGGCGGTGCTGGGGGAGCGCCGCGACATCGGCGAAGCCAGCGTCGTCGGCGTGCCTTCGAAATCCTGGGGCGAAACGCCGGTGGCGTTCGTGGCGCCCGCGCCCGGGGCGACGGTCAACCCGGAAGAGCTTCGCGCCTGGGCCAATGCGCGCCTCGGCAAGACGCAGCGCCTCTCCGCCGTGCGCCTCATCGACCGACTGCCGCGCAGCCCGATCGGCAAGGTGCTG
>Ga0116226_10004626_pt1 | contig 12199 bp, 10 predicted proteins | sample S1TSphfallax_FD_89692 | JGI IMG/M metagenome (GOLD analysis project Ga0116226, IMG submission 89692) | Host-associated microbial communities from peat moss isolated from Minnesota, USA - S1T2_Fa - Sphagnum fallax MG | ecosystem: Host-associated > Plants > Peat moss > Unclassified | place: USA... | reverse complement strand
CAGCGGACGTGGTCGGGGTTACCCACGCAGGAGACTCTGCTGTTCGAGGCGGTGACCAGCCGCGAGGGGTTTCACCTGTTCGTCTACCCGTTTGCGGGCCGGCTGCTGAACGAGGGCGTGGCTTCCGTGATGTCGCTGCGTGCGGCGCGTGAGGTGCCGCGCACGTTCTCGATGACCAGCAACGAATATGGTTTCGAACTGTTGTGCGAGGAGGAGTTCGACGTCACCGGGCCGGCCCTGCAGCGCTGGCTGGATCCCCGGGAGCTCGTCACGGATCTGTTGGCGAGCATCAATGCCTCGGATCTCGCGCGTCGGCAGTTTCGGGACATCGCCCGGATCGCCGGTCTCGTGGATCCGGGGACGCCGCGCCGCGGCAAGACCAGCCGCCAGCTGCAGGTGTCGAGCGGCCTCATGTTCGACGTGCTGGAACGGCACGATGCGGACAATCTGCTGCTGGGTCAGGCGCGTCGCGAGGTGCTCGATGCCCAGCTCGATCACGCGCATCTACAGGCGGTGTTGACCGACATGGCGGCAAAACGCTGGGTCATCGAACGGCCGGTGCGGTTCACGCCATTCTCGTTTCCGCTGTGGGCCGACCGCCTGCAGACTCAGACGCTGTCCACCGAGTCGTGGCAGAGCCGGGTGGAGCGGGAGGCCCGGCGTCTCGAGAAACTCGCGCAATGAAGGAGCGCTGCGCGGCCCTCGAGACCCACGGTGAAACGCTGTGGCTGCATCCAGAGCGCGCGGTGCTGTGGCCCGCACGGCGCACGGTGATCGTGGCGGACACCCACTTCGGCAAGAGCGCGCTGTTCGGCCGTCATGGGGTCGCCGTGCCGGCCGGCTCGGATGGCCATGATCGTGAGCGCTTGAGCCGGCTCATCCGGGAGACCGGGGCCGAGAGACTGCTGGTCCTCGGCGATTTTCTGCATGCGCCGCTGGATGGCGGCGACCGCGAGGCGCAGGATCTCCGGGCCTGGGCGGATTCGATGCGCGGCACCGAGATTCGCGTGATTGCGGGCAATCATGACCGTGCCGCATCGAGGGATCCGGCAGCGGCGCGGTGGATGACGCGGGAATTCGAAGGGCAGGAGCAGGACGTGCACTGGCAGGAACAGGATCTGCTCGAGCCGCCATTGCGTTTTACGCACGATGCTGAGCGCGCGGCGCCGGACGACGGACTCTTTACGCTGAGCGGCCACATTCATCCGGTGGTGCGGCTCGCCGGACTGCGCAAGCGTGCGCCGCGGGTGCCGGTGTTCTGGCAGCGATGCTCAGGTCTGGTGCTGCCGTCGTTCGGATCGTTTACGGGCGGTTACGTGGTCGAGCCCGATGCCGGCGACCATGTGTTTGCGGTGGGGTCCGAGAGCGTGGTGCGGTTTCGTTGAGGTCACCAGATCGTGTCAACCTGACCCCAATCGGTAATCCGCTGATCACGGGTAACCACAGGCGCTCGCATTTCAAGTGCGGCAGCCACGATGAACCGGTCGGCCGGGTCGCCGGGAAACGATCGACCCAGGCCGGCGGCGCGAATCGCAGCGCCGGGGGTGAAGGGCAGCAGTGCAATCTTAGGGCGTTCGAGACCGAGGGCGACCCACTCCGCGACTTCCACGCTCAGCTTAAGTCGTCCGCCGCTGGATAGCATCGCGACTTCCCAACACGAGACGGGATGCACCCCCAAGGCGTCGGCACGTCGGATATGCGCCCTGGCTTTTTTTGAAAGCAGCGGATCCTCCGATGCGTACCAGACCCAGGTGTGGGTATCAAGAACGATCACGGCGCGCTGTCCCACTTTTCGCCGAGCGGCGAGATCAAGTCGTCCTGGAATACGATGCTGCCCTTCAACGGGTTGACGCTCGCGGCATTCTTGGGGACGTAGGGAGAGATTTCGACCACCGGCTTGCCGTGGCGTGTCACAAGGAGGGGCTGACGCGTCTCGCGCACCTCTTCCAGCAATGCCAGGCAGTGCGTCTTGAATTCCGTCGCCGGAACGGATCTCGGCGTCTTCATGATGATTTCTGCAAATTATGGTACATAAAAAATGTACATATATTATGCGGCTGTTGATGCTGCCCGGCAAGTCTGTTTTCGTCAATCAACGCCTGCGTTCCAATGCCTTTGCCAACGCTTCGGCCATCGCGCCGCTGCCCTGGGGTTGCGGCTGCGGCCGCTGCTGCGATTGCGGCGTACGTGCCGCCGATGAGCTGGGTTTATGCGTCGCCCCATCGCGTCGCCCTGGGCCATGCGGCGTCGTGTCGCGCGCGCGGGGCGCCGGGTCCTCGAGCCGCATGGTGAGCGCGATGCGATTGCGCTTCTCGTCGATCTCGAGCACCCGAACCTTGACGATTGCACCGGCCTTCACCACTTCGTGCGGATCCTTGACGAAGCGGTTGGCCAGCATCGAGATGTGGACCAGGCCGTCCTGATGAACCCCGATGTCGACGAACGCGCCGAAGTTGGTGACGTTGGTGACGGTGCCCTCGAGCACCATGCCCGGACGTAGATCCTTGAGTTCCTCGACGCCTTCCTTGAATTCCGCGGTCTTGAATTCCGGGCGTGGATCGCGGGCGGGCTTCTCGAGTTCTGCGAGGATGTCGCGCACCGTCGGCAGTCCGAAGCGGTCGTCGGTGTAGCTCGACGGATCGAGTTTCTTGAGCGTCGCGACGTCGCCGATCACATCGCGGGCGGGCCGCTTGAGCCCCGCCAGGATCCGCTGCACCACGGGATATGCCTCCGGATGCACGGTGGAGGCGTCGAGCGGATTCTCACCGTTCATGATCCGCAGGAATCCGGCCGCCTGCTCGAAGGTCTTCGGGCCGAGCCGTGGCACCTTCTTGAGCGCATCGCGTGAGGCGAACGCGCCGTGCTGATCCCGGTACATGACAATGTTCTCCGCCAGCGATGTCGACAGTCCGGAGACCCGCGCCAGCAGCGCCGGCGACGCGGTGTTGACGTCGACACCCACGGCGTTTACGCAATCCTCGACGACGGCGTCGAGGCTGCGTGCCAGGCGGGACTGCATCACGTCATGCTGGTATTGACCGACCCCGATCGACTTCGGATCGATCTTGACGAGTTCGGCGAGCGGATCCTGCAGGCGGCGCGCGATCGACACGGCGCCGCGCAGCGACACGTCGAGCGTCGGAAACTCGTCGGCCGCCAATTGCGAGGCCGAGTACACCGACGCGCCCGCCTCGGAGACCACCACCTTGACGAGCTTCAATTCGGGATGCTGCTTGATGAGATCGCCGGCCAGCTTGTCGGTCTCGCGCGATGCGGTACCGTTGCCGATGCTGATGAGGTCGACGGAATGTTTTTTCGCGAGCAGGGCGAGTGTCTTGAGCGTTCCGTCCCAGTCCTGGCGCGGCACGTGCGGATACACCGTGGCGGTCTCCAGCAGCTTGCCGGTCCGGTCCACGATCGCGACCTTCACGCCCGTGCGCAGACCCGGGTCGAGACCCATGGTGACGCGCGGACCGGCCGGTGCGGCGAGCAGAAGATCATGAAGGTTGTGCGCGAACACCCTGATCGCCTCCTCTTCCGCCCGCTCGCGCAACTCGGCCAGCAGGTCGGTCTCGAGCTGCCACGACAGCTTCACGGCCCAGGTCCAATGCACCGTCTGCAGCAACCAGGCGTCTGCCGCCTGTTGTCGATCCGCGATGCCGAACCGGGCGGCGATCTTCAGTTCGCAGGTATTGAACGGGGCCGCTCCCTCCGCTGCGTCGATCTCCTCCGGAAGCTTTAGCGACACCTTCAGCAGGTTCTCCTTGCGGCCGCGAAACAGGGCCAACGCCCGATGCGGGGGCACGGTTCGCAAGGTCTCCCGATACGCGAAGTAATCGCGGAACTTGGCGGCGTTCTCTTCCTTGCCCTCCGCTACGGTGGAGACCAACACGGCGTTCGCCTGCAGGTGGGCGCGGAGGGCGGCCAGTAACTCGGCATCCTCGGCAAATTGTTCGATCAGGATCTGCCGCGCGCCGTCGAGCGCGGCCTTGACGTCGACTACTCCGGGATTCTCGCCGTCTTCTGTCGTGAATGCCGGCTTGAGATAGGTTGCGGCCTCGGTTTCGGGGTGGCGCGAGTGGTCGGCGAGCAGCGCCGCCGCGAGCGGCTCGAGGCCCGCCTCGCGCGCGATCCGGGCCTTGGTGCGACGCTTCACCTTGTAGGGCAGGTACAGATCTTCCAGGCGTTGCTTGGTGTCGGCCGCGTCGATCGCCGTTCGCAGTGCCGCGGTCAATTTTCCCTGCTCCTCGATGCTCGTGAGAACGCCCAGCCGTCGTTCTTCGAGTTCGCGCAGATAGATCAGTCGTTCCTGGAGGTTGCGCAGCTGGGTGTCATCGAGTCCGCCCGTGGCCTCCTTCCGATAGCGCGCAATGAACGGCACCGTGGCCCCCTCGTCGAGCAGCTGGACCGCTGCGGCCACCTGTTTGACCGACGCGGCAATATCCTGGGCAATACGGGACTCGATGGAAACGGGCATGGCGGCATCGCTTGACGGTTCGGGGGTGCGCACTATGCAGAATTGCGGACCTCGCGACAAGGCGCGTCACTGTGGCGGCGGAACCAGACCCGGTGCGGGCGTCGGGGCCGTCGGCGGTTTACGCACCGCCGGCTTCGGCGCTGCATGCTTTGGAGTCGATGGCTTCTGCGGACTCACGGCATCGAACAGGCTGTCTCCGGGGAATTTCGTGCAGTACGCGTCCAGTCCCGTATCGAACTTGGGCAACGAGTCGGCGTCGAGCACGTGAGTATTCCCGAGTCCGACGGAATAACCAAACAACCACATGGTCAGGGTGTTGGCGCCCTGCGGGTCGGTCTTGCGCAGACCGACGTGGCGGGCCTCGTAGGTCGAGCACTCCAGCGCGCTCAAGTCCATTGGATTCTTCCGCTCGGATTTCACGGTGGTGACGGCATCGAGCAGCGACGTCGTCGGGTTGTTCTTGCATTCGGCGTCGAGTGCGAAGCCGAATGCCGTCAGCGAGTCGCCGTACATCGCGCGCTCGCCGGAGCGGGCGATCGAAAATCCGAACAGCCACATGACGGTGTCGATGGGGTCTGCGGTGTAGCCCGGCACGGTGGACTGAAGCACCTCATTTTCGTACTTGGCACAGCTCACCGCGGCGAGATTCAGGGGAGCGGCGTGAGTGCTTTGCGGCACAAGCAACGCGGTTGAGAGCAATGCGGTCGACAGTAACCCGGCGAGGAGGCAACCGCCGGATGGTGCGTCGGTCTCGATCATTGAATGTGCACCACAGTTGTAATAAGAGGTCGGACCGCAACTTGGGGAAGTCATATCGACCGATACACCTCAATATTAACATTCGCACGGGATGTTTCCACGCGCTGCTTCAGGTCGCCAGAGCTATCGGAGCGCCGCCTCATAATCGGCTGGAGCGCTTGTGGATGTGTACGCATGACCTTCAAATGTCATATCCAATGCATGCGTAAAGACCGTCGGACTCGGCGGCGCCGGCAGGGGAGAGGCGGAAACAATGGCACGCACCAGCGACTGCTGCCACGCGACGCTCCCATTGCATGCGACCACTTGTACCTCTTGGACGGCGCCACGTTGATCCTGAACGATGTGCACCTGGCATCTGAACGTCTCGGCACCGTTTCCACGATTGAGAGCGTCAGCGGCCGTTGATTTCTGTCGCGAGCCATCCATCGGATTCACAGGCGATCGCGGTCGCCGCCACACCCGCTCGATGCGCGCATCGATTTGTCCCGTATATCGTCCGAACAAGGCGGCGCGGGCGACCGGATCGCCGCGGTCGATGGTCGCGGCAGGATCGCTACTACTACGGCTATTCGGGCCGGACCACGACCGTTCAGGATGCCTTGGGTAACACCACCACCAAGATCAGCTTGGTGACCGGCGCCCTGGCGCGATCGCAGGACGCCAAAGGCTATTACCAGAATTTCACGTACGATGCCTTCGGGTCTCTGACGGCGGTGACCGACTCGGCCTCGAACGCCTTGTTCAGCGCAAGCTACGCCTATGGGATCAAGGCTTTTCAGACGGCATCGACCGACATGGATTTGGGTGCCCGCTCGTACACCGTCGATGCGCTCGGCGAAGTGACGGGCTACTCGGATGCGAACAACGACAATTTCTCGCAATCGTATGATGCGTTAGCGCGACCCCTCGTCAGAACGGAACCGGACCTCACCACGACATGGACATGGGGGACCACGGCAGCCTCCTACAACATCGGCAAGCTTCAATCCGTCACGGCAACGGGCTCTAACGGAACCTACGGGGAGTCATATGGGTACGATAACTACACGCGCCTACACACCGACAGTATCTCGGTGCCCTCCGACTCGACGTACACGTACACCTATGGCTATAACCCAACGACCGGTCAGCTTTATACGTTGACGTACCCGACCAGCACGGCGGGTTATAGTCTCAAGCTGCAATACGGGTATACGAACGGGATCCTGCAACAGGTCGCCGACGCGAACTCCTCCACCGTATTCTGGCAAAACACGGCGATGAATCCGCGAGGTCAGGTGGCGCAGGAGACCTTGGGGAATGGGATCATCACCAATCGAACATTCGATGCCGTCACGGGGTGGGTTTCGAATATACAGTCTGGTACGAGCGGCGGGGGCGTCGCCAGCGTACAAAACCAGTCTTTCGCATTCGATGAAGACGGTAACGTGACGCAGCGGCAGGACAATAATCTGGGACTCAACGAAAACTTCTACTACGACGCCGACAATCGCCTCGATCATTCGTTACTCAACGGCTCACTCAATCTGCAGATGACCTACGATGGCGGAAATGCGGGTCCGGGCAATATTACTGCACGGAGCGATGTCGCTGGGGGTTCTACGTGGACGTATGACAGCGTGCGAAAACATGCGGTGACGCAGGCGGGAACCGGGGGATATGCCTACACTTACGATCCGAACGGTAACGCAACGAGCCGAAACGGCTATTCCATTACCTGGAGCAGTTACAACTATCCGATTGCGATCAGTGGCCCCAACAAGAACATCACTTTGTACTACGGCCCCAACCGGCAATACTACGAGCAGGTCTACGACTCCGGATCGAGCATTGAGCAGACGATCTATGTCGGCGGACTCCTCGAAAAGGTCACCAATGGCAGCCTCGTCGACTGGCGCCACTATATCCGGGTCAACCATGAACTCGTCGCCATCATGAGCCGCCAGAGTTCCGGCACGATCGCCACTCACTACATGTTGAGCGACCATGAAGGCAGCATCGCCACGATCACCGATGGGTCTGCCGCGACGACGGTGAGTGAAAGCTTCAGCGCGTTCGGCACGCGTCGGAATCCGAGTACGTGGTCAGGTATTCCGACCTGCCCGGATTTGTGCAACATCGCAGCCATCAGCCGTGAGGGGTATACGGGCCATGATGCGATAGGTGGCGTCAGTATGGGGCTCAATCACATGAACGGGCGTGTGCAGGATGCGATTACGGGGCGGTTCCTGTCGCCTGATCCTTACATTCCGGATCCTGGTAACCCTCAGAGCTACAATCGGTACAGCTATGTCAATAATAATCCGCTCACGTTCACCGATTCGACGGGGTTTGATGAGGAAAGCGTGCCTACTCTCGTCGCGGGTGGTGGCAGTGGCGGAGCAGGCACAAACCAAAGCGGAGATTCCACAAACACCGACGCAAGCAGTTCGAGCACGCTCTCGACAATTACGGTCCTCGGCGAACTGTCGACAACAGTCGGCGCCGAGGGCATTGCCGCGTTGGCTGATGGTCTAGGAGTTGTGCGCGGTGCGCAGGCAAGCGCTGCTACTGTGGACGCCGTTTATACGACGCCTTCGGGTGACTCTAGCTTGCAAGATACGATTAATGTCGAAGGGCATATCGGAGCCCCAGCTGCCGATTACTTAGGCGCCGTAACACTGGGAGCAGGAATCCCGATTTGGGCCGCGGATGCTGTTACGGCATCCGAGATTGGCACGTCTTTCCATACTGCGTTTTACACTCGATTAAATATTGTTCCAAATCTTACAAAATTCTATACGAGCGTCGGTAATACCGTTCCAGATCTCGTGGCCTCCAATGGATTGGGCGATCTGAAATCTAGTGCGTACGTCTATCTTGATGAGCAAATGGAGGCACAGTTAGCCGTAGCGAACGAGGCGAGCGTAGGTTATTTTCCGATTGTGAGCCCTGCAAGTACTGTCTCCGGCCAAGTCGTACAGGCGGTGGCGCAGACCGGCGGAGAGGTGGTCGTTTTCGACGCTGAAGCTGGAGTTTTCACCTCTTATGGTGGTGGCGAGGTAAGTGCGGAATTTCTTGAATTCTTGGCGGCGCTAATTGTAGAAGAATAGATCCCAACCTCTAAAGGAGTGAATAGCTGTGATTGAATGTGCAATTAGGATCTTAACGCCCATTCCAATTGAAAGACGGGAATATGGGAGACGGTTGTTTTCCGTTCTACTGAAGCATTTCCCGACGTACATACCTCAACGCTACGGTCACGTAGAGCCCCTCAGAAATGTTCTTGCGCCGGGCAACTTAGAATCCGCACTCGAGTGTTGGGGGAGACAATACTACATGGCCGAACGCAGCACGCCGAAGGTTTCAATGATGGCGAGCTTCGCGCCGCAAGGTACTTGCCGAAACCACTCTTCGCTGTATTTTACGAGTTTCCAACTAATGGAAGTCGATGAATTAACAGCGCTCACGGCGCTTGTGAAGGAGTTGGCAAATGTTTTCGTCGCAGACTACGCGATGGCACACATCCTCACCCGGCATGAATTAGAGGACTGGTTTGAAGATAGACTCAGGCAACCCACGTCTTGGCCGTCTCCGTCTTCGGAGGTTATGGTCGCCAACATGCGTGCTAAAGTTCAATGTGATGGTTATGTATCTGTCCTACATGGGACAGCACTTAAACGACTGCATTCTGTGCACCTTAAACGGTGCTTGCCAAATTTGTATTGGCTCAACATATTTGGCCCCCCCTATGTGGATATGTTTAAGGCGCAGCGTCTTCTTGATGTCCCCTCAGCATCGGTTGAAACTCTACCTTATGGAGGTATATCGGTTGCGTTAACGACGGCAATAGCAGATACGGCAGAAGCCTGGTCGGCTTTCAAGGCAATTCGCGAAACGAGTCAAGACTATCTAGGCTCGAACGTTTTTTGCAAATCTAATGCCGGCGAGGGCTATCAATATCGAACGCCACACTTCACATTTTCTGCGAGTAGCTGAATGCGCTTCACGTTCTCCCCGCGAGTCGGAGTCGGAAAACGCTAGTCTGAACTTACCCCCTGCTTCAGGCGATAAAACCCATGCGTGACGGCCACATACGTAGATTTATCGTGTTCTGTTTCGGGTCTTCGTGATTTCGTGTCGGTAAATCTGGCGGCCTGATCACGACGCCAAGCCTATTTTCATAGTGCCAGATGCACATTGAGAAGGAACGGAAAGTTGGCATGATGTGCGGATGCCAAAATCATTCAAACGCCGCCGGTTGGCGGATGCATATACGTTCCCAGGGTTCCGGCCGCTCCAGCGGGTCCAGGGAATGTTCGGCGATCCGAAAGCTCGGCTCATCACGCTGGTTCGGCGGGGAAAAAAACGGTCTGTGGCAGCTGCGGTACGGTTCACCACGGGTGGTACGACCGAAGGCAGCGGCGAGTTCGGGATCTGCCCTGCGCCGATCACCGTATTTACCTCGACGTGGAGGTGCGTCGCGTCGATTGCCGGCAGTGTGGTGCGGTGAAGCGCGAGCGGCTGGACTTCTTGGTCGAGAACGCACTGCACACGAAGCGCTTCGCCCTGTACGTGGGGCGGCGCTGCCGAAGTGGCACGATCAGGGACGTCGCCGAGGAGCTGCACTTGGACTGGCGGACGGTCAAGCGGCTGGAGATGGACTACATGCGCGAGCAGATCCGCCGTGTAGGAACTCCGGGGCCGAAGGTCATTGGAATCGACGAGATCTCGATCCGCAAGGGCCACACCTACCGGATCGTGGTCAGCGATCTGGAACGGCGCCGACCGATCTGGTTCGGCGGCGAGGACCGGAGCGAAGCGAGCATGGACCAGTTCTTCCGATTTCTCGGCAAAAAGAAGGCCAAAGGCATTCGTCTCGCCGTCATGGACATGTGGAAGGCCTTTCGCAACTCCACGCATGCGAATGCGCCGCAGGCGGCCATCCTGTTCGACAAGTTCCACGTGATGAAGCACCTCGGCGAAGCCCTCGACAAGGTCCGCAAGGCCGAATACGCCCGCTTGAGTGGCAAGCAGCGTCAGTTCATCAAGGGCCAGAAATACACCCTCCTGTCTCACCCGCAAAACCTCACCGGCACAGCACGGAAGAACCTGAAGTTGCTGCTGGCCGCCAACAAGCGTCTGAACACTGCCTACCTGCTCAAGGAATCCTTCGGCCAACTCTGGGAATACAACCGCGAGCCATGGGCACGGAAGTTCTTCGAGAACTGGCGAGCCAGCTTGAAATGGCAGCGCTTGAAGCCGTACGAGAAGTTTGCCGAGATGATCGAGCGACACTGGGACGGCCTCGCTGCCTACTGCAAGCCGGAGAACAAGGTTTCGCTCGGCTTCGTCGAGGGCCTGAACAACATCGCGCTGGGAAAAGCGGGGAAAGGAGGATCTGAGATGAGTCAGTGAAACTCTTTACTGGAATCCAGCTGGTGCAAATCCAGCCCGGTCAAAGCCGTAGCGGGCAGGCCGGTAGTGAGTGTTGCCATGCCGTCGGGCGACCAGCTCTCCACGGTGAATTTAGCGGAGGGGATCACGACTCCGGCGGCATTAACACCCACCACGGTAATCAAATAGGGGCCGGATGGCGTATTGGGCGGTATCGTAATTGAGAAAGTCACCGTCGATCCGGAGACTGTTTGTATGGGGGCACTACCAAGAGGATCCTGTGCGAGCAAAGCGACGCCACTTGGAAATGCGCCAGCCGAAATATTTGCGGTAATCGTTAGGGATTGACCTGCCAATACTATCGCGCCACTAGCAGGAGATGTAATCACGGGGGGCGTGTTTGCAATTGCTGACGTTGTGCCACTCACTGCATTCGAAAAACCGCTCAAATTCCCCGCTGCATCGGTGGCCTGCACTTCGTAACTGTAAATTGTCGAAGCAGTGAGGCCGGTATCGGTGTAACTCGGCGCCGTAGACGCACCGACCAGGGTAAAGTTCGCGCAGCTCGCGCCCTGACACCGCTGAATTAGATATCCTGTAACGCCCACATTATCGGTTGAAGCGGTCCACCTGAGATTGAGTTGACTCGACGAGACCACCGTTAGGACAGGTGTTCCCGGTGCTGTTGGCGGCGTAGTGTCAGCGGCCGCAGAGGTGGTCGCACTCACCGTGCTCGAGTAGCTGCTCAAGTTCCCGGCGGCATCTGTCGCCCGCACTCGGTAACTGTAGCTCGTCGAAGCGGTCAACCCGGTATCGCTGTAGCTGGTGGTTGTGGCGGTGGCGATCTGGGCAAACGTGGTACAACTGGAACCGGTGCAACGCTCGACGAGATAGCCCGTGACTCCGACATTGTCGGTGGACGCGGTCCAGCTGAGAGTGATCTGGGAAGAGGAGACGACCGTTGCGGCGGGACTGCTGGGCGCCGAGGGCGGTGTCGTATCGCCGCCGGAGGACGTGGTGCCGGTGCTCCTAAAAACCTGTCAAGAGGGTTGGAGTAAAAATAACTCGCTTTGGGAGTACTCGATTTTAGAGTATTGTCAACTCGATCCACCCGAGGACAGCCCTATGCTTAGCGCACCCCAACTACCGGATTACGCCATCGTGGCCGCCACCGACAAAGCGTTCTATGTCCAACTGGGTGAGCGCATCACCGCGGCGCGCAAAGCCCAGGGCCTCACGCAGACGCAGGTCGCCGAAGCACTCGGCATTGCCCAGCAGACGCTCGCTCATTACGAGGGCGGGAAGCTGCGGGTCGCGGTCGCGCAGCTCGCGCCGCTCGCCCAGACACTCGGGGTCAGCGTCGAGGAGTTGGTGGGCGTACCCACCCGGCGCGCGGGCAAGCGGGGACCCACCCCGAAGCTGCAACAGCAGATCGAGCGCCTGAGCGACCTACCGCAAGCCAAGCAGCGGTTGGTCATGGAGATGCTCGAAGGCGTACTCACGCAGGCCAGCCGCTAAAGAGGTTAAACCCATGGAACACATGATTCAGTTGCACATCGAGAAGCTGCCCGAAGGCGTGTACCT
>Ga0116226_10004624_pt1 | contig 12203 bp, 6 predicted proteins | sample S1TSphfallax_FD_89692 | JGI IMG/M metagenome (GOLD analysis project Ga0116226, IMG submission 89692) | Host-associated microbial communities from peat moss isolated from Minnesota, USA - S1T2_Fa - Sphagnum fallax MG | ecosystem: Host-associated > Plants > Peat moss > Unclassified | place: USA... | reverse complement strand
TGTGTGTGTGTGTGTGTGTGCACGAACATAATGTGTCAATATAAATTTATATATGTCCTCATCAAAATGTGCCAAAGTCTTTCATCTATTGATTTATTTTTCCAATAATCTTTAGATGTACTAAACATTGGTGGAATTCTACATCAAATCTAAATATTACTTACACAAGATCCATCTTATTAGTTCACACATTTTTTACTAAGTAATATGCCCACATTTATCAAAATGTGATTGTCTTCATCCTTTGTAGTTTCATGTCCATAACATAAAATTGAAAAACAAATTTAAATGTCCAAACTTGAAAATCACATTATTTGTTGAACCCTCAAGGTAACCATGTTAGATTTGAAAGTCTTCCTTTCAATTGTTTCATATTAAAAAAAAATTAAATGGCAATTGATGAGATATGATGGTCAAGAAAATAATCATGATCTTGGATTACCATGATAGAGAACAAGGTGTGATTGAAATAGTCTTTGCCCTTGAGGTGGACCTCCTTTCCCAACTTGGACACTTTCTCACCATTATAATGAAATTGATTTCATTATTTTTTAATGTTTTCAAGGTTTTATAATGGGGTAGATTCAAAATTAGGTTACACAAAATGATTGTCTTAACTAGACACATTTCCAAGTATTGGAAGGAATCAAAAATTTGATAATTTGCACCAAATCTAATGTGTTTATTGAAGAATACAATTTTTAAAAATTAATGATATAAGAAAATCAAGTATCTAACTAGGTAATGAAATATAAAAGTTCATGAATGTAACTTGACAAAAAATTGACTTTAGGGACACGAAAGGACTAGCAATTAAAACAATTGAATTTTTTATTTTTTAGACTCATATAGTGTATGAAGGTGAAATCTACTAGAATAATGTGTGGGCCAATATTTACAACAAAGGACTCCAAAAAGTCAAGACTTTTTTTTTAAATATTGGCCACAAGGTTAAGGACTACTAATTTTGTCATTTGATTGTTTGGATGGGCACAAATAATTTGGCATCAACAAAGTTAAAGCCCATAATGAAAACCATGTAAAGTATCCTACTTTCTAGAAATGAAAAGTTTACTTTAAGAAAGTCTTAAGAATAAATTTATTGGACCTTTTGCATGTCCTAAAGATAAAGTTTTTTGACTTTTTGCATGTCCTAAAAGTTGTTAATAATGTAGGGTAATCCAACCTTGAATGAATGTACCCAATCCCTAGGTGCCCCTTTTCTTTTTCAATGGCTTGTTTACACAACAATGTCCTCTATAATAGGTTGACTATCATAAATAAAAAATAGCATGACCTCATGACAAATAAAATAACCCACAACTAAAAGGTGCCTGGGAATCCTAACTAGTAGGTTGTACATATATTCGTTTCATGATGTGATTCAAAGTTATGTACATAATTTTATAATCTTCCATTTAAGAGACTTGCTTCCATTTTCATTGTGTAAATTTTGTAGTTCTCTAAACCACTTGAGAAGCAAAATCACTGCACATTTATATAGTTTTCACTTGCACTGATCAAAAGGCTTCCATTTTCCTTGTGTATAGCTTGTAGTTCCTTACATCTAAGAAAGCAAGAACTCTTATGACACATGGAAAATATTGTTTGGATATGGGCCAAATTAGTTACACCCATTCAAGGGTTGATGGTTGTACTTGTAGCAATTGCAACCTTGGTCATCTTGGATTTCATTTTCAAGAATTGTTTTTGTCACATGAAACTAAAAACAGCACCACGCCCTTTCCCCTTGTGGCCAGTGTTGGGTAATCTTCCACTCATTGGAAAACTCCCATATCTATCCTTTTACAAACTTTCACAAAAGTATGGTGATGTGATGGAGCTTAAGCTTGGGTCAATTTCTGTAGTGGTGATTTCATCTCCAAATCATGCAAAAGAGGTTTTACAAATACATGATGTATTGTTTGCTACACGACCTAGAAGTGTGGTTATTGATATGCTCACTTATGATCGAAAGGATGTTGCATGGGCACCTTATGGGGATCATTGGCGCCAAATGCGAAAGTTATGTGCATCAGAATTATTCACTACAAAAAGGTTACAAACCTTCAAGAAAATTCGAGATGATGAGTTTTCTTGCACAATGCATGAAATTTTCGAGCATTGCAAGGTTTGAACTCGTGACTTTATATTTTTCATCCCATTTCAAGGTTGTGACACAAATTTGAACAAGTTCATAAAGCTTTGTGAATTCAAAGGAATACAACTAAACTTAATAAAAACATGTTTATTAATTTGAACATACACAACAAGGGAAATTGATAACCTTTTAAAACTTGGAAAAACCAAACATGATTTTATTGTGATGTTGAATAACTTGCAGGATGCAAAACCAATCAACATGCAAGCATTATTACACAAAACCATCTTGAATATCATCACACAAATGTTGTTTAGCAAAAGATATTTTTGTGAAGATGATTTCTACAACAAAAAAGGCAAAGAGTTCAATGACCTCATGACCAAATTTATGCATATAGCGGGTACTTTCAACATTAGTGATTACATTCCATATTTGAAACCATTTGATCTCCAAGGTCTTCTACCTCAAGCAAAACACATTTTTATGGAATTTGATCAATTTTTTGACAAGATAATCCACGATCATTTAAATGAGCGACAAGCGGATGAACGAAAAGACATTGTTGATGTGTTGTTATCTCTTCCTGCAATAGAGGATTTTGGTGATAGACTTGACGATAACAAGATCAAAGCCATCCTCCATGTAATGTTTATTCTATCTCATGTAGATTGCAATTTCAATTTTTTAAAGGAAACTTGTACATATCAACAAATGGAATTTTATATTCATATTTGCATAGATCGCAAATCATATGTCAAGGTGGTTCAAAAAATTTACATGTAAGATAACCAAATGTTCATGGCATTCCATATCTTGTTGATGCTAAAGTGATCGTCTTGCTTTTGTCAGGATATGTTGCTTGGAGGTGTTGAAACTTCCAACACTGTCATAGAATGGGCGCTTGTGGAACTTTTGAAAAACCCTAAAATCATGAAGAAACTCCAATATGAATTGGACCACATGGTGGGACATGAACGTGTAGTAGATGAAGATGACATACCACGATTAAAATACCTTCAAGCTGTTGTGAAAGAAACTTTTCGCCTTCATCCTCCATTGCCTTTGTTGACACCACATGAGAGCACGCAAGATTGTGAAGTGGGGGGTTACCACATACCTGCAAAAACACGCATCATTATTAATGCATGGGCTATTCATCGACATCCATCTGCTTATGAAAATCCCTGGGATTTCAATCCTGAAAGGTTTGTTGGAAGTGGGATTGATGTGAAGGGTACACATTTCCAATTGTTGCCATTTGGTTCTGGTCGAAGAATGTGTGTAGCTTTGCCTTTGGGTTTGACAATCGTTCAACTAACATTGGCTAAACTTCTTCATGGCTTCACTTGGAAATTACCAATAGGACAAAATCCTCAAGACATTGACATGGGTGAAATGTTTGGTGTCACCACTCCAAAAGCTATTCCACTACAAGCAATTGGCATTGCTCGTCTTCCTTTTCACATTTACACACGTGGCTAGGTAATTCATCATCTAGCTAGTAATTATATTTGGTAAATTAAATATTAAGTTGGATTTGCATTTTGAACAATCAAGTTTTACTTTGCACACATATAATTGACATCATGCACATATTATATTTAGGCTTTGTAAGTGATGGAAAAAAACTTTATAATGTGAACATTTTCAAAACCAAAAATATTACATAAAGAAAAATTGTCCTACCATAATTATAAAATACGCCATAAAGATTGATTTATTTGAAAACATGCAATAAATTTAATTCATTAAAAAGTAGGTCATGACATTAAATTAAAGTGATATTGAATTGTAATGTTTTTTTCCTTTGTACTTCAATGATTTTATTTTTTTCATATGTTGACCAACAATGGAATGTTTATATAAAAATTGCATAAAATATCATACAATGTATGATCTAGTTATTGTTTGTGGATGAAAGCACACTATGGGGGGGCCAAGATTGTTGTCACATTGTACTATTTTTTAGGGGTCCCATGTTTGAACTTCAACCATATCATTATTATGAAGGATTTTCACAATGTTTTTGCATATTATGGTAGGTCAAAACCCAAATAAATCAAATTCCAAAGAAACTACACTTTTAAATTTAATATGATGTGATGTTAGAATATATTTGTCCCAAAACATATATGTCACAAAATACTAAAAAATGCAAATACACTCAAAAAATGATTGAAATTATTTTTATCTTTATGAAATTTGTAGTATTTATTAAACATTGTGATTCCATATGATTGGAATAAGTTTGTGAACCATGTCAAGAGTTTAATAATTATCATATCACAAATGGGTGTTTTTGGGGGCAATAACCATAATTATGTGGTAAATTAATATTTTGACCAACTATCATTTTCAAATGGAAGATGACCACATATGTGAGGTGGTTCAATTTTCATTTCAAACATTTTTGGCTAACTAATTAAACCCAAACTTAGTGTAGTCCAAAAATAGAAGTAGGCTATATTATATTACATGTACCATAAATATACCAATTATTCCTTGAATTTAATCTTTAATTTTTTTCAAATAATATTAATATCATTAACTTTGTGAAAATTAAAATATCAAACACCAAAGTGAAACCCAAAATTGAATGCAACACGTTTTGCAAAAATATATATTACATACATGTTGTCAAAGTGCCCCCCCCACCCCACCCCCCCATTGTAGTATGTTTTCACCTTTGTGTTTCATCCATTGAATTACAACAATGTAATTATGGAAACCAATACATTTACCTCCACATCACAAAACAATCAAATGAACATTGTGCATGGTATGCGTGCAATTATCTACTTTTCAAATTTTATTTTACAATTTCACATATTTAATATTTAACAATGAAACCTTTTTCTAGCTAGAATTGCTATTCACAATTAATTAGATGCAAATTTCTTGCGTGTTATTTGCAAGATGGATTTTATAGATTATATTTATTAAAATGTTGGGTATAAATGTTCATTCAATGGAATTGTTTTTATTCAACACATTAAAAACTTGGTGGCATGGATGCTAGTTAGTAATCATTGAACAAAAATTCAACATATCCTTGAAGACACACAAAGAATATGTGACATCTTGGGTACATGAACCCTCCCCTCTTACTAGATGATGTTACATGATGATAATATTGCCAAATTCACAAAATATAATCGATTCCATACCCAACTTGGAATCTACATATTATGGGGTCCATGCAATTGTCTTGTGATTGTGTCCTACATTTGTCATGTTCGTTAATATGTAGTTAGAAGGATCAATGAAAGGTGTTGATGCTTTTGGGTCAATGCAGAATCAAGTAAAGAAAAACTATTGTCATGTATTCATAATGTTATGCACATAATTAAAGTATTGCAATAATGGTTCAATGAAATAAAAACTTAAATTTAGTATGATCCATGATCACACCATGGATAAATGTTTCACAAAATGCCTCGTTAAATTTGAATGAACAACGAAACAACCTTTTTCTTACATTTTAATGTGCATATCTTTGAATGGTCACACATGCCATTCACCACAAATACGTTATACTACCAAAAAAAGGTTTTTGCCGCATAATTACATTTGCATTGTCCCTGAATTTTAATCAACATACCATATTAAAGTACACACATTTGACTGAAAACCATCATTAATCTACACTCAATTTTTTGAGTTTTAGCAAGTGGTCCTAAAATGAGATTCTTAAAGATGTCCTATTGAACATGTCCTAATACATTTGGTTTGTCATATTATGGTGGAAAGCTTATGAAAGATGTGGATGTGTGAAAATAGAAAATAGTTGAATCATAAAAGCAATCGTGTGTACACTTAGATCTTCAACAATCCTCACATAGACATTGCCCTTGGCAATTCATGGTCCCATGCAATAATAACGATTGTTCATCAATTTTATAAATAAAACTTTCATTTGAAAGATTATCTTGTTCATAGTCCACATGCCTTATTTCCTCAAAGGTTTTCAATCCAAGTTTTTTTGCATGAACAATTCTTATCCATTTGTTCATGTGCCCTCATTTTAAACATCTATATCTCAACATTTGATTTTATCTTTACAACATATTGTTAATCTATAAATAAACCAATCATACTTTTGTGTCAATAAAAGCTTGTTCTTCTCATATTGAATGCCAAAAATTCATTAGTTCATGGTAGTTCAAGTAATAAATATTGAAAAATTTCTACATACATTTTTATGAACAATTCATTGTGGTTTTGAGTTTTCTTTTATAAATATGAAAATATGCCCCACCGTTCCCCCCCTCCCCACACATCCTTGTATTTTTTCTCAAGGTCTAACAAAAAGGTAAAACATAATTAAAAACAATTTTGTTATCATGATATAAGATGTGTGTGTGTAAGGTCCATCAAACATGATGGTGAAGAATGGTGACATGACATCATAATACCTACAAAGTTACAAAAGATATCATTATAGTTTTACATAAGTTGCATCTCGCATACATTATAAGTTACAAAATAATATTTTTTTGTTAAGTCTTCTATTGCTAAAAGGTTCCAAAATCTATTCCAAATTTGTAGTCTTAGTTACAAATTAGTATTTTGATAGTTGCATAATATCCATTCTAAATGGCAAATAGTTTCAAGTTAGTATGATGAATGTTTTTAGACGTTACAACCTAGTTGTTTTACAATCCTAACATTCCAATATCCATAATGTCGATGAATAATTATTCACACAAGTGCACATCACAACATCATGGGTACATTTATTTCCTACTAATCCAAAATTGTACATGACCCATGTAAGCACCATGTTGGAATTGACCCAACTTTTCTTGCCAATTTGACATGGCCTACAATTTTTAGCTTAAACACTTAATTGTGATCAAGTTGCAAAGTTTTGTTTTCATCAAACACTAATGAATTCATCTAATATCAACATGTCTCCTAGTTCACAATGATAAAACCATATTGGATAAATAATGGTTGTCATTCCACAAAAGATATATGGTAAGAATTTCAATTCATTAAAATTTACTTTTCCAATTGGCCATAAGTTAGCAATGGTTTGATAATGGCATTTTTCATTCTGGTTGGTAAGGCCATGTTCCCAATCATAACTATCATCCAAATTACATGCCTTTTTGGAAACGAGAATAAATTTTTTCTTTGAAGTACTCAAGGTAACAATCTTATCTTTCATAATAATTGTCAAAACATTATTGCCCCAATCATGATAAACTTTAGCTTGCTTTAACCAAGGTCTTCCCAATAGCATAAAATAAGTTTTTTGTAGATCCTCCGTCTATAATATTGTTATAATGATTTTATAAGTACATCTACCTAACTCATCTTCAAATTGCACATTAATGTAATTAATTACACCTTCCTCTAGTTACCTATTTGTACCATGAAAGGAACTTAGCAACCTTTTTTTTTGAGGATTTGAGATTTTGAATGAGTGGTTTTAATTAAAAATTTATCAATGCACTTTTGGTGATAATACAAACATTTAAGCATAAGGCATACATCTAATGAAAATTTTTTAAAATAAAAAATTGGCTATGTGCCCCAAAAAATCACACAAATTTGGCAAAAGGTTCATGTTTACTTCAACAATAATTAGCAACAAATACATAATGGTTATATGAAGTATTGCAAAATGACCTGCATACAAAAGGCTACAACAAGTGTTTTCTAGGGATCTAATGGACATCCTTGAGTCCTTATTCCTCTCTCAGATGGAACTAGTTGAATTATCTTTTATAAGGCACAACATATGACTTTAAACATAAGATATAAGTTACAACATAAGAATCATGGATTCCAAAATGAAACATATGACCAATGACATTGCAAATTCAAAATATTGAACATATGACCCAAATGACCATTTCATTTTTGGAACATATGACCACTACACTTCAAGAAGTTGTAACAAATCACATTTTCAATAATCATGATCATAATTGAATATATGACCTAAATCATACTCATAGATTGCACATATGACAAAATCATCATGTCGTGGCCCAATGCCCATAATCCATGTTCCAAAGATCTAAAGAAGTTGAAAGGAAATCAAGATACAATAGACCAAGGAACTTAAATAGGAAAAAAACTATAAATTTGCAAGGGAGAAATGAATCACCCATAGCAAGGTCTACTAGACACTAGACTATAGTAAGGGTACAAACTCTAAAGCACATAACCTATCAAAATTGGGATTGAACTTGTGAGAGTAGCAACAAATGAAAAAGAAGAAGCAAACATATTTAAACATGAGAAGAGGTGAAACAAGAAACAACATAAACAAAAAATATCACCAAAACAACCATGAAAGAACCATTCAACTTTTAGCTTTCATAGCCTTAAGTTCAATTCTAGGCTATTTATCATCATTGAGAATGGAATAAAAGCTAGAAGACCACACTAAATATTTTTTTTCCTAATTTTCATTAGCTTCCAATCATCAAAAGATGCATGAGACAATAAGTTTTATAAGGTGTAAATTTTTTACGATTACATGCCAACCATTACTAGAAGGTGTTCATTGAGTTTGTTACGTGGTTTTGATTTCATAAAGGACAATGTTGAAAAGGTATGTTCATCCTCCACATTCCCTAACACTTGAACTATAACAAATTCTACCAACTTGAAATATTATGAAATAAAGCTTTGTAGATTCTTGGAAGTTGAAAGTGTCCACCATAAATGATTAAATGAATTCAATAAGATTGGTGGTTCCATGGCACAAGCAATGTTTGCTTTCATGGTGTATTTGAAGGTGTTGCCTTGCAACTCAAGATGTGTGAAGATGAAATGTTCAACTTTTGTTCATAACAATAATGTGTTTTTAGCAACATGAAATTCCTCTCAAAGAAATTTCCAACATCAACTTGAAGCCAATTTTGGGGATACATTACCCCTGTAACATCCATCAAATAATTTGTTGGGAATCAGTTCATCAATTTTTTTGTTAAAAAATCTACAGCCTTGAATCTTGAATCCAGTAAATGTGAAACATAAAAAGAGTCCCAACAAATGAAAATGATAATTGCACACATGTGCACAAAACTTTGACATTTTCAACAATCTTGTTGAAAACCTCTCAAGTAACCTTGTTAGCTCTCCCAATTATAGAATCAAGATGGGTTACATAGAATTGGTTCTCACCACATTGGAAGACCAAATATTCAACATTAGTTGCATTAAAATCTAGTTCAAATGCAATCCATCGTAAAGAAATAGTATCATGCTTGCAAGACAACACATCCTTGAAATCGTTGAATGCATTAGATGCAAAACATGTCATTGGATCATTGTAAAGTTCATAGATTTTAGCTTAATAGACTTTGATTACAACAATATACTAATCATTAAAAAAAGATGTCCCTTTGTTGTGAAAATTTGATCAAACCATGGATAGTTTCCAATAAGGGCAATAATCCCACAAGGCCAAGGAGGACAACAAGTTCAAACAATAAGTCGAAATTGGTTTTTGCAATCTAGAGTTCAACATGATCTTCATCCATCTTGGCCAACAAAGTCCTATATTCAAATAAGACCCTCTTAGACGGGGACAACATATTAATCAATGGGGTTTTTATGTTATTGAAAAATTTGCTTCCCTTTGTTTGCATCAGTTGAACCTTCTTCATGAATTTTATGTATTTTTTTGGACTATGAGAGAAGAATGGGAAAGGGTTTGAACCATAATATTAGTGTGATGGCTCATGTAGTGGATCCCTTCCATGAGGTGAAAAGTCTTCTTTGATATGTTTTGTTACATCATTTTTCACTCCCTGCCAATAACGACATCAAATGACAACCACAATAAAGAAAAAATAAATGGGTTGTATAAGAATTGAAAAAAATTACAAAACTTAGATATAGAATCCAACAACAACAAAAAAATTCAAACCTTAAAAACAAAAGCCAATGAAAACAAAAACTTAACTTGAAAGACAATCGTGCCATCTATTCCAAATGATAATAATTTCACGACAATGTCATATTTAGATAAAACACCATCATTCATCAATGCATCCATTATAACATTTGTTAAATTTTTTGCATCTCCACCTTCTATGATGTGTTCCAGAAATATCATAATCAATGATCAAACCCAATCTTTAATAATGTATGTTTGAATTGACACTCAAAATTGATTGTCAATTTTTGTCATTTCATCACAACTAAGTGTAAGGTATCGAGAAGCATCAAAAACCTTTTTTGCTTTGACTTTACTTACTTGTGCATAAAATTTGCCACTACCCAACCAATTTTGTCCAACCAATGTTTTTTAGTCAACAAAGGGATACCCAAGAAACAAAAAAAAGCTAAGAGCCTCATACTCCAATAGAGGTCGCCCTTGTTGAAAAAGATGAAATATTGTGGCAAATTGTTGTCATTTTCTACCACTTTCACCTTTTAACCCAACTTGCACTTGCTCAATTATTGTGTAGTGACTCCTACTCATGTATATTGTTGCATTTTTCAAGTGTTGACACCTCTTGTTTTTTTCCTTTTGAGGTCCCCAATCATGTTTTTTCACCCCCAAGTGTGGAAGATCCTTGGTAGCCTTTCTCTTACCTACATGTTTTTTAAGGGTTTTTTATTTGGGGCCCAAAATGAGGTCCTTTCTTGCTACTACAAAGCAAATAACACATTTGACATTGGGGACCTCCCCATCCTTTCCCCTAAGCATTTTTGCCTAAGGAAATGACATTGCCATGAATCTTAACACTTTCTAAAGGGTTCGTAATTATTTATTTGTTTTTCAAAGAGGCTTTTCTTCATTTTCATCACCCACATTAATGATTTTGCACACATCAAGTGTTGGGGCTACAAATGTTGGTAACTTGCTAGGGAAAATCAAAGTAATTACAAGATTGTTAGGTCCACACATGGACAAGGAGTCTACTTGAATGTTGTTTGCTTGTGAGGACAACATTGGTTGGGTTTGATTTAAAAAGGGGATGAGCAAGGGGCTTGTATTAGCATAATTTTTGTTGAATCAAAAGTAGTGCTCCAATGACACAATTTCACAATGCAAAGAACAATAGCCAACAAAAAGGAATTTTTACATTGATATCCATCCCTCAAGGATAAACAAAACAAAACATAAAACAATGTTTGAGCAAAAAATAATGCACACATAAGATGCAAAGCAAGAAGCAACCAACCAAATAAATGGGTTGTGAAGGGAAGGAAATCATAACTTCTTATTCCAATTTCGGAAATTTATCACATGTCCACTATTATAAAAATGGGGTGCGATTCACTAGCCAAAATCACTATGGGACCTTAAAAGTGAAATAAGTTTATTGCATTTTAATGATTTCACCTTAGTTCAAGTTATTTCATTGTAATATCACTATGTAAACATCGTGTTTCATACTAGTTGACATAATTCACTATTGTAATTCACTGTAATAAATAGTTTTATTTTTATGTTGTTTTAAATACCCTATATATGTTACTTTATGATATACCTTATATTATTTTAGATTACTTTAATTATTTTAACTTATACCCTATGTTATTATAAATTATTATACCCTAAACTATTATACATTATTCTACCTTAAGGTATTTAACTAGCTTATTATATATAGGTTTTTAAATTATTTTAAATTAAATTATTCAACTAACCTTAGGCTATACCTTAGGTTATTTTATTTTAAGTTAATATATTTTATTTCATGTTATACTTTAGGTTATTCAAGGTCATTCTACTTTATGTTATTAGAAGTTATTTCATCATAAATATAATAACTTAAAACAATCTAAAGTAGAATATAATGACCTAAATTAAAATAACCTAAAATAGCCAATAATAATTTATGAAAAATGATTTAAAATAACCTACAATAGAATTAATACTAATAGCCTATGATAATATAACTTAAAATATCCAACAATAATTTATAATTGAATAATCACCAATAGTCGTAATATAACATAGAATAACCAACAATAACTTATAATATAATAGCCACCAATAGTTGTAATATAACAAAAAATAACCACCAATAGCCATTAATAAAATATGCACCAATAGTCACTAATATAATAACCACAATATCCACTAATAAAATAATCACCAATAACCATTAATAAAATA
>Ga0116226_10004623_pt1 | contig 12206 bp, 11 predicted proteins | sample S1TSphfallax_FD_89692 | JGI IMG/M metagenome (GOLD analysis project Ga0116226, IMG submission 89692) | Host-associated microbial communities from peat moss isolated from Minnesota, USA - S1T2_Fa - Sphagnum fallax MG | ecosystem: Host-associated > Plants > Peat moss > Unclassified | place: USA... | reverse complement strand
GACTGGGGTCCGGGCGGCAAAGGGCGTGTGCTCCAGTTTGTCGGCGCAGAGCCGGGGGAGGGCGTCTCCACCGTGGCGCGGGAGTTCGCCCGCGTGGCCGCGCCCAGGGCGCGCCGCGGCGTCTGGCTGATTGAACTGGACCTGATGCGAGGCGGCCAGCACTCGGCGATCGAGGCTGATCCAAATCTGTACGGCCGCTTAGGCCCTGCCGCCCGCGCTAGCGCCGACGGATCGATGTTCTTCGACATTTCGCCGCGCATCAAAGGTCCCGACGGCCGGCCCTGGCCCGACGCTGGCTATCTGGACGCTTTTCCGGTCGGGAGCACCAGATTATGGGTCACGCGCTTTCGCCGCGAAGCGCTGCGGCCGGGCCAGAGCGCGCGGATCCTCAACACACCCGCCTATTGGAACATGCTGCGCCGCCATGCCGATCTGGTGGTGGTGGACGCGCCTTCCGCCAAACGCTCCCGCGTCGCCCTGGCCACAGCTGCTCTGGTAGACGCCAACGTCCTGGTCGTCGCCGCCGACCGCCGCAACGTCCAGGCGCCCATGGCTTTGCGCGACGGCCTGATCAACGCCGGTGGCCGCTGCTCGGGCCTCGTCTACAACCGCGCCGCGCCCGACCCGCCGGGGTTCTTGAAGGCGTTGGGGGCCTGAGGTTCGGGGGCGCGCGGCTTAGCCGGGCCGAACGTCTCAGCTTTAGCAGACCACCTGAGCATGATCAGATCGTAATATGACGAAGCCCAGTCACCCCCAACTTGAGACGACGCGCGATGAGCACGCCTTCCGCGCCGCCGTTGAGGCAGGTCTTGCTTCGGCTGAGGCGGGACGCACGGTCCCCTATGAACGGGTCCGCGAATGGCTCCTATCCTGGCGCAAGCCTGACGAGGCGCCGCAGCCGAAATGATCGTCAGCTTTACGGATGAGGCGCTGAACGACTGATCCTCTATCCGTACATATTTAGACACTTTAGCTCCAAAGGCTGCGGAGAGACTGGCGCGGCGTCTCCCGACGCTCGAAACCGACCTCTACGATCCCACCTCTGCGCCCTTGAGTCCGTAGAAGGTCAGAACGCTCGACCACAGCATCTTGCCCACGCCCTGCATGGCCTTGTCGGCGTAGCGGTATCGGGCCGGTTGGCGGAGCGCCCATAGGCCGGCGGCCAGGGCGCCGTAGACGATCGCCTGGCCTGCGCCCACCAGCATCCAGCCGCCGACGCCAATCCAGTCGCCCCGACGGGCGCAGGTTTGCGACGGGCTCTGGCCGTAGCCGAGCGCGCGCTTAAAGGTATAGCTGAGGCGCGCGCGATGGGCGGGCGCGTGTTCGTAGACGACAGCGTCGGCCGCCCAGGCGAAGCGGGCGCCTTGTGACTTCAGGGCGTTGAACAAGCGATCGTCCTCACCGCCGGTCATATCAGCCGCCGGATCGAAGGGGGCGGGACCTTTGAGCGTGGTGGCGCGGGTGAGAAGCGAATTGCCGCAGCCGAAAACGATGTCAGCCAACAGGCTCGAGGTCGCCGGGCCGGTGCGGGAGAAGAAGCCCTCAATATAGGCTTTGCGCGACGCCTTGACCGCCGCCACGCCCTGCACCGGGCCGAAGGTGACGTCGGCGGCCAGCGCGAGATGGGTCGAGATCAGGGCGGACAGCCAGCCGGGCGGCGCCTCCTCGTCGTCGTCGAGGAAAGCGATGTAGGGGCTGCGGGCGACGGCCCCGACGCCGGCGTTGCGGGCCGTCGCTACGCCGGGGCGAGGTTCATGCACATAGATCAGGGGCGCCGGCGATTGGGCGCGCAGGCCCTCCACGGTGTCGCGGGCCGAGCCTTCGGGGGCGTTGTCCACCACGACGATCTCCGCGATCAGCTCGGCCGCACGCTCTTGCCGGAAGATGGAGGTGAGGGCCCGCTCGAGGCTCATCGGTCGGCGCAGCGTCGGGACGACGACGGCGACCGGCGGCAGCGGCGCCATCAGACCGCCTCCGCATACAGGGCGGCCCGATAGGCCTTCATCGCCATGACCCGCAGCGTCAGGGGCATGAGCGAGGACAAGGCCAGTTGTTTCAAAACGCCTCGCCAGCGGGAAACGCCCGGCCAGGCCTTGAAGACCTGCGCCGCCCGAAAGCTCGGATAGCGGGACACGAGGTCGGGATGGCGCGCCGCCAGTCTCGCAAAGTTCTCGACCGACTGTTCGTACTTGCCGGCCAGGACTTCGGCCGTGTCGAGCCCCAGATGGGTCGCCGGATTGTCGATATGAAGGATGGGGAACCGGCGGGATATCCGCGCGCCCCATTCAACATCCTCCCAGCCCCAGCCGTGAAAGCCCTCATCGAAGGCCTCGGCGTCGAACACGTCGCGGCGAACCATGAGATTGGAGGTGAAGACGTACTTTTCCGGCGACACGGACCGGACTGCAGCCGGCAGGCAGTCCGCGCGGGCGGCCATGGCGCGGTGCAGAGCATGATCGTGTCGCGCGGCGCACTGCGCCACCGAGAACCCGCCCACGACCACGGCGGGACCATGGGCGACGAGGTCCAGATAGGTTCGTAGGAAATCGGGGCGATCAGGCAGCATGTCGCTGTCCAGGAACAGCAGATGATCCGCCCGCGCCGCTGAGGCCAGCCGATTGCGTCCCCGCGCGCGCCCTTCGTTTGCCGCGAGCTGGATCAGTCGGGTCGGCGCCCGCAGCGCACGAACAGCCGCCGCCGCGCGCGCTGACAGGTTTTCGTCCCCACCCGCGTCGTCCAGCACGATGATCTCGACCCGGCCGTCCAGTCCTTCAGCCTCCGCGTCCAGCGCCGTGAGCAGGGCTTCCGGGTCGTCGCGAAAGAAGGGGATCAGGACGCTGAGATGCGGTGTAGGCGCCCCTTCGCCGACGGGCCGGGACCAGGCGGAGCTGTCGATTATCTTCGCTGGGTTTGGCGTTGAGCCTGGGGCGATCATCCCGCCGCCAGCCTCAGCTTCAGGGTCCGAGGAAGCCGTTGGCCATGATCGCGCGCGTCGCCGGCGTTGAAGGCGAGCGCCGCCGCCCCATAGGTCAGCGCCCCGACGCCGGCCTTGGCCAAAAGTTCCACACCCCCGCCCACGGCCGGCAGGCAGGAGATCGCGAGCGCCATGATCAGGGTCGCCGCTCCGCTCCGCGCCAAGGCTGTCCACGGGATGGGCAGCGCCAGAATCCGACGGCTGAGACAAAACGACGATATCATGCCAAGCGCGTAAGCCGCGGTCGTCGCCCAGACCGCGCCGTTCAGGCCAAAGCGCGGGATCAGCGCCAGGGTGAGCCCCAGATTGGCTACGGCCGGGATGCCCAGGGCCCAGATCAGCACGCCGGTGCGCCGGGCCAGGATGAAGGCGGTGTTCAGATAATAGGTCGTAAATCCGGCCAACAGGGCGCTGAGCGCGATCCAGGGCGTGACCTGGGCGGCGGCGGCGCGAAGGCCCGGCCCGATCATCAGGTCGGCCAAGGGGCGGGCGGTCAGGGCCAAGCCGGCGGAGGCGGGGAGCGCGACCAGCGCCATGAAGCTCGCCTGCTCCCGCGCCGCGCCCATCAGCGCCCGCTCACCGCCCCGTTCGAAGGCCAGGATACAGGCCGGCCCTCCCGCCATGCCGAGCCAGACGAACATGACGTCCAACGTGCGGTTCGCCAGGGTGTAGCCGGCGTGATAGGCTCCCACCGACGCCTCGGTCATGAAGGCTGCCAGCACGAACCGGTCTGTGGTCGATAAGGCGAGGCTCATCAACAGCGAGAGCGATAGCGGAAGGCCATAGGCCAGATAGGTCGCCAGCCTGGCGCGGTCGAAGCGATTGGGCCGAACGCGTGCGAGTTCACCGGGCAGGACGAAGATCAGGCAGGCGGCGCTCGCCAGCCCTCCGCCCAGTAGCGGCGATGCGGCGCCAACCCCGACACACGCCAGAAAGCCGCCCAGCACGAAGCCGCCTCCGGTCTGGGCCATGTCGTAGACCGCATAGCCGGCCACCTGGCCGCCGGCCCTGCGGCGCTCCTGGGCCAGCTTCAACAGCGACCGCAGGCCGCCGGAGACCAGTCCGCAGGCCACGGCGATCTTTAAGGACATCGCAATCGGCAAAGCGGCGAGGACCAGGCCGCCCAGCAGCGGCGCGGCGCACGCCATGACGGCGAAGGTGCGGTAGAGGGTGGCGAGCAGAGCCGCCGCGGCGTCCTCGCCGGTTTGCACCTCCGTGGCATGGAAGCGCGCCATGGCCGCCTCGATCCAGGTGAAGAGGCAGGTATTCAATAGCGTGGTGACCGAATAGGCCAGGGCGTAGCCGCCGTAATCCGTCGGCGACAGCAGGCGCGTGAACAGCATGATGGCGCCAAAGCCTGATATAGCCTGGACGATATTGACCGGCAAATAGCCGAGGACGCCCCGCCAGAACATCGGCTCAGCGCACCCGGCGCCGGTCGCCCAACAGCGTGGGTAGGGTCATGGCGACAATATAGATGTCGAACCAGAAGGACTGGCGCTCGATATAGTCGATATCTAGCGCGACGCGTTCGCGCACCAGCTCCGGCGTATCCACCGGCCCGCGCGACCCGTTGATTTGGGCCCAGCCGGTGATGCCGGGCTTCATCCGGTGGCGCCAGGCGTACTCCGCCACCAGGCGTGCGGACTCTTGGGCGCCAGTCTTCATGCCGATGGCGTGGGGCCTCGGCCCTACCAGGGACATCTCACCCCGCAGCACGTTGATCAGCTGGGGCAGCTCGTCCAGGCTAGTTCTGCGGATGAAGCGACCGACACGCGTGACCCGATCGTCGCAGGCGCAGACCTGCTGGGCGGCCACAGGGTCCGCACGCTCATGGCGCATGGAGCGGAACTTCCACACAGTGATGGGTTCGTTGTTGAACCCGTGGCGGCGCTGGCGGAACAGGATCGGGCCTGGGCTGTCCAGGCGGATGGCGAGCGCCACCACGGCCATGATCGGGGCTGCGACCAGAAGCGCGCTTGCGCCAATGACAAGGTCTTGGATGCGTTTCAGCAGCGCCCGCCGTTCGGCGTCGTCGGCGCCGGAAATCGCCGCCAGCGGCAACCGCGCCAGCCGCTCCAGCGTGGCGGAGCGCGTGTCCTCGCCATCCACGTCCCAGAACAGCGTCACGGCGTTGGGGAGGAAGCGTAGGCGATCGATCAGTTCGCGCACGCGCGGCTGGCTCGCCGCGGTCACGGTAATGACGATCCGATCGACGTAGGGAAGAATGCGATGCTCGAGCAGGCGCCGGGTGTCGCCCAGCACGGGGACGCCGTGCACTGTTTGCGGCGCCCGGTCCAGCCGATCATCGAACACGCCCAGCACGGCGATATCGCGGGCCTCAAGCGCCGCTTCGATCAGTTTGAATGCATTTTCGGTGGCGCCGACGATGACCACATTTGGCGTCAGCCGACCCTTCGCCCGCCAGCGGCGGATCATCGCCCAGGCGCCAGCGTGGGACGCCAGAATTCCCAAGGTCGTCGCGCTCGCCCAAAGCGCCGACGCGCGCAGGCTTTCGGGGCCCAGGGCGGCGCCCAGACAGTAGGTTATGGCGCTTGCGGCGGCTGCGCCGATGGCGACCCGCGCCAGATGCCGGACCAAGCCCTCCTTGCGTCCGAGGTCGTAGGATCCCAGGATCCGAAGCGCCCAGAACGCAACATAACCGCCGAGGAGCAGGGGCGTGATGTCGCGCAGGGGCGCCGACAGCAGCCTCGCCGCATCGCCTTGCGACAGTATGCCGAGCGTCGCCGCCACGATCACCAGGACATCGACGCCGGCGATCATCCGGGCCGCCATGACGCCGCTCAAGCGCGAGCGGGTCGGCAACAAGGCCTTGGGACGCAGCGGCCCGCGCCTGTCGCGGCCGACCCGATGCTGCGCGACCCTTGCGGCCGGGTCCAGAGCGTCGTCCCGCGTCAGCTGCGCCGGGGCGGCGGACGCGTTCGCCAGGCGCGGCGTCGTACGCCACGCTGGAGCTTGCGCGCTATCGTCAACGGAGGCGGCCATCGTCTTCCCTGTCGGAGCTTGTGACCTTAAGCCCTCGTGATAAGCACCCAGTTAACGGGGCGGCTTTCCTCTGCCGAATCATCGCAGTTGGAGGCGTCTATGGGCGAGGGGAACGGGTTTGGGGAGGCTGATGAGGTGAACGCCGACGCACCTGCAAGCGAAGCCCCGCCGGTATTGCTGTGGTTTCGTCGCGATCTGCGGTTGCGCGATAATCCGAGCGTCATGGCTGCGGTGCGCTCGGGGCGGCCTGTCGTTCCAGTTTTTATCCTGGAGCAGGATGGCCCCGTTCGCGGCCTCGGCGCGGCCTCGCTCTGGTGGCTAAACAAGTCGTTGACGTCGCTCAGCGCCGATCTGGCGGCGGCGGGATCGCGGCTGATCTTGCGACGGGGGGATGCGGCATCGATCCTGGCCAAGCTTGCCGTCGAATCCGGCGCTAAGCGGCTGATTTATAGTCACGTCTACGAGCCGCCGGTCGCGCTGCGCGACGCAGCCCTCGCGGATGAGCTGGCCGCCCTGGGGGTCGAGACTCAAGGCCTCAACGCCACCCTCCTGCTTGAACCCGGGCGCGTGCGAACCGGCGGCGGCCAGCTCTACAGCGTCTTCACTCCCTTCTGGCGGGCTGGCCGACCCCAGATCGGCGCGATCGAGCTTGAGCGAGCGCCGGCTTCGCTCAAGGCGCCTGCAGCTTGGCCCGCGTCCGAGACCCTCAGCGACTGGGCGCTGCACCCTAGACGCCCCGACTGGTCCACCGGCTTCGCCGACTGGTCGCCGGGCGAGGCCGGAGCTCATGGCCGCCTGCACCAGCTGCTCGACGAACCCGTCGGGGCCTATGCCGAGGCGCGCGATCGGCCGGGGGTAGAGGGCACGTCGCGCCTGTCGCCGCACTTGGCCTGGGGCGAAATCGGCCCGCGCCAGGTGTTCGCCGCGGTGGAGGCTTTGGAGGCGCGCAAACCGAAGCTGGCCGGGAGCGCCGACAAGTTCCTGGCCGAGCTCGGCTGGCGGGAGTTCAACTACGCCATCCTGCACCAGCACCCCGGGCTCGCGACCCAGAACTTGAAGCCCGCCTTCAACGCCTTTCCCTGGCGGCGCGACAGCCGACAGCTCGACGCCTGGCGCAAGGGCCGGACCGGCTATCCGATCGTCGACGCCGGCATGCGCCAGCTTTGGCGCACCGGCTGGATGCACAATCGCGTGCGCATGATCACCGCCTCCTTCCTGATCAAGCATCTTCTGATCGACTGGCGCGAGGGCGAGACCTGGTTCTGGGATACGCTGTTGGACGCCGATCCGGCCAGCAATCCTGGCGGCTGGCAGTGGGTCGCAGGGTCCGGCGCCGACGCCGCCCCCTTCTTCCGCATCTTCAATCCGATCACCCAGGGCGAAAAGTTCGACCCCGACGGCCTTTATGTTCGTCGCTGGGTGCCTGAACTGGCGCAACTCCCCCCCGCCGCCATCCACGCCCCCTGGACCGCCTCGCCGATCGAGCTGGCGGCGGCGGGTGTGCGGCTGGGCGACACCTATCCCGAGCCGATCGTCGATCACGCGATGGCGCGCGCGCGCGCGCTGGACGCATTCAAGACGATCCAAGGCTGAAAGGCGGTTCGCAACTCCCCGCTCATCCTGCCCTCAGACAATAGCTCCCAAACTGCGCCTCACCTTGTCGCCGCAGCCGCAGGAAGGCGCCCGTATAACGCAGCAGGAACACGGCGTCGGCGAGGTAGCGCCGCCGGGTCGCGGCCTCGCTCATGAAGCGCCACAGCCATTCTGCGCCCAAGCGCTGAAACGCTTGGGGCGCGCGCTGCTTGGCGCCGGAGAGGAAGTGGAAGGCCGAGCCGCAGCAGAGGATGGCGCCCCTATAGCCGGCGCGCTTGAGCTGGGCGGCTAGGAGTTCGCTCCGAGGCGCGCCCGTGCAGACGAACACGATCTGCGGTTCGGCGGCCAGGATAGCAGCGACAAGGGCGCGGCGCTCCGACCGGCGCTGGATATAGCCCATGGAGGGCTGAAGACAGACGAAGTCGATCGCTGCAAACGCCTTGGCCAGATAGGCCTGGACCGCCGGATCGCCGCCGATCACAACGACGCGGGCGCCGGGCGTCAGCGCGGCCAGCATCTTCGGGGCGAGGTCGGAACCCGGTAGGCAAAGGACCCGGCCGCGTAGCGCCAGGCGGTCGAGGAAACGGCTGTCGTTCAGCACGACATCGGCCTCGACGTAGGCCCGTCTAAGGGCTTTCGACAGGGTCAAGAGGCGTAGGTGATCCAGGTTGGGCGTCACGATCAGGCCGACCGCCGTCGGCGTTTCCAGTATAGCCGTCTCGCCCCGATAAAGGCTGAAGGTCGGGATCGGGCCTGGCGTTGCGGCGAGGGTCATGAGCCTCGCTTAGCAGGGGGGCGTTTATTTCTGGTGATGGGGACGGCGCAGGATGAATTCGTGATCTCGGGTCGCGCCAACCGGAAACTCGTATTCGCCGACCTTTTCGAAGCCATAGCGGGCGTAGAAGGCCTGGGCCTTTAGGTTGCCTGACCAGACGCCGATCCACAGTGGCCCGGGACCGTCGCGGTCTAGCCAGGCGAGGGCCGCGTCCATCAGCAGGCGGCCGAGACCGCGGCCGTGCTGATCCCGCGAGACATAAAGACGATAGAGTTCGCCGTGGTGGGGCTCGACCTCGGGATGGGGGAGGCGGCAGGGGCCTGTGTTGGCGTAGCCGACCGCCGTGTCGCCGGCGGAGGCGATCCAGAGCGCCTGGTCCGGGTCCGCCAGCTTGGCGGCGAAGGCTTTGGGGGCATAGCTTTGCGCGACGAACTCGGCGAGGTCTTTAGCCGGATAGGGGATGGCGAAATCCTCGACGAAGGTCTCGCGGAAGGTGCGCTCGCCCAAGGCCGCAAGGATGTCGCAGTCGCCAGGCGTTGCGCGACGTATGATGATCTGATCGTCCATATGTTACCGTCCCGCGCGGGCGTTTAGCCGGCGTCATCGACCCGTGCTAGACATCTTCATCTGAATCGCGCTCGATTGAGTCACCGTTCATCTGGACCTCGTACTTTGGGGTCATTGAGCTCGGACCAAGTCAAAGGCCTTTGAGTGAACCTGCCCGTCTTTACCCACGCCGACATGGAGGCGCACAACCCCGGCCCCGGCCATCCGGAGCGTCCCTTGCGGCTGCGCGCGGTGATGGAGGCTTTGGCGGACGCCGGTCTGACGTCGGAACTGCGGAGCGCGGGGCTGGCCGACCGGGCGGCTTTGGAGCGGGTGCATCCCCCCGCCTATGTCGAGCGTATCTTCGCCGCATCGCCCGCTTCGGGACGACGCGCGCTGGACGCGGACACCGCCATGTCGCCAGGTAGTCTGAACGCCGCGCTTCGCGCGGCCGGCGCTGTGATCGATGCGGTCAAGGCCGTGGCCGCCGGCGACGCCGAGCGGGCGTTCTGCGCCGTCCGGCCGCCGGGGCATCATGCCGAACCAGAGACGCCGATGGGCTTTTGCCTGTTCTCCAACATCGCCGTGGCTGCGCGGGAAGCCCAGGCCTTAGGGCTACGCCGGGTGGCGGTGGTGGATTTCGACGTGCACCACGGCAACGGCACCCAGGCGGCGTTCGAAGCCGATGAGACCCTGTTCTTCGCCTCCATCCACCAATCCCCGCTCTATCCTGGCACCGGGGAGGCGAGCGAGACCGGCGTCGGCAATATCGTCAATGCGCCTGCGCCGCCGGACGCGCCGCGCGAGCTTTGGCGGCGGCTGTTCGACCAGAGGCTGATGCCGGCGCTCGACGCCTTCGCACCTGACCTGATCCTGGTCTCCGCTGGCTTCGACGCCCATCGCCGCGATCCCCTCGCCCAGCAGACGCTTGAGGCTGAGGATTTCGGCTGGGCCACGCGCGCCATCGCGGCCGTCGCGCGCCAGCGGTGCGGGGGACGGATTGTGTCTTCGCTCGAGGGCGGCTACGACCTGGAGGCGCTGGGCCAGTCGGCCGTGGCGCACGTTCAAGCCTTGGGCGAAGGGTGAAGCCGGATGGGCGTGGGGCCTGATACGGCGGCGGCTTTCCAGGGCATGGACCCGACGGCTCGGCCTGAGGCTGCGCTGGGCGCGGGCGGGCTTGGAGCGCCGCAATATTCGTCGTGCCCAAATGCATCCAAGTCGACGCCCGGGGCCATTGTGTTGGCCCGGCACGGCGAGCCCGCGCTGTCGCGCCGCATCAGATTGAATGCGGCAGGCTATCGCCGCTGGTGGGCGGCCTATGAGGAGGGCGGCATCCTGGCGGGGCAGACCCCGCCGACGGAACTGCTCGACCTGGCCCGGCGCGCCGACATCATCTTCGCCTCTACCCGCCGCCGCGCGGTCGAGACGGCGGAGGCGGTCGTTGGGGGCAAGACGTTTATCCGTGACCCCATGTTCATCGAGGCGCCCCTGCCGCCGCCGCCGCTGCCCGGCTTCCTGAAGCTCGGCCCCAAGGCCTGGGGAACCATCGCGCGCTTCACCTGGTGGTTTGGATATCACGGCGGCGAGGAAACCCGCTCGCAAGCCCAGGCCCGGGCGAGGGCGGCGTCGGAGCGCTTGGCCGCGGCGGCGCTCGGCGGGGCCGAGGTGTTGCTGGTCGCCCACGGCTTTTTCAACCTGATGGTTGGCCTGGAGCTGAAGCGACTGGGCTGGCGCAGGATGGAAGATCGCGGCTTCAAATACTGGGCGACGCGGCGATTCGAGCGCGGTTAGCGTCCGGCGTCAGGGCGGTATCGCGTGGTTTGGAAAAACGGCTTTCCTTTCGACGGCGGGACACTAATTTGCGGCCATGAGCGACGTCGCGCCCCTCTCCAACATTCCGGCCAACAGCCCGGCGACTCCCGACATTTCTGAGCTGTCGTTCGAGCAGGCGCTCGAACAGCTTGAGCGGATCGTCTCCGAGCTCGAATCCGGCCAGGCGCCTTTGGAGCGATCGATCGACATCTACGCGCGGGGCGCCAGCCTGAAGGCCCACTGCGAGGCCAAGCTGCAGGCGGCGCGCCTTCGGGTCGAGAAGATCGTCGTCGGTCCCGGAGGCGAAGCCCTTCGCGCCGACCCGGCCGAGTTTCCCTAAGCGCATGACGCCGCACCTCACCACGCCCATTCCGTTCGGGGCCGCCGTCGTGAGGACGGCTTAGGTGGCGGCGAGCCCCAATCCCCGGCAGGTCGCCCAGCGGGTAAGCGAGGTGGCCGATTTCGTCACCGTCGCCCTGGACGCCCTGTTGCCGCGCACCGATGGGCCGGAGCACATGCTGAACGAGGCGATGCGGTACGCCGCCCTGGGTCCCGGCCGCCGGCTTCGCGCCTTCTTCGCGCTGGAGGCGGCGCGGATGTTCAATGTCGAGGATCGGGCTGTGCTCCGGGCGGCCTGTGCGCTCGAATGCATCTACGCCTATAGCCGGATCCATGACGACTTGCCGGCGCTGGACGACAGCGACCTTCGGCGTGGCCGTCCGACCGTGCACAAGGCCTATGACGAGCCGACGGCGATCCTGGCCGGCGATGCGCTGCAGACCGTCGCGTTCGAAATCATGGCCCACCCCGACACCCACGCCGACGCCTGGATGCGGGCAGAGCTGGTGCGGCGTTTGGCGGTGGCGACGGGCGCGCGCGGCCTGGCTGGCGGGCAGATGCTGGACATGCTGGGTCTCGGATCGGACATCCGCACCGTGGCGCGCATGCAGCGGATGAAGACAGGCGCCCTGATCGCCTTCGCCTTCGAAATCCCGCTTTTGCTGTCCCACGCCCAGGAGGCGGAGCGCCACGCCCTGATGGGATTCGCCCAGGATATCGGCATCGCCTATCAGATCGTCGACGATCTGATGGACACCGAAGCCGACGCTCGCGCCCAGGCGCGCCGCGCCGATGGTGTGTCCCCGCCGCAACGGGCCAATTTTGTAACGCTTCTGGGGGCTCAAGCCGCCGCCGAACGCGTTGAAATGCTCACCGATCAGTGCGCTGCGCACCTCGACATTTTTGGTGAACGGGCGGCATATCTGAAAGCCAGCGTGCATTTTGTCCTGGACCGTGCCGCTTCCGTTCGTAATTAAGGTCGGTTTTTCGCTGGCCGAGAGATCAGATGCCTCCGCATACGCCCCTCCTCGACACCGTTCGTTCGCCCGCCGACACCCGTGAGCTGTCGATCCCTGAGCTTCGCCAGCTCGCCGACGAGTTGCGCGCGGAGACCATCGACGCCGTCTCCACCACCGGCGGCCACTTGGGCTCAGGCCTCGG
>Ga0116226_10004622_pt1 | contig 12207 bp, 9 predicted proteins | sample S1TSphfallax_FD_89692 | JGI IMG/M metagenome (GOLD analysis project Ga0116226, IMG submission 89692) | Host-associated microbial communities from peat moss isolated from Minnesota, USA - S1T2_Fa - Sphagnum fallax MG | ecosystem: Host-associated > Plants > Peat moss > Unclassified | place: USA... | reverse complement strand
TCAACGTCTGGCTGAGCCGATCCAAGGCAGACAGTATTTGTTGCCGCTGGATGGCGGGCCGGACAAGGCTTAACACGGATTTCCGCGGATTGCACGGATAAGTGCGGATTTGAAATCAAATACAAATACCAGTTAGGACAAGGGACGCAGCTATTTTTATAGTGCGTGGTCCTTGTAATTTTTGCCGGTGAGTTTGCAGATGGCTTCGATGGCCAGTTCATGGTCGGCACGCTGGTCAAGGCCTGAAATGGTAAGGCATCCCACAAGACCGACATTTGTAACTCGAATGGGAAAGCAACCGCCATCGGTTGCATAGTCACTTTGCGACAATCCATAACGGGATGTAACCGTGATACCGCGTTGCTTGAAGTCGAGACCGAGTGCATAGGTGCTGCGCTCAAAAAAAAGGGTACTGTTGGCCTTCTTTCGCACCCAGTCCATATTGTTTGCGGTGGTGGCATCAGAGGTCGCCAAAAATGCCGGCATGTTCCCGCGCCGGATTTCAATGGCAATTGAATGGCCGCGCTCGACCGCCAATTCATGCGCGAGGGTGCCGAGCCGCCAGATGGTCTTTGCATCAAAACGGTCAAGATGCAACGAAGCCTCCTGCTCCTTGATTTTCTTTAGGTCGGCTGTGATGTCGTTATCGGTCATTTTGAGTGCGCTCCTCCTATGGGTGCGTATACAGCTTAAATGATTTCGTGGCCATTCGATGGCTTGCAGCAAAATCGTTGCAGCTTTATCATGTGAAAGTAGGGTGTGATGGAAATGAATGTGATTCATGAAGTCCGCTGTTGTACCAAAGTGCTGCCCGGCACGAGTGCGGATTTTTGTTGTAGCCGCTAGCAGAGCGCCTTTCTTGAGCGCTAAAAATGCTGAATAGCCCCTAACATCATCCTGACAACAGAATTACGGGACATTTATGACTACCGGAATGAACACAATAATCGAAAATGCAGCCACGCTCTCAGCGAGCGTTGCTGATATTCAGGGCAATCTTAATCATCTGCAAGCCCTGGAAGCTGAAAGTATCCACATTATGCGCGAGGCGGTGGCGGAGTTTGCGCGGCCGGTGATGCTGTACTCGATTGGCAAGGACTCGTCCGTTATGCTGCGTTTGGCGCAGAAGGCGTTTTATCCCGGACGCATTCCCTTCCCGCTACTACACATTGATACCAGTTATAAATTTCGCGAGATGATAGCTTTCCGCGACAGCTACACCAAAGAGATTGGCGCGGAATTGATTGTGCATCAAAACAAGGCCGCGCTGGATGCTGGAGCGAACCCTTTTACGCTGGGTACGCAGAATTGCTGCGGCCTGCTAAAAACGCGTTCGCTGCTGGATGGCCTGGCTGAGGGCGGCTTTGATGCGGCCTTTGGCGGTGCGCGCCGTGATGAGGAAAAATCCCGCGCCAAGGAACGCGTTTATTCCTTTCGCGACCCCGCAGGCCAGTGGGACCCGAAGAACCAGCGCCCTGAGCTGTGGGGCCTCTATAATTCGCGGCTTCGCAAAGGGGAAAGCATTCGAGTTTTCCCGCTCTCCAATTGGACTGAGTTGGACGTTTGGCTCTACATCTATGCCGAGCAGATTCCCATTGTTCCGCTCTACTATGCGCAGGAGCGTACCGTCATTGAGCGTGGTTCTTCGTTGATTCTGGCGTATGAAGACACTAAGCTGCTGCCGGGTGAGAAAGTGATCAAGATGCAATGCCGCATGCGTTCGCTGGGATGCCTGCCCTGCACTGGTGCCATTCGCTCTGATGCGGACACGCTGCCGAAAATTATTGAAGAGCTGATTGGCTTCCGTCGCTCTGAGCGCGAAAATCGCGTGATTGACCATGATGAAGAAGGTTCCATGGAGACCAAAAAACGGGAGGGATATTTCTAATGGCCTCCCTAATTGCCGCTGAAAACTCACAGCAAAGCCTACAGGCATTTCTTGACCAGCACCTTGAGCGCGGGCTGCTTCGTTTTTCCACGGCAGGCAGTGTGGATGACGGGAAGTCCACTTTGATTGGACGTCTGCTGCATGACACCCAGTCTGTGTACGATGACCAGCTTGCCTCTATTCGCTCCAGCCGCATCAATCGCGCTGCCGGTCCGATTGATTTTTCGCTGCTCACCGATGGACTTCGCGCTGAACGCGAACAGGGCATCACCATTGATGTTGCCTATCGCTATTTCTCGACGGCAAAGCGGAAGTTCATCATTGCTGATACGCCCGGCCATGAACAGTACACCCGCAATATGGCCACTGGTGCGTCTACTGCTGATCTTGCGATTGTGCTGCTTGATGCCAAGGCCTTTGCGCAGCATGGAGGTTTGCTTCCGCAGTCACGTCGGCACACTTTTATTGCGTCACTGCTGCGCATACCGCATGTGGTGGCATCCGTTAACAAGATGGACCTAGTGGGCTACAGCGCAGAGGCATTTGCCAAGATTGAAGCTGAATTTCTGGCGCTGGCAAAACACTTGAAGATCACTGCCCCTTGCGTTATTCCCATTAGTGCGCTTGAGGGCGACAACGTTGTGGCGCGTAGCCAGCACATGCCGTGGTATGCGGGCCCCACCCTGTTGGAACAGCTCGAAAGCGTTCCGCTGAGCCATCACGATCCCAATGCGCCGCTGCGTTTTCCAGTTCAACTGGTAGTCCGCCCGGATGCAAATTTTCGTGGCTACGCAGGCCAAGTAGCCGGCGGGACACTGCGTGCTGGGCAGACTATTCTTGCGCTGCCGTCACGTCGCATGACTCGTGTGCGCAACATCGTCACCTACGACGGGAATCTCGCATCTGCTGCACCGCCGCAATCCGTTACGGTTGAGTTGGAGGATGAGATTGATGTGAGTCGTGGCGATGTTCTTTGCAGTCCGCAGGACCCGCCACAAATTTCGCATCGCTTTGCCGCGCGTGTTGTGTGGATGCATGAGGAGCCGCTCAAAGTTGGGGCTACATATCTAGCCAAGCACACCACTCGAACGGTGCGTGTTACGGTTACTTCCATTCGTCATCGCGTTAATGTGAATACGCTGGAGCAACTGCCAGCGCAGCAAATCGAGATGAATGATATTGCCGAAGTAGAGTTCCATGCTGCGAAGCCGCTATTTTTTGATGCCTACAGCAGCAATCGCACCACCGGTAGTCTGATTCTGATTGGTCAACTCGACAATGCCACCGTGGGCGCCGCCATGATTGATTCGGCGTTACCTGAGACTTCATCTGAGATTGCTGGTCCGGCAAAACTACCGCAGTTGGTGCATCTTGCAAACCGGCCTGAACTTGCCGTTGCACTGCATGAAGCCCTTCGCGCTGAGGGACACAGTGCTGTGCTGCTGGATGATGTGCATATCGCGCCGGAACAGATGGACGCTGCTGTACGTGCCGCACAACTCGCCGGGGCCATTGCCATCACCAGTGCTGACCTGTCTAAAACGACGCTTACTGCAATTGCGAAATTCATTGATGCGGCCCATGTTATCGCTCCCGAAACTTTGGATGCGGACAACAGCGTTGCCGCTGATGTACTTTTGCGGCAGATGGGAATTGTGTCATGAGCATACTGACAAAGATTGAATCCCCGGAGCAACTTGCCGCTGAGGAGTTGGTCGCCAAGGTTATCACTGATTACAAAGCTGAGTACAGCGCAAATGCTGCCAAGACGCTCTGCATCACTTGCAGCTTTCAGACTGAGGACATGGTTGTCCTGCACATGATTCGTCAGCATATCGCTGATGTCCCCGTGCTATTTTTGGACACTGGCTATCACTTTGCCGAGACATACGCGTACCGCGACCGCATGACTGCGGAGTGGAATTTGAATCTGACAAACATGCTGCCCAAGACGACGGTAGCCGAGCAGGAAGCCGAGCATGGTTTGCTCTATATTGTGCAGCCGACCGATTGCTGCCAGATGCGCAAAGTAGAGCCGCTGATGCGTTCGCTTGAGGACTACGCAACTTGGTTCACAGGACTTCGTCGTGAGCAGTCGCCCACTCGTGCCAATCTGCGGGTGGTGGAAGAACACAAATTGCCCACTGGAAAAGTGATCGATAAAATCAGTCCGCTTGCTACATGGACGTGGGCGCAGGTCCAGGAATACGCGACTAAGAACCACATCCCAGTGTTGCCCCTGTATGAGCAGGGCTATTTGAGCATCGGCTGCCAGCCCTGCACATCGCTATCGGACGACCCAACAAACCCGCGTGCGGGCCGTTGGAGTGGTAAGAAGCTGGAGTGCGGCATACACACATTTACGACGGTGGAAAAGTAAATCAAACAGATTTAGTTTTCAAACTCCGTGTTGGGTGCGGGCAGAATATCATCAGGTCCGGCGATCCAGACGTAGAGCGTTGGCAGCAGGAACACGCTAATGATAAGGTCTGCAATCAGACCACCGACAATGACGATGGCGAATGGCCGCTGAGAGTCGGAGCCGATGCCGTGGGACATGGCAGCGGGCAGAAGGCCTAGAGTTGCAACGAGCATGGTCATCATAATGGGACGGAGTCTTAGAACTGCGCCTTCAATGGCAGCAGCTTCAATGGAGTGGCCATTGACGCGCATCTGATTGATGTACTCAAGCATGATGACGCCTGTCTGTACTGAGACCCCAAAGAGAGCAAGGAAGCCCACACTGGAGGATACGCTGATGTTTGTGTGCGTAACCAGCAGTGCCAGTGAACCGCCGACGGGGGCCAGCGCAACATTGACCATGATGAGCGATGCCCACTTCAGCGATTTAAACATCATGTAGAGAATGATTGCGATGAGCAATACGGTCAATGGAACGACCAATGCGAGGCGCTTATCGGCGCGCTGCTTGCTCTGATATTCACCCGCCCATTCAATGTGGTAGCCAGTTGGGAGCGGAACTTTCTCTTTCACAGTTTTGATGGCTTCTTCCACTGTGCTGCCGAGATCGCGGCCACGGGCGCTGTACTTAATGGCGATGTAGCGTTGTTCACCCTCGCGGTAGATTTCTTCCGCGCCGTCAGTTGTAGCAACTTTGGTTAGTTGGGCAAGAGATACGCGCTCACCGGAAGGAGAGAGCAGGCGCACATTGGAGATCGCCTCTTGTGTATCGCGATAAGGTTTTTTGTAGCGCAGGACAAGATCATATTGCGCTTCGCCTTTTAAGACTTCGCTGAGAGTGGTGCCACCGACAGCGGTTTGGATGGCATCTTGAATATCGGAAACATTGATGCCGAAGCGGGCTGCAGCCTGACGGTCCACGGTATAGGTGAGGTTGGGCTGGCCAATAATGCGGAAGAGACCGAGGTCGGCCACACCGGGCACCCTGCTCATGACGTCGACAATTTCATTGCCTTTTTCTTCCAGAGTTTTGAAGTCGTCGCCATAAAGTTTGACGGAAAGCTCGCCCTTCACGCCGCTGACGGCCTCTTCCATGTTGTCTTCAATGGGTTGTGAGAAGCCCTAAATAGCGCCGGGAATATTTTCAAGCTGCTGGTCCATCGAAGCAATCAGTGCGTTTTTATCTTCATGGAAAACAGGGCGCCACTGCTCTTTGGGTTTCAGATCGACGAAATATTCGGTATTGAAAAATCCAGTAGCGTCGGTACCGTCATCAGGGCGACCAATCTGATCGACGACTTCAGAGACCTCAGGGAAACTGGCCAGGATGATTCGGGCCTTGTTGGAGATGGCAAGGCTCTCATCGGGGCCAGTGGAGGGGGCCAACGAGCCTCGCACCCACATGGCACCTTCATCCAAGTGGGGCAGGAATTCAGAGCCGATGATGTTGGTCAGCAGAAAGACAGAAATCAGAAAGGCGATGATACTTACCGTGAGTGTGATTCCCCGATTATGGATAGCCCAGGTAACGCCTTTTCTGTAGCGCTCTGTGATGTACTCCATGACCGGGTTATGCCATTCTTTTGCGCCCTTGCTGAACAGGAGACTGGAGAGGACTGGTGCGAGGACCATGGAAAAGGTGAGTGCGCCCAATAGAGCGAATGCGACTGTCCATGCCAGTGGCTTGAAGAGGCGTCCCTCAACAGACTGCAAGGTGAAGATGGGCAGATAGGCGGTGATAATGATGCCGATGGCATAGAAGACGGGGCGTTGGACTTCATGCGCGGCCTCGCGAATTTTTTCGGCTACAGTTTTATTTTCCAGCTCTTCATGATGATTGAGGTGGCGGACGATATTTTCCACCATGACTACAGCGCCGTCGACCACCATGCCAAAATCCAGTGCACCCAACGAAAGCAAGTTGGCAGGAATGTGTTCGAGGCTGAGACAAATGGAGGCGAACAACAAAGCGAATGGAATGGTAAGTGCGACAATGATTGCTCCGCGAACATTACCCAGAAAAAGGACAAGAATCACAACAACAAGAACAATGCCCTCAAAGAGATTGTGCAACACGGTGTGTGTGGTGAGATGGACCAGATCGCTGCGGTCAAGAAACGGGACGACCTTCACCCCTTTTGGAAGAATCTGCTCGTTAATCTGTTTGACTTTGGCTTCAACTGCCTGCAGAGTGGGGTCGGCATCCGCACCTTTGCGCAGCAGGAGTGAACCTTCCACAACATCTGGATTGTCAATGATTTTGCCGTCTGCATTTCTATAGGCCTTTGAAATTTGGCCCAGTCGTATTTTCGGACCCTGCTCGACATCGGCAATATCTTTTACACGAATGGCGGTGCCGTTGGATGTCTTGATGAGGGTCTGTTCAATCTGCTGGACGTTTTCATACAGCCCGACTGCTTGAACATTGATCTGCTGTGCACCGGCGACGATAAAGCTGCCGCCAGCATTTGCATTATTGTTGGTGAGTTGCTGCTCCACCTGGGCGATGCTCAACCCATAGCTGATGAGCTTGTCCGGGTCAAGACGGATTTGATACTCCTTGGTAATACCGCCAAAGCTGGCAACGTCAACGATGCCTGGGACATTTTTAAATTGCTTTTGGAGCACCCAATCCTGGAGTGATTTTTGCTCCATGACATCGATATTGGGATTTTTGCTTTCAATGGTATACCAATAAATTTGCCCAGCTGGACTCCAGTCGGTTTGGAGTTGAGGCACAAGGCCAGCGGGCAGCGTGACCCCTGCAAGACGTTCCAGAACGCGCTCCCGGTTCCAGCTATTTACTGAGTCATCATTGAAATTCATCATGATGCTGGAGATGCCTGCGAGGGTGAAAGAGCGCAGGTTCTTCATGTCTGGGATGCCAGCCATGGCAATTTCTGTGGGGACAGTGACCTGTTTTTCAATGTCCTCAGCAGAGTGGCCGGGCCACTGGGTGATGATGTTGACGTAATTGTCGGCAACATCAGGATAGGCGTCGACGGGAAGATTATGGAATGATATGCCTCCCCAGACAAACAGCATGATGGCAACTGCCAGAACGAGAAAGCGGCTTCTGAGGGCGAAGTCTACAATTTTCTCGATCATTGCTGGGCCTCCAGAGTGGCCTCTAATTGGAGGACGTTGGAGACCACCTGCTGGCCGGGATTGATGCCGGAGAGGACTTCGAGTTTATTGTCTGGCAGTGAGATGCCGGGTTGTATTTCAACGCGCTTGAATTTGTTGCCACCGGCGGGTAGGAAGACCCAGTCGCGGTCATGCAGGTGGAGAACAGCATACTGAGGAACAACGGCATGCTGCTGCCTAGTATTGCTGGTGAAGGTGGCGGTGACGAACATGCCTACCTTCATGATGAGGCCGGGATTGGGGACTTCAATGCGGACCTTGGCGGTGCGAATATTTGGATCAAGCACGGGGCCAATGTCGCTAACGCGGCCAAAAAATACTTTGTCGGGATAGGCGTTGAGTTTGATCTGCGCCATCTGGCCGAGTTTGATTTTGGGGATGTCATTTTCATAGACATCACAGATGACCCAGACGCTGGAGAGGTCGGCGACGGTGAAGGCAGTGGCGTTGCCGGAGAAGTTGACACCGGCGGCGGCGGCGATGGTCACATTTTGCTGAACGATCACGCCAGAGATGGGCGAGTAGACATCGACGATGTCTGAAGGATGGTCTTTTTTAACGCCGAGAGTGTTGAGCTGGCCTTCAGCAGCGACAAGGTCTGCTTTGGCATCATCTTCGGTGTCCTGTGCCTGCTCCAGCATGGAGAGCGAGATGGCGCCGTGGTCATAAAGGTCCTTGGAGCGAACATATTGCTTGTTGGCGAGCAGCTCATCATTTTTGGCCTTGAGATAGGTGTCGAAGGCATTGGTGATGTCGGGACTCTGCACCTTCAGGAGCAACTGGCCCTTTTTCACAAAATCATCGAGGCGGGCCTTGATGTCGACCACACGACCGCTGGCGAGCGAGATGACGGGCACTTCGCGGGCGATGTCTGGATTAACTGTGCCGGTAACATTCAGTGTTTCGGCGGCATCTATTTCATCGGCGGCAACCACTGGGAATTGGTCAGGCTTGTCCACAGTCACCAGGCCCATATCGCCAGTGGGGACGACCTGGACTTTGGGCGGTGCGCCGTCGGAGGGATTGAACTTCTTGTCGCAGGCTGTAAGCGAAAGACATACAAGCAATCCACCGAAGCTGATCAGGGGGAATTTTGGTTTTAGTATGTTTCTTGTCATTGGATCTCCTCGCGCCCTACGGCAAGATTCAACTGGCTAACGGCGGTCATATATGTTCCTACAAGTTGTAAATAGGCCAACTGCACAGTACGGTAATCACTCTGCGCATTTAGAAAGTCCATCAGAGAAGCACCGCCATGTTGATAGGAATAGGTCACGGTGTCGCGCACGCGGGTGGATTGAGCGCGGTACTTATCGCGATAGGGCACCAGCAGAGTGATTACGCTGCGGACCTGTTCATAGGCCGAGTCGACATCACTGAATACCTGAGCGCGGGCGGCCTCGGTGGCCTGCTGATTGCGGTCAATATCAATGAGGGTGCGCTGCTTTTCGCCCTGGTTGCGGTCAAAGACGCGGAGGGGAATGGTCACGCTCAGGCCCAGAGTATTTATGGCGTATAGATTATTGTTCGATGAGTTGTAGGTGTACCAGGCGCCGAAAGTTGGATCAGTAGAGCCATTGGCGATAGCAAGTTTGTGGTTGGTTTTAGACTGCTCAATGGACTGGATGGCGGCGCGCAGATCAGGGCGTGAATCCATGGCAGCCTGCTGAAAATCATCCAAGGGCTTCAGGTCGTCTTTGAACCCAAATTCGCCTGTCACATCAAACTTATCGACCGGGGTGCGATCATCCAACAATTGCAGGAGGGCAATTTTCTGCGAGCGCAGGTTGACGATTGCATTTTCAATTTCAGATTCGTACTGGACACGCAGCAGCTCAATCCGGTCAAGATCAATCTGGCCAATATCTCCGTCCTTGAACCGTGCGCGATTGATGTCAATGATTTTGTCGTAGTATTCGAGGTCGGCCTGGGCCAACTGAAGTATGGCCTTGGCTTCCAGCGTTTGCACAAAGGCTGAACGGAGGCTGTATAGAAGATTCCGTTCCAAGTCTTCATGTTGCGATACAGAGATTTGAGTACCCTCTTTTGCGCTTTGCAAACGCAACTCGCGCTTGTGGTCGCGCTCGTGCAGATAGCTGAAGTTGGGCGAGATATCCGTCCCAGAAAGCGGCTTCCAAACATTATCTTTCGGCGCGATTTGAGTTCCATCAGTATTCAAAGTGAACTGCGGATTGGGGCGGAGATATGCGGTGATTTCCTCGGCCTTCATTTCATCCACGTTGAGTTGGTCTGATTTCAGGACCGGATTGGCTGCTTCGAATTTGGCTTTCACCTGGTCCCAAGTCAAGGAGGATTGTACTGGGGTGGATTGGGCCACGGTGGCCTGTGCTCCGACGGCCTGCTGCGAATGCAACATGCCGGGTAGCATAATCTCGCAGCAAAGCAGCAATGCTGTTGTGCGAATACGAGCCAATTGAATTGATGATGTAGTCATGGTTGCGATACATTCCTCTGGCTGAGGCGGGCCCTGTGGTGGCAGAGAAGCATGATGTAAAAGCATTGCTTCTATAGTGTACGGTGGAACATATAAGTGAGTCGTAAAACCGGACTATCTTTCGGCCATTAATCTACGTTCTTTTATGCAGATGCATATCTTCCCCTAATGTTTTGCATACAGAATTCTTATGAGTGTTATTTAGGTCTGTATTTATGGTCCATAGGGGCATTTTTGTACTACTTACTGCTTATCCCAGGTCATTGTCTGAAAGCTTTGGTGGAGTTGTATCCGTCTACAATTACAGCAATGTAAATATTTTCATCTCTGTTGAGAGAATTGATGCCGTTCAACTTTGCCATTCCGCGCAATCGCAATCTGGTTATGCTGATGGCGTTGTTGCTGATTATTTTTATAGCTGCGCTGGATTGGTCGACGGCGAGTGAAGTACCGCTGGGTTTTCTCTATTTGTTTCCCATGTTGTTGGCAGGTATGCGGTTGCTACGATGGCAGATTGCCTCCCTGGCAGCACTATGTACGTTATTGGCAGAGCTATTTGACCCGTTTTCATGGTCACTGCGCGTAGGTCCGCCTCGAGACGCTCTGTACTTCATTGCATTCTTTTGTACGGGCTTATTTTTTTATGAATCACAGCGCAGCCGTCAGATCATGCAGGAGAACCTGACTGAAATTAAACGGCAAAATGCAGCACGGATAGAGGCAGAGGAGCAGTTGCAATTTCTGGTGGAGAGCAGCCCGGTTGCAATTTTTATTGCCAGTGCAAAAGGGGAGGTACTGATGGCGAATGAGGCAGCCCATCGTCAGTTGGGCATGGCATCAGGCAGCCTAATTGGAAAATCTCTGCACCCCTATTTTCCATCACTGGCAAATGTACCGGAAGCCAGCGTGGACCGACCATCATTTCGTACGATGATGCAGGCCCACGCACTTAGACAGAGCGGCGAGGCATTTTTTGCCGAGATATGGTTTTCGACGTATCGGACTGGGAGCGGAGCACGGCTGGCAGCGATGGTGATGGACGCATCAGAAGACTTGCGGGAGCGCGAGGAGACCAGCATGGAGCAGGCAGGCCAAAGTTCACGACTGGCAGTCAGTGCGATTGCGCATGAGATACGCAATGTTTGTGGCGCGATTGCGGTGGTGCATCGCAATCTTTGCCGCAAAAAAGAGCTTGAAGATGATAAAGATTTTGAAGCGCTTGGGAACCTTGTGCTCGCGCTGGAGAGTATGGCTTCAATGGAGCTGCGGCAGTCTCCGGGTGACCCGTCAGAGGTTGACCTGGTATCGCTGCTGGAGGAGTTTCGGATTGTTGCAACACCGTCATTGCAGGACGCTGGCATAGAAGCGACCTGGAGTGTGGGCGCTGATTTGCCTGCGGTATGGGCAGACCGCAAGGGGCTGATGCTGATATGCCTAAATCTGGCGCAGAACAGCACCCGAGCACTGGCAGACATAGAGGCACCCCATTTTTCAGTGAGCGCATTTTGCATGGGAGAAAAAGTGATAGTTGAGTTTAGTGACAACGGGCCGGGTGTGCAAAACCCGGAGCACCTGTTTCGTCCCTTTCAACCGGAAGCACAGTCTACGGGGCTTGGTCTCTATCTTTCACGGGCGTTTGCAAGGTCATTTCGCGGTGATTTGGTATATGTTCCGCAGACTTCAGGTGCGCTCTTCCGGCTTGAGCTGGAGGCGGCATCCAATGCAATTGATTTAGTTGTTGATGAGGCCCAGAGAGAGCGTCATGTCTAACTCCCCAAGCATACAGCCGGTGCGAATACTTTTGGTGGATGACCACACATTGTTTCGTGAAGGACTGCGGCGTTTGTTGGAGTCCGACAGCAGTCTGCACATTGTTGCGGACTGTACTTGTGTGAATGAGGCGATTGCGATTCTTGAACGGGAAGAAATTGATTTAATTTTGTTGGATTATGAATTGCAGGGAGAGCGAGGCACGGCATTACTAGAGTATCTACAGCAGCCAAAGAACGGTAGGCACAACTTCACCTCACGAGTGCTGCTAATAACAGCAGGCATGACCGAAGCTGAAACATTGCATGTACTGAAGTCAGGGGCGAATGGAATTTTTTTGAAACATTCACCGCCGGACCATTTGTCTGAGGCAATCCGCGCGGTAATGCAAGGGCAGCAATGGCTGGACCCGCAGAGTGTGCGGCTGATGGTGGCGAGTGCAACCGCCCGCGCTGCCAGCCCGCAAGCACAGATGATGCCGGGGACGAGACCGTTGACACTGCGTGAACGAGAAGTGCTGAAGGGC
>Ga0116226_10004621_pt1 | contig 12208 bp, 9 predicted proteins | sample S1TSphfallax_FD_89692 | JGI IMG/M metagenome (GOLD analysis project Ga0116226, IMG submission 89692) | Host-associated microbial communities from peat moss isolated from Minnesota, USA - S1T2_Fa - Sphagnum fallax MG | ecosystem: Host-associated > Plants > Peat moss > Unclassified | place: USA... | reverse complement strand
TTCATCATGTTGCTACTATTTTTTTTGTTGTTGTTCATTATGTTGTTGTGTAAATCGAAATAAGGTGCAAAGGTTGTATGCTCCATGTGAACACATAGAATTTTTAGTTTTTAGATTTTATGTCATTATCAACTTTTTGCACAATGCCAGCAAAAAGCTTTTCATCATTGTCTTCTTCTTCAAATTTAACCATTGCCATAAGGATTTGAACAGTGCATGTCAAGGAGTGAATTTTTTTGTTGTTTGAATGCAATGCAGGACTTATCCTATCAAGGTTGTGGATGGTGGAGGATGAAGCAACTTTGATAAAGCTCTTGAAAATAGAATTGGGAAATGGTGTGTGACTTGGGATAAAAGGCGAATGTTGAAGTGGAGTTATAGAACAGAAAAAAAATAAGTCGTTAGCTTAATAGGTTTGGGTGATAGAAAGTTGATTTTGGTTACTCACATTGGTAGTTGTTTTGTTTATCCTTCATTGTGCCAATAGCTACTAAAGCAATGTGCTATGTACTTCAAAAGTTATATGAGAAATTGTGTTGAGAAATGATGACAACACAAGGTGGTCTAAGTTGTAAAAATATGAGCATATAGGTGATTTTGTATTCATGCATTTGATTGGAAAGGATTAAAAATGGTTACTCAAGCATGGGTGATTATTCCTTTGAAATGGTTAGCATGAAGAACTCATCAAAAATATGTTTAAATTGAAACATGAAATGAGTGAAATCCAAAGTTTTATCCAATTGCTAATCTTTTAACCTTGGAGTCCACATTAACAACATGTGTCCTACTCTAATAATGGTTTTTCGCAAAAACTAAATGTTTTCCATTTGTTTAAAAATTACTAACACCTAGAAACTACTAGCTGAATGGGAAGTGGAATTGTTGTAATGCAAATGCAATTAAAGAAAACGTGGTTGAATCAATGCATTACATGATAAGGTTTGGGACTTAGTAGCTCAAAGGACTAAAAAAACATTGAGGGATTTGATTTCTAGCTAAACCTCCAACAAATATGAAGTGAAAATTGTTTCAACATTAGGAATTGTAGACTATTTGTTAGATGGGCATCATAAAATTCTTCAATTGGATGAACCCCATTATGTAATGAGTGGAATTATAGAAGTAGTTTTCTCAATTCTTACTGAATTTCCATCTAAGCATAGAAATTGGATTCATTCCATAAATTTATGTACGTAGGATTCAAATTTTAGAAGAATAGAATTCCCAATCATGTTTTTTAGTTGTATTCATCTTTTGTTGTTTTATGTGACCCTTTCTTTTTGGTTAAAGTTGGTGTTCATCTTGTTGTAGATGCAAATCGTGTTATTAATGTTCATTGTGTTACTAATGCATGTCATATTGTTACATGTGTTCATAATGTTATTAATGTTCTTTATGTTACTAATATTCATCATGTTGTTATAAGTGTTCATTGTGTTCCTAATGTTCGTTATGTTGTTGTAAGTGTTCATCATGTTGTAATGTTCATTATGTTCCTAATATTCACCATGTTGTAAATGTTCCTTGTGTTGTTGGTGTTTGTCATGTTCTTAATGTTCGTCATGTTATTATAAATGTTCTTTGTGTTGTTAATGTTCATCATCTTTGTCAACTCTTTTAGGTATTACCACTGTTGTTCATTGTGTTGCTAGTGTACATCATATTTATTAACATTTTTATGTATCACCATTATTGTCCATATTGTTAGTAATGTTCATCATCTTTGTCAACTTTCTTAAATATTTTCATTATTGTTCATCACATTGTTGTTCCCCCCCTTTTGTGATTGATATTACCTTGCCTATACATTGTTTTGAATGTTGAATTTTGTTGTAGGTGAAATGTTGTTGGTTCTTTGTGGTTTCAGAAAAACTTTTACATTTTAATTTTTTTTTCCCCCAAAATTATGTCATTTTTGTTCATTTTGATTTTTTTTTGTGTTGAAGATAATTTGTTGATAATAATTTGTTTATGCATTAATAACTTGCAAATTGGAGACATTGTTTGCAACCTTGAACCTTTACCTTGTATTGTTAAAGGACATTTTGAAGTAGTTTTGCATTTACATATCTACATCAACCTTCGGCATTTTTCTTGCATAATTTTTTTTATAAAAATGAAACATACTTGTCAATAATTTGTAAGTGCATGTGTCATCTTTTATATTTTATAAAACCAAAAAAAATGTATTTTTTCATTTTCTCAACTTTAATATATTAATACACCCTAAAAATGAAACCAAAATTTCTAGATGAGGGATGTGATGTGTTCATGAATGAAAATGAAATAAAAATGAAGGGAATAACTAAAAGTGAAAGGTTTAAAAAATTCCAAGTTTTTGATCAAAAATTGATGATACAATGTAAACAATTATGAAAAATTACATGAACAAAGGTTAAATTGGAAATGCCATGGTAGAAAATTTCCAACTTGTGCATTTTTTTTATCAATGGTGAATCACTAATCAATGTTAAGGTGTCAAAAGTCATGTGCTATATTTTGTGTTATAATAGATTAATATGTCATGCAGTATCAGAACAAATAACAAGGTTGAAGAAAGGTCTTGTTTCATATTTCAAGAATAATGGGGAATTATATTTTAAAAACATGTGAAGGCAAACCATGGACAAATTGCCAAAAAAATAAAGAAGAAATGAACAACAATTTGAAAAATCCATTGGAAAAGATACTTGCAAACAAAAACATGCAATGAGTGCAAGTGTAATCTCCAATTTTTTAGGGCCATAGATCCTTACAAAAAGCATAATGCATTAGGGCAAACATTAAATTTGGCCATAGATCCTTACAAAAAGCATAAAACATTAGGGCAAACATTGGCAAGAAGTTTGTCAAACATTTTAGAATAACACAGCTTTACCAAAAAGATTTTTGTTTATGTTAATAAAGATGAAGGTGCAAATATAAAGATCATGATAATTGCTTTAAAGTCCATAGTAAGTTGTGTAGCTTTTGGTTTGATGGAAAGTTTTTAGGGGACTTGCTTTGGACATGCCTTCTCTAAGGTTTAAAAATATAAAATTGGTACAAATATAATCTTTAAGGGTGTGAAATATGTTTTCATTAAATTTGTTTATGCAAATTTGTAAAAATGTATTATGTGGCTTAAAAAGCTAAGGAATGGAAGACAAGAATGGATAAAGGGTTGCATTACTAAAGGCTACAAGCCTAAAATATTAAACATGTTAATTGAAATAAATAAAAATGCAAGTTATTTGTTCTGATTTTTTTCCTTTATTTTTTTTTAATTTTTGTATTCCAAAATGTTGTCTTCTGATTAGGAATGTGAATTGTACAAGTTTGCAAGCAAAATGACCATGTTTTTTAAACCCTTCAATTTTGAAAAGCCATTGACTTTTGTTATAACAAACAAATTGGTCCTAGGGTCATTGGCCATGTTCCTTCTACATTCACATGGCATATATCACAAATTATATTATACATTTTAATTCTTATTGTCACTATTTACATTTTTAACCAATCCAAGGGTTGTTAATTTTTGAGTGATATTTTGAATGCATGAACCTAAAAGTTGAAGGGAAAAATGAAACATTTCCTTTCATTGGATGTTTTAATCAATGATGATTATTACGACTTGAATATTGAGTTGGGGACTTTTGCAAAGAACATTAAAAAGAAAGTCATTGGTGTCATTGGCTCTTTCATTTCCTTATTAATAAGATAGGATGAAAAAAAAACCCATAATATGCTAGCTTTGATGTTAAATCCTAGATTCAAAAGTTTGATATTGATATCTTCTTTTATTCATCATGAGTATGGGGTGGCCGTAGCTAAAAAATATGATAAGAAATCTTTCCTTCCTATGCTCTTAAAGCCTTAAACATCATTTGCATCCATTGTTTAAGGTTGAAAGTTCTTTTGTTCACAAATTTAATGAAGATAACTATTAAGGGTAGAAAATGGCCCATATGAAAACCTAATGATAACCATTAATTAGTTCATGGGAATAGGTGATTGGTATTTACAAATCAACTAGGAAAGATTTGTGTTAAATTTACAATAAAAACCTTGTTTTATGGGTGAAATGTGGACCTTGTGTGGTTGATGGAAATAGGGGATTAGGAGAAGGATTCCTCTTATTCTTGTATGAGGAGATTATGCAGAAATAGAAAAGTAGTTGTATGTTGGAGAAAAAAACAACACAAGGGAATATGAAGGTTATGAAACTTGATGTGTGTTGTTTTGTTTTTCTCTTTTTTGCTTTCATTTCCCTTTCGAATGAAAGTAGTTCATTTGAATTTGATGTATAATACTATAGCTCTTAAATTAGTTTAGTGGTTTTTTTCCTTTTAATACTTGTTCTTTGGAAATTAATAGCTTGTTGGAAGGATGGTAAAAATAGTTTACATGCAATTGGTCGATAACAATAGTTATAAGGAAGTGGACAACAAAATGAAACAATATTTATGGTTGGAGGAAATATTCTTTAGGGATTAGAAGGTAATTTACCTTCCAACCCCCCTTCCTTTTATTCATTGTGAATTTCTCAATAATTCATACATATAAAAAAAATTATTGATTCTAAACTAAAGGTAGGACTGCCTTCATGTCTTTTTCCATTTCAATGTTTGCACTTTGTTGTTTTTTTTTACTTGACAACTTCTTATTTTGATAATAGTAGGACTATCAAGTTCATGATTATACAATAACAACTTGGACATTTTTTGGATGGTGACCAACACTCATGAACTTGACAAAAGGACTGTTAAAAAAGAATTGTTGATATTTCGTAAATATCAAGTGGATGCAAACCTCATGTCAAGATATCAAATGCCTTTTGGAATGGTGGAGGAAACATGAAACCATGTTCCCAACTATTGGTTAAACAAATATTAAGGATTATAAATTCTCCAATTGAAATTAAGAGAATTTTATCCTTGTTAAAATTCTCACCAATTTGAGGAGATGTTGTTTACAATTAAATAACCTTGAGAAAATAATCTTTATGAATAAGAATTGACCAAATGACGCAAAGGTGGATTACAAGGCTCTTAATGGTTTGATAAAATTAATATATTTTGAATTAAACTTGGAACAATAATTAGATGGCTTTGAAAGTTCATTTGAATGAAATGAATAGAAAGAGAAATAATCTAATTTTTTGGTCTTGTATCTCTCTTAAATGTGACCACATATTTTGTTTAAATATTGAAGTTTTATAATGAACTTTGTTGATTTGTTTTTGACCTATGAAAATTTGAAAAAATATTTAAAGATTTTAATCCTAAAATCTTTAAATGAAGTTAATTAATTGACATAATGTAACTAACTAATCTAAATAAGTTATGAATTGGTTATGAAAAAAATGGTTAGGCATGAAGAAAACTAAAAACTAAAAATTTAAGAAGGTGTGAATTTTTTTAAATGTGATAATTGTCTTGTTACTTAAATTAGTTTTTTTGAAAATTGAAACAAGAAATTATGAAAAAATTAATAATTTTCCAACACCAATTCTCACCAATTTTGTAGTTTTTAAAAAATAACATCTATTTATAGTTTTTTTTAAATGTGATAAATTAAAAAAATTGATAATATTTGAATCAAAGAACTTTATTTTCAAATTTAAAAAATAAAATCAATGGCGAAGGTTTCTTACATTATGGTGAAAGACCACGCTCATGAAATGTTGAAAGTCATTTAAACACTTCAAAAGGTTGTGCCATGGAAATTATAAAATCATTTATGTGTGGGCCTAGGTTGTCATGTGTAATGTAAAGTTAAAATAGACTTTATTGAGATACAAACATACTCTAATGGAGCCAAAAAATGTGATTAAGTATTTTATGTAAATTTCAATTTTTAACTTAATATTCTATCTAATTTTTTTCCTATTTGTTTAATGTTTGTCTTTTCTTTTTTTTCATCACATTCTTTCCATTTTTTTCATTTCAACATGTAAAATCACCATAGATCATAAAAGAGAAAAAAAAAACCAATCATGACTTTTTGGGCATGTGGACTAACTTTGAACTTCAATCCCACCTTTTATTTTATTTTATTTTTGTAAAAGTGAGGAAAACATATGTTAACAATTTGATTAATGGGCTAGAACATTTTGAGCCCACCTTTAAAAAATATATATTAAATTTTTTGGAGAATAATTATTACAAAAATTCAACCAATCATGGCATTTTTGGCCCATGGGTTAACACAAGAAGAAATCTTGGGTTTTTTCACTACCTGAATCCATTATGTTTTTACTAAAATGGGACAAAATTCATTAGTATGTAACTTATATGGTTTTGGTTTTTTATAAAAATTGATTGGGACATTTTTAAAGAATTATTTTTAGTGTTTTGGATAATGACATATTGCATTAAGTACACTACAACAAAACCATGTCCTTTTCACTAGTGAAATTTAACTAACATGACTATAAAGTCAATTTTTTTAAAACACATAATTAACCATTTCCATTTTGACAAACCACAAAAGTAGTATTGTCCATTATAACTAATTTGAAATTCATTTGAATCAAAACAAACATTGTAACTTCATACATGGACTTTATGTAGTGTTTACATGTAATCAACCTACTAGCAATGTGATCAAAATTAGTCAATTAATTTACACATGTAATCAAAGTCATATATATATGATTAAAATCAGTCATTTATCTAACATGTGTACAAATGTGACTAAAGTCAATCACTTTGATTACACATGTATTATTAATATAGGTTGACCTCATTCAAAAAAAAAATCCCCATATAGATCCCCTCATTTTCAAGTTTCATATCTTTCTCATTACGTGTCCATTCTCAATGATTTAAAAAGCTCCATATGCATTATCATAAGCTTCACAAAATTTCTTTGAAATGTTTAAAAAAAAGAAAAAAAAGAAAAAGAAATAGTTTAAGGTCAAAAACACAAGTTGGACTATCATGTGGTCAATTTCTACAAATCACCCCCTTCATCTTCAATGAACATAACTTGATCATTCCTTTATCAAATTTAAAAAAAAATCACCTTTGAATTTCTCAAGAGGAGAATTACAAAAAGTTTTTAAACATGAGAAAAAATGGAACAATGTATGAAGAACTAAAACTCAGAAAATGGAACTTAATTTCTAAGTTGTAAATTTGTGCTTAAATCACCCCACTTCACTTTCAATGAACACATCTTTCTCATTTATTTATCAAATTGAGAAACTTTTATAATAGTGGATGTGCCAAGAGGAAAATTACAAAATGCTTTTGAATTTTGAAGGTAATTGAGCAATGTATAAAGAGTTCAAACTCAAAAACACAAACTGAATTGTTATGTTCAGTTTGTGCAAATCACCCTTTTCACTTTCAAAAGGCATAACTTGCTTAATTTTTCATTGCTTTCAACAATCTTTTGTACCATTAAATGCAACAAATGGAGAATTACAAAATCTTTTTGAAACTTAGAAGCAATAAAACAATGTACGAAAAGGTGTAAATCTTATTTTTAAGTGTTTAGTGGTAGGTCTAATAAATTGAAAACTTCTTGTGATCAAATTGTTCCTTGAAAAAATGTGTCCCATATTGTTCGGTCATCAATCTCATTTTGAAAAGTATATAAGTAAAAGCTTCATCCCTCAAAATCACATCTTAAAATGTTCAAGCTTTTTAGGTTACACTTATTGCAAGGTTTAATTTCCAAAAAAGAAATTAAATTAAAAGAATATTGATTTGAATATAATCCAAAAAGGAATTGATTGAAAATATTTATAAAATATTTTTTGTATTATAATTATTTATAAAATAATCATATTTAATTACATATTTAGTCACAATGAACATGCCATGTCATTATGTTCATTCACATGTGTAGACAAAATGGACATGCCACCTCATCAATTTAATCATATGGTTTGTTAGAATGGACATGCCACATCATCAATTTAGTCACACAATTTGTTAAAATAAACATGACACATCATTAATTTAGTCACATAATTTGTTAGAGTGGACATGCCACATCATTACATTTAGTCACATAGTTAATCATATCAAACATGCCATTATGGCACTATGTTAATGTTCAATCATTTTACATTTATTTATTTTATTATCACTTACTTGTCTTAAATGAATGGTCTTTTTGAACTTGTCCCAAAATTGTCCAAGGTTTATTTTGACAGAAAATTTAGTGTAAAAGGTGACGCACCCCTAAGTTCCATGATGGATTCAACAATAAATCCAAAGGTGATGAAAATGGAAGGAGAAGGAATTGGGGCGTGCTCCCTAGCTTGCAGCACTTTGGGGGTAGAAGGGTGTGTTAAAGCTCCGAGATGGTCAAGAATGTTCCACCAAGCAAGTCAATTTTTCACATGGACCTACATAAACCAAACAACAAGTTGGTTAGTGCGTAGTTGGAACACTTTTTGTCATAACCTTCGCCTTAGGCTCGTGAGGAGAGATAAAAAGGAAGCCTGGGAGGCACATCTTATATTCTCGGGAGTGTGGGAGAGTGTGAGAAAATGAACCCTCACACTCCCAAGTGAGCCCCCACTTTGGAAATTGGAGTCCCAATGGACTCCCAAATCTTTAGGGAGCGATTGTAGGGGTCAAAACCCATTAGATTGAAAAGTTTTTTTATATCATTGGAAAAATACTAAAACTTAGATGTTTAAAATAGGCTCGTATGACCCATTTGGACACATAAAACACAAGTTATGGCCAAGAGAAAGGCCGCGAGTCAAATTGGCAATTTGACTTTTGACCCTTCTTTTGGCCATAATTTGTGTTTTAAGTACCCAAATGGGTCATGCGAACCCATTTTAGACATCCACACTCTCTGAAAATTTGGGCCATTGGGACTCCAAGTCCCAAAATGGGAGCTCACTTGGGAATGTGGGGGTTCATTCCTTCACACTCTTCCACATTCCTGGGAACATAAAATGTGATTCCCAGGCTTCATTCTTAGCCTGCACCTTCGCAAACCCTTGTTTTGGTCACGAGCCCAAGGTTAAGGTTATGACATATTCTGCATGTCATTGTATTTAGGATAATTTATGATATTGTGTTTAGTGTCACCGCAAATACAACAAGAATACCTCATAGGTTTTTATACTTTAATTTATTGAATAGTAACTTGAAAAGTTGTAGGAACATGGTTTTCCTTTCTTTTGACTATATAAATTTCAACATTATAATTTTTCCTATGACAATTTGTACATTACATTCTTGTTTTCTTTGTAATTGTATGAGGTTTTTGAGTTAATATTATCTTACTACTCTGTGGTATTGACAAATTACTTAAAGCCTTTATCTCATAAATTCCTTATTCACAAACCAAAGTTGTTTCTTTATGTTGTTGTAAGGGTTTTTTCTTCATGCTTATTGTTGCTACACGTAGATATGGTTGTAATCCATATCTAAAAATAGTAATTAAGAAACTATTTGTTGTCCTATGTTGAAGACTATTGGCTAACTTCAACAATCTCTGATATTAAACTTCCACTTTTTCATTTTTCTCTTGCTTCATGTTTTTCAACTTTAAGTAAACTTGTTCATCATTCTAAACTTTTTTGTACCTTTTACAAAAAATAACTACAATTCTAGAAAAGTAAATCTAGATACTCTCCCGTGTAATTGTTACACCAATCAAACAGAATATCTTTGAAGGTAAAACTAAATAAATCAACAATCTTTGCATCTTTTATTTCACCATTTGCTCTTATGGTTGCCTTAAAAATTCTGACATGAACATATGGGTCAAAATCCTTCATATATTTAGGATAGTTAAGTGGCCGACAATAAGACCTATTTGGTGGTAATGATGGTCTACTTGGATTCATCATTAGAAATCCAAAATATCTTGAAGGTCTTGGAGGTCTTGGAGGTCTTAGTGGTTCTAAGCCTCCTCTTCCTAGATCTAATGGTTGTCCAACAAAAATCATGTCCACCTTTCTAGGCATCTTTGTATGCACACTAACAAGTTGTGTTTCCTTTTGAGTTTGGGGTCTTGACCTCATATTAACAACAATATGGGCTAGTGATGTTACAATGGAATTTCACTAACTATAACCATAGATTGAGGCATTGCCACATAATACAATGGTACATATCTTATTAATTCCATTTTGAAATTAGAAGTTCTTGGATAAATAACTCCAACATTGTTTGTGATGTAACAAATTTGGTGCAAGAGCTATAAAAATAGGTGCTTCATCTGCCACAGTTTGAGCTCCCATTTCCTCTCCATTATCTCTCTAGATCTTTTTTTTCTGAGTTTATCTAGAATTTTGACCTTATCATGATATAGATTTTCTGGTTCAATATATCCATGGTTATATACTTTTACAAGTTTTGGATTTAGATTTCGGAAATGTTTGGCAAATTTTTATTTCACATTATTTTCAATAAATCTGATGTTTAATTTGATGACAATATATGCATTGTGGAGGGTTAGGTCTTGGAATTCTATTCACACTATGAATTCTTCTATTTTAGTCCCTTTAGACTCCTCTAATAATGCTTCCACCTAATGATTAAGTTTGGGTTCACTATACCTTACTCTAACAACCATAAATACACCTTGTGCTACTATTGCTATTGCTTTTGCTTTTGGTAAGACTATAATTTCTTATTTAATTACAAATATTAATTCAACTCTTATGGACATTCTAATGCCTTGAGTTGTTCAACCACATAATGAATTAGAGGTTCAAAATTATGAGCTTTTTGTTCAAACTCTTCATTCTCATGGTCCTCTCGATAAGAAAGAGGTGAAACATATTTGTATTTTACTATTACTTTCTCCCTTTCTGATTTGTTGAATTTTTATTCTTTTTCATACATTAGAGCATCAAAGTTTTATTATTGCATCAAACTTAATGATTACAACACAACTTTCTATCAAGGTTCAAATTTTCGATTCCTTCGTCTAAATTCAACATGCAAGTTTGCATTTTCAATTTGATGTTCTTCACTTTAAGAATTTTGTTGGAGACTGCCAATGTGCTTATGTGTTTCACCAATTTGCACTTGATGAGGAATAATCAATACTATTTGAGGCATTTTATGGCTTGCAGGTTTCTTTTCTTTCCATGGAAGTTTATGTTCAGATTGAAAAACTCTTGTAAGTGTTACAAACTACTAATTTATTTGATTTTCACTCAAATTATTGTTGATGGTAACACCATTTTCCACTTGTTCATGTAATAAAACTTGATCTGATTGTCTCCTAAAACTTCTATTTACAATTCTATTTTCCATTTTTCCACATTTTAATTCAAATTTGAACAAAGTTTTGCATTAGAACAAAATCTTCATAGTTAGCTACTCTACTTAGATCTACTTCCAGAACAAAAACTTATGATCAAGATTTGAAAAAAAACACAAAAAATGAAACTGAAGTTCATTATCAATCCTTAGAAACAAAAGTTTCATCAACAAGACATAAATAACATTTTGAAATTCACTTTGAATTCAAGTGTTCGAATGGTCACCAAATGGTAAATATAGAATTTTCCATCCTATATTTTGATCTAAATCTAAACAAAAACATGTCATAAACTAATACTAATAAAAATTACTCATACATATCTACTCATATCTAGTTTTAGAATTAAAATCTAATAATGAAAGTATGATAAAAACATTAAAACAACAAATCTAGCTATGGAAATGAACTTTTCCAATAAACCAAGTGCTCTTGTTTCAAACTCCATGTTCTACAATAAATCTTTCCCCTCATTCTCTATAACCATCTAATTTTTTTTCCTATTATGTATTCAAATTCAAATGGTGATCAAAACTATGTAATCTAACTAGTAATTCTTAAAATAATAACTAAGTAAGTAGAAATATATTAATTAATTTTTACCACCAGTAACTACTCCCTTAACATTGCTTTTGGTTGACTAAGTAAGACATCACCTTCCTCCAATACACAAGAGAAAATTATATCATATTTATGCTCATTGTTCATGATTACACAATGAAACATCACCAAAACCTCTTCCAATATCCCTTACAATGACATACTAAAACTTTAAAATAAGTAAAATTGACATTATAAACTAGTTTAGAACTTAATTAACCATATTTCACAAGACTATCACATCTTTACAAAACCATTGGAATATTTGGGGTGAAATAACAAACAAAGATGCAACTACCATTTGATCATGTGAACTAATCCCAATACATATCCTAAGGTTGGAGAAATTGAAAAAATGTCAGATGAAAGT
>Ga0116226_10004620_pt1 | contig 12211 bp, 10 predicted proteins | sample S1TSphfallax_FD_89692 | JGI IMG/M metagenome (GOLD analysis project Ga0116226, IMG submission 89692) | Host-associated microbial communities from peat moss isolated from Minnesota, USA - S1T2_Fa - Sphagnum fallax MG | ecosystem: Host-associated > Plants > Peat moss > Unclassified | place: USA... | reverse complement strand
CTGACCCGCCGCAAGTCCGCCCTGGATATCTCGTCCCTGCCCGGAAAGCTCGCCGACTGTCAGGAACGCGACCCGGCCAAGTCGGAGATCTTTATCGTGGAAGGCGATTCCGCCGGCGGCTCGGCCAAACAGGCGCGCAACCGGGAAAATCAGGCCGTGCTGCCCCTGCGCGGCAAGATTCTGAATGTGGAGCGGGCGCGCTTTGACAAGATGCTGGGCTCCGATCAGATCGGCACCTTGATCACGGCCCTGGGGGCGGGGATCGGCCGCGACGACTTTGATATCGAGAAGATCCGCTATCATCGGATCGTGGTGATGACCGACGCCGACGTGGATGGCGCTCACATCCGCACCCTGTTGCTCACCTTCTTCTATCGGCAGATGCCCCAGGTGATCGAACGGGGCTATCTCTATATCGCCCAGCCGCCCCTCTATAAGGCGAGCAAGGGGCGCTCCTCGCGCTATCTGAAGGATGACGGCGAGCTGGAGGTTTTCCTCGTGGAGGAGGGCCTCGATGGCGCGGAGCTGGATCTGGCCTCGGGCGAGCGCATGACCGGCCGGGACCTGGCCGATCTCGTCCAGACCTCGCGTCAGGCCAAGGCCAATATCGAGCGGCTCTCGGCCCGAGCGCCCGCCTTCGCCATCGAACAGGCGGCCCTGGCCGGGCTGCTCGGCAATAGCGATGATCTCGTGGAAGGCGCGCGTCGCCTGGATCTCTATGCCGAGGAAGGCGACGGCGCCTGGGCGGGGGAAACGGCGGTGGGCGGGGGCTATGTGTTCCAGCGCACGCGGCGCGGGGTTTCCGAGCGGATCGTGCTGGATGACCAGATGCTCCATTCGGCCGACGCAAGGCGCCTGGCCGAACGCGCGAGCAAGCTCTCGGAGACCTTCTCAGCCCCGGCGACCTTCCGGCGGCGCGACCGTAGCCACACGGTCAGGGGCCCCCTGGATCTGGCCTCGGTAATCTTTGACTCGGGCCGGCGGGGGCTCACCATCCAGCGCTACAAGGGCCTGGGAGAGATGAACCCCGAACAGCTTTGGGAGACCACCCTCGACCACAATGCCCGCACCCTGCTGCAGGTGAAGGTCGACCATGCCGACGACGCCGATGATCTCTTCACCCGGCTCATGGGCGATCTGGTAGAGCCCCGGCGCGAATTCATCCAGGCGAATGCGCTGGACGCTGAAATCGATGTCTAGGCGGGCATGATCTTCGACGCCGCCCGCCTCGCCTATTCGCCCACCACCGGCGCCCGCCGCACACACCGCACGCCCCTGGTGATGGCCAGCGAGGCCGCGCTTCAGGGCTATGGGCGCCTTGTCACCGATCCGCGGGACTTTCCCATCCAGATCGTTCAATGGCCCGCCCAGGGTTGGCGGCCGATTGACGCCCATAGCGGCGATCAGGGCGGCCTGGCCGAGGGGGAATTCGCCTTGGCCTGGCGGGGCGACACCCTTTACGGCCACAACAGCGCGGTGGGCGACTCCTATATTTTCGCCTGGAGCCTGTGGCCCGAGACCGCGCGCCCGGCCGGCCCGACAACGGCGCGGGGGGAGGCCCTTCTCTGGCGGGCCAATTATCACCCGGATGGGGGACAGCTGGTTTTTCCCCTGGCGGAGGAAAGCTTTCTTGTCAGCCTCGCCCTACCTGGCGACGACGTAAGGCCGGAGAGTTTCGTCACCTTCAGGGTCGAGGGCGGCCAGGGGATCTATATCCATCCGGGCGTTTGGCACGGGCCCTTTATCCCTCTGGCCGACACGGCGCGTTTCCTGGATCGCCAGGGCCGGGTGCACGCCCGGGTGTCGGTGGATTTCGTCAAGGAGTTCGATCTCTACCTCGCCGCGCCGCTGCAAGCCTAGGCCGGTCGCGGAGCGGTCGCCTCGTCCGGCACACCCAGAATGAGGCAATAGAGGACGGCCTTCGTCGGGCTGCTAACGCCCAGGGTCTCCTCCACCCGGTGAAAGTCCATCGCGCCGGTGGGATTGGCCACGAGGCCGTGACTTGTGGCCACGAGCATGATGTTCTGACCGATGTGGCCAGCCTCGATGGCGGTGACGCGATAGGCGGTGCCATCATGGTATTTCCACATGGGACGCTCGAAATTCGCCACCAGAAAGATCAGGGCGGCCGCGTCGGAGGACCAGTGCTGCCCCGCCAGCAAATCGCCAAAGGCCGGCAGGGTGTCCGCCCCCGTGCGCTGGAGAGACTGTTGCATCGCGGAATAGTGATAGACCCCCGCCTCCAGCCCCTCCACGCGCCGGGCGCAGACATAGGCCTCATAGGGGTTTCGGGCCCCGCCGGAGGGCGTCATCTTGAGAGGAAGATCGACGATATCCTCGTCCTCGATCACCGCGGTGATGGCCATGGAGAACAGAAGGCACTCGCTCACCTGATGAAGGGAGATCGGCGCGTCGCGCAGCGCGCGGTTCGTGCGCCGGCGGGCCATGGTCTGAAACGGCTCACCAAAGTTTTGCCGGCTGGGCAGGGCGATGGCCCGGGCGGGGTCATCGTGGGTCTGATAGAGGGGCGGCGAGGGAATGACCTTGACCAGCTCGCGAAGGCGCTCGCCGCCTTCCTCCTCCGTCATGAATTCACCCACGCGGGTGCTGAAATGATAAGCGGCGGCGAAGGGACCCCAGAGCCAGTCCTGGAAAAAGGCGGCGTCGCGCACCGCCTCGTCAGAGGCCTCCATCACGAGGGCGCCGAGATCAGCGAGTTGGCTGACCGCCTTGCAGATGGAGGTATGAGAATAGTCCGGAAAGGCCTCGAACAGCGCCTCAAGATCGGTCCAGGCGTGGAGCTTCCTGACGATCTCGAGGGCTGTCGGATTGGCCAGAAAGGTTTTCTGGCGAAGATAATTATGGAAAACGAAGCGGTCGTCTTCCAGCAGAATCAGTAGGCTCTCGGACCTCTTGACGCGCAAGCACCACCCGCCGCCCAGAGGTCCGTGACGACCTCGAATATCTTAGGCGGCGACCGAAACGACGGTCTTGGCCGACCCGGCGCTGCCCGTGGCCCACAGAAGCTTGGGCGTGGGTTGGGCGCTACCCGTGGCCCAAAGCAGCTTGGACGAGGATTGGGCGCTGCCAGTGGCCCACAGGAGCTTGGGCGAGGATTGAGTGCTTCCCGTGGCCCAGAGGAGACGACCTTGGTCGCCACTCATTTCGCTGATCTCGAGATCCATGTCGCGCTTCGCGTCGACGCGGCGCTCAAAAGTGATCACTTGGCCAAGATAGTTAGAATTCGACATAATTGTTCTCCACTCTTGATCTAAAAGCAAAAAGTCAAGTTCAAACGAAGAATTTTGCCCAATTCTTCGACGTATCTCCAAACCCTCACCATCAGATCAACCAAGGCTTCGCCACGGAAACCTTAAAATCCCGCCGATGGAACGATTATTCGATTTAGTAGAGCGCCTTTTTTATTCGTGTCGTTCACTGAGGAAAAACCGAACAACAAAGTCGCTTCACTTCCTGAAAACCGCCACGCTTCTTTATGTCCATGTATAGAAGAGCTTGTCAACTCTATTGAGCTCCCCCCGGGCGTTAGAAACAGCTTTTGCATTGGTCAAAACGTCGCACCGGCGCCGCTCCGCCAGGTGTCGCGAGGCCACGTCTTGGCCCATGCCACATCGGCAAGATCAGGCGAGGCGGCCGTGTGCCAAGCTGAGCGCCCATCCGCACCCCTCCATGTCCCGGCGCCACGCGACAGGTTTGGCGCGGCCATGATCGCTTCACGGATGTTGGGGGGCTAAAAGGCTTTCATGGCGAACGCGCGGGAGCTTGGGCGGGAACGCGAGCTGCGGCGGGCGCGGGCCCTGGCGACGGGGCTTCTGGTGCTCATGGCGGCGCTTTTCATCGTGGCCCAAGCCGCGTCCCGGCGTTCAGGCCTCGCGCCCTATGTGGCCGCCTTCGCCCAGGCCGGCATGGTCGGCGCCTTGGCGGATTGGTTCGCGGTGAGCGCCTTGTTCCGGCGACCGCTGGGCTTGCCGATCCCCCACACGGCGATATTGCCCCGCAACAAGGACCGGATCGGACAGGCGCTGGGCGAATTCGTCGCCGATAACTTCCTCGACCCGCGTCTTCTGGATGAAAAGCTGATCGCCTTCGAACCTGGCCGAAGGCTGGCCGCCTGGCTTTGCGACCCGCCCAAGGCGGGGGCCTTGTCACGGCGCGTCGCGGCCCTGGCCCCGGACATTCTGAAGGCCGCACCGGCCCTGACGGCGTTCGCCGCCGAGGTCGCCCGTCGCCTCGCCGCCTCAGGTCCTCTGGCGCCTCTCGCCTCGAGAATCCTCAATCACGCCTGGCGTGAAATCAGCGCCCGCGGCCTCGTCGATCGCGGACTCTCGCGACTGGAGGATTATCTCCTCGCTCACCCGGATCTTGTTCAGAGCGCCGCGCAAGGCCGCGCCTGGTCCTGGCTGCCGAAATGGGTTGACGCCATCCTGGCCCGGCGGCTGAAGGGCGGCCTCATGGGGGCGATCCGGGACCTTCGAAATACGGAACATCCCGTGCGAAGGGCCGTGGAGGCGGAGATCGAGATCTTTATTCGGCGACTGGCGGAGGACCCAGACTATCTGGCCGAGGGCGAGGCCCTCAAGGCGCGGTGGCTCAGTGACCCCAGCCTCTTCATACCCATCGCCGACATCTGGGCGGATCTCTTGAGGGCTCTGGACGCCGATCCCGAACGCTCCCGTGACCTCATGGCGGCCGTCGCCGATCGTCTGATGCAGGGAATCGGCCAGTGGCTGGATCAGGACTCCGCGGCCCGCGAGCGGGTGGATCGATGGGTCAGGGTCCTTGTTCGCGGCGCCATGTCTCCAAGCCGCCAGGCCATCGGGAGATGGATTTCACAGATCGTCGCCAGTTGGGATGGCGCCGACGTCGCACGCCGCCTGGAGCTTCAGGTGGGCCCCGATCTCCAGTTCATTCGCATCAATGGCGCCCTTGTGGGCGCGGTGGTGGGCCTCGCCATCTTCGTGATCCTGCGCCTTATCGCGTGAAACCCGTGGCCGCGCCGCAAGCGTCTCCCCATATCGGCCTCGTCGCTTAGGGAGCATCACGCCACGCCATGAAATATAAGCAACTCGGTCGCACCGGCCTTTTCGTGTCGGAAATCTGCCTTGGAACCATGACCTTCGGCGGCAATGCCGACGCTGGCATGTGGCGCGCCATCGGCGCCCTCGAACAGGAGGCGGTCGATGAAATCGTCGGGGGCGCCCTGGCCGCGGGTGTGAATTTCTTCGACACCGCCGATGTCTATTCCTTCGGGGAATCGGAACGGCGTCTGGGCCAGGCGCTCAAAAATCTGGATGTGAAGCGAAAGGACGTGGTCATCGCCACCAAGGTCTTCGGCCGCATGGGCCCCGGACCAAATGACCAATCCGCTTCGCGCGGCCACATCATGGATAGTGTCGCCGCAAGCCTCGACCGGCTTCAGACCGATCACATCGATCTTTATCAGATCCACGGTAACGACGCCGTCACCCCCATCGAGGAGACCCTGCGCGCTCTGGATGATCTCGTGCGCCAGGGCATGGTCCGCTATTTTGGCGTGTCAAACTGGTCGGCGTGGAAGATCGCCAAGGCCCTGGGCGTGAGCGAGGCCAAGGGGTTCGCGCGGTTCGAGACCCTTCAAGCCTATTATTCCATCGCTGGCCGGGACCTCGAACGGGAATTGACGCCCCTCATCCTCGAGGAGAAGCTTGGCCTCATGGTGTGGTCGCCCCTGGCCGGCGGCCTCTTGTCTGGCAAATTCGGCCCCGGATCCGCCGCGCCCAATGACGCCCGGCGCGCCACCTTCGACTTTCCGCCGGTGGATAAGGAGCGGGCTTGGCCATGCGTCGCTCTGATGCGTGAGATCGGCGACAGCAAGGGCGTTTCCGTCGCCCGCGTGGCGCTGGCCTGGCTTCTCGCCAAACCTCACGTCATGAGCGTGATCATCGGCGCGAAGACCACCGCCCAATTGGACGACAATCTGGCTGCCGCGGACCTCGTTCTGACGCCGGACGAGGTCGCCCGTCTCGATGAGGTCAGTGAACTGCCCCAGGAATATCCCGGCTGGATGTTCGCCCGGCAGGGTTCAACCCGAATCCCCGCGCCGTTCGTCAAAGCGACCTGATCACGAGGCCAGGGCTTCGATCTCCGCCAAGCTCTCAGACCCAGCGGTTTCATCCAGAGGCAGGGTCAGGGTGAAAACGGTGCCCTCCCCTCGCGCGCTTTCACAGCGGATCACGCCGTGGTGGCGGGTGACCACGGTGTGAACGAGGGCGAGGCCGAGGCCCACGCCCTGTGAGCCCGTGATGTCGTCTCGCGAGGTGGCGAAGCGATGGAACAGGTCGGCCAACTGCGCCTGGGCCATCCCGCCCGCGCTGTCGGCGATCTCGCAGGCCACGGCGGGGTGACCCCCGAGGTGATCTGGCGTCAGGCGACAGGTGACGGCCTTTTCCCGCGGGCTGAACTTGATGGCGTTGTCGAGGAGATTGATCAGGGCCCGGGTCAACAGACGACGGTCCGCCATAACCACATATTCCACGTCCTCCGGTTCAAAACAAACCTTCACGCCGGCGCTCTGGGAGAGGCCCCAGACCGCGTCGGCCGCGTCCCGCATCACGTGGGTCATATCAATCTGCTCAAAGTTGTAGCGGGCCGATTCCGCCTGGGCCAACCGCACGAAGGCGTCCGCCATCTCCAGCGTCCGCCGCGCCTGGCCTTCGATCCGCTGGCGAAGCGCGGCGGGTGTCTCCTGGAAGTCGGGATGGTTGAGGATGGCCAATATGGCGGCCTGGGGCGAGCGCATGTCGTGCGACAGAAGCTGCAACGCCTCCTCCCTTTGCCGCATCGCCGCCACGAGCGGCGTCACGTCGGCCAAATGCACGATCCATCCCGTGGGCTGACCCTGCGCGCCCGTGGTGGGCGTAAACCGCAGCTCATAGGTTCGCCCTTCGGGACCTTCGCCGGTGAGGAGGCGGCCTTCTTCCCCGGCTTCGGCGTCCGACACATGCGCGGCGGGCGGCCAGACGGCGCGGGCTTCCAGGTCCGTGGTCACCAAGCTCGCGAGCACGGGCTCGACAGGCTCGCCCTGCGTGACCGTGACGCCAATCTGTCCGGCGTAGTTCACGGCCGCGGCATTGGCTCGCGCGATGATCCCATGGCGGTCCACCACGAGGACTGGGTCGGGGAAATTGGCGAGGATATCATCGACAAACCGACGCAGGTCGGCGATGCGCCGTTTGGCGTCTTCAAGAAGTGTAATCTGTTGAAGCACCACATCCCCGCCGAGCCGATGGACTCGACCAAGCTTCCCCGCAGCTTCACCCAGATCCGGCTCTAACGATTTGATCTGCTCTGAAAAGTAGGCGCTCGCGGCGTTGAGGCGCCGCCATCCCCAATAGGGAACGATGATCCCCAGTGTCGCCAAATATGGCGTCGGGGGAAGCCAGATCGTGCGGAACGCAACGCCCATAATCGACAGCGTCAGCGGTACGCCTGCCATGATCGTGGCCAACCACAGGTTATCCCGAGGCCCCAATCTCACAAGGGAAATCAAAAGGACCCAAATGAGTAAACCAGATAGCAACATAGTTGCTAGGGGGCGTGCTTGAATTATCGCATGATTGCTCAATAGGCCGTCAAGAACATTAGCCTGAATTTCGACGTTCGGCATTCCCCCCTGTAAGTACATTGGGGTCTGGTAATTGTCCATTAATCCTGGCGCAGTTGGCCCCAATAGAACAAATTTGTTTTCAAAAAGGCCCGGTGGAAAATTTCCATCGATCACTTCCGAGGCAGATATTTCCTTAAATGTACCGGGAGGACCTTTGTACGAAATCAACATCTCCCCTCCGCGATAGAGAGGATTGGTTCCTCCCGAGGCTGGGTGTTCTTCCGTATCGATAGCAATGGCGCGCCCGTTAAGGCGCGCCATTTGCAGATCTATATGAGGAACAAGTTTCTCTCTTGGGCCCTGGAGCAGAAACGCGCGACGAACGATGTCGTGTTCGTCGGCGTCGGCATCGGCCGGTCCGATACCCGCAGCGGCTGCTGCGAGAATTGCGACAGGCTTGAAGGTCAGCCAAGGTTGCTCAACTTGCGCTGGATCGCGGGGCGTGCCGAGGAACGTCCGCGTCCCGCTGATCGCCTTCCGAAGGGCTTGATCCTCGCCCGGCGGGCCTGGCGACACGAAGAGCAAGAGGCAACCCAGAGCCTTGGGATGGCCCTGAGCGATCCGCGATATCAGCTGGGCGTCCAGCAGCCTCGACCAGGGCCACTGGCCCTTCTCCGCGAGGCTCTTGGAGTCGATGGCGACGATGACGATGTCGGGCCGGGGCTTGAAGTGGGTCAGCCTCAGGGAAAAATCATAAATCGCCTCGTCGAGGCGGTTGGTCGCGCCAGTGCTGACCAGGGTGAAAAGCAGCACCGTGGAAAAGATCGCCGTGGCGAACCACTCAATCCAGAGACGTCGCCGGTCGGCCGCGAAGGGGTTCTCCGACGAGGCGGGAGCGGGCTTGCGCGCCCCGTCTCCAGTATCGCGTCTAGGCAGGGTTCAGGTCCGCCTCGGCCCCCGTGGCCCGTTCCAGCCGGTAGCCGAAGCCATAGACGGGACCGAAATTGTAGCCGTTCTCCGGCGAAATCCCGAGCTTGGCCTTCAGCCGGCAAATATGGGTGTCGAGGGTCCGCGAGGAGACGTTCGCCCCTGTTCCCCAGACCTCCTCCATCAGATAGGCCCGAGCCAAGGGACGGTGCATATTGCGGAAAAGGGTGAGGGCGAGGGCGAATTCCTTCGAGGTCAGGGTATGTTCCTGGTCTCTGACCACCACCACCTCCCGTGAGCGGTCGAAAACGAACGGCTCGAAGGTTTCCAGGCCGCCGCCGGACTCTGGCGCGGCCCGGCGCAGCAGGGCTTCGACCCGGGCGTTGAGCACCGCGTCGCGGACCGGCTTGGAGACGAAGTCGTCCGCGCCGGAGACGAGACCGGTCACCAAATCCTGATCGCCGTTGCGCGCGGTGACGATGATGATCGGCACGGCGTTGGCCAGGGTGCCCGACCGGATCCGCGCGACCAGATCCTGGCCGCTCATATCGGGAAGCGACCAGTCGACGCAGACCAGGTCGAAGGTGTCGCGGTGCAAGGCGCGCAGGAACGAGGAGCCGTCGCCAAAGGCGGTGACCCTGTGGCGCGCCGACAGGATCGCCGACAATTCGGCGCGAGTCTCCGCCTCATCCTCAACAATCGCGACCCGGCTCACCAAGTCACTCCGCCGGATGTCGCGCCACGTACGCCCACCGTGCGTGACCGTCTCAAGAGGTCAGGGCTCATCTGGGCCCGGGTTTTCACCATGGTCCTTGTCCGCCTTATCTTGTTTCCGCGTCGCGACTTATCGCGGCGCCCTCAGGGACACCTTCATGTCGGACCGCCCGTTATCGCCGCCGCCATTGTGGGGACAGCGCGGGCCAACAGGTCACGACAGCATGAAAGAGCCCCACCGATGTAACATTTAGAAAAACCGGATAGCGACAAGTTGGCGTCACCGCAAGTCATGTCGCTTAAGTGTTTAAAGACTTCAATTTGAACCGCTTTCTCTCGGCGCCTCACGGGCCGCCGCAAAGCAGCGTGTGAGCGGACAGCGGTTTCGAATTGTTACAGCGAATCAAAATCAAGTCCTGGCCCGCCGCGTCCGGCGGCGCCTTGAAATATTGCGACGCAGCATTTATCTCGCACTCGCAATTTCGCGTCGCACAACGAGATGTCCCATGTTGACCCTGATTGATCGCTGGCTCAGCGCCGCCTTCGCGCCCGTTTTCGCCATGCTCCGCGATGCGCCCGCGACGGCCATGACCCGCCTCATCGCGCCCTTCTAAGCCCGAAGACCCGGGGGAGCCCGCGCCGTCATTGGGTGAGGGCGGCCATTTCGAAGAGCGGGTCACGCCAGGCGCCGGCGATCCGCGGCGTCCAGTCCGCCCCCGAGATATCCTGGAGAGTTTCCACAAGAACCTCGAAAAAAATCCCGAAGACCTCGCGGGGCACTCCATAACCCTCGTGGGTCACCACCTCGCAGCGGAGCATGTTTTCGCCGAAGGACCGGGCCTCGACCAGATCGATGATGGTCTCGAAGGCCCTGGCCAGCATCTCGCCGCGCACGGCGCCGTTTGCGTCCCGCGCGAACAGAGCCTCCATCTCGGGATGACGCGCGAAAAGGGCGGCATAGACGCGGGGCGCGGGATCGCCGCACCGCGCGCCGGCGACGGACAATGAGGTCAGGATCGCATCGGCGTCAGGCATGGGCGAAAAGCTGCCGCCGTCCGGTCATCGCAAGGCCTTCGGCTCTCCGAAAAACGCCCACCGCGCGCGCTCGCGCAGTGGGCGTCATGTTCGTCTTCTTGTTCTCGGCTGTCAGCCGAGCGTTTCCTCCGAGACGCGCTGCTGAGCCGTCGCGTATCCGTACGAGCGGTTCTGAGCGAGCGCGCAAGATCGGCGTTTCTCGTTGTCTGTCAACCCCTCTCGAAAGCGGGCTCAGCGCCTGATCGCGGCGATGGCGGCGGCCAGGCGGTCGGCCGCCTCGCTTTTGGCGTGGAAGACATGGCCTGGGCGGGTGACGCTCACCGGGCCAACGCCCGCCGCGGCCAGAGCCGCGGCGGCGGCGAACAGGCGCTCGCGCGCCACCAGCACCCCGTGGGCCCGAGGCGCCTCGCCCGCCGCGACGAAGGGCGCGACAGCCGCTCTCGCCTCCGCGTCCTGATCGGCCGGCCAGGTCAGGCTGGCGATGATCCGCCCCCGGGCCCGGGCCTCCAGAATGGCGAGAAGCCGCCGGCATATGTTGAGCTGATCCACATCCCAGTCCGCGGCGAGGGCCGCGGCGAGGCGCGCTTCGCTCTTCAGGATGAGGCCATCGGCCAGGGGCTTGAGTCCATTGGCGGCCAGGGTCGCCCCCGTGGTGGTGATATCGACCACCAGTTCCGCCGCCCCGGCCGCCGGCGCGCCTTCGGTGGCGCCCCCAGACTCCGCCAGACGATAGTCGGCAATGCCGTGACGCGCGAAGAAGGCCCGCGTCTGGACGACATATTTCGTCGCCACGCGCAACCGTCGCCCCGTGCGGGCCAGATAGAGATGGGCGACGTCCTCCACATCGGCCATGGTCTCCACGTCCACCCAGCTCTTGGGGGCGGCCACGACCAGGTCGGCCCGGCCGAACCCCAGGGCGGCCAGAAGCATCACCGCGCCGCCGTCCAGCTCGCCCTGTTCGCGCAGCAGGTCCTCGCCGGTCACACCCAGATGAATCTCGCCGGCGGCCAGGGCGACGGCGATGTCCCCCGCCGAGGCCAGGCGAACCTGGATCTCGTCGAAGCCCTCGAGAGCGGCGGAATAGCCGCGCGCGCCGCCCACCGTGTGCAGCGGAAGGCCGCAGTCCGCCAACCAGGCCTCGACCTGTTCCTTAAGCCGTCCCTTGGACGGAACCGCGAGGATCAGGGGGCTGCTCATGCGGGCGACCCTGCGCGTGATCCCACCCAGGCGCGCCCCGGGCGAACCATGCAGCCCACCGCCCCCGTGGCCAGGCTGGCCCCAAGTTTCCCCGGCAGGCTGTCATAGCGTCCGCCGGCGGCCACCGGCTGATCGGGACCAAGGCTCTCGCTGCGCACCTCGAAGACGACGCCGTCATAATAACCAAAGGCGCGACCGAAGGCCGCCGCGAAGCGCACGGCGGTCCTGGGGACACCGGCCGCCGCCATCTCTCTCACCCGACGCGCCCAGGCCGCGCGCCCCGCCTCCAGCGCCTCCGAGGCCTTGCCCACCAGATCGGCCACGGCGCTCAAGGCGACCTCGGGCTCGCCGGCGATCAACATGAACCGCCGAAAGAGGTCCGCCTCGGCGGGCGTCAGGCGCGGCGCCCTGGCCAGGGCGGCGCGTTCACCCAGGCGATGGACGATTTCCTCCGCCGACCGACCCCCGACGGGCTCGATGCCCGCCAGGGCCCAGATGTCCTCCAGCACCGCCGTCGCCTCAGCCTCGGGCAGACCCGCGAGGAGCGCGCCCAGCCTCTCGCCTCCCGTCGGCGCCGCCTCGCCATTGACGGCGCTCTCGAGCTCGGCGCGCAGCTTGCGGGGACTCGAAAAGGCGCGCTTCAGCCGGGCGGCCAAGGGCGGGGCGAGATCCAGGGCGTCCACCACCGCGCCGAACAACCCCGCATCACCCATGATCAGGGTCAGGTCGTCG